>Ga0194058_10001139_pt1 | contig 13292 bp, 11 predicted proteins | sample SepL4417m_MetaG_FD_155490 | JGI IMG/M metagenome (GOLD analysis project Ga0194058, IMG submission 155490) | Anoxic zone freshwater microbial communities from boreal shield lake in IISD Experimental Lakes Area, Ontario, Canada - Sep2016-L442-17m | ecosystem: Environmental > Aquatic > Freshwater... | reverse complement strand
ACCCAGCCCCCGGGAGATAGACCTCGCACCAGGCGTGCAGATCCGTAAAATCCTCCGCGACCCCTGCCGGCCCCTCGAGCGCCTTCACATCCGCAGCGAGCTGGATGAGGTAGCCGGAAGCGAATCGCGCCGCGAGGCCAAGATGGCGAAGGATCTGCACCAGCAGCCATGCGGTGTCCCGGCAGGAGCCGGAGCCGATGGCGAGAGTCTCCTCCGGAGTCTGCACTCCCGGCTCCAAGCGAACCACATAGCGGACCTCCTGGGCCAGCCGCGCATTCAGCGCGACAAGAAATCCGATGGTGCGCCGCCTGGACCTGTCAACGCCATCGATCAGACCGGCGAAGAGCGCGCCTTGCGGGGCTAGTTCTAAAAACGGTTCCAGGCTCTTTCTCTCTGCGGGCTGATAAGAAAACGGGAAATCCTCCACGCTTTCTTCCAGGAAGAAATCAAACGGATTATAGACAGCCATTTCGGCGATGAGATCGGTTTCCACCGTGAAACAATCTGTCTTTTCAGGAAAAACAATGCGGGCGAGATAGTTTCCAAACGGGTCCTGCTGCCAGTTCAGAAAATGGTTTTTGGGAGTGATCTTGAGCGAGTAGCTCAAGACCGGCGTCCGGCAATGCGGTGCCGGGCGAAGGCGGATGACCTGCGGCGCGAGCGCGACCGGGCGGTCATAGGTGTAGCGCGAAGCGTGGTAGAGGGCGACGTGGATAGGCATCGGGCGTGGTGAGGATGGGGTGTGGTGGCGGAGCTCCGCTTCTACTGCTGGCGGGCATCGCGCATGGAGGCCTCCTGCAGGAGTGGGCTGCCGGGGGTGCGCCGGGCAAGAAACGTCTCATGGATTCCTTCGCCGACGCTGTTCAGGCTCTCCTGGAGCTCGTCGATGAACTCGTGGATCCCGTCCGCAATGATCGCCTCCGCGCTGATCGATGCCAGCTCCGAGCAGAGCTGGCCGAGCAGGCGCTCTGGATCGGATCCTGGCTGCCCGGGAGGTGTCTTGGAAATGGCGCGGAGGGAATCCCGGGCGGCATTGAGGCAGAACCGGAATGCGCGCGGGAACTCGTCGTCGAGCATCAGGAACTGGACAATGTGCTGCGGCGAGATCCGCCCATGGCGCTTGCGATACATTTCGAAGGCGCTCGCCGAGCAGAGCACCGCCGCCCACTGGATCTCGTCGATGGGGGAGCCAACCTCGTGCGCGGAGCGCAGCAGGATAAAATATTTGACGTCCAGAATCCGCGAGGTCTTGTCTGCCCGCTCGATCATCCGGCCCATGCGCATGAAGTGCCACGCTTCTCCATGGGTCATCGTGGCGTCGGTGATGCCGCAGAACGTATGGCTGCCGTCCTTGATGCGAGCAAAGAAGCTGTGCAGATCCGCGATATTGTCAGCGCGCGCGGCAGTCTCAGCGACAAAGAGATAAAAGGTGTTCAGCTGCTCCCACATTTCCGAGGACGTGATCTCCCGGGTCGATCGGGCATTCTCCCGAGCTGCACGCAGGCACGAGAGGATCGAGTTTGGGTTTTCCTCGTCCAGGGTCAGGAACCGGATGACCGAATCCTTGGTCGGCTGCCCGTATTTTCTTTCGAACAGTTCGTGGTCTCCGGTGGTGGCCACCAGCGGGAGCCATTGCTGTTCCGTGGAGGTCACCTCGAGCATGAGATTGAGGTTCACGTCCACGAAGCGCGCCACGTTCTCAGCGCGCTCGACATACCGGCTCATCCAGAGAAGGGATTCGGCGACGCGGCTCAGCATGCGGACATCCGGGTGAGAGTGGAAGCTCCGCCGTTCGTCCCGTTGAGAGGGCCCGGCCCCTGATCGGTGGCAAGCACCCAGGTGTCCTTGGTGCCGCCACCCTGGGACGAGTTGACCACAAGGGAGCCTTTGCGCAAGGCCACCCGCGTAAGGCCCCCGGGTTGGACGAAGATCTCCTTTCCGTAGAGGATGTAGGGCCGCAGATCGACGTGCCGGCCTTCCAGGCTTCCGCCGCACAGCGTCGGCACGCGCGAGAGGGAGAGCGTGGGCTGGGCGATGTAGTTGCGAGGGTTGGCCTGGATGTGCCTGGCGAATTCCGCATGCTCCGCCTTGGTGGACTTCGGCCCGATCAGCATTCCGTAGCCCCCGGACTCATTGGCGGCCTTGACGACGAGCTTGCCGATGTTCTCAAGCACGTATTTGAGATCGCTCTTTCGCGAGCAGAGATAGGTGGGGACGTTCGGCAGGATGGCCTCCTCCTGCAGGTAGTATTTTATCACGTCGGGGACATGGGCATAGACCGCCTTGTCGTCGGCGACGCCCGTGCCCGGGGCATTTGCAAGCGCCACGTTCCCTGCGCGGTAAACGCTCATCAGGCCGGGCACGCCAAGCAGGGAATCCTCCCGGAATGCCATAGGGTCAAGGAAATCGTCATCGATGCGCCGGTAGATCACGTCCACACGCTCGAAGCCGCCGGTCGTGCGCATCCAGACGAAGCCGCCAGCCACAACAAGATCGCTTCCCTCCACCAGCTCGACCCCCATCTGCCGAGCAAGAAACGAGTGCTCAAAGTAGGCGGAGTTGTACATCCCGGGAGTTAGGACGACGACGCGCGGGCACTCCGCTCCGTCCGGCGCCAGGTACTCAAGCATGTCGCGCAGACGGTGCGGGTAGTTGGCCACCGGCCGGATCCGGGATGAGCTGAAGACTTCAGGAAACAGGCTCATCATGAGCCGCCGGTTTTCTAGGACATACGAGACGCCGGAGGGGCAGCGCATGTTGTCTTCCAACACGTAGACTCTTCCGTCCCGGTTGCGGACGAGGTCGGTTCCTGTGACATGGCACCAGATACGTCGGGGCGGGTTGAGCCCGATGCACTGCGTGCGGAACCCTTGAGAGGAGAGAATCACTTCACGGGGCACCACTCGGTCTTTGAGGATCTGCTGGTCGTGGTAGAGATCGTCGATGAAGAGGTTGAGCGCGGTGATGCGCTGCTTGAGCCCCGCCTCAAGCCGCTGCCATTCCTCCGCCGCAACGATGCGCGGGATCAGGTCGAAGGGGATCGTCTTTTCCGACCCGCGGTTGTCGGAGTAGACGTTGAAGGTGATGCCGGATCGGAGGAGCGCCAGATCCGCCGCCGATTGTCGGGCCGCGAGATCTTCCTGCGAGAGCGATCGCAGGTTGGCAGCCAGCCGGCTTGTTGCCGGTCGGGGCGCCCCGCTCGGCTCGAGCATCTCGTCAAAATAATCGCCCACTTCATATTCGGAGAGCTTCATGGTTTTTTCACGCCGCTTCAACTTTAAGCAGCTTTCATGCCATGCCGCCCGAATGCCATCAAAGAGGGTTTCCCTGCCACGTCCTAAGCGGATATGGCGGCGGACATGTGGAGGGATCTATCCAGCATGGACAAGAACCGACACTTTCGGGGCAGGCCCCCTCCCCTCGTCTGCTCGCCAACCAGTCTTTACGCTGACGCGCGGATCCGGGGAGACCAGTGGGGGATTGACAAATCAGAAGCAGGCGATTCGTTTGAGCGCCATGGCAGCGCCGCACGGCCTGACAATTCGATTGATGACGGATGCTTGGCGAGAATCATGAGGCCATGCCCTTTGCGCATCCGCTCCCCGGCATGTGGAGGGAACTGGCCGATTCCCTGGTCGAAGTGGTGCGCAACGACGATGTGGACACGCCATTCAACATCAACTTTGAATCCATGGGATCCAAGCAGGTCGGCTGGGCGGACAAGACCCCGTACCACCCGGGAATCGGAGTGAGCGCCGCGTCCTCGCATTTCGGTGCGAACCCCAGTAATCGAGGGCGAGATCCAGCCCGATGATCCTAGCTTTTGCGCAGGCACCGCGACAGGCACAGGAGCGAAGGGACCTTCGAAAGCCACAATCTTCTTCGCAAACCTGCGCCACCGTCATAGCTTGTCAATTATGATCCCGACCAAACGTCCGCTCATCCTCTTCGATCCTCATCCCCGTCCGCTCAGCCTCATTTTCGACGAAGCCACCAAGGCGCGGCTGGAATCTTTGGGCGAAGTCATCTGGCATGATGGCTCCCCCGCGCCTGCGGAACACATTGACCGCTACCTGCCCGAGGCTGTTGCGCTGGTCGGCCAGTCCCCTCTTCCCAAAGAGCGGCTAGACAAAGCGCCCAACCTGAAGGTGATCTTCAATGTCGAAAGCAATTTCCTGCCAAACGTGGACTACCTGGAATGTCATCGGCGGGGCGTCTATGTACTTTCCACCGCGCCAGTATTTTCGAAGCCCGTGGCGGAAATGTCACTGGCCATGGCGCTCTCGTGCGCACGGCGCATCCACGAGGCCGACGCGGCGATCCGCTGCGGTGCGGAGACGCTCTATGGCGAGGGAGACAACCAGGATTCCATCCTGCTCCAAGGCCGGCCGATGAGCCTGGTTGGCTTTGGCAATGTCGGGCGGGCGTTGCTGCCCCTGCTCCGCCCGTTCGCCAGCGAGATTTTTGTGAACGACCCGTGGATTCATTCCAGCATCCTGCGCGAAGCGGGAATGAGCCCCGCCACATTGGAGGAGTGCTTTGATCGTTCGGCGGTTGTCTTTATCCTCTCTGCGGTGACGACAGAAAACACCGGACAGATCGGCGCAAAATATTTTACCCGAATGGCACGGGGGGGGATTGTTGTGCTGGCCAGCCGGGCCGGAGCCGTGAACTTCGAGGAGCTGCTCGATGCCGCCCAGTGCGGCCAGATCCGAGCCGCGATCGACGTTTGGCCCGAGGAACCCATCCCTGCGGGCCATCGTGCCAGAAAAACCCCAAACACTCTGCTGCAGGCGCACCGCGCGGGCAATATTCCTGAAATCTGGCCCTGGATGGGGCACATGGTTGTCGATGATCTGGAGCAGGTACTCCGTGGACTCCCGCCGCAGCGCTGTCAGCGGGCGCAATGGGAAACCGTCGGAAAAATCCGGAGCAAGCCGGTTTCCTGACGCACCGCTTGGGAACAGAGAGCGGATGGCAACAATGTTTTAGACAGGGAGATCATCGCCATTCCGCTGTTCGGGCGATGCCTTCTGCCGCAGCATGAGAATTTCATTGTCCGGGTTGAACCGTATCGCGATGTGTGATTCACTGGGCGGGTGAAGTATTCTTGCGACCCATATATTCAATGCCTGATCCGACGCGTTGAAGAAGCAGAAAAGGATTCCAGGCCCAACCCTGGCATCGGAATTGATTTGGCTGTTGGAGGCGCGTTCATCTCCGGCACGCTCATATCGGAGGCCGAATTCGGGCAGCGCAGCCACCAGCAATACGAGATTCTCGGCTATGCGACCGCCCATGCCGACGAGGAAATCGCGATTCGGGCCAACACCACGGTCAGCGAGGTCCAGCGGACTTGCGCTCCCGAGATGATCCACTTGGGCGACGTGCATTTTTATGGGCAGCATGAGCTGGCCATCGGCAGGGCGATCCTCTGGAGAGGAAGGCTCGACCGGGTGGACGGATTTTTTGTTGCCGAGCAGCGGGATTTGTAGCCCCCCTCCCCTGGTATTCCGCATGAGAATCCTTATCGCCCCAGACAAATTTAAGGGGAGCCTCACTGCGGCGCAGGCGGCACAGGCGATCGAGGACGGCTTTCGTGAGGCGATGCCGGAGGCGGTCTTTGACCGGGCGCTATTGGCTGATGGCGGGGAAGGCACGGCGGATGTCTTTTCCTCATGGCAGGGGGCGGAAGTGAGGGCTGCCGAATGCCTGGACGCCCTGGGCCGAAGGGTTCGAGGGGAGTATGTCTGGATTCCTGGTGAAAGGCTCGCCATCATCGATCTGAGCTCGGCTTCCGGGCTCTCAAAGATCACGGAAAAGGATCGGGACATCCTGCTATCGACGACATTCGGAACCGGCCAGATCATTGTGGAAGCGCTGAAGATGGGGCCAGAGACGATCGCCATCGGGCTGGGAGGCAGCGCGACAACCGACGGGGGAGCAGGCATGGCGGCGGCGCTCGGCTGGATTTTTCAAGACAGCAAGGAACGGAACGTCGACCCCGCGCCGGAAAACCTCTCGAAAATCGCAACGATCCTTCCTCCTCCCCAGCCGATCACGGCCAAAATCATTGCCCTGTGTGATGTCAGAAACCCCTTGCTGGGCGCACGGGGATGCAGCCGGGTTTATGCCCCGCAGAAAGGAGCCACCCCAGAGGATGTCGCCATTCTGGAATCCCAGCTCGAAAGCTTTGCAGACGTGTGCGAAAAGACGTTCGGGGTCTCGCACCGCAGCGCGCCCGGGTCGGGAGCAGCCGGCGGAGCAGGATTTGGCTTGCTGACCTTCTTCGGCGCACAAATTGTCGGAGGATTCGATTGGATTGCCGCGCGGCTCGGGCTCGATGCCCGTGTGGCCGCATGCGACCTCGTCATCACCGGGGAGGGATCGATCGATTCTCAGACGCTGGAAGGAAAAGGCCCCGGATCGCTCGCCGGCCTGGCGAGGAAACATGGGAAACCTTGCATCGCATTTTCCGGCCGGCTGGAAAACGGGGCCGGAGAGATTTTCTCCCGGTGCTTCGCGATCAGCGATCCTGCAATGGAGCTTGCGGAGAACCTGGCATGTGGGGCACAATTGCTGCGCTTAGCCTCCATCAAGGCGGCGCAATCACTCCGGTCATGACAAAAAAACTCGCACTCCTTTTCTCCGGCCAAGGGGCCCAGTCGGTTGGCATGGGCAAAGACCTCTGCTCCAGCTCCCCTGCCGCCGCCAACGTATTCAAGCAGGCGGATGAGGTTCTCGGATATCCGCTCTCGCAGACAATGTTCGAGGGGCCTGCCGAAAATCTCACAAAAACTGCGGTGTGCCAGCCAGCGCTGTATGCCCATGGCCTCGCCTGCCTCGCGGCAGTCAAGGAGAAGCTGCCGGGCCTGGAATTTCATGCGGCGGCCGGGCTTTCGCTCGGAGAATTCACCGCGCATGCCGCCGCCGGGACATTCGATTTTGCAACCGGACTGCGGCTCGTGGACAAGCGGGCCCGGGCGATGCAGGAGGCCTGCGAATCCACCGAAGGCGCAATGGCGGCTATCATCGGCGGCGATGAGGACCGCGTCCGCGATCTCGCGTCCGCAGCGGATGTCGATGTCGCCAACCTGAACTCCCCCGGACAGATCGTGCTCTCCGGAGAATCGTCGAAAATCGCGCTGGCAGTTTCCCTCGCAAAAGAATTCGGGGCGCGCAAGGCCGTGGAGCTGACGGTGGCAGGCGCATTCCACTCGCGGCTCATGGAATCAGCCTACCAGACGCTCAAGCAGGCGCTCGAAGAGACTGCGATGTCGGTGCCGCGGGTGCCGGTGGTCTGCAATGTGGATGCGATCGCCGTCGGGGATCCTGAGAATATCCGCCGCACGCTGGCCGACCAGGTCACCGGGAGCGTCTGCTGGTCTCAGAGCATTGACTACCTGGTCGAGAATCTCCACATCACGCATTTTCTGGAGCTCGGTCCGGGAGGAGTCATTGCGGGGCTTGTCGGCCGCATCCGCAAGGGGACGCCCGTTGTTTCCATCTCCAACGTTGCAACCCTCGAGGAGGGGATCGCTGCTCTTGCAGCGGGCTAGCCTGTTGATCATCAGGGGAATGGAGGCGAGGGGAGTCGAACCCCTGTCCTTCAAGCGATCTGTGCAGCCGTCTACATGCTTATGCGGTCTTTAATCTCGGGGCGAAGCTGCGAACCACCACGCTACCCACCCCAGAGCGGCCACGAAATCGATTCATTTGCCGCTGCGGCCACCCCAGCGACAAATTAGCCTGCTGTCGTCGTCTCCCGGAGTAGCAGGCGTTCGCCGGGAGACGTCGTGGTCAATTAAGCCGCGAGAGCGAGATCTTCGTAATCTGCATTTATTTTTTTTGATCCGATTTTTTACGAGGCCAACGAATCATCCTCGGCATGCGGACCGTACTTCACACTTCAAGTCGAAACCAGTACGCCCCCGATGCGAATAACGATACACAAGGAATTTGAAGAAACAACATTTTTTCCTGGCTAGGCTGGAGGCGCGTGGTGGTGAAACTGGAGCTCGTAGAGGTTGCGGTAGAGGGCTGATTTTTCGAGCAGCTCGTGGTGGGTACCGGTCGCGACGATCCGTCCGAGATCCATGACGACGATGCAGTCGGATTTGAGGATGGTGGAGAGCCGGTGGGCGATGGCGATGACCGTGCGGCCTTCAGAAAGGCGATCGAGCGCGGACTGGATCATGCGCTCGGATTCCGAATCCAGGGCGGAGGTGGCCTCATCGAGGAGGAGGACCGGCGCGTCCTTCAGGAGTGCGCGGGCGATCGCGAGCCGCTGCTGCTGGCCTCCCGAAAGGAGGCACCCCTTGTCGCCGACAATCGTCTCATAGCCCTCGGCCTGCGCGAGAATGAACTCGTGGGCGAATGCGGCCTGCGCCGCGGCGACGACCTGCTCGCGCGTCGCGTCGAGTCGGCCGTAGCGGATGTTCTCGTAGATCGTGTCGTGGAAAAGAAACGTCTCCTGCGTGACGACGCCGATCTGCTCGTGGAGCGAGCGCTGGGTCAGGGTGCGGATGTCATGGCCGTCCACCCGGATGGCGCCTTTCTGCGGGTCGTAGAAGCGGAGGACCAACGAGAGGAGGGTGCTCTTGCCGGCGCCGCTTGCGCCGACCAGCGCGTATTTATTTCCGGGCTCAATCGTGAGCGAGATCTCCTCGACCGCCGCCTTGTCCACCCCGTAGGAAAAGCCCATGGCGTCGAACTCGATGCGGCCGTTGCAATGCTTCAGGACGATCGCATCCGGCTGGTCCTGAATGTCGGACTGCATTTTCAGCAGGTCGAAGATATTGATCGCCGAAGCCATGCATTTTTGCATGAGCATCGGGATTTTGCTCAGCGCCTTGACCGGGTTGTAGAGGAGGAAAGTCCCCAGGCAGAGCGCGGCAAATTTGATGAAGCTGATGTTGTAGTAATAGACGTAAACCATCGCCAGGACGACGCCGAGGGCCGATACCGATTCGATGAGCGGCTGGACGATGTCGGAGCTTTTCCGCACGCGCAGGCTGTTGGTGCACTGGATTGCGCTGGATTTTTCGAACTGGTCCGCTTGGTAGCTCTCGCGGGCAAACGACTTGATGACCCGGATCCCGGCGAAGGTTTCCTGGAGGATGACGGACATTTGCCCGGCCTCGTTTTCCTCCGCGCGCGCGGCTTGCCGGACTTTTTTTCCGAAGATGACAATGGGGAGGATGCAGATCGGGAAAAGGAAAAGTGTGGTGAGGGCGAATTTCCAGTCGATATAGACAAGCGCACCCACGCCGGTGATCACGGCAATCGGCCCCTGCACCACATCCGCCGAGATGGAGGTGAGAGCGTTCTGGGCGACGCGGGTGTCGTTCATGACCCGGGAAATGAGTTTGCCGGCTTTTGATCGGTTGAAGAAGCCCAGCGACTGCGACATCAAATGCGAAAACAACTGGGTTCGGATGTCGCGAAGGACACGGAGGCTAACCCACGCGAGGTAATAGGAGTTGAGATACGAAAAAATCCCTCTTGCGATCATCGCCGCAGGGATCAGGAGGCTGATCAGGAAGACCCCCTCGATGCCGGGGCCGGTGTCGCTCCCGGATTTCACGAGCTTGGAGGCGTTGGTGATGTCCTGCCTGGAGATGCCAAGGGAGCTTCCGGCCTTGGTGACGACGAGGGGAAAGATCCCGCTCAGCGCACCGGCAAGGATTCCGAAAACCAGCCCCATAATGAATTTCTTCTTGTAGGGCGTGAGATACTGGACCAGGCGCAGGTAGGGGGTCCAGAACGCCCGGACGAGTTGGAAGAAAGGAAGTTTTTGTTTTGCCATGGATTTTCAGGAGATGCGGAACTGGGAAAAATACCAATCGGCAAGCTCGCGTCCGCCGAAGATCCAGATGGCGGCCCCGAGCGCGAGGTAGGGGCCGAAAGGGAGGATCGCCTTCGACTTGTCCCGGGCGATAAGGATCCCGGCCACGCCGAAGAGGCAGCCGATGATCGAGGACGAGAAAACCGTGAAGAGGACGGCCTTCCACCCGAGGAATGCGCCGATGCAGGCGAGAAATTTCACATCTCCAAGGCCCATCGCCTCGCGGGGGATGGTGACCGCATCAAGCTTTCCGGAGATCCGGTCCAGGGAGTCGAGGTCGAGCGATTCTGTTCCGGCGGTCAAGCGGTTGTAGTGGAACCGGAGCGGTCCGGGGGGAAGCACGCGCCCGTCGCAAGCGACCGGGCCGCTCGCGTGGAGGACCAGCTGGTCGCTCTCGCGGCTGAAGATGTCCTCCCACCGGCGGATTTCGCCTCCGATGTGCAGGTCCGCACGGTCGCCGTCGCGCACCCAGCAGAAATCCTCGGCATTCTCGAAGCGGAGCTTCTTTTTTCCGAAGGCGAGCTTTCCTCCCTCGACCACCAGCCAGAGGAGGCCCGCACCCAGCGCGGCGCCGGCGAGCGAGAGCCCGCCGGAGACCAGGTGCGACGACGTGGCCATGAGCCCCGGCAAAGCGAGGCAGCAAAGGACGCCGGCGGCGGTTCCTCCGAGCGTGATTTCGTCCGGGATGATGAAGTGTTCGATGTCGATGAACGCGGCGGCGATGAGGAGGGAAATCAGGATCCAGTAGGCCGGGGCGAGAGGCAGGCCATACCGGAGCCAGAGGGCGGCAAAGCTGGCTGCCGTGAGGACCTCGACCAGGATGTAGCGCGGGGAGATCCGCGCGCCGCAGCCGGCGCAGCTCCCCCAGAGAACCACCCAGCTGACCGCCGGAATGTTCTCATACCACGGGATCAGCTTGCCGCACGACGGGCAGAACGAGCGCTTCGGATCCGAGAGGCTGATGCCCCGCGGCATGCGGTGGATGCAGGCGTTCAGGAACGACCCAACGATCGCTCCCAGCACCGCAGAAAACGCCACCAAGACGGGCATCATTCTTTCTCCAGCCCCGGCTCGACGAGCTCGCAGAGCGCATGGAGAAGGAATTTTTGCGCTTCCTGAATCCTCGCGGTGACGGCTCCAGGCACCATGATCTCGATATCTGCCGACCCCTTCGTAAATCCGCCGCCCTTTCCGAGGAAGGCGATCGCTTTCATCCCGAGGCGCCGGGCTTCCTCGATCGCCGAGAGGATGTTGCGCGACTTCCCGCTTGTCGTGAGGGCGATCAGGATATCTCCAGGCCGGCCGTAGGCTCGGACCTGTCGGGAAAAGATATCCTGGAATGCGTAGTCATTTCCGATCGCGGTGAGGAGCCCGCCGTCTGCGCTGAGGGCGATCCCCGGGTATGGTCGCCGGTCGGCCGAGAACCGGCAGGTGAACTCGGTGGCGATGTGGGCGCTGTCCGCCGCGCTGCCGCCGTTCCCACAGAAGAGGAGCTTGCCTCCGGATGTCAGGCAGCCGAGCACGACGCCTGCCGCGGCCGTGATGTCCGGCTCGAGCGAGCCAAGCGCCTGGAAGGTTTCCACGGCATCGCGCAGGGATTGGGAGAACGGAGTGGCTACGGGGTTTGCGGGTTTAGACATAAGCGGGGATCGGTTGAAACGAGCGCTCTCAGGCCTGGCCATTCGGTCATCTCCATGGAGGAGAACAGATGCAGGTAAACCCGCACGGCCACCGCTGAGTAGTTGGAAAACAGTTCGTCCACAGCGCGGCGGACATCGGCATCGGGGGGCTCAGGGGGCAGGGATTCGAGAAGCCCTTTGCCATCGTGTGGGATTCCGAGCGAATCCAGAAAGGCGCAGACGGCCTGCCCGTTTGCGCCCATGGTCCAAGCCTGCAGGATCTCGGCGGCGAGGTCGGAATTTGCAGGCCTCCCGAGGGCTTCCTTCATCCACGCCTGCCGCTCGTCCCTGGGCTTCCGCTCGACGAAGACTGGCCGGAGTTTGCGCCGGGTAGCCAGCAGCCCGGCCGTCGTCTTGTAGGCGGCCCTGTCGTGATCGTGCAGCCAGGAAAAAACCACTGCGGCCTCATCGGAGGATAAGCGAGCGAACAATTCGTGAGAAGTCATGAACTTGGCATCCTATCAGAAAGCCCTTCCTCCTCGTCAAGCTTCCGCGTCCTTCCCCAGCGGAGGCGAGCCCACCGTTACTCCACGCGGAACGAGGCGGTTCGCTCCTGGCCGCAGGATCTGGCGGTGAGCGTATAGTCACCTGGCTGGAGAGGGAGCTTGGCGCGGGCGAGTTTTTTTCCGTTGGCGAACCACTCGCAGGCGGGGTCCGTGCTTTGCGGGATAAGGGTCTGCTGGGCAGCTGGGAGCGACGGGTTGAGCGTAAAAACCGCGCCATCTTTTGGGAAGAGGATGGAAAAACCCTCCGAGGCGGCGGCGGCGCCGAGGCGGTTCTGTGGGCTGGCGCACCAGGCGGCGTAGGACGTCGGAAGGATCAGCGTCTCCTTGTCTGCGATGCGGCGATACCATGTCGAGGCGGGCTCGCTTGGCGCAGTGCCGGGCAGAAACCACTCGAGGATCGCCGGCTCGCCGGGCCGTGGGAGAAGCCCGGATTCCTTGGCAACCAGGCAGCTTTCAAGCTCGTCGGATTCCTTGAGCTCAGGCAAGGGCGAGTCTCCGCTGGACAGAAGGAATTTGGTGAGGGCATTCCAGACCGGAGCCGCAGATCGCACGGACAGCGCAGAGCTCATCGGCGAACCGTCAGGGTTTCCAGCCCAGACTCCGATGGTATGCTCCCTGGTAAAACCCACGCACCAGCCGTCGCGGAAACCGGAGCTGGTGCCGGTTTTGACCGCGACCCGGGCGGAGACATCCAGAGGCGAGGCATTTCCAAACGAGATCCGGCGCGCGTCGTTGTCGCAGAGGATATCCGTGATGATTGCGGCGGCGGCCGGGGAGCTGCAGCGGACGGGATCCATGGGCTCGCCGGAGAGGAGGCCCGGGCGCCACGCGTTGCCCGCCCGGGCGAGCGAGGCATATGCGCCGGCGAGGTCGAGGAGGGAAACCTCGGCATTTCCAAGGATGAACCCCGCGCCATACGCATCGAATCCCTCGCGGAAATTCAGGCCCCAGGATTTCAGCTTTCCAAATGTTTCGCGGGCGCCGGTCCGTGAGAGGGTGACGACGGCGGGGACGTTGAGAGAGTTCCCGAGCGCTTCCCTCAAGCGGACAGGCCCGAGGAAGCGGCCGTTGTAGTTCCGGGGGTCATAGTCGGCGTAGGCCTCACGGATCGCCTCCTCGGTATCCGGGAGAACCGATGCGGCGGTGGCGAGCCGCCGGCCGATGGCCTCGAGGTAAAGAAACGGCTTGAGCGTCGAGCCCGCGCTTCGCGGCGTGGTGGTGAGATTGACATCCTGATGCGCCGGAAGAGCCGAGGAGACC
>Ga0194058_10001137_pt1 | contig 13305 bp, 17 predicted proteins | sample SepL4417m_MetaG_FD_155490 | JGI IMG/M metagenome (GOLD analysis project Ga0194058, IMG submission 155490) | Anoxic zone freshwater microbial communities from boreal shield lake in IISD Experimental Lakes Area, Ontario, Canada - Sep2016-L442-17m | ecosystem: Environmental > Aquatic > Freshwater... | reverse complement strand
CACGAATGTATTTACGAGAGAGCTTGTAATTTTATCCATTGAAAATCCTATAGCTGCTAATTTTTGAGTCTGTAGGTTGAGTCACATCTTTTCGTTGCTCAACATCCAACGAACAAAAGCAAATATTGATACATTGCCCAATGTCATTATTATATTTTATATATGGAAATATTATGCACGAAAAGATGCGCTCACCCTATATATATCAATTAACACTGAGCAGGGTAGTCATGACCTAAAGGCAAGCAAAATAATTACTGGAGCTGTGATCTTTCTATCTTAATTGGGAAAATTGGTTTGTGCTAATGGATTGATACTTGAGATGGAAGATGCACTGGCTCGATTGGTTCATGCCGTACATAGAGATATTTTTAACCAGCGATTATCTGAAAAAAATGCTGTCGTTGACTTAATGGCAACCACTATAAAGACGATTGAAGGTATTGAGGATAGGAACGCGCATGAAATAACTTGACCATTTATATTCCCTCACCCCAACCCTCTCCCAGAGGGAGAGGAAGCAAGATGCCGAAGTTATTTCATGCACATTCCATAGGCTTTTTATCTTGGGTAAACCAGCATGTGATGTCGATTTGAAATCACCCGTTTTAATTACCGAAAATAAAAATTCAAAACAAAAAAAACGGCAGGTGCAAATATAGAACCCTATAGAAGTAAAGCGACATTCGACCACCCTCACCCCAGCCCTCTCCCGGAGGGAGAAGGAGGGAGCTTTATGTTGCTTTACTTCTAAGCCACTCTATAGCTTGCACCTGCCGATATAGCCGGACAGTTGTCTGCCCGGCTACTGTCTTGATTATTTCTTTTTAGCGTTATTACGTTCGTTAACTTCTTTGATCACTTCTTCTGCTACGTTTTTAGGACATGGCATATAGTGCGAGAACTCCATAGAGAATTGACCGCGACCAGAAGTCATGGTGCGCAAGTCACCAATGTAGCCGAACATTTCGCTCAACGGTACATCTGATTTGATACGCACGCCACTTACGCCGGCATCTTGAGATTTGATCATGCCACGGCGACGGTTAAGGTCACCAATAACATCACCCACATGATCCGATGGCGTAAAAGTATCTACCGACATAATGGGCTCAATCAATTGTGGGCTGGCTTTTGGAATTGACTGACGGAATGCCGCTTTCGCAGCAATTTCAAAGGCAATTGCAGAGGAGTCAACCGCATGGAAAGCACCATCCGTTAAGATAACTTTAAAGTCCAAACAAGGGAAGCCGGCCAAAACACCTTTATCCAACATGCTTTTAAAGCCTTTTTCAACAGCAGGCCAGTATTCGCGTGGTACGTTACCACCCGTAACCGCTGATTGAAACACAAAGCCTGAACCGGGTTCACCGGGTTCAATAATATAGTTGATCTTGCCGTATTGGCCTGAACCACCTGATTGCTTTTTGTGTGTATATTCGTCTTCAACCGCTTTGGTAATGGTTTCGCGATACGCCACTTGAGGTTTACCAACAACAACATCAACGCCATGAGTACGTCTTAAGATATCAACCTTAATATCAAGATGTAACTCGCCCATACCTTTAAGGATGGTTTCGCCACTGTCTTCATCAGTTTCAACGTGGAAAGAAGGATCTTCCTGAATCATTTTACCCAGTGCAATACCCATTTTTTCAGAAGCGGCTTTATCTTTTGGTGAGATAGCCAGTGAAATAACGGGATCAGGGAAAACCATGGGTTCCAGAGTTGCAGGGAATTTTGGATCGCACAAAGTGTGACCGGTTTGCACGTTCTTCATACCCAGAACCGCAACAATATCACCTGCTTGTGCAGATTCAAGCTCGGCACGAACATCGGCATGCATTTCAACGATACGACCAATACGCTCGGTTTTACCGGTAAACGTATTCAATACTGACGTGCCTTTTTCCAACTTACCGGAATAGATGCGCAAGAAGGTCAACGCGCCAAAACGGTCATCCATAATTTTAAATGCCAAGGCACGTAATGGTTTATCAGCATCAACGATAGCAAATGTACCTGTTGGGTTACCTTCAAGATCGACTTCTGGCTGTGGTTTAACTTCTGTTGGTGAAGGCAAATAATCAATAACGCCGTCAAGAACCAACTGTACGCCTTTGTTTTTGAAAGATGAACCGCAGAAAGTCGGGAAGAAATCAAGATTAATGGTACCTTTACGGATACAACGCTTAATGGTATCAATGTCTGGTGTTTCGCCTTCAAGATAGGTTTCCATGACATCGTCAAATTGATCAGCCACTTGGTCTATCAATTTTTCACGCCATTCCTTTGTCAACTCCAACATATCGGCTGGAATATCTTGAATGGTGTAATTCATCGGGTCACCTGAGTTATCCCAAATCCATGCTTTCTCGGTTAATAAATCAACCACTCCCGAGAACTCGTCTTCTGTACCGATTGGCAAGGTCATTACAACAGGCACTGCACCTAAAACTTCTTCAACCTGTTTAACTACACGGTAGAAGTCTGCGCCAATACGATCCAGCTTGTTAACATAAATAACCCGCGCAACTTCAGAGTCATTCGCATAACGCCAGTTGGTTTCTGATTGGGGTTCTACACCGCCTGATCCACAGAAAACGCCGATACCGCCGTCCAGCACTTTAAGAGAGCGATAAACTTCGATAGTAAAATCAACGTGACCCGGGGTGTCGATAATATTAAAACGATAATCTTTCCAGAAACAAGTGGTTGCAGCTGACTGAATGGTAATACCGCGCTCACGTTCTTGATCCATGAAGTCGGTAGTGGTTTCGCCATCGTGCACTTCGCCGATTTTGTGAATTTTACCGGTCAATTTTAAAATTCGCTCGGTAGTGGTTGTTTTACCGGCATCAACGTGTGCGAAGATACCAATATTTCTGTAATGCGCTAAATCTGTCATGTTTTTACTCTAAAGTTGGGCATAAAAAACTTTTTTGGTGACCACTCTTGAGCATCAACTCAGGAGGGTTCGTACTGGGGCATTGTGACAACATACCGTAAACTACAGTCATTATAACCTAAGACCGTAGCGGCAAGGCATGGATGAAACGTGTCGAATACTTGCAGGTAGCTCAAGCCAAGTGAGGTGGCACTTTAAAAGTCACCGTTGCCGCTCACTTATCCAGCTTTGAAAGCCGACTATTTTAACCTAAAAACGGGGAAAAAATACAGGAAAACCCATGTCTTATATTAGGAGGCTATAAAAAAGGCTGGCAATCTTGTTTTTGGTGGTGCTTTTGCCGGCAAATAAGAACAATTTGTTCGTCTATACACAAATCCTGTGGATAACTCTGTGTATTAACTGTTATATACCGCTCTTAACACCCGTTTTTAATACATTCTTGTTAGATTGTACAAAAAATAGACAATCTATTATTACCGGCTGGTCGCTGTTATTTATGACATTTCAAGAAATTTTTATGTCTTGAATAAAAGCGACGCCAAGTCATTGATTTTTTCTATAGGCAAAAAAACTTCCCGCTTAACACTTGACAAACCTGATGATGCTATAAATAGGCCTGGTCTGCTTCCGTTTTTTTATGCCGTCAAAAGAGTCGCGGTACAAATGCTATTTAACAAAAACACAAGTTATATTTTTCATGGCGGCTTCCGGATAAACAAGAAAAATACTGCTTTATGGTTTAAAACAAGCTATTCAGAAGTTACCCACAAAACCTGTGGATAACTCTGTGTATAAATTGTTATATACCGCTCTTAACTACAGTTTTTATTACAGTTTTGTTAAATCGTATAAAAACACGACAATCCAACAGTTATTTCTAAGTATCAATAACTTACCAAGCGCTATAATAAGATTTCAGGACTCTTGAGCCGCGCGGTAAAAATTGGTTTTAAAATACCGTCAGGCATAAATTCACGCAACCATTGCCTAAAACTTAACGAAAGAAAGACCTGGCAGGTTTTACAAACGGCCAAGCCTGACATTAATCTTTCTGTCGGGCTAAATTAGATAGCGACTGTCCACAGTTAAGCATTGTAGGAGCGGGCCATGCCCGCGATGAAGAAGCTAAAATTAAGTATTGCAGCCAAAATATCGCGGGCATGGCCCGCTCCTACGGTGTTATTGTACTTAACTGTGGGCAGTGACGCCGGAGCGTGGCAACCAGGCTGATTCTGGGAGTTATTTTCTGCGTACTGCCAACCCCAACCACAACACTATCTTCTTCGGGCATTATGACTTTTAGGCTCTGGTTTGGTTTTGGTTATTTCCGGTTCGTTTCTTTCCAGACCGGCAAATTCAAATAACAAATCCAGTTCCTTATCCGTCAGTTCATAAAACGTACCCGCTTTTAGACGCTCGGGTAACACCACCGGCCCGTAGCGAACCCGCATTAAACGGCTAACGATAACTTCCTGCGATTCCCATAAGCGCCTGACCAGTCGGTTACGGCCTTCGCTAACGATAACGTGATACCACTTATTGGCACCCTCACCCCCGAAAAATCGAATCGCATCAAATTTGGCTGTACCATCTTCGAGCTCTACACCTTGCTTGAGTTTTTCCAGCGTGGTCTCCGCAACATCACCCAAGATACGCACCGCGTATTCACGTTCAACTTGCGTGGATGGATGCATTAATTTATTGGCGAGTTCGCCATTATTGGTAACCAATAATAAACCGGAGGTATTAATATCCAACCTGCCGACCGAAATCCAGCGGGCGGTAGTCAGTGTTGGCAGTTGCGTAAACACCACCGGACGACCTTCAGGATCACGGCGTGTTACCACTTCACCCGTCGGTTTGTGATAAAGCAGTACCCTGGTAGGTTGCACTGCAAATTTTTCCCAATGCACGACCCGCTCATTGAGCTGCAAATAATCACGCGCTTTTAAACGATCACCCAACTTGGCTGGTTCACCATTTAGTTTTAATCGACCTTCGGCTATCCAGCGCTCAATTTCTCTTCTGGAACCAACGCCGCCACGCGCCAGCACTTTTTGAATGCGCTCGCCTTCTTCCGGCTGATTTTTGACCGATTTTTTTACGACCCTGACTTCATCAGGCTGTTTCGGTGAAGGACTGGCCGGTTTGTAACCCCCTTCTTTCTGCGTATTTCTGTCCTTATTTTTACGCTGTTGTTTGGGTGACCTTTTTATCGTCGGCGATTTGCCCGGCTGCTTTGATGAATCGTTGGTTGGTTTCTTGCTTTTCACTCGTTACCTGCATAAGTTGTTGCGTATTATCTATCGACTCATCAAGATGTTTTATATCCTGCAAAGTCGGCAGTTGATTTAATGATGTAATATTAAAATAATCCAAAAATTGTTTGGTCGTGCCATATAGACCAGGCCTGCCGGGCGCTTCCTTGTGCGCCACCACCCTCACCCACTCACGCTCAAGCAAAGTCTGAATAATGCTTGAACTGACACTCACACCGCGAATATCTTCAATATCAGCGCGTGTCACCGGTTGTCTGTAAGCAATAATTGCCAACGTTTCCAATAATGCGCGTGAATATTTTGGCGGTTTTTCTTCCAATAAGCGTGATACCCAGTGCGATAAATCCTGCTTGATTTGAAATCGATAGCCACTCGCCACCTGTTTTAATTCAATCGGGCGAGATCGATAATCTTCAATAATAGTCTCTATTGCCGCTTGCACATCCTGTATTTCCGGTTGTTCCAACTCCGGAAAAACCTGCTGTATCTGTTTGGCGGTCATCGGACGCTTGGCCACAAACAAAATAGCCTCAACTATGCGCTTTATTTTCAAATTAATTTCAAGGTGTTCAGTGATTGGAATGGATGCGTTCATGGTTACTGATTTTAACGGTTTCGTCCGCTTTCTAAACTTGCCAAAGGGACGCAACCTGATCGGCACCAACACTTTCTCTTCGACAGGGCTAAGCCGTGCGCAATCGAAGGATTCATCAGGTACAGCCGGTGTTAAATCAACAATCGTGGGTTGCTTCCGTCGTTTAGTAACCTTCTTCTTCGGCGGTGGCGAAACCACTGAGGCTTCTGACCCGGATTTCGGTAAAGGGTTCAGACTGGCTGATTTCGATGAGTCCTTCTTTGCCAAGCTCGAGGATGGCCAGAAACGAGACAACGACGCCGGATCGACCTTCTTTTCGGATAAATAATTGCGAGAAAAGGAGACTATCTTTTCCCTTAAGGTTTGCCAAAATGGTTGCCATTCGTTCACGGACAGATAAAGCTTCTTTGGTAATTTGGTGGTGACTAAGTTGGTCAACGCGCTTAAGGACATCCTGAAATGCCAACAGCATATCTTTTAACTGAATATCCGGTAACTGCTGCGCAACGTCTAATGCGGATATATCGACATCTACGGCAAATATATCACGTTCAACCCTCGGTAAAAAATCGATCTCTTCAGCTGCGGCCTTAATACATTCATATTCCTGTAATCTGCGGATTAACGTGGCCCGAGGATCTTCCTCGTCGTCCTCTTGCTCAGACTGTCTGGGCAGCAGCATTCTTGATTTTATTTCTGCCAATAGCGCAGCCATAACCAGATATTCCGCCGCCAATTCCAGATTGAGTTCACCCATCAATTGAATATAGCTGATGTATTGATGCGTAATCTGGGCGATAGGGATATTGACAATATCCAGATTTTGCCTTCTGATCAAATACAGCAATAGATCCAGCGGCCCTTCAAACAAGTCAAGAAACACTTCCAGTGCATCCGGAGGGATATAAAGATCTTCCGGTAATTGACTGAAAGGTGCGCCGTTGACTATGGCAAAGGCTGGCGTTGTTTCCGTAACAACAGCCGCTTCGCTAGCGGTCATTTGGTAGTGACTGGTAACGGGTTAATTCGGGCAATTTCGCAGGCATCCAGTGAATAGCAAACTTATTAGAATGCCCAATCTCAATCATCAGGATTTTAAAAAAATCACAAGCCTGCAATTGAAAAAAATACTTTCTGGAAAAAAAACAAAGGATATTCCAAAATCAGATTCAAAATTTTAGTGTAGAGCAGCACGATTAAAATAATAAAGCCAAACCGTTCCAAACGATTATATTGCCATGCCCAGTAATTCGGTAAAATACCGGTCAAAATGCGACTGCCATCCAGCGGTGGAATGGGTAACAAGTTAATTAATGCCAACACCAGATTAATTGAAATACCGGCAACGCCTGAATAAATCAACGGATGTGAGATTGCTTCAGTGCCTGCACCGATAGTAACACCCAAGCGAGCCACCAAAGCCCAGGCGAGCGCCATTAATATATTTGAAACCGGCCCTGCCAATGCCACTACGGCCATATCTTGCAAGGGATTTTTAAAATTTCGGGGATCAACAGGAACCGGTTTGGCCCAACCAAAAATAAAACCCGTGCCGGTAATGAGTAACAATCCGGGGAGAATGAGGGTTCCAAATAAATCAATATGCTTAAGCGGATTCAAGGTCAACCGACCCAAGCTGGAGGCGGTATTATCACCGTATTTTTTGGCTACCCAGCCATGCGCCACTTCATGTACGGTAATCGCAAAAATCACCGGCAATACCCAAACCACTATGCGTTGGATTAAGCTTAATTGATCCATTAATATATCCCTTATTAATTTAACATGGGGGCAAGACCTTTGCCCTGTCTGATGATCTCTGCACCATTACTGGAGAATTCGATCATGGTTGTCTCTCCACCTTCAATAATACCGGCATCAATAATCAAATCCAGCTCATTTTCAAGCTTGTCTCTAATCTCGTAAGGATCGGTCATGACCTCACTCTCGCCAGGTAATATCAGTGTTGAACTAAATAACGCTTCGCCCAATTCCTGAAGTAATAATTGCGCAACCGGATGATTAGGAATACGCACGCCGATGGTTTTTTTCTTGGGATGTTGCAGTCTGCGCGGCACTTCACGGGTCGCATCCAGAATAAACGTAAAGGGCCCAGGCGTTAACGCTTTAATCAAGCGATAGGCATCATTACCGATTTTAGTAAAGGTTGATACTTGCGTCAGGTCTTTGCACACGAGGGTAAAGTTGTGCTTATCATCCAACTGTCTGATACGCCGTATCCTGTCCAGCGCCTGTTTATCATCAAGATGGCAGGCCAGTGCGTAAGATGAATCGGTCGGATAGACAATAACCCCGCCATTGCGGATAATTTCCACAGCACGGTGAATCAATCGCAACTGCGGATTTTCCGGATGTATTTCAAAAAACTGAGACATCATTAACGACTACATTGAAAAATTATAAATCGGCATTATACCCCACATCCACTCAAGCTTGCAGTATTGTAACTATTGGCTGTTAAGGCTTTTGCTAAAAAATTGGGTACAATAGTCATTCGTGCCATTAAAAACACCCTTTGCCATTTTGATTGTTAGAATTGCCCTACTCTTGTTACTCGCTGCATTTGCCGTATTAACATCGGCAGACCTGTTGCTATGGCTGGCGATACCGGGACTGCCCGGACTTATGACGCAACTGGGCTTGGCCACACTGTTAAGTGCATTTGCCTTGTTACTGATAACCGGCTTATTGCTGATAAGTAAACTTATCGTCACGGCTTGCCTGGATTACTTTTCCACCCGACAACGCCTGCAACGACGACTCTTGTTTAGCCAGGCCAAGCAGGAGCAGTTTAAGCAACTGTTTTATTTTAAAAAATTGCAAATCAATTATTTTAATGAGGTCAAGAGAAAGCGTTTGTTAATGACCAATAATCGTCAGCAACTACAGGCGTTGTCTCACGCTATTGATAAAGACTTGCTAATGATTAAACCACAACTGTCCAAAACCACTTATCTGCAATTACAACAAGAAAATACCCGATATCGAAATCAACAGGATATTGAGGCTTTACTCACCTTGCAGCAAAAAATAGCCACTCTTGTTTAGCTTATGATGACGTTAAAAAATCGGGTTCTTGCTTTGCTTAATATTTTTCATACCATTAAAGATGAAAACCTGCACTGGAGAACCGCCAACCAAGATCAGCAAGCCCAACTTAAGCACCGACGCGTGCTGGCTGAAAAAACCCTGGAAGCAGAATTAAAAAGGAAAAGTGTCCAGTTAACCCATGAAATCACCCTGCTGCGCACTAAAAACGAGACCGAGTTAGCCATGTTTAAAACCCGGTGCAAACAGGACATTAAGGATTATAAGCAATATTTGGCCGCACTGGATCAGCTTAAGCGTTCAATACAGGCCAGTTACACCCACCTGCCTGAAGCTGTTGCTTTCACCATTCATCATCATGCGAAACATTTATTAAATCAAATGTGGGAAGCCGAAGACTTTGAGCAAAAAATGCACCACGAGATACAGTTGATAAACTTTATGACCACGGTACATGAAGACGCCCGCCTGCATCTGGATGGCGCAAGCACCGAAAAATTACCGGAGAGAACGTTGAGCTTGATTCAACGAAAGTGAGTTTTTTGAATTAGTAAAATTGTAAAGAGCTATCACCACGAAGACACGAAGAGCACGAAGAAAAACTTAAGTGTGACGGAGTTTGCAAACCTGTAACTCGCGCCTTTAATACCCTATGTGAATTATAGTGGGTACACACTATAAAAATACCGGTGAACACCGACCTTAATCACGCTAAAAAATGCCCAAGCCGTCATCCCGGCATGGACTGCCGGGATCCAGAGTACAAGGATGTACTAATCGATAGCCTATTGTATTTATAAAAGCAGATTAAAAATCAGTTTGTGGATGCTTTACAAATGCCATCCATGGCAACTGGATTCCGGCAATCCCTGCCGGAATGACGGATCTTTAAGCGTGACGGCAGTTACAAACACCGACCGTCAAAAAATAATGACAAGTTACACGTAATGCCCTTAATGTCCTAGATAACGGCAACTACCAATTACCATGCTTGCCATGCTCTTCTATGAATTTACCTACTCCTGTTAATTCACTGGTTATTTCAAAATAGAACATTTCACTGTGATCATTGGTTGCTTCAAATCGGTCAACTTCAACTTCAAATTCTGTGGCTTCAGTGATTAAATCACCGGCTTCATCATACTCGGCATTAATGCCGTAGCAATCACCGTAAACACCCATAATCAGGTTTTCATAAGCTGCCAAATAACGTTCATCCTCTGACAGATAATCCTTTTCAGGCGTCCATAAAGCAAATGGTGCTTGATGCAGTTCAGCAAAATTTTTGGCTATTTCTATTTTTTGACTATCACTATTCATTTTTACTTATCGTTGATTATTTGTAGATTAAGACGACTCAATTAAGTTGGGACAAAAATATTGGCCTTAAATCTGGAAGGTTTATCCTGTATTAAAAGGATAGTCTGGATTGACGAACACCATCAGACCTTAATTGGAATCGGGCTTATTGAGTTCCGGAGTTAACGCTTGCGTCTGACCGAGACTCTTCAGTAGTTGCGACAACTCATCAGGCGCTTGCACGACCGCTTGTGGCCCGGCTATTTTTTCTTCTGTCCAGTCCACCATTTCCCCTGAACCCCATGACACAAAAGAAGCGAATATAAACACCAATAAGCCGCGTGTCATGCCACCGGGCAAGCCTTGCGCTTCCAGATAACGCTGAGAATACCGGGCGGCTACAATGAACACAATGGAAGAAATAACCAGGTTCCACACTGAAGGCAAGGTAAACATTAGCGGGCTTTCTCTTGAGCGGAACGGTTATTTTTCAAGGTGTTTATCAAGCTCGATTTCAAGTGTCAAGAACTGATCCTTCCAGTAGGCAGCAGCCTTAACGGCCTCATCCTTTTCAGTCGTCAAACCGGTGATGCGCTCGTTTAAACCCCGGTTCAATTCAGTTAATGCCTTAACCTCTTCAAACGAAGCAAAAACCTTGTCGTCCGACTCAAACACTTTCCGCATGGCAATGTTATCAGCTTCCAAGGTTTTTATAACACCTTGCTGTTCCTCAATAATACTGCTCAACTGCTCTTGATGATCCTCTTGGAGTTGTTGATCAATAACGGGAACCGGCTCAGGTTTGGGTGTTACCGGCTTGGGAGGCGAGATTTCTTTAATGGCTTTAGTCAGACTTTTTTTGCCGTCTATCACTTCCTTTACCAACTCTGCCGGCGCTTCCTTAACCAGCTTGTCAGCCATTTGTTGCGTGCGCTGCCCAACTCCGGATTGTTTAGCCCTGGATTCTGTCGTGTCTAACGGCGCAGAATTAGCTAATTTTTCATCGTCAGCGACCTGAGCTTTTACCCAGCTTTGAGACGCCGATACGATAGCCGCCGCTTGGCCTTGCGTTAAATGTCTGCGATGTAAGTTTGACGACAAGATAAATTGGGTCGGATTAGAACCGGTGTACTCAATCATCACCGGCTTGATACCCAGCTCACAAAGCGCACGATAGCGATTGCCGCCATCCAGAATCATGCCGTTAAGTGTGTAAATGGGGTGGGTTTGTCCGATATCCTGAATGTTGGCTTTAAGTGAAATAAACTCGGCATCCGACATTCTCGGAAAGTAAGTACAAAGCGGATGTAGTTGTATTGCTTGAATATTTTGATCAGTCATTGATTAACCTTAATTTAGAACGACCATTATATCATGACTACAAACAATAGTTTTTTGCAGATAAACTGACAAATTAATCACGCAAAACCAATCCCGGCAATATCAGCTGATGACTCAAGGCACTCTGAAAGGTTATTGATTGTAATTATTCACCTCCCCCTTTGAAAAAGGGGGATTGAGGGGGATTTATCTAATAAAATCTCCCCTAACCCCTCTTTTACAAAGAGGGGGACTGAATACTTACTGTTGATTTATTATTGCAGATATTTGGCGCGATAAATTGCGAAGGACAGGTATTGTTTACTCAAAAATAGCACCAGTGCTATACTTTAACTATGTAGTTACATTGACGGAATATTATTATGTCTATCACTCATCCGCTTAAGATTACCGAGATACGCTCTCGAATTGATCCTGATTTAAAAGAAAACGCCACACGGATATTAGCCGCTTGTGGTCTAAATGTATCGGATGCTATCCGCTTATTCTTGCATCAAGTGGTCACTCACAATGGCTTGCCTTTTGAAGTTAAAGCACCCAATCCAGTGACCTGTTCAGCAATGGAAGAAGCCGATTCCGGTAAATTGCCGATATTTGCAACTATTCAAGACTTGTTTGATGACCTCGAAAAAGACAGCGCAGAGTAAGCGCACTAATCCCCCGCGTGAATTTACACGAACGAAGGAATTTCAAAAAGACTGGCAACGCTTGGCTCATAGCGGTCGCTACGACCTGAATAGCTTAAAGGAAGCTATGCTGTTACTTATTGATAATGTTGCGCCTTTACCGGCAGAGTGGCTCGATCATCCTTTAACCGGAAAATGGATAAATCATCGAGAATGCCACATAGGTGGCGACTTCCTCTTAATCTATAAGATTGACGATAGCGGCAAAGATGATCAGGTTATATTTATTAGAACAGGAACGCATGCCGAATTATTCGAGTAACTTCTGGCTGGGGGAATACTTATCTCATCAAGCATCAGCATAAGGAAAAGCTGGTTGATCCCGACAGTTAAGTAGATTGGGCAACATTTTGTGAGAATTGATCTCGGGCATAAACAGCATGCCCGATATCTACATGGCTGTCTAATCGACGATCATTGCAAAATCAGAGGCTTCTATTATTATTTTAATGTAATAATTAAAGACCTGACCCCGTACTTTCCTTGGACGTGCCTAACCAAACGTATAGTCAAAAAGCGCTAGCCCATTGGGGTTTATTGATTTGGCGCCATTGTTCAAGGCGTCTATGGGCGGAATCTTGACCGACGTCAATTTCAAGAAAGTCGCAAATAGATTTCCATGACCGAGGATTATTCAGGCCATTTAAATCTGAAGCCTCATTGGCTAGACGAATCGTCTCCAGCCATTTTATTGGGGTGATCTCATTAGGAATTGATAAAAAATCACTATCAGAATCGGATTGTTGTATGTCATATCCTCTAAAAAACTTCTCCAGAATCTTGTGTGCTCGATCCTTGATTTCTGATTCGTCAAATACTTCGTAGTCAAGAAGCATTTGGTTAAGGCGGATCCGTGATTTTTCTGCAAGCAACCTTTTCTTCTCAAAAAAACCCTTATTACTCAATCCTTGATTATCAAAAGTTATAGAGAGATTGCCCAAGGTGTGAAGGTATTGTTGGTGCGTAGACTCTGGAATGCCAGACCACTGTTCATTTAGTGTCTGGGGCATAAGGTGATTTCCGGAAATTAATTTACCCATTAGATGGGTCGAATCAAGATGTCCCATTTGGGTAGGATTGGGTTACGTTCCAGTCTGGCTTCAATCGTCCGCATCGCTACTTTGG
>Ga0194058_10001128_pt1 | contig 13368 bp, 20 predicted proteins | sample SepL4417m_MetaG_FD_155490 | JGI IMG/M metagenome (GOLD analysis project Ga0194058, IMG submission 155490) | Anoxic zone freshwater microbial communities from boreal shield lake in IISD Experimental Lakes Area, Ontario, Canada - Sep2016-L442-17m | ecosystem: Environmental > Aquatic > Freshwater... | reverse complement strand
TCCGACACAGATACATGATGCCACGCACTGCCTAAGTAACAACGCTCCTATCAGCAGCTACGCGTGGCCGCCGACCCGCGCTCTACGTCGGTGAAAGATCCGCCAACCGACCAAGCCCACGAGAGCCAGCAGCACCACAGCGCAGCCAAGGCCGAACTTGGTCCAGAAGATGCTCTTAAAGGAGAAATCGCTGTTTCCGCAAAGGCCGGAGTTCTGCGCGGCAGACTCGAACGACTCCTGCGTTCCGACATGACCATCGAACCACCATGAGTCGCTCGAAAGCTCTCCAGTGGTGAAGCTCACGTCGCCCCACGGACCGGGGCTACCGCCGAAGCTAACCAATGCGTAGTACTTGGCGCCCTCTGCGAGTTCAGCGGTCAACGGCACCCTGACATCGAACCCCGGCAACGACTCTCCTACGACGAAGTCCCGGATGCCCTTCACGGGCTCAGCAGCGGCAATCTCCCAGACAGGCTCGAAGGTCGCCTCATCGACGACACGTACGTCAGCAACAGATCTCGTCGTGCATGTCGGCAGATGCAAGACCGCGTTGCCACCAGACTCCGTAGCCGCCATCGACCACGTCTCGCTGCAGCTGGCGAGCACGACGGGAAGCATCCCGACAATCAGCAACAAGAGGCGGCGCACCGATCTATTCTTCCTCACTGCGACGCACACATATCGGCAGTTAGGCGCTCGTTTCTCGTGCGGTCGACGCTAGGAAGTAGCCCGCTGCGAGCGGGACGAACACGAGGCCCAGCCCGTAGATCCACCACGTGAGAACAGCGAGGATCGCCCACCCCAGCGCGAAGCGGCGCAACGTGGATGCGGAGTTCGTGCGTTGCCCGGCGCAGAGGAGGACGATGCCGCCGACGCACGCGCCGCTGACAACCCAGACGAGACGATCGCGTGCGCCTGTGATGCCGTTGTCCGAGCCTGCAAACAGGACGCCCGCAACGACTGCCAGCGGAAACGCCGCACAGAACAACACATCACCGCGAAGGATCTGTTTGCGAGAGCTGTTCTGACGGCGCGAGCCGACAGCCCAACCAACGGCGCATGCGACCGCCATCGAGGCGAGGATCGCGGGAAGAAAAGGACCGTTGCTGTTAAGCGACCATCGAGCGCCGAACGAGGGGGCGAGGAGACAAAATGCGGCGGCCGACGACAACAGTCCGGTACGCGTCGACCAGCCGAGCCGCTTCACACGTGTAGATGGCGACACCCGACAACACTGCCCGATCGTCACCGTGAACGCAAGGGTGATCTTGCACACAGAACAATGCGTGCCGAACGGCAGCTCGGTACGCGTCGCCGCGCTACGTTGATCGCGTGACCGGCGCACCGATTCTCTGGCTGGGCGTGCTGGTGGCGTTCATCTTCGTCGTCGTGATCTTCGGCATGATCGCCGTCGCGGTCGCTCGGTCGAAGCTCGGTTGGTTTCCTCGTCGTCGGACCGCCAAGCCGCAGACACTCGGCTCGGTTCGCATACATCCCGACGACGACTAGAGCGCGGTGCCGAACGGCAGATCCGAGCTACCGAACCAGCCTGCGGCCTCCGGTGAGCGCGGAGCATGAAGTGGTCAACAGGCATCACCGTATCGACAGGCCACGGTCTCACCCAATAGTCCGGTCGTGAAACTCAGACTCCCAACGCCTCTGCTTTTTCGAACTGCGAGCAGGACGCACCTCAAACAACGGTCCGTCAATCGTCGGCGTGAGCGCCATAACGCCATCAATCGGCCCAACAACCCACACAGTCGCAACTCCCCTCAGCGGGCGAAGACGCCAGCGGAAACTGCTCGTGACCCCAGCCACGGCGACCGACGATCCATCTCTGAGTTGCAGGAGAGGCTGAACGCTCCGACCTTTTGAGACTTCAAGGTAGGTGGCTTGCACCTTTCGCCAGCCCCCCGCCGCAACCAGCAAACGCCATCGGCGAGCGCGGCGCAACAGAACCGAGCCAGCGCCGACGCCCATCGGCCCCACGACAATGGCAAGACAGAACACTCCGACAGCCCAAGTCGGATCGTTATCCTCTCGCGACGTGCGAACGTTCGACAAGTTCTGTGGGTCGTAGATCACATCGACCGAGTCGCCAACGCTGTACGAGGGAGAATTGGAATCGAGATTGATGTCAGCCGTACGCGAGACACCCTCGACGGCGAACTCAACGACGATGACTCCGTCTGCCGAGACCACGGGGACGCCGCGTTTGAGGCCGATGACCGTTCCGTTGGTGTGCTGTCCCGACCGCGCGAGACGCGCCGAACTGTTCTCCGCTGTGGTTGCGACCACCATGGAAAGCACGATCAGCGCAAAACCCATCAGTATCCACAGCAGCCCCACGCCTCGGTAGCGGCGAATAGCCCTAGTCGTTCCTGCGGCGGTCCGCCCAGCAGAACCTTCTTCGAAGCTCATCCCTGCCCCTCACCACCGTCATCCACCGGCGCATGGTGCCCGCGATTTGATTCGAGCGCAAGTACGAATGCTGACGCACAACACTCAGCGCCAAGCGGCAGCTCGGAGTGGGTGATGCGCTAAGCCTTGACCAGATGTAGGGCAGCGGCGATGGCGGCGTCAGAGGCGATGAAGTTCGTCCCGTATCCGTCGCCGAGTCCGACGAGACAACCTGACTGGCGCATCCACGAGATGATCTCATCGGACGGCTCGTGCTCGTCCAGCCTCACTGGCTCACACAGCGAGCAACCGAGCGGTGGAACAGTCTTGGGTGCAGCGTCAAAAAGCCAGATCTCATCGAAGCCAACGAGCAGATCATCGAACTCCGCCCACCGCAGCAGTTCAGCACCGGCGACCAGCAAGCCGGTACGGGCTTCATCACCTACGAATCCGACATTCACACCGACCAACCCACGAGACATGAGGCGGCCGACCTCGACATGGCGGAGGTCCACTGCGCTATCAATCGACGTGACCAAAACAAACGGCAGCTCTTCGAACACGACAGCTGCGCCAGAAATGACCGACCTGACCGAACAGCCTTCGACGCGTCCAGAGATGAACTGCACGCCCTCGCCATCGTCTGCCATCCGCAAAGGCTGCACGATCTCGCGTCGCAAGTCCAGCGCGCAGATCGGTAGCTCTGCGCTGAGCCTGAACTGCACCTCGCCTGTCGCACTTCAGTCGAGCGGCGGCGGCGACACCGAGCCGGATTCGACGATCCAACCGAGATCTTCAAGCATGGCTAAGTCGAGTCGGGTGCCGTTGAGAATCGCTTCGGCCGGCACGCCCATTGCCAGTAAGAGCTGAACATCGACGGGCGCGAGATTGGAGAACGGCTCAATCACGAGAGCTTGCCCATCTGCACCCGCGAAGAATGCCCGCTGCGAACTCAAAGCGCAAGGACTTTGTTGCATGCAGAACAATCAGCCCCCATCGGCGGCTCTGGAGCGCAGTCCGACTCGCGGACGGAGACCTGCAATCCGCCGGCGGGCCTACGTAGTACGTTGACTCAATGAGGTGCCGGCCCGTGTTGGAGCGTCGATCGTTGATCTGCTTGATCTCAGCCGCACTTTTTGCCTCAGGGTGCACGTCAGCGCCCGGCTCACAATCGGACTCAACGGCCGGCCCGACAACGCCCGCTGCGTCCACGAACGCAATTACCGCCACGGCGACCCAGCTGACCCTCGCCGATCAGGTCCCCTACGACGATGCGGGTTCACTGAACGTTGGGTGCATCGAAACGCGTGGGGTGCTCGCTGGAGAGCCATCGGACTGGTACCGAGAGGATGCCGCCGGCGTCGTGACGCTAGACATCGGCGACGCACAACTCGATGCAGAGGCAGCAGTTCCCCTTGCTGACCTGGCCCGAACTGCGGGCGGCGGGCAGGGTCAAACAAACACTTGGGAGTACACCGCGAAGGACGACCCCTCCTGCGTCATAGGTCGCGGCGCGGCAGCCATCAATCCCGACGGCAGTCAGATAAGAATCAGTGTTTGGCGACTCACGGGCGCTGTTCGACCGTCGTCCTTGGAGCACCATGCCCCCTTCAACGTGCACTCGCCTGACCTTCTCGTCTCTGACGGTCGCGCGAGCGGTGACATCATTGTGCTGAAGGTGTTGCCTGATGGGACGACCATCAAGATCGTCGCTCTCGGAATCGACGCCCTGGGTTTCGCCGGGTGGCCGACCACGTTGGCGCTACCTGTAAACGCGGCGCCCCCCACACCACCCGCAGAGCAAGTGACCGATCTCGTCGCGCTGGCGGCCAAGGTTGCCGCCACTATCTAACGAAATTGCGCCGCATGCCCGGCAGGGGCGGTAACGCAAGCGAACAGGCACACCACCTCGCCGAAAGACCCACACTCAAAGCGTGTGAAAACTTCTCAGAATCCGTGTGAAACACACAGCGCAAGCCACGCGCAACACCATCACTGAGCAGCGGTTACACCAATTTCGCTAACACCCCACGAAGGGGTGTTAGCGAAATAACACCCCTCTAGTTAGCGAAATAAACGAGGCGTTCGGCGAGCTAGCCGAGCGCCTCGTTTCGCGCCTCGGCAGCACACATATCGGCAGTTAGGGCGTGGTCGGTCGCCTGTCAGCCTGCGCAACGCTCGACGGCGCGGAATCAGCAATCGCGACGACGAGATCAACGACGGGGTCCTTCAGGTCGCTGTACCAACCAGAATCAGGCGCGACGGCAGCTAGTGCCCGCTTGAACGCGGAGTATGGCGGCACAGCCTCGGGATGGACCCTCATCCAGTCTCGAAAGATCAAAGCCAATCGCTCGTTCGGAGATCCGACGAGGCGCACATGAAGATTCACGTCACCTTCTGGGTGGCTCCGGCGAGACCAAAAGTGCTTCACCCAGACTGCCGGATCGTCATGTCGTCCCGCAGGCACGTGGTCGCGGGCGTCGCCGGGCCAGCGCTCGAAGCCCATCGCGGTGAGCGGACCGTCGAACCGCTCTCCAGCAACGTTGAGATCGGCGACGCTGACCTGCACATCGAGGATGTCTTTGGCGTCCATCGAGGGAATAGCAGTGCTCCCGATGTGCTCGATGCGACGCGCGTCCGGTCCGAGGGCATCACGGAGCTGGGCAATAAGCACTGACGCGCGCGCCGGCCACTGCGGGTCATACGGAGAGATGTGCACAGATGCCACGTCACTTAGACTGCACGATCGAGAGCCGCTTCGCTAGTACCGATCGGCAGTTCGGTGTGCGTTCAGGCATCGACTCGTTTCGCAATCCACTGGGCGAGTCGTAGCGCCGCGCCTGAATGGCCGGGGACCGTCACCGAGATGACCCGTCCGTTCTTAGTGACTGCCGCGGCACTGTCAGAGTCGTTCAAGGTTGGAACAACCCATGCCTCAGGCCCGCTCGCCGCAGGTACTCCGCGGCTGCGATACGCGTCGAGCAATGAGTGAAGCTCGCCGTCGTTCTCGATCCAGACGAGCACGTCTGGGTCCGTCGATGCCTTAGTCGAGAATCCACATCCTGTCGCGGCGGTCGGAACGACGTTCGTGAGCGTGTGCTCTCGACTTACCGAAGTGTCCAAGATCGCGGACACCTCCCGCGCACTCACGACGTCGCAGGCGTCGACCGTGTCGTCGAGAATCCTCCAAGTAACGAATGAGGCAACGGCAACTCCCACTACCAGCAGTCCAAACACCGTTGACGGTCGCCGCTTCCGCCGAACGTGCGAGAACGTCGTGGACGCCATCCAACGAGACTACTTCGGCTCACGTCTCCCAATGCCCGATCGTCAGCGCGAACGCAAGGGTGATGTCGCAATCAGCACAACGCGTGCCGATCGGCAGCTCGGGGTGCTCACACTGTTCGCGGTGCGGCGCAACTCTCAACGTGTCGGAAGCTTTCTCGGATCCGAGCGATGACCAAGGCGTCCGTTGCCCAAACAACCCAGTACGAGCTGTCGACAGCAGTGATCACCAGCTGCGGTGCTCCAAGTCCGAGCCGCCCGATGAACGTTCCGTCGATGACCTGCAGCCACACCAGCGAGAGGTCGACGAGGTCCGACCAGGTCACCACAGCATCCGCCGGGTTGATCGTCCACAGGTCGCCAGACGGCGGAGTCGGCGAGAGAACGTATGCGCCCGTCATCGTCCAGCTAAGGCGGGATTGGTCGCCGACCGTCCTCAACACCTCACCAAGATCGAAGCCCAACGACCCATCCTCAGCTTGAGGGCCGATTCGAACAGCAGCTGGCACGGATGCACTCTTTCACAATCGCAAATCGACCGCTATCGAAGGCGCTCCGAATGCCCGATATGGAGCGGCAGAGCAAGCGACAACGCACACCGATCAGCCAACAAGACATTGAGGACACCCAAAGCGTGTGAAAACTTCTCAGAATCCGTGTGAAACACACCGCACACGCAGCACACGACACCGTCCCTGACCAGCGGTTACTCCTATTTCGCTAACACCCCACGAAGGGGGACTAGTAGAAATACCGGTCCCCCACTAGTAGAAATAAACGAGGCGTTCGCCACCCAGCCGGGCGCCTCGGTGGCGTCTCGGCAGCACACATATCGGCAGCTGGGATCGGATCAATCGAGGCCGAGTACGGTCAGGATCGCTTCGTCGACGGCCCACATCTCGGCGGCGGCAAGACGCCCGACTCGACGCCCAAGCCGTTGCACGTCAACCGCTCCGAGTTGCTCGACGAGCACACGAGTTACGTCGCCCGACACCACTACCTCCGGACGAAAAGACGCGGGCTTGGCGCTACGCGAAGTCGGGGCGATCACCACTGCCGACCGCGGAAGCAACGCATCCGACTGGAGGACCGGTCCGTACCGCTCGCCCTGCTGCTCATGCCCAAGCCCTTTGGGTACCTTGAATCGGTACACCTCACCCCGTTGCACGCATCGACTCCATCATCGAAGCCACGGCAAGCATTTCGGCACGATCGGCATCGTCGACCTCTAGCGCGGCAGCCTCTCGAGCAACCTCGTGACGCCTCCGCATACGTTCGGCGGACGCTAAGAGCGCAGCCCGTATCGCCTCGGATCGGCTCAGCCCCGTCGCCTCAAGCATCCGCAGGGCCTGTTCTGCCTCATCATCGAGCCGGACCGAGATCGCCTTCATTGGCCACAAGTAAGACAGAACGTAATACCGAACACAACCACGTTGCTATGCCAGCAAATGCCCGCTCTGGAGGGTGGAATGCAAGGGTGATGTTCGATACAAAACTGCAAGTACCGACCTGCAGTTCCGCGCTACCGAACCAGGCGTGAGTGCGGTGTCCCCTATCACCAGTGATCGAGTTGCGCGCTATGCGCCCTTGCCACCCGCAACCTTGAGGCGGGCCTGCGAACCCACGCCAGCGATCAGCGGCCGAGCTGCGTTGACAATCGCTCGGATGTCTTCACGCTGAAGCGAGGCATCATGGGCTGCCTCGTCGCTCCAGACTTCAAAGACACAGACATCAGCATCTCCGGACGTCGATACGACGTACTGCAGACAAGCTGGATCATCATGAAGGGCAACGGCGGCATCCAGAAGATGGCGAAGCAGTGCGTCGCGCGCACCTTCGGCGGCAACAAACGTCGCGAAAAATCCGTAGGTCACGCCCGAAAGCTAATCGATCGTGCGGCGTGCCCGGAACCCGACCCATTCCGCCAGATCCGCAGCGTCGTTCCGCGCTCAGGGAGTCGTGTACGGATGTCGCATCACGGCATCTATGCGTGAGGTGTGAGTCGCTCCTCGATGGTCACGGTCACTTTGTCTCCGGCACTCTTGTTGATCGCTTTCTGGACGGTGGCCCTGATCGGCAGCTTGTGCGTCCCGTCTCCCATCGCCATGAACGCACTCTCGAATGGATAACCGTCGACCGTTCCCCGGATCTTCACCAGACCACGCGTCCCAAAGAACTCAACCGAGTTGGGCATGACCACGTATGTCCATCCGCCCTTTGCCGGGCTTTTCTCCATGAGGGCCTCGAAGCGTCTCGGAAGCGCTGACGCCAAACTCATCTGCACGGCCGTCACTCTGCTCCATCAGGAGACCTTAGGCAAGCAGCGACACTGCAATCGCCGGGACAGCCCACCGTCTCACTCAAGATTCCGGTCGTGAAACTTAGACTCCCAACGCTTCTGCTTTTTCGAACTGCGAGCAGGCCGAACCTCGAACAACGGTCCGTCAATCGTCGGCGTGAGCGCCATGACGCCCTCAATCGGCCCAACAACCCACACCGTCGCAACCCCCCTCAGCGGGCGAAGACGCCAGCGGAGACTGCTCGTGACCCCACGCACGGCGACCGACGATCCATCTCTCAGTTGCAGGAGCGGCTGGACGCTCCGACCGGCTGGGACCTCCCGATAGGTGGCTTGCACCTTTCGCCAGCCCCCCGCCGCAACGAGCAAACGCCATCGGCGAGCGCGGCGCAAAATGACCGAGCCAACTCCGACGCCCATCGGCCCCACGACAATGCCAAGGATGAACACTCCGACAGCGCCAGTTGGATCGTTCGACTCTCGCGACGTGCGAACATTCGACAAGTTCTGTGGGTCGTAGATCACATCGACGGACTCCCCAACACTGTACGAGGGAGAATTGGAATCGAGATTGATGTCAACCGCACGCGAGACGCCGTCGACGGCGAACTCAACGACGATGACTCCGTCTGCCGAGACCACGGGGACGCCGCGTTTGATGCCGACGACCGTTCCGTTGGTGTGCTGGCCCGACCGCGCGAGACGCGCCGAACTGTTCTCCGTGGTGGTTGCGACCACCACGGAAAGCACGATCAGCGCAAAACCCATCAGTATCCACAGCAGCCCCACGCCTCGGTAGCGGCGGATAGCCCTATTCGTTGTTGCGGCGGTTGGCGCAGCAGGATCTTCGTCGAAGCTCATCCCTGCCCCTCGCCGCCGTCATCCACCGGCGCATGGTGCCCGCGATTTGATTGGAGCGCAAGTGCGAATGCTGGCGCGCAACACTCAGCGACGAGCGGCAGTCTTCGCACATGCCACGAGGTACGCCTCAGCGAAGTCCAGCCGATCGACTTCGTAGACCTCAACGGCGCGAAGCAGCAGTGCGGGGTCGACGGTGGTCATCGAGCGCATGGCGATGAGCGATCGCATCGCGTTGGCGACCTGGTCGCGAGGGGCCTTGTAGAACGACTTGAGGACGTACACAGTCTCGGCAACGATCAGGTCGGCCAGATACAGCTCGGGTTGGCTGGCGAGGAATGCGGTGGCGCCGAGCCACAGCGCCTCACGGACCGACTTCGGGACCGTGATCTGACCCTTCGAGCTCATCTTCGCTGCGATCTCCATCCACATCTCCTTACTCGTGGCTACATGTAAGGATGCCGCACCATTGGTGAACGCAGACTCCTGCCGAAATGGCATGCTGTTCGGATGTTCGACGACCGTGCCCTTGCCTTCCTCGGCCAAGTCCGCTTCGCCCGTCTGGCCACCGTTGGTCGCGACGGCTTCCCCCACAACGTTCCGATCTGGTTCGACATCGAACCCGTTGCCGACGGCTCGCACGACTTGCTGTTCGTCTCAGATCGCGCGGCAGCCAAGACCCGCAACGCGCTCGTTAACCCACGAGCAGGCGTGACCATCGGCGGCGAACGCGCCGACGCTCAGGGCTACTTGATCCGCGGCACCATCACCGTCGAGGACGACCCCGGCCAGGCAGTGACGCACCGCATGATTGACCGCTACGAGGCCGGCACCCCTCGGGCCGCAGAGCTGCGTGAGGCCTGGAAGGACGACGACATCGTCGTGCTTCGCCTACGCCCGATGTCGATCGTCAACGTCTGGGGTTGAGCCAGTAGTTCTCGGCGGCAGAGTTCGCCGTTGCCGGACTATCTGCAGCTACGCGCGGCAGTAATCGATCAGGTGGGCGTGTCTCGCTGAACGTCACCCATGCTCATCTGGCCACGCGTACCCATCACAGCCCACGTACCTACCCTGCGCTTCTTCGATTCTTTGTGTGGCTCCACGCAATCCGCGTGCAACGGTTCATCGTTGATGGTCACGGTGTCATCACCGCTCCGGAACCCGATCCCACAAATCCGACATGCCGACATGGTTCACCTCTGAACTCATACTGCTGGAACAACGATGAAACGACAAACACTTCGACGCGATCAGCGGACTACGGCTTCGTTCGCTTCGACATTGGTTCTGGGCCACACCTCAGGGTTGGAAGCTAGCGGCGGCATGGAGAACGCCGGCAACGACTTTGGCTGGTTCCGCGTTGGGGTTGGCTGCAACCGAACGCAGCCATGGCTCACCGTTGATGATTGTGCTCGACACCCAGACGTCGTGAGGGAGGTGCCGCTTGATGTCATCGACGCTCACACTCTTGTGGCGCCAACAGAGCACACCGCTGTTGGGAGCTGACCTCGATTCGAGATCAGCGTGGGCATCGACAAGTCTGGCGAGTTCGTCGATGAGCAACATCGTGCGATCGATCATGCCGGCGATGCCTTCACGACCGTAGGCGACAAGCATGGCCAGGAGCGGCACTGCGATGGCGCCGTGCGATCCCAGGATCCCTACGTTCGGAACTGCGAGATATGCGCCGTCGATGCTGATGGACTTGTGCGCCGATTCATGGTCGGCGAACAGAACGAACGCCGACTCCTTCGGCTGGAAGAGCCATTTGTGAGCAGACATCGCCACGCTGTCGGCGTCCTCGATTCCATCGAGTAGATGTCGGTAACGGTCACTGAGACGCAGCGGTCCCGACCATGCCGCGTCGACGTGACGCCAACGAGCGAGGCGGGCTGCATCGAGCGATTCGATTTCACCGGAACTCGTAGTGCCCGCCGTGATGACGGCAACAGCGTTCGTGAGATCGTCCGCCGCGGACCAATCTTCAATGACTCGGTGTTCCATGCCAAGCAGGTGCGCAGCCTTGCGAATACTGAGGTGAGCGCCGGTTCCCGACGCAACGACGCGGCACCCGCTTTCGCGTGCTGCCCAGATCGCTGTGAGGTTGGCAACGGTGGAGCCCGGTGTCATGTGCCCGCCTGACATGCCGAAGAACGGAGCGATCCAATCGACTGCGAGCCTCTCGAGTTCTCGAGCGCGCGGTGCGGTGTCGGGATGCAGCAGGTTCTGGTTCCGACTCGCGGTCCACAGATGCATCGCCCACGTGATCGACGGCGTGGGTGGATCCATGTGAGCGAAGAACCCTGGCGCTCCTAGATCTCGGCTCTGACCAAGCACATCATCGAACATCGCTGAGAGCGCAGCGTAGGCACCGATGCCAACTTCCGGAAGGCTTGTCGGCAGCCGCTCTGAGGGCTCGGCCATTTCAGATCCGGTCAACAGTGCAACAGCGCGCAACAAGAGCTGCTCGTCCGGCTTGAAATCCTCTGGTTTCATCGCGCCATTCTGTCTCAGCTTCCGGGAACTCAACGAGGCATTCGCCGAGCCCGGGGCGGCGTTCGGGAGTTCGTCAGCAACAGCCAAAGCCGCAGTGCTGCGGCGAGTAACATCAGCGCTCATGATCCGTCGCGTCGGCAAGAACCTGGCGGTGCTCGCGCCCGACAGTCCTGAGGTTCCCCAAGCATCGGTGCAACTCGAGCGCGACGGGTACACCGTGTTGCGAAACGTGCTCTCGGTCGGCGAGATCGCAGCGCTCGTAGCCGATGCCGACCACGCGTTCACTGGCCGCGATACTGACCATTCGCGGCGCAGCGACGACGAGTACCGGTATGAGATGCTGAACCACAGCGAGTGCGCCCATCGCACCGTTGGCCACCCCCGCATCCTTGAGGTGATCGAACCGCTTCTTGGCGACGACTGCCACGTCATCGCCAACACGCTGTGGCGCAACGGCCCCGATTTCGCGGGAGGCCCATGGCACTGCGATGCCGGTCCACACGTGCCTCGTCCAGCCGACGTGCCATGGGACGACCGCATTCCCTACCCCGTGTTCGCGATCGGCGCACACATCATGCTCCGCGACTGCGCCATCGCTGACGGGCCCACGGCCGTGCTCTCCGGCAGCCACCGTTCGGGGATGCTCCCGCCGGGACAGCATGCGTTCGACACCGATCTCACCTACGAAAACCGGCCCGCAGTTCTGCTCGAGGCGGCGGCCGGCGACGTAGCTCTGTTCGTCAGCGACGTGTGGCACCGCGGCACACCGTCCAACGGCGGCAGAGGACGCCTCTTTCTCCAAGCTCACTATGGCCGGCGCGATATCGCTCAACGTCTCCGGCTCACCGCCCACGTGAACCACCTGTCGGCCGAGGCAATTACATGGGCCGACACGCCACGCCGACGCGAACTAGTGGGCCTTCACGACCCGTACTTCTACGACGGCTGATGAGATCTCCACAAGTGGGCCAGGCGTCGACTATCTGCGAGTAACCGCTAGGCCCGCGTTTAGGACACAATGGCCACCATGACCGCCGGCTCACATCCCCAAGACGCCCCACGTAACGACCGAGCAGTGAGCGATGCACACAAAACCCACCTCGCTCCGCGCGGTGTGTCCGCCTGCTTCACGCCGCTCACGACCATCGCGTACGTACTGGTGATCTTCTTGCTCGACATCTTGGCTGGCGCGGCCATCGAATACGGATCGGTGTTCAGCAAGGACACGACCCTGTTGCTCGAGGGGCTCGATGTGGCGTTGGTCGTCGCCTTCCTAGCAACCACCGCTTTTGTCATAGTGGCCAGCATGACTGGCCGAGATCACCTGCGCCACCGCGCTCTCATCGTGTACTTATTTGTGGCCACAGTTCAAACCATTGCCGCCGTGGGGGCACTCGTCGTTACCGCACGCGTGCGTAAAGACGAGTACTTGTGGGGCCTCGTCGACGTAGGCGCGGCATACATCGCAATCGCTGCCGTCTTCACCGGGTGGTACTGGCTGCTCGACGGCATCGTGCCAGGCGGCGCGTTCGTGTTTCCGGGTCGAGGCGGCGAGGATCTCGCACGACCGGAGCTCATCGACTACGCATTCATCTCGTTCAACACCAATGCCACCTTTGGACCCACCAGCGAGACGGTCGTGTCTCGGCGAGTGAAGCTCGTGATGATGTTTCAGACGATCCTCTCGCTACTTGTGCTGCTCGTGCTCGTGGCCCGCTTAGTGAGCACCGGCCGGGGTTAACGCTTCTTTGCTGGCCTCCGCGTTGCGTGCGGCAGCGTGTGTGTCGCGTTTGATGTATGCGTTTGATGGTTTCTTGATTTGGGGGTTGACGATCGAACACATGTTCGATTACGCTATCTGCATGGATGAGCTCACCACACTGCTCAACACCGCAGGCCTCATGGTCGCCGAGCACGCGTGTCGCCCCATGAACTCTGATACCCGCCGCCAAACAATCCTTGCGTGCCAACAACTCCTCGACCGCGTCCGCGTCGCCCAATCCACCCTCATCGCCGACGCCACCACCAAC
>Ga0194058_10001124_pt1 | contig 13388 bp, 8 predicted proteins | sample SepL4417m_MetaG_FD_155490 | JGI IMG/M metagenome (GOLD analysis project Ga0194058, IMG submission 155490) | Anoxic zone freshwater microbial communities from boreal shield lake in IISD Experimental Lakes Area, Ontario, Canada - Sep2016-L442-17m | ecosystem: Environmental > Aquatic > Freshwater >... | reverse complement strand
CGATTGCCAAGGACCGATGCGGCCAAGGACCGTCCAGCGCAGCGGTTGATCGCGGCCTACATGGACCGCCCGCTGCTGCCGGAAAACTTCTCGGCCGAAGAAGTGCTCGATACCTGGAGCGGGCGGACGCTGCAAGACTGGAAGACATTCCACCAGGCCGGCACGAGGCTGTTCGACTATCTACACTACGCCGGTTACAACGGACTGGTCCTCTCCGTGGTCGCCGACGGCAGCGCGATCTATCCCAGCCAAGTCTTTGAACCGACGCCGCGCTACGACACAGGCGTCTTCTTCGCCAGCGGGCAGGATCCGATGCCGAAGGACGTGCTGGAAATGTTGCTGCGGCTTGCGGATCGCGAGAATCTGCAACTGATTCCGGCACTGGAGTTTGCCGCGCCGCTGCCAGCCTTGGAAGCGATTCGTCGCCGCGGCGGCAGCGAGGCGCAAGGATTGGAATGGATCGGCGCGGACGGCAAAACCTGGTGCCAGACCTATTCCACTTGTCGCGGCTTGGCTCCCTACTACAACACGCTCGATTCACGAGTTCAGGAAGCGATGCTATCCGCCGTGCGGGAACTGGTTCGGCGTTATGCCGGCCACACGAGCTTTCGCGGCCTGGCCCTGCGGCTCTCGGCTTACGGCTATGCGCAACTGCCCGGTCCCGACTGGGGCATGGACGACGCCACGATCGCCCGTTTCGAGCGCGACACCGGCGTGCAGGTGCCAGACAGCAGTGTAAGCCTCCCTTCCCCCACCGGGATAGGGGCAGGGGGGGAGGGGGACCCGCTTCAAAAACGCTTTGCCGCCCGTGCGGCATTCCTCACGTCCGACGAGCAACGCGGGCGTTGGTTACAATGGCGGGCAGCGGAGTGCCACAAGTTCTATCACCGCATCCAGGAGACGTTGGCCGCGGCGCGGCCCGAGATGCCGCTCTACCTAGCCGGGGCCGAAATGCTTGCCGGCCCGGAAATCGAGGCTGAGCTTCGCCCCAAGCTACCGCGGCGTGCGTCGCTGGCGACGGCTTTCCTCCATGCGGGGATTGATCTCCGCCTCTTCCGCGACGACGCGCAAGTCGTGCTTCTGCGGCCGCAGCGGGTTCTGCCGACCACGCAGCTCACCGCTCAGGCCATGGATTTGGAACTGGCTCAAATGTCGGAAGCCGCCGTCTTCTTTCGCAGTCTGCCACAATCGGGCAGCCTGTTCTTCCATCCGCCGCAGGAAATCCGCGTCCCTTCCTTCGATCAGAAAGTGGCGATCAAGTCGAGTTCTGCCCTGCTGCTGACGCAAGCGGTTCCTGCCGGGATGCAGAACCGGCAGCGTTTTGCTGAAAGCCTTGCCGCGCACGATACGCAAATTCTGATCGACGGCGGCTGGATGTTACCGCTGGGACAGGAAGAGTCGATGCATCGCTTCGCAGCCGCCTACCGCCAACTGCCGCCGGTCCATTTCACCGATGCGGAAGAAAGTCTTTTGGGCCAGCCGGTCGTCTGCCGTTGGGCCACCTTGAACGGAAAGACCTATGCTTATGCCGTGAATACCACGCCCTTCCCGGCCGTTGCCCAAGTCCGCTTGGCTGCTTCGCCCAACTGTACGATCTCCGACCTCCGCACAATTTGTGGTGCAGGCGTCTCGCCTGCCCTAGCAGCCGGGACGGCCGCACCCCAAAACCGTGCGGGGCACCTGAAAAACGAGGGTGACAGTCGGTCGTGGGTCGTCGAGTTGGAGCCTTACGGTCTCGCGGTCGTGGCCTTTTCCGAGCCGGACGTGAAGCTGATTCAGCCGCAAGCATCGTTGTCGGGCAATGTTGTCGAGTCGATTGCGCAGCGAATTCGCCAACTCGGTGCCCGAACCGTCGCCCTCCGCAACCCGCCGCTTTTGAAAGTCCTGAACAACCCAGGTTTCCAAAACAAGCCCCGCGAAACGGATCCCGTTCCAGGCTGGGCCATCTCGAAGCGGCTGGGAGTTTTCATCTCCACCGACACCACGCAGGGACATGAGGCGGCTCTTGCGACCGAAAAGGGTTTCATGCCGGCGCAGTCGGCAAGGATTTCCAGCGACGGGCCGATCGCTTGCCTGGTAAGCCAGCCATTCGCTCCGCCCGGCACCGGCCGGATCACGATGTCGGTTTGGCTGCGGGTGGCCGATGCCACGCACCAGCCCAACTTACGGCTGGCCATCGAAGGCAAGCTAGTTGGCCGCGACTATTATCGTTACGCCGTCCTCGGCCAATCGCCGAGTCCTGGGCAGGATGGAAAACCTCTTGCCACAACCTGGGGCCAATACATCGTGCAGTTTGACGATCTGCCGCTGGACGGCCTTTCTCAGATGCGCGTGCGCGTGGATCTGATGGGTGCCGGCGAGGTATGGGCCGACGATGTGCAACTGTTCGACCTAGCGTTCAATGAATCAGAGCTGCGGGCACTCTACAAACTGCTCACGCTGGCCGACATGAACTTACAGAACGGCCAAGTGGGCGATTGCCTGAAACTCTTGAATGGCTATTGGCCGCGTTTCCTCATGCAGAATGTGCCGTTGCCGCAAGCCGTACCCGCGCTGGCCTCAAAACCTGCCATCGAGCCATCTTCCGACGACATGCCCGTCGAGCAATCCTCCAGTTGGACCGATCGCGTGAAGGACGTTTTGCCCGACTGGCTACGGTAAGGACCGGCGCACCAACAACTGTCGTGTTTTGCGCATTCGCCGGGCGGGGGCTGACGGCACACGGAGTGTGCCTGCTACTTTTCTTGCGACACTTATTGATGCGCCGGTCCTAAGGTGATGGGGCGCAGTCGATGGATTGGACCTATTCCAGCCATCCTGTTCCGGCCATCTCTTGTCTCCTCGGGGTTCCCAGAGTAAACTACGATTGCGCTGGCTGTAGTTGTCGAGATAGGCGTCCCACGACTCTTGTGCCCTGAACCGGAAGGGTCTGGGCGTTTAATTTGACTCGACATAGCGTAGTCGCGCACGCCGCAAGAGGGGTTTATGAATTATCTACCTGTGTCCTGGCATGAAGGGATGTTCCTTCGTCCGCATCATTTTCAGGCGTCGGACCGCCACGGATTTGAGTTCGCCCAGACGTCGGAGAAGTGGGATCATCCCTGCAATTACGGAATTCGCACTCTGGAGCTTAGCGACGGGGCCATCGCCCACTTCCAGTTCCAGGTCAATGTTTGCCACGCCCGAATGCGCGATGGTTCGCTGGTGGAATTGAATCCGGGCCAGGAGCCGGACATTGTTGACCTGCAAGCGGCTTTGACTCAGGCTGCGGAGGTCACGGCGTATCTGGCCATCCCCAAGCTGAAAATCGGCAGCCAGAACCTGGCGGAAAAAGGCGCGGCCGGCAAGTCGCGCTACGTCCAGGACAACTTACAGGTCCAAGACGAGAATCAAGGGGGGGGCGATCAGGAATTGCAGTTCCGCAGGCTCAACGTGCGGATACTCCTATCGACGGAGGATTCGGGCGGATACGACCTGCTGCCGCTTTGCCGTATTCTGCGCAGTGGCGGCGAGGCCGCCGTGCCCTGCATCGACCCGACCTACTTTCCCCCCATGCTCGCGATCGACGCTTGGCCTCCCCTGGGCCGAGATATATTCCGCGAGATTTACTACCTATTGGGCAATAAGATCAGTTCTCTCAGTGAGCAACTTTCGAGTCGCGAGGTCAACATTTCCGGCCTCGATCCTGGCGATTTGGAGCGGATGTTGTGGCTTTCCGAACTGAATCAGGCCTATTGCACATTGCGCGTCTTGGCGTTTGCCCCGGGCGTTCATCCGCTCCATGCTTATACGGAGCTTTGCCGCATCGTCGGCCAGCTTTGCTTCTTTGGCTCGCTGCGTCGCCCTCCCGAGATTCCAGTCTACGACCACGACGACTTGGCGACGATCTTCCGCTACATCCGAGACGAGATTCACCTCTTGCTGAAGTTGATTCCGACGGGCGGATACGTGCGGCGGGATTTCGTGGGCGAGGGTCTGGGCATGAAGGTGAGCTTGGAGTCCGAATGGCTAGGGAACGAATGGCGATGGTTTGTCGGTGTGCTGCGACAGAATCTCGACGAGCGCGAATGTGTGGCCCTGCTGGAACAGCGGGGCTTGAATTGGAAACTGGGAAGTGCCTCGCAGGTCGATGAACTGTTTCGTCTTGGCATTGAAGGTCTGCGATTGGAAAAGCTGGCCCAGGCGCCCCAAGCCCTGCCGCCGCGACGCGACTGGCTCTATTTCGAGGTCAGCCGCGATAACGCGGCCTGGAAAGACGTGGTGCGAACACAAACGCTGGCCATGCGGTTGAAAGAATCGATGATCGCCAACCGGAAGGAACTCCAAGGAGGGACGAAAATCGTCGTCTCCTTGCCCAACAAGCAGGTCGTGTTGCAGTTCGCACTCTTTGCCGTTCCTAATCCCCAGGGCCGATCATGACTCCCGCATTCAGCGAGATCCTCGATCCCGTTTTTCTCTACGTGATCGATTTATTGGAGCGCATCAATCAACATCGCGCTGCGGCCGTTGCGATCGAACGCCAGCAGGTTCGCAGACGCCTGGACGAAGCCCTGCAGAAACTGGGCGGTCGCAGGGAATCGGTGCTTGCCGGCCAGGCATTGATCTACTGGATCGACGAAATGCTGATCCTGACCGACTGGGAAGGTCAGGATTGGTGGAATAACAATAAGCTTGAAACGGAGATCCTGGATACCAACAACCGATACCGCAATTTTTTTGTGGATGCCAAAGAATCTGCCGGACTGGCCGACAAGAGCGCGCTGGAAGTCTATTATCTGTGCGTGGCCTTGGGGTTCCGGGGCCTCTATCGCGACCCCAAGTCCGATGATTCCATGAACGCCCGGGAAATGCTGCAACTCCCGCCCACGTTGCAAGAGTGGCTTCAGCAGGCCTACGCCGGCATTCGACTGGTGCCCCCGCCCGACTTCGACGGCCAGCGCGAACCCATCGAAGGCGTCTATCCCTTGGAGGGACCGGTCACGCTGATCTGGGCCTCGTTCTTCGGCCTGATTTTGCTGGTGCTCGCTACCGTGTTCGGATATCTCTATTTTCACTTCCCAAAATAATCGTGTTGAGCGGAACATGCAATGAGTAACTATTTGCGTTGGCTTTTAGAATGGGCGACCTATCCTCTGCGGGCCTTGCTCTACGCCCCCGCTCGGATCATCGGCGGATCGCGCCGTCTGGCGGGTTTGTCACTGCCTTTCCAGGTCGCACTTCTGACGCTCTTCGTCTTGGTTCTATCCGTCGTGATCACGGTGATCCTTTTTTGCCGCATGCAGAACGTGACTTTCCGACAAGCAAAGCTCAACTATGAGTTTTGGGTCATCACCTCGGTCCTCGTTCTCCTCATTCCTTTCGTACTCTACAAAGCCCTCTCGCTCTGGCTGGAAGGCCCCTCTTCGCCTTATCCCGAGATTGACCGTGCCTGGAATGCCGGAATTCGAGAACTCCAGCGCAAGGGACTGGACCTCCGCCAGATCCCTCTGTTTCTCGTTGTCGGATCGGCCAGCGAACAGCAAGAACGGGCAATCTTCCAGACTGCGGGCATGGAGTTTCTTGTCACGGGTGTCCCGCAGGGCGATGCCAGTCTTCATTGGTACGCACATCAAAATGCCGTTTATGTCGTCGCCAGTCAGGCATGTTGTCTGAGTGGGCTGGGCCGAAATGGTCCCAGTGCGCCGGAATCGCGGTTCCCTCGACAGGAATCACCGGGCGCGCCCCTTCCGGCATTCGATCCCCGCCAGACGATGCCCGTGGGTGGAATGTCCAGGCCAATGTCACCCGACCCTTCCGAGGCATCGGCTCCCGTTCGGCCCCAGGATCAGGCTCCGTCGTCGCCCCAGAAAACGAATGATATGCGTGGCACGATGATGGATCCGTCCATGTTCCGAAGTGATCCCGGAGGAAGACCTGCCCCCGTCTCGAATATTCCGACCGACAGGAACTTCTTCATCGAAACGCAGAAGCAGTTCGCTTGGCTCTGCCGCTTGATTCGTCGTTCGCGTCTACCCTATTCGCCCATCAACGGCGTCTTGGCCTTGCTCCCCTTCGGCAAGGTGCAGTCGGGGCAGCCGGGGGTCAGGAATGCTTTGGGCGATGCCTTGCGCTATGATCTCGAACAGGTTCTGGCCTCGCTCATGATTCGCTGTCCCGTCACCGTGCTGGTGACCGACATGGAGGAAGAGCCTGGCTTCCGCGAGTTCATCAAAAGGATGATTCGCAGCCAAGGCCAGGAGTATGTCAAAAAGTTTCGCTTTGGAAGAAGTTTCCCTCTGGCGATCCCCGCCACTCCGGAGCGCGTGCAAAGGCTTGCGGCCCACTTAGGATCGGCGTTTGAAGGCTGGATCTACGGCTTCTTCCACGATGAGGAGTCGATCTTGCGATCCGCGGGCAACACCAGCCTTTATGCGTTTCTGAGCAAGATTCGCCAGTCGGTCAGAAACTTGGGCGAGATCTTCGGCGGCTTTTCTAAGTTGCAACCGAAGGCCACTGGCGATGCCGTCTCGTCTCCCGAGGTCATTTTCTTTGCCGGGTGCTATTTCGCCGGCAATGGTAAAACGGACGAGCTACAGGTCTTCATCAAGCCCGTTCTGGAAAAACCGATCGAGCAGCAAGAGGAACTCGAATGGACTGCCGCGGCACTTCGCGAAGATCGCCGCTACCAATGGCTGGGGCTGATGGTTTCGGCGGTCGATACCGTGTTGTTCTTCAGCTTTGTCGCCGTGGGAGTTCTTTGGTGGATGGGCTATAAGCCATCCTGGTTTTAACGAAGATCTGACATGAGCACCGAGACGCCCGATTGCGTACGACTCATTGAGGAGTGTCAGGGACTGGTGCGAACGCTGGCGCAACAGGTCCGCGGCAAATCGCCTCCGCATGTGGAATTGGATGACTTGATCGCCTACGGCCAAGTGGGGCTGGCCGAGGCCGCCCGGGACTTCGATGCCTCGCGCGGCCACCGTTTTTCGACCTTTGCCTACTATCGAATTCGCGGCGCAATTTACGACGGCCTGTCGAAACTTTGTGGGCTAAGTCGAGGGCATTATCAGCAGATTCGCGGTCAGCGCATGGCGGGAGAAGTTTTGGAAGAAGACGCGGCGAAGCCCGCGAATCCCCCTGCTCCCGCCCAAGATCGCGATTCCCGTTGCTTCCGCGATTCGAGCCGCGATCTGGCCGTGGCTTCGTTAATCAAGGCGGTCGGTTCGTGCAATGACGCTCCGGACAATGCCCAATCCGACGATGCACGCGACTCTCCGCCTGCGATGGCAATCGACAAGGAAATCAGTCAGATTCTGCACCAACTGGTGAATTCCCTTCCTCAGCAAGAGAGCGAACTAATCCGAGCTACCTACTTTGATGGGCTGACGTTGCAAGAAGCGGGACAGCGCATCGGGATCAGTAAGTCGTGGGCAACTCGGCTTCATGCACGAGCCTTGGAGCGGCTCGCCCGCTCGCTGAAGGTATTGGATTTGGTTTCCTAACCCGGATTATTCAGAGTCGATGGCCTACCCGTGATTCCTACTCAACCAACCCATCTCGGAATCGTCTTCTCGCTAGCGATTGAAGCCGGATGCTTCGTCGATACTTTGAGCCAGGTCCGCATGACCCGCGGCGATGGTTTCATCGTAAGGCAGGGACGACATAATAATCGGGAAATCGTGCTGGTCGAGTCGGGACCGGGTGTCCGCTGCGCCGCTAAGGCCGCACATGCGATGATCGACGCCTATCGACCGCAACTGATCGTTTCGACCGGATTCGCCGGCGGCCTGAATCCTCGGGTGCGGCGACAGGACCTCGTCGCGGCGACCTCACTCGCGAACCTCCAGGGCGGCGTGATTGCGCTCGACCCCGCCGCGCTGGTTCCCTGGCTGGCGGAAGTGCGGAACCTTCACCTCGGACGGTTGCTGACCTTCGATCGCGTGGTCCGGCTTCGCGAGGAAAAGGAACAACTAAGCCACCAGCACGATGCCCTGGCGGTCGACATGGAGTCTTTTGCCGTGGCCGAAGCTTGCCGAGATCGAGCCGTTGATTTTCTGGCGATTCGGGCCATCAGCGACGCGGTTGACGATGAGCTTCCGCCCGATATTGGAAAGCTGCTTGCGCAGAAGTCGTTTGCCGGCCAACTCGGTGCCGCGTTGGGATCGGTTTTTCGGCGCCCCGCCGCCATGAAGGACCTCTTTAACCTTCATCAGAACGCTCTGGCGTCATCCAACCGTTTGGCCAAGTTTCTGGGGATGCTGATCGGCCGACACTCCCGAGGGATCGACAGGTAGAGGAAGCAAGTTTTAGAGCATATATCTTCAAGTCTGATGGAATGTCAGGCTGGAAAGCCTGACGTACAACGCGTCTTCGCGGATCTCCGCCACGATCGCGCCGGGAAACATCCGTTTTCGCGGCCCGTCCGTGGATTGTTTCGTAGTGGCCGAAATCATCGCGGCCAACAATCCCCATTCGGCAAATCCCATCGCCACCAGCGGCCAGCCTTGTTGACGCCAAACCTCCATCAGCACCTCGCGAACCAGATGCAGCGGCTGTGCGGCCAAGATATTCAGATCCAAACGCACTTCATCCCGTCCGACGTGGCGTAGACATCGCTGGGCCACGTCGCAAACCATTACGTCAATCAACGATTGTGACTCTCCGGCCAGTTCGCCCAACCGCAGCAAGGCATCCACGATCGTTGGGTTGTAATGAGCGGCCAAGCGCGGTAGAAGTTCCTTCCGGATCCGGTTTCGCGTGAAACGCACGTCATAATTACTAACGTCGGTGCGGAAAGGTTGTTGACGATCGCGAAGATACGCGGCCAGTTCCGCACGGGCCGTGCCTAGCAGCGGTCGCAGGAGCGTTGCCGGACCGAGCCGCCGTGAGCGCGACATGCCGCTCAGGCCGCGGATACCCGTGCCGCGAAGGATGCGATGTAAAATCGTCTCGGCCTGATCGTCGGCCGTGTGCGCGGTGACGACAAAGCGTGCCCCCAAACGCCCGGCCATCTCTTCCATCGCGGCATAGCGAACACGGCGAGCGGTGGCCTCGATCCCCTGACTGCCGGCCGTCGGATCGACCGTGACCGTTGCAACTTCGCACGCCAGCTCCACCTGCCGGCAAAGCTGTTGCACAAATGCCTGATCGGCATCTGAATCCGCACCCCGCAGCTTATGATTCACGTGGGCGGCGATCAACCGGCCCTCGCCTGGCAGCTTTAGGGCAGCCAATCCGCGGAGCAGTGCCACGCTATCGCCCCCCCCGGAAACCGCCACGAGGACGGTCAAATCTTTCCAGTCCTCCGGCGGCCATGACGCCGCTAGGCGGGTTTCAAAGGGATAAAGCGGTGGTTCTCGTTTGTCGGACATGACAATTTCGTGCAAAGAGTACTTGGGGCTTAGAGCTTAGAGCTTGGAGCGTGGAGCGTGGAGCGTAGAGCGTAGAGCGTAGAGCGTGGAGCGTAGAGCGTGGAGCGTAGAGCGTGGAGCGTAGAGCGTGGAGCGTAGAGCGTGGAGCGTAGAGCGTGGAGCGTGGAGCGTGGAGCGTGGAGCGTAGAGCGTGGAGCGTGGAGCGTAGAGCGTGGAGCGTGGAGCGTGGAGCTTAGGTTTTTAGGTTGCGGGGGGCCTGCCCTCGTTGTTACACACCTCTTTTGGACCCCATCCGGCTTGCCCGGATGGTGAATAAGGTTGAATGGCTAAAATGGAGAACAAAGACCAACACGACCCCATCCACCTTGGTGGATGGTGAAGGAGGTTGCTTGGCTACATCGCGGACCTGGGCTAGCTGGATAACCTGATTCACCATCCAGCAAGCTGGATGGGGTCGCTCAAGGACTTGTGTGTAACAATGGAGAGCCTGCCCTAGGGCGATGCAAAGTTGGGTTTGACAGGGAAAATCGGGGAGTGGCGAAAGTGAAAAACTGTTTCGCGGACATGATACCGTGAGTGCGGTGGTTTGTCCCGGAGGGGCATTTGACAATAGCCCCGGGGCAAATTGCCTCGCCCTCGTAAACAAATCCCGCCCGATCACCCCTATTCATTCTTGCCCTTCTATATGGTAACGGTGCGAGTGTCCCACCACAAGATGAAGACATTGACGGCGAAGATATTGACGGCGAACCCGTTACCAAACCCATTACCAATTTCATTTAAAGGGTATCCGGTTCACTCAGGTTGGGTATCCAAAGGGCAGGGGTGTTTCAGGAGCATTGCTGGATGGTATTCGGCCAGAAAATTTCCGTTAGCCCGGATTATTCATAATTCCCCAGGTGTGTGGCAAGATTCTCTGGCAGACGGACACCACCGTGGCACGGGCATCTTGCCCGTGTCGAATTCCACGGGCTGGAGGCCCGTGCCACGCGCTTGCCAGAAAATCTTGCCACACACAATTCCCTAGTGACCATGCATGGCAGATCGGGTATAGTGTATGGGATCCGAGAATCACCCATAGCATTTGCCAGTTGCCGCCATGCCGCTTGGAATCCGACCCACGAATGATTTCGCTTTCAAGAAGACCTTCGGGACGGCGGAGAACCGCGTCGCCTTGATCAGCCTGCTCAACGCGATCCTCCAGCCAAAATCGCCGATTGTCGAGGTTACGTTGGAAAACCCGTTTAACCTCCAGGATTTCCAGGATGACAAACTGTCAATTCTCGACATCAAGGCGGTCGATCACACGGGGGCGATTTACGACATCGAGATGCAACTGACGACCTATGAAGGTCTGGTGCAACGGATCGTCTTTTATGGTTGCGAACTCTACGCCGGCCAACTCAAGGCGGGCGAGAAGCACAATACCCTCAATCCGGTTTATTCGATCTGGCTGATCAGCGGCATCCTGTGGCCGGATGCAAACCGGGTTCACCATGCCTTTCGCCTAGCCGACGCCGAATCGGGTCGTGTCTTGGCGGAGACGCTCGAGATTCACACACTGGAACTGGGAAAGTATACTTTAAGGGAGGCGGACCTAATAGGCACCAATGTGCTCGACTGCTGGTTGTACTGGCTTTTGCACGCCCACGAGTATGATCCCGCTGCGCTCGTGAAACTGTTGCCGCAGCAAGGGATATGGCAGGCGACGGAAACGCTGACCAGGATCGCAGAAATCACCGAGGACAAAATCATGTACGATGCACGAGAAAAAGCCATTCGAGACCGAGAATGGGAGATCAGTGCCGCCATCCACAAAGGCGAGACCAAAGGTAAGATCGAAGGTAAGATCGAAGGTAAGACCGAAGGTAAGATCGAAACGATCCGGATGCTCCAAGGCATTCTCCACTTACCCCCCAGTGAGGAGTGCGAGTTGCGCGCGCTGACCTTGGAGCAGCTTCAATTTCTGACGAACGATTTGCAGGAGAAGCTGCGCAACCGGACGCCTTCGGGGGGGTAAGGGGGGTATGGCGTAGTCAACCCGCGGGAGTTCTTCGTAGCCCTGATTTTAATCCTTGCCCTAATCAGGCTGCAAACGGGAACCTGAGCAAACCGGATACCCCTTTTCGACTAAATCGACAAAACGCAAGCTGGATGGGGTCGCTCAAGGACTTGTGTGTAACAACGGGGGACCTGCCCCCTGAACTCTGAACCCTAAGTCCTAATTCTTTCCTCCTCTCCTCTCTTGTTCGCTTCTCTTCATAACTTCGTTATAATATAGAGTTTTCCTCAAGGGAATGTCCATGACCAAGATTGCCGCCGAGAAGGTTCTTGTCCTCGATTTCGGGTCGCAGTACGCCCAACTGATCGCCCGCCGCGTTCGCCAGCAACAGGTCTATTGCGAGATCGTCCGCCACGATATCTCGGCCGAGCGGATTAGGCAGATTGCTCCGAAGGGGTTAATTCTCTCCGGTGGGCCGTCGAGCGTCTACGATGCGAGAGCACCGAAGTGCGACCCGCAGATATTTCATCTCGGGCTCCCCGTGCTGGGCATTTGCTACGGCATGCAACTGGCCTGCGAGGCCCTCGGCGGCCGGGTTGAAAGTGCCCCGGCACGGGAGTACGGCCGTGCCCATTGCCGACTGGTGAATGACGACGAACTATTTGCCGGCGTGCCCGAGGATTTAGAGGTCTGGATGAGCCACGGCGACCAAGTCTCGCAGGTCTCCGCCGATTTTCAACCCCTGGCGGCAACCGATACCTGCCCCTTCGCCGCGGTGAAGCATCGTTTGCTGCCAATTTACGGCCTGCAATTTCACCCCGAGGTCACGCACACGCCGCTGGGTCAGCAAATTCTAGGCAACTTCCTCAAGACAACCTGCAACTGCTCGGGCAAGTGGAAGATCGGCGATTTTGCTCGCGAGACGATCGAGACCATTCGCGATCGCGTCGGCAAGGGCCGGGTGATCTGCGGTCTTTCCGGCGGGGTCGATAGTTCGGTCGTTGCCGCCCTGCTGGCCGAGGCCGTCGGCTCACAGGTCTCGTGCATTCTGGTCGATAACGGTCTGCTGCGGGCCGGCGAGGCCCAATCGGTGATTGCGGAATTCACGAATCATTTCAAAACCGACCTGCACGTCGTACATGCCGAAGACCGCTTTCTCAAAACGCTTGCCGGTATCACCGACCCGCAGGAGAAACGCAAGCGGATTGGTCATGCCTTCATCGAATGTTTTGCCGACGAGGCCGCGCGGATCGAAGGGGCTGAATTCCTTGCACAAGGAACGCTCTATCCCGACGTGATCGAAAGCGGCGGTTCGCCCGATGGCCCGGCTGCTACAATCAAGCTGCACCACAATGTCGGCGGACTGCCCGAGGATCTGGCTTTCACGCTCATCGAACCGCTCCGCGACCTGTTCAAGGACGAGGTCCGCACCTTGGGTCTGCGGCTCGGCTTGCCGGAAGACATTGTCTGGCGGCATCCGTTCCCCGGCCCCGGCCTGGCCGTGCGCTGCCTCGGGCCAATCACCAAGCCTCGGCTGGAGACGCTCCGACAGGCCGACGCGATCGTGGTTTCTGAAATCAAGCAAGCCGGGCTTTATCGGCAGACCTCGCAGGTCTTCGCCGTACTCTTGCCCGTGCAGAGCGTCGGCGTGATGGGTGACGCGCGGACCTACGCGGACGTTTTGGCCATTCGGGCCGTCGAGACCGAAGATTTCATGACCGCCGACTGGAGCCGATTACCCTATGATCTTCTGGCCCACATGTCAACGCGGATCATCAACGAAGTGCCGGGGGTGAACCGCGTGGTTTATGATATTAGCTCGAAGCCACCGGCGACGATTGAGTGGGAGTGAGCGCGGGATAAGCGGTTGGGGTTGACAACACCCGGCGGCTAGATGGACTTGCGTGATTCCAGGAGGTTCGGAAAATGCGTTGCTGTAATGGGATGAAACGCTGCCTCGCCGAGGCAATAATAGGGGTTGGTAAAAAACATCACCTATTTCACCACGGGAGGCAGCAATGTCGACTCAAGCT
>Ga0194058_10001121_pt1 | contig 13404 bp, 8 predicted proteins | sample SepL4417m_MetaG_FD_155490 | JGI IMG/M metagenome (GOLD analysis project Ga0194058, IMG submission 155490) | Anoxic zone freshwater microbial communities from boreal shield lake in IISD Experimental Lakes Area, Ontario, Canada - Sep2016-L442-17m | ecosystem: Environmental > Aquatic > Freshwater >... | reverse complement strand
GTAGTAGGTGGGAAGAAAAAAGACCTCCGGGTTTGTGGCCTTGATTTTCGTGAGCTGCGCGGAAAAATCCCGGTCCCCGGTGGTGTAGGTTTCGAACGCGACGACCTTGCCGCCATTCTGTTCGAAGACGTCCTTGAAGAGCTTCGACTGTGCGGTTGGGGCCTCGGACGCGACATCGTAGAGGACGGCTGCGGTTTTTGCCTGGAGCGTGTTCAGCACAAACTTGGCGAGCACCTGGGCCTCGAAGGTATCGACAAAACAGGCCCGGAAAACGTATTTTTTCGGCTTCCCGCCATCGTCCACGGTCGTTTTCGGGTTGGTCGACCAAGGGGTGATCATCGGGCATTTGGAGGTCTCCGCCACAATCGCAGCCGGGATCGCGCACGAGCTGGCATTCGGGCCGACCATGATGACCACGTTGCCCTGGGAAATCAGCCGCTGCGCGACCGTCCGGGATTGGTCGGACTTCGCGCCGTTGTCGCCAACCTCCAGCTCGATCGGAAGCTTCTTGCCGCCGACATCGATGCCGCCGGCCGCGTTGATCTGGCCGACAAAAAGATCCGCCGCATTTTTTGAGGAAGCCCCGACGGCCGGCATCTCGCCGGTGAGCTCCGCATTGAGACCGATTTTGATGGATGGCTTCCCGCTCTCGCCGCAGCCGGCAAAAATGAAAGCAGAAAGAACTGAGAGAAGGGCGAAGGAGAGTTTCACGTATTGATTAGGGACGAAAGATTTTATGGCAGGGGCGAGAGAGGATGGATCGGGAACGCTTCCACTGTGGCCGTTTAGTTTGGCTTCGGTTCGGGCACCGCCTGAGGCGGGTTGAGGATGCGCCCATGGACGGCAGGAGGCTTGTTTGTAGCGTCCGGCGCAGGCTGCGCGGCCGGCATTTTTCCGCGGTGGAACCGGAAGTGCCAGGTCGGGTCGGAATGCGACTGCGGCCAGTATTCATGGCCGAGGAAGATCCCTGCAGCGAAGATGAGGAAGATGAGGGCGATCGGGCGCATCAGTTTGGTTTTTCCGGAGCGGGCTTATTGTGGGTGACCTGGTTGATCGTGTAGCAGACGGCGCTGAGGAGGAGCGTGATCGCCAGCCAGATGACCTGCTTCGGATCCGAGCCGAGGACGGCCCAGAGGCAATAGCCGGTGGTGACGCCGATCATCAGCCCGAGGCCGATCCCAACCTTTTTGGCGATCCAGACGAGGGCGGCCGCGACGTAGACATAGGCGACGAGGGTCATGAGGACGGCGATCGAGGAGATCACGCCGAACTCCTTCGAGGCAGTCGGCGAGATCGTCAGGAGCTGGGCGCCGGTCATCAGGAATCCGGTGATGATGAGATTTTTCACCGGCACATCGTGCTGGTTCGAGTCGCCGAAGATCTTCGGGAAGAGCCCGTCCGCCGCAGCGGCCTTGGCGGTTTGAGCGGTGGCGAGCACCCATCCTCCGAGCGAGCCGAGGCAGCCGGCGGCCGCGCAGAACGAGACGATCGCGCCGCCGGTGTTTCCGAGGGCAAGCTTTGCGCAGTCGGCAAATGGCGCTGCGGATTTGACGAGGTCCGCATTCGGAATCGCGCCCATGATCGCGGTGCAGGAGAGGACGTAGGTGACGGCCGCAAGGAGGACTCCGCCGATCGTGGCGATGGGGACATTTTTTTTCGGATTATCGACGACCCCGGCGGCGACTGCGGCAGTTTCGACGCCGATGAACGACCAGAGCGTGACATTGAGGACGCCCTGGATCGCCCCGAACGTGTCGTGTCCGCTCACGTTCCATGAGCCCATGTAGGTTGTGAGGCTGAATTTGAACCACCCGACGATCGCGACGCCGACGATCGCGACGAGCGCGAGGATCGTGGTGACCGACTGGACCTGGGTTGTGATGCGCGGGCCGAGGATATTGAGGAACGTGAACAGCCAGATCATGCCCACGCACGCGGCTGCGAGCACGTAGGGATCCTTCAAGGCCGGGAAGAAGTAGCTCAGGTATCCGACGCCGACGACCGCGAGGGCGACGTTGCCGATCCAGCCGGCCAGCCAATACAAGAGATTGGTCTGGTAGCCGATAAACGGGCCGAACGCGCGCCGGGCATACGCGTAGGATCCGCCCGCGCTGTCGTCAATGGACGCCATCTTGGCATAGACCATGGCAAGGCAGATCGCGCCCGTGATCGTGACAACCCAGCCGTAGATCGCGATGCCGCCGGTTGCGGCGAGGTTGGCCGGGAGCATGAAAACTCCCGAGCCCATGATGTTCCCCGCAACCATAAGGGTGGCGGGGATCACTCCGATTTTTTTAGATGATGAACTCATATATTTTTTAGCCGCAGATTAACGCAAATTTTCGCAGATGATGGGTTGGAATGGATGAGGCGCTTGTATTTGGGTGCTACTTAATGCACCAGAAGTGGTATTGGCCATCCTCGACGACAGCGCCCTCCACGATTTTTTCGAACCCAGGGAATGCGCGCCCCCAGTCCTCCATCGAGCGGAGGAACGTCAGCCAAGGGCCGTCGGCCGGGCCGATATTTTCTCCCGGCATGAGGATCGGGATGCCGGGAGGATACGGGATTGCACCGACGGCGATCGTGCGTCCGGGCATGGCGCTGAGCGGGAGGAGCTCGACCTCGCCGGACATGAGCATGGCATTGGCCGCGCGCGGCGGCATCACCGGCACAGGCAGGTTGCCGAATGCAGCCGCCTGCGCCTTGTCCATCGCGCTGGCTTTCATGCGGCCAAACATTTCATTGCAGAGGTCGCGCACTCCCATCTGGCCGTATCGGGCCGGCGCGGCCTTCACGATGTCCGGAAGCATCGTCTCCAACAGCTCGTTGGTGTCGTATGAAGCTTTAAAATTCAGGAGGGTATTGATGAGGGTGCCCCATTTGCCTTTGGTGATTCCGACCGAGAACAGGCAGAGGACCATGAAGTCGGTCGTGCGCGAAGGGATGATCCCCCGGCGGTAGAGGAAGCTGCTCAGAACCGCCGCCGGGATGCCATGGTCTTCGAGCTCCCCATTGTCGCCCATGCCCGGGCACACGATCCCCGCCTTGATCGGGTCGAGCATGCACCAGCCGTCCGGGATGCCATCGAAGCCGTGCCAGCTTTCTCCAGGGTGGAGGATCCAGCATTCCGGATCGGTGGCGAGGAGGTTAGCCGGGGCGTCTGCGAAGGGGATATTCTCTCCGGTGGACGGATCGCGGACTTCCGGGGCGTTCCAAGGGCGGAAGAACCAGTCGTTTTTTCTGGCGAACTCCCGGTGGGCACGAGCGAGCGACTGGCGGAAGTCAATCGCCTCGTTCACGACCTCCTGGGTGAGCGCCAGCCCGGCCGGGCCGTCCATCATGGCCGCGCCGATTTCGTTGGACGAGATGATGGCGTAGAGCGGCGACGTGCTGGCCTGGGACATATAGGCCTCATTGAACCGGCTGTGGACGATCGGGCGACGGCCGTTGCGAACGTGGATGTAGGAGGCCTGGGAAAGCGCGGCGAGGAGCTTGTGGGTCGAGTGGGTGGCGAAGACCGTCGGGCCGTCGGCCGGGTGATCCTTCGGATCGCCGCGCATGGCGTGGCGGTCGCGATACATCGGGTTGAACCGCGCGTAGGCATACCAGGCCTCGTCGAAGTGGATCGTATCCACGCTCTGAGCCAGGAGGTCCTGGACATCGGCCGCGTGGTAGCACATGCCGTCATACGTGCAGTTCGTCACCACCGCGTAAACCGGCACCTCCGAAACCGCCAGCCGGCGCAGCGGATGGCCCGCAATTTTTTCGCGGATTTTTTCCGGGGAGAATTCCTGCGGCGGGATCGGCCCGATGATGCCGTAGCGGTTGCGGGTGGGGAGGAAGAAGACCGGGATGCCGCCGCTGATGACGAGCCCCTGCTCGATCGATTTGTGGCAGTTGCGATCGCAGAGAGCGAGCTGGTTGTCGTTGATAACCGCCGACATGATCGAGCGGTTCGACCCCGAAGTGCCGTTCAGCACCGAGTAGCTGAGGTGGGATCCAAAGACGCGCGCCGCATATTTTTCGGCCTCGCCGATCGCTCCCTCGTGGTCGAGGAGCGAGCCGAGCGGGGTCCTCTCGATCCCGGTATCCGTGCGGAAAAGGTTCTCGCCGAAGTAGTCGAAAAAGATCCGGCCCTCGGGAGTCTTGGTGAAGGCGACCCCGCCTTGGTGGCCCGGAGCGGCCCACGAGTGCTCGCGCGTCGCGGTGTAGGCGAGCAGCGCCTTCGTGAACGGGGGAAGCAGGTTTTCCAGATACCGGTGGATCGCCGCCAGCGCGCGCCCGGCGACAAATGGGGCGGTATCCTCCAACATCCAGACGAACTCGTTGGCCAGAGCCATCACCCCCACTCCCGGCGTGTGGTTTCGCGACCGGTCGCCCATCAGAAACACGGGAACATTTGCGCGGCGCGAGCGGATCGTCTGGAGCAGGGCCTCCGCCGCCGCGTGCGTCGAGGCGTCGTCGGCCCCGATCGTCCAATCCACGAAGACGCACATCACCGAGGCGTCGGAGAGGATCACCGCCTCGCCGTCATCAATCGTGGTGGCCTCGACAACATCCATCGCGCGGGAGAGGAATTCATCGGCCAGCTCGCGCACCGCCCGGCCGCCGGCGCAGTGCGGGGTCGCGAGCTTGTCGTCCACGATGAGGACGCGCTTTTTCAGGCGCGCATTTGTCCGTTCGATCATGGAGGGTTAAAAGTTGCAGCCGAACTGGGCGCCGATCACAAGGGCGTTCGGGGTCGTTCCCAAGCCGTTCGGCTGGATGATGTATTGGATGTCCGGCTGGATGAAAACGTTTGGGGTGAGGTTGATGATGTAGCTGATGTCGAACACGGTTTCCGCGCTCGGGCGCGCGGCCCCCGAGCTGGCGATGCTGTCCGCGTAGGTGCTGCTGAAGGCGCCGGTCATCCAAGTGCAAAGAAACTGGTCCTGGTCCCGCCCGGGGATGAGCCCCTGCCAGACCGTGCCGCCGAACCCCATCACCGGCATCTGGGCGACCTGGTATTGCGGGGAGTAGGTGACTCCAGCCCACAAGGCGAGGTTGTGGTTGGCATTCTGCGCGCTTTGCCAGACGGTCTGCTGCCCCATCAGGTAGAATCCGTAGGTGTTCTGCTGCACGGGGCCGCCCGCGTAGGAAGAAAACGGGAAGTTCGAGAAGTAGCCGCCAAATTTATAGATCCCCGGCAGCCCGGCCTCCGCCGGAACGACCGACTTTTTCCCATCCTTATCGTGGGCGGTGCCTGCCGGGCTTCCTCCGAACGTCGGGCTCCACCCGGTCTCTGCGAGCATCAGAAAGGAGTCGCCGGGCCGGATGGAAAAGTCGAGCCCATGGTAGCCGATCACTCCGATCCTATCGGTGGCCTGGTAGATTCCTGATGCGGCATAGAAGATCGGCGACGGGTTGATCTTCACCATGGCCCCCCAAACCGCATTGGGGGAGCTGGTAAATTTGGAGTTCAGGAAGATGCTGGTCGGGTTGCCATCGATCCCGCCGTTGACCTGCAATCCGAATGCCGGCAGCGTGCAGAATTCGTCGGCGGCGGCCATCCGCCCGATCCGGAACTCAAGAAAATTATTGAAGAGCTTCTGATCGTAGAACATTTCATAGAACAGTCCGGTCGGGGTGACGTAGGACTCCGAGGTATTGAAGACGTTTCCGATCGCTGTGGATAAGTTCGTCCCCGTGGCATCTGCGCCTGAGATTTTGAAGGATGCGCCCTTCCAGCCGACAAGCTTCTCCATGTCCAACGTGGCGCCGAAGAGGATCTCGTGGGTGTAGGCGACCTCCTGAGAAAGCCCGCCGACGGGGTTCCCCTGGAAGACTCCCCAGTAGTTAAAAAACGGAGTGACCCCGTGGTCGCCCGCCTTGTCGAACTCCGCCTCGATCCAGTTTGGAAATGCTGCCAGATCGCTTGGCGCTGCCTGGCTTAAACAACACGAGAGGAACAACCCAGCTACGCCCTGAAAAAATCGCCGCAACATATTGCGCGGGATCTTCGAGGCAATCCGGAACGACATCAAGTGTTTTTCCTCGGGAATTTTCGGTGCGGACTCGCTGGGTTCTCCCACTTCTTCTACAGTTTGGAAGGCCTCTTAAGTCACCGCGCCGGGCGCGGAGCCGGAGCCGTCGGGGCGAAATCCTTTTGCGGGGAGATGCGGGCGACCGAGCCGACTGTCGGGTGCGAGCGGATGAGGGCGGCAAATTTTTCTGCCGAGGGCTTCAGCTCGCGGGCCTTGGTGGCGGGGTTCATTTTTGCGAGGCCGAAGGTCGCCGTGTACCCGTAGTGCCACTCGTAGTTGTCCGCGAGCGACCAGGTGAAATACCCGCGAACGTCGCAGCCGTCGCGGATCGCGCGGCCGATCGCCGCGAGATGGTTTTGCAGGTACCATTCGCGCTTGGCGTCATTCCGGGTAGCGATGCCGTTTTCGGTGATCATCATCGGCTTGCCATAGCGTTTCGCGACCCGCTGGATTTCTTTGTAGAGGCCGTCGGGGTCGATGCGCCAGCCCATCATCGTGAAGTTCGGGCCGCGCCTCGAGGGGCCTGAGAGGAGGGAAATCGGCCCGGGGGCCTGCGAGTAGTAGTAGTTGATGCCCAGGATGTCGCAGACATCGTAGATCCGGTCGAGGTGGTCGGTGTTGCCGTGGATCATCGTGTTGTAAATGAGCCCGCCGGGATCGAGCGGAGCTCGCTCCCACCAGGGAAGCGCCTCGACGCTCACCACCTTGGCGGATGGGCTGATCGACCTGATGCGCGCGGCGGCATCGCGGAACATCCCGGCGCTCGCGTCGATCGCTTTCCAGTAGTGCCCGAAAGCGAGCGACATGGCCGGCGGCCACTGGCCGACAATGTATGCGGTCGTGATCTGGCCGTTCGGCTCGTTTTGCGGCGCGTAAAATTTCACATGCGGCGACGTTGCCCGGACCATTTTATCGACATAGGCGTTCCATCGTCCGCGGGCCTGCGGGTGGAGCCAGTTCGAGCGGCCGGGATTTTTTTTATCGTAGAGCCAGGCTGGGAAGGTGAAGTGCCAGAGGCAGACCACCGGCTCGATGCCGAGCTCCTTGAGCTTTCGCGCCATCGCGACATAGCGGCGAATGGCATCCTCATTGTAGACCCCCGGCTGAGGCTCAACTCTCGCCCACTCGATGCTGAACCGGTAATAGGTCGGGCGGATTTTTTTCAGCGCCTCGAGATCCTTGTCGAAGTCCGTCCAGGAGTAGAGGGCATTGCCGCGCGGCGGGGCTTTCTTTTGCGCAACCAGGACGTCCCAGTCGGTCGAGAAATCGTCCGCCGTCCCCGGCTTCACCGCAGGGTCCTCGTATTGGTAGCTCGCGGTCGAGATCCCCCATGCAAATTTCTCCGAGGCCATCGGCGACGGGATCGCTCCGGAGATTTTCGGGGTCGGGTCGAACCGGCCGAGCGGGTTGATCGGGTTGACACAGCCGGCAAGGGATGCGGCTAAGACGACCGCCGGAAGATAGGATTTTTTCATGGAGAGGAAGCTCGGATGGCAGGCCTGTTTGCTCCCGCCCTTCCCTGGTTGCATCCAGAGTTCACGCGATGAATTCATCCGTTTGTCGCGGAGAGGAAAAGAAAAATCAACTCCGCGCCTCCGGCGCGGCCGGCATTCCGCATCACGTGATCTGCGGCGACCGGGGGCTGGGCGGCAACAAGGAGATCCCAATCCCACAAGCCACCTTCAGGCACCGTGCGCCCGGGAACGGCTCACGGGCTTCAAGTTTCTTGCTATTTTCCGTAGGAGCGGACAGCTTTTCAAAACAATCGCGGGCTTTTTGGCCCGGCGGGCGCATTGATTATCTCATGAAAATTCTTATTACCGGCGGGGCCGGGTTCCTTGGCTCCCACCTCTGCGAGCGGCTGGTTGATGCCGGCCACGATGTGATTTGCCTGGACAACTTTTTTACCGGGCGGAAGACGAACGTGAGCCACCTGGTCGGGAACCCCCGGTTCGAATTGGTGCGGCACGACGTGATTGATCCGTTCAAGTGCGAGGTGGATCAAATCTACAACCTCGCATGCCCGGCATCGCCGCCGCATTACCAGTACAACCCGATCAAGACAACGAAGACATCGGTGATGGGCGCGATCAACTGCCTCGGGCTTGCGAAGCGGGTGAAGGCGCGGGTCTTCCAAGCCTCCACGTCGGAAGTCTATGGGGATCCGGAGGTCCACCCGCAGACCGAGGGCTACTGGGGGCATGTCAACCCGATCGGCCTGCGCTCGTGCTACGACGAGGGCAAGCGCTGCGCGGAAACCTTGTTTTTCGATTACCACCGGGAGAACGGGGTGGACATCCGGGTGATCCGGATTTTCAACACCTACGGCCCGAGGATGCTGGCGAACGACGGGCGCGTGGTCTCGAATTTTGTGGTGCAGGCGCTGCGCGGCGAGGATCTGACCGTGTATGGCCAAGGCCTGCAGACCCGGTCGTTTTGTTATGTGGACGACCTCATCGAGGGGTTCATCCGGTTCATGAACCAGACGGCGACCGTCGGCCCGATGAACCTTGGAAACCCCGGCGAGTTTACGATGCTCGAGCTGGCGGAGCTGGTTTTGCGAAAGGTCGGCGGGGCCTCGCGCATCACCTACAAGCCGCTTCCGGCCGACGATCCCAAGCAGCGCCGGCCGGACATCTCGATGGCCAGGCAGCACCTGGGCTGGGAGCCGAAGGTGCCATTGGAAGAGGGCATCGAGCGCACGATCGCCTACTTCCGCAAATCGCTCCTTTCCTGATATGAAAACCACCTTAAAAATCTGTTGCCTTGGCGCCGGCTACGTCGGCGGGCCGACGATGGCGATGATCGCGGCCAAGTGCCCGGACATCCAAGTGACCGTCGTCGATCCGAATGCCTCCCGCATTGCGGAATGGAACTCCGACGAGCTTCCCATCTACGAGCCCGGGCTCTACGAAATCGTCCGCGAATCGCGCGGGCGGAACCTCTTTTTTTCGACCGATGTGGATGCCGGGATCCGGGAAGCATCCATCATTTTTGTGAGCGTGGGCACCCCGACGAAAAAGCAGGGGATCGGGGCAGGAAGGGCTGCGGACCTGCGGTATGTCGAGAGCGCGGCGCGGCGGATTGCCGCCGTCGCAGAAGGGCCGAAGATCATCGTCGAGAAAAGCACGATCCCGGTCAAGACGGCGGAGGCGATCATGACGATCCTCCGTGCGAATTCGAAGTCCGGCCAATTTCAAGTGCTGTCAAACCCGGAGTTTCTGGCCGAGGGCACGGCGATAGAGGACCTCATGTGCCCGGACCGGGTGCTGATCGGCGGGGAGGAGACCGAAGGCGGGCGCGCGGCGGTGCAGGCGCTGGTGGACATCTATGCGCGGTGGATTCCCGCCGACCGGATCCTCACCACGAACCTCTGGTCGTCCGAGCTCTCGAAGCTCGTGGCAAATGCCTTCCTTGCCCAGAGGATTTCCTCGATCAATTCGATCTCGGCCCTCTGCGAGGCGACCGGAGCAGATGTGGATGAAGTCGGAAACGCGATCGGAAAAGATTCGCGGATCGGCCCGAAATTCCTCAAGGCGTCAGTCGGGTTCGGCGGGTCGTGTTTTCAGAAAGACATCCTCAACCTCGCCTACCTCTGCCTGCACTTCGGGCTCCCCGAGGTCTCGGCCTACTGGGAAAGCGTGATCAAGATCAACGACTGGCAAAAGCACCGGTTCGCGGCGAGGATTGTCAGGGAGCTCTTCAACACGGTCACCGGCAAGCGGATCGCCATCCTGGGCTTTGCCTTTAAGAAGGACACCAACGACACACGGGAAACTGCGGCGATCACCGTTTGCCAAGACCTCCTGGCCGAGGGGGCCGAGGTCGTCGTCTATGATCCAAAAGTCGGCGAGCAGGGCATCCGGCAGGACGTGCTCGGAGAGGGATCGAACCCGAATCTCCTCGTCGCATCCAGCGCCAGCGAGGCCGCCGCCGGCGCCCACGCGATCGCAATCCTCACCGAATGGGACGAGTTTAAAACCATTCCCTATGCCGAGCTCTACGAAAAAATGCCGAAGCCGGCATGCATTTTTGACGGCCGAAATATCCTTCCGCACGCAGATTTGAGGGCGATCGGCTTCCGGGTTTTTCCGATTGGAAAAGCCCACCAGAATTCTGAGAGCAAATTTTCCGGTTGATGAGCCGCTCCATGTGGAGTGGTCCGGGAAGTTGAAGCTGGCAGAGCGCGATGGCGCACGGTTCGAGTACCTGAAGCGAAAATTCCATCTCTGAGAGGAAAGCGTCTGCCACGACCGGCAGTGAGGTGGGGAGTCTCAGGGCAACCTGGTGGCGCCCATGAGGAAGCGGTCCACCTCCCTGGCGGCGCCCCGGCCTTCGTTGATTGCCCAGACGACGAGGGATTGCCCCCGGCGGCAGTCCCCAGCCGCGAAGACGCTGGGGATATTCGTGGAATAGCTCCCGTGTTCGGCCTTGGCGTTGCTGCGAGGGTCGCGCTCGATTTTTAGCGCCTCCAAAAGGAGGTCGTCCGGCCCGAGAAATCCCATCGCGAGAAGCACGAGCTGGGCAGGGATCACCCTCAGTGTCCCCTCGACATCGCGAGGAGCGAACCGGCCTTGGGAGTCTTTCTCCCATCGGATATCCGTGACCTCGACACCTTCGAGGCGGCCGTCGGCGCCGGCAAGGAACCGCTTTGCCGTGACCTCGTATTGGCGGGGATCCTTGCCTTGGATGGCTGCGGCCTCCTCCTGGCCGTAATCCATGCGATAGACTTTCGGCCACTCCGGCCATGGGTTGTCCTGGGCGCGATCGCTCGGCGGCTGGGGAAGGATCTCCAGCTGGGTGACCGACGCGCAGCCGTGGCGGAGCGACGTGCCCACGCAGTCGGTCCCTGTGTCGCCGCCGCCGATCACGACGACGTGCTTCCCACGGGCATCCAGCGGAGGCCGGGAGGTATTTGTCACGCTGTGATCGAGGAGGAATCGCGTGTTCCCGGAGAGGAAGTCCATCGCAAAATGGACGCCGGGGAGCTCGCGTCCGGGGATCGGGAGGTCGCGAGGCTTGGTCGCGCCGGCGCAGAGGACCGTGGCTGCGAAGTCTTCGAGGAGGCGCTCTGCGGCGAGGTTTTTTCCGACCTCGACCCGGGTTTTGAAAGTGATCCCCTCCGCCTCCATCAAGCGCACCCGGCGGTCGACGACCTCGCGCTTGTCGAGCTTCATGTTGGGGATCCCATACATGAGGAGCCCGCCGATCCGATCCGCGCGCTCGAAGACGGTCACGGTATGGCCGGCCTTGTTCAGCTGGTCGGCGCAGGCGAGCCCCGCAGGCCCCGAGCCGACGATGGCAACATTTTTCCCCGATCGGAATTCCGGGGGGTTCGGCATGATCCAGCCCTCCTTCCAGCCCTTGTCCACGATCGCGCACTCGATCGTTTTGATCGCAACCGGCGGGCTGATGATCCCGAGCGTGCAGGAGCCTTCGCAGGGGGCCGGGCAGACGCGCCCGGTGAATTCCGGGAAGTTGTTTGTTTTGTGGAGCCGGTCGAGCGCCTCCCGCCAGAGGCCGCGATACACGAGGTCGTTCCACTCAGGGATGAGGTTGTTGACCGGGCATCCGCTGGCCATCCCGCTGATGAGCGCTCCGGCATGGCAGAACGGGATCCCGCAATCCATGCAGCGGGCGCCTTGGGTGCGGAGGTTTTCCTCCGTCATGTGGAGATGAAACTCGTTCCAGTTGGCGAGGCGTTCGGCCGGCGGCAGATCGGCCGGAACCTCGCGACGGTAATCAATGAATCCGGTCGGTTTTCCCATAATCAGTTTCCTCCCTGCCGTGAGGTGTCGAGAGAGTTGGCTTCAAATGCCGCGTTCGTGGCCTCGTCTCCGGTGAGTCCCGCCGCCTCCGCTTTGGCCAAGGCTTCCAAGACGCGCTTGTAATCCCTCGGCATCACCTTCACAAATTTCTTGATCTTGCTGTCCCAGGCAGCAAGGACATCGCGGGCGCGGGAGCTTCCGGTGAGCTCGGCATGGCGCGCGATGAATGCCTGGAGGTCCGCAGCCTCGACCGGGTCCGTAACCTTTTCGAGCCCGACCATCTCCAAGTTGCAGCGCTTTGAAGCAAAGTCTCCGGCCTCATCCAGGATGTAGGCGACGCCGCCAGACATGCCCGCCGCGAAATTGCGGCCCGTCGCGCCGAGCACGACGACGCGGCCGCCGGTCATGTATTCGCAGCCGTGGTCGCCGACCGCCTCGACGACGGCATGGACTCCGGAATTGCGGACGCCGAAGCGCTCCCCCGCCATGCCGGAGATGAATGCCTCGCCCTGGGTTGCCCCATAGAGGGCGACATTGCCTGCGATGATGTTGTCTTCCGCAAGGAACGTTGAGCCGGCCGGCGGATAGAGGATGAGCCTTCCGCCGCTCAGCCCCTTGCCGAGGTAGTCGTTCGTATCCCCCTCGAGCTCGAGGGTCATTCCCGATGGAACAAACGCCCCGAAGCTCTGGCCGGAGCTGCCTTGGAAATGGAGGTGGATGGTTTCATCCGGCAGGCCGGCCGCGCCGTATTTTCGGGAGATCTCGTTGCCGACAATGGTCCCCACGACGCGGTTGATGTTGGCGACCGGCAGGGTCGCGAAAACTTTTTCGCCGCGTTCGATGGCCGGGCGGCAGAGGTCGAGGAGGACGCGCATGTCGAGCGACTTCTCCAGCCCGTGATCCTGCTCCATCTGGCAGAAGCGCCCGACCTCCGGGCCGGCCGGCGGCCGGTAGAGGATCGGCGAGAGGTCAATGCCCTTCGCCTTCCAGTGGTCCAGCGCCCGGCGGGGCGAGAGCATGTCCGTGCGCCCAACCATTTCCTCGACCGTCCGGAAGCCAAGCCCGGACATGATCTCCCGCATCTCCTGCGCGACGAAGCGCATGAAGTTGACCGTGTGCGCAGGGTCGCCAGTAAAATTCTTTCGGAGCTCTGGATCCTGGGTGGCGACTCCGACCGGGCAGGTATTTTTGTGGCAGACGCGCATCATGATGCAGCCGAGCGTGACGAGCGGGGCGGTTGCGAATCCGAACTCCTCGGCACCGAGGAGGGCGGCGATCGCGACGTCGCGGCCGGTTTTCAGCTGCCCGTCGGTCTCGACAACGATCCGGCTTCGGAGGTTGTTCAGCACGAGCGTCTGGTGGGTTTCCGCAAGGCCGAGCTCCCACGGCAGCCCGGCGTACTTGATGCTCGAGAGCGGCGAGGCGCCGGTGCCGCCGTCAAACCCGCTGATCAGCACGACGTCCGCATGCGCCTTCGCGACCCCTGCGGCCACCGTGCCAACACCGATTTCCGAGACCAGCTTCACCGAGATGCGCGCGCGCCGGTTTGCATTTTTTAAATCATGGATCAGCTCGGCGAGGTCCTCGATCGAGTAGATGTCGTGGTGGGG
>Ga0194058_10001116_pt1 | contig 13423 bp, 8 predicted proteins | sample SepL4417m_MetaG_FD_155490 | JGI IMG/M metagenome (GOLD analysis project Ga0194058, IMG submission 155490) | Anoxic zone freshwater microbial communities from boreal shield lake in IISD Experimental Lakes Area, Ontario, Canada - Sep2016-L442-17m | ecosystem: Environmental > Aquatic > Freshwater >... | reverse complement strand
TAAAGACGTTCAAGAGACAACAAAAATCCATGGGCTACTGCTTTGACTGGGATCGTGAGATCAGTACTACCGATCCAGAATTTTACAAATGGACTCAGTGGATCTTCTTACAATTTTACAAACACGGTGTAGTCGATCCCGAAAAGTCCCAGGGATCCTCGGGACACGGTGGGAAACTTATAGAGATAGCGGATGATGATAAAACAACACCTCGAATGGCTTTTCAAGCGAAAATGCCGGTAAACTGGTGTCCTTCTTGTAAGACTATTCTCGCAAACGAGGAAGTTATCGCTGGTAAATGTGAACGTTGTGGCGCTCAATCAGAAAAACGTGTGCAAACTCAGTGGATGCTCAGAATCACTGCTTATGCTGATAAACTGATCGATGGCTTAAGCACGGTAAACTACGAGGAGAAGATCAAGACGCAGCAGATCAATTGGATCGGAAAATCGATCGGTTCAAACATCAAATTTGACCTAAAAACTAAAAACTACCCACTAAAAACTAGTGTTGAAGTTTTCACCACTCGTGCCGATACCCTATTCGGATGCACTTACGTCGTGATTGCGCCGGAAAACCCCCTCGTAGAGGCTCTCAGAGCCGATATTTCTAATTGGGAGGACGTTTCCAAATACGTTACATCTGCAAAGAAAAAGTCCGATCTTGAGCGTACAGAGCTCCAGAAAGACAAAACCGGCGTGAAACTTGAAGGCGTGACTGCAATAAATCCAATCAACGGTCGCGAAGTCGATATATTTATCGCTGATTATGTCCTCGCCACCTACGGTACGGGCTCTGTCATGGCTGTTCCTGCTCACGATGAGCGTGACTTTGAATTTGCAAAGAAATATGACATTGAAATCATCCAATCTATTGCACCAGCTCCCGTTTCTGTCATTTCGGCCTCATCTTCTGTCATTCCTGCGAAGGCAGGAATCAAGGCGGAATCGTTAGAAAAGGCCTTTACCTCCTACGGTGTTCTTGTTAACTCTGCCGAATTTACTAGTATGACTTCAGAAGAGGGTAAAAAAGCAATTACAGAGAAGTTGAAGAAAGAGGGCAAAGGCGACTTTACAGTCAATTTCAAGCTCAGGGACTGGATATTTTCTCGTCAGCACTATTGGGGCGAGCCAATTCCGATCATTCATTGTGATAAATGTGGAACTTTGCCAATCAGCGAAGATCAGCTCCCTCTCACTCTCCCAGATGTCGAAAAATACGAGCCAACTGATGATGGTCAATCTCCCCTTGCAGCAATCTCAGAATGGGTAAACGTCACCTGTCCAAAGTGTGGCGGCAAAGCCACGAGAGAGACAGATACGATGCCAAACTGGGCTGGCTCATCTTGGTATTACCTTCGCTATATGGATCCGAAGAACGGTAAAGCCTTGGCAGATCCAAAAAAGATGGATTATTGGAAACAAGTCGATCTCTACAACGGCGGAAACGAGCACATTACTCTTCATCTTCTCTATTCTAGATTTTGGAATATTTTTCTACATGACCTCGGCGTTGTGCCTTTTTCCGAACCTTATGCGAAGCGGATCAATCACGGCATGATTTTGGGGCCTGATGGTCAGAAAATGAGCAAGTCCAAGGGTAATGTAATCAACCCTGACGACATGGTCAAACAATATGGCGCAGATACGCTTAGAACTTACATGATGTTTATCGGTCCTTATGACCAAGATTCTTCTTGGAGCAACGCCAGCATCCAGGGTGTTCATCGCTTCATGAAACGAATTTGGAAAAACACCGATCTTATTTCAGATCAAGCCGATGCAAAAGAGCTGCTAATTAAGCTTAATCAGACGATCAAGGGTGTCGGCGAGGACATCGAGAAGTTTCAGATCAACACGATCATTTCCAAGCTGATGGAGATGAATAATATGCTTGAACACACAGGTCACGTCACTCTTGAATCATTTGCCAAATACTTACGTCTGCTCTTTGTTACCGCACCGTTCATCGCTTCAGAGATATGGGAAACGCTCAAGATTAAGGGTAATATTGGAGACTTGTGGCCAGAATTTGACGAAAGTTATCTTCAGAGCGATGAGCTTGAGATAGTTGTTCAGATAAATGGCAAAGTTAGGGAGAAAATTCAGGTTTCGTCCTCAATCAGCGATGATGAACTAAAGAAAATAGCCCTAGAGAATCCAAAAATCATAGAATTCATCGGCGAAAATAAGATTATAAAAACTATTGTCGTACCGAAGAAACTTGTCAGCATCGTAATCGCGCAATAATATTTGCCCAAATGCTGCCAGACGGCTTGAATTTATGAGCAATTTGTGCAATAATAATACCAGAAAAATAAATTTATATTAATTGACTAAGGAAGTGATATGGCTGAACCAAAGAAACGCACGAATAACTCGAAGCAAGGTATGCGCAGAATGCATGACCATGTGAACAGCAGTGCGATCGTATCTTGCGAAAAATGCCACGAACCAAAAGAGTCTCACAAGGTTTGCTATGCTTGTGGTACTTTTAATAACGTTCAAGTGCTAGATCTAAAAAAATAAAAATAACGAATTAGGAGAAAATGAATCGGCACTTATCGAGAATGATTACAATGCAAACATTGTACGAGTGGGAATTCCGAGAAGGATCTGATCTCAACGAGATCGAGGACCGCAACATTGCAGAGTACGAGGACAAATGCGAAGCAGATTTCATTCGCGAACTCGTAAAAAACGTCTCCACAAATAAGGATGAACTTGATGGAATCGTCAGAGTTGCCGCTCCAGAGTGGCCAGTCGAGCAGATTTCACTCATCGACAAAGCGATTCTCCGCATTGCAATCTACGAGATGATGAACGTGAAAGACGTACCACCGAAGGTTGCGATAAACGAAGCAGTCGAGCTGTCCAAGGAATTTGGCGGTGAAAACTCATCCAAATTCGTAAACGGTGTACTTGGTACAGTGTATACGAAGTATGAAAAACAAATATTAGCGCTCAGAGAAAATAGCTAGTCCTAGACTAGCTATTTGACTATAAGCGAACAAAAACAAAGGAATTATGACAACACTGAAAGAATTTGAAGAATCACTTGGGATCCAGTTTAAGGATAAATTACTACTCGAAAACGTATTTATTCACAGATCGTATCTCAACGAACATAAAGGACTAGAGCTAGAGCACAACGAGCGCTTAGAATTTTTGGGTGATGCCGTACTCGAGCTTGCTGTGACTCGTTATCTTTTCGACAATTACAACAAACCAGAAGGTGAACTCACAAACTGGCGAAGCGCCCTGGTAAAAGGCGAATCTCTCTCAGTCGAGGCAAAACGCATCGGCATGGACCAATTCTTGAAGACTTCTCGTGGAGAGGCCAAGAATATTGGAAAAGCTCGAGATATCCTGCTCGCAAACGCCTTCGAGGCACTCATCGGCGCGATGTACCTAGATCAAGGACTCGATGTTGCCACAAACTTCATCATAAACAATATTGCATACAAGCTTGAAGATATTCTTTCTAAGGGCCTCCACTACGACGCCAAGAGCAAATTTCAAGAAATGTCACAGGAGCACTATGGCATCACTCCTACATATGAAGTTGCTAGCGAATCTGGACCAGATCACGCAAAAAACTTTATCGTAGCAGCGTTTCTCAGAGACAAAAAAGTCGGCGAAGGTGTCGGACCGTCAAAACAAAGAGCTCAGACCTCCGCAGCGCAGAATGCACTAGAAAAATGGGATGAAACAGAAAAAATGATGAAGTAATTCATCATTTTTTTTATTCCTCCAATATGGTATCTACTATTCTCTTTTGTCATCTCGACTCTACGCACTTTTGTTTACCATCCCTCGACCATGAGCGCTCGGGATCGAATGGTGAGTTTATCGAATAGTTGCGTAGGTGGAGAGATCTCTAGATAGCTAGCACTCGATTTGATAGATTTCTCCAACCGCTCGACCATTCGACGGGCTCACGGTAAACAAGGCTCACGGGGTCGAAATGACAACCGGCTTGCTAGTACCTATCCGCTTCTGTCACTAATTTTTGTAATACTAAAAACTTGTCAAAGGCTATTGCCACTATTTTACAGTAGTGTATAATGTAAATAAAAAGTGCAGGTAAATCGGCACTGATCCCAACAGAACTAATACTAACCAACTTTCCAAGGAGGAAAAATGGACAAGATTGCTATTTTGGATTTCGGAGGACAATACTGTCACATGATCTCGCGCCGCGTACGCGAACTCGGTGTGTTTACAGAAGTGTTACCTCATTCCATCAGCGCAGAGGAGATAAGAAAAGATGCGAACATAAAAGGGATTATCATTTCAGGCGGGGCCAACTCCGTTTATGAGGATAATGCGCCACAATTTGACCATAAGATACTAAACCTGGGCATTCCCCTGCTCGGAATATGCTACGGCCACCAGCTGATAGTACACGCACTTAAGGGAAAGGTCGCGACCAGCACAAACGGCGAATACGGTCCAGCAGCACTCACATGTAAAAACGGAGTGCTTTTTTGTAACCTAAAGCCAGAGCAGCAGGTCTGGATGAATCACCGCGATGTTGTAACAAAATTGCCTACAGGATTTCTGACTGTTGCCACGACGGAGCATTCTGCCGTCGCCGCTTATGAAAATATTGATAAGAAAATCTTCGGTGTTCAGTTTCACCCGGAGGTCACTCACACGAAAAAGGGTCAAAAGATGCTACGTCAATTTGTGATTGGTGTTTGTCACTGCCGTCGGTCATGGACACTTCAGTCGCTCGAGAAGAACATCATCGCTGAGACGAGAGCTACTATCGGCGATAAAAAAGCTATTATCGGACTATCTGGTGGTATCGATTCCTCAGTGGCGGCGATACTTACAGGTACGGCAATACATAACAACTTGATAGCGGTTTACGTCGATACCGGCTTGATGAGATATGGAGAAACGGCCACGATTCGCCGCATATTCAAGGACATTAAGGTCGACCTGCGGATAGTCGAGGCGCATAAAGAGTTTTTTACAGCTCTAAAAGGTGTTTCGGAGCCTGAGCAGAAACGAAAAATTATTGGGAAATTGTTTGTAGATATATTTGAAAAAATAGCTCGTGCAGAAAAAGCCGATTTTCTTATTCAAGGCACGATTTACTCTGATCGAATCGAAAGTGGAATCACCAAGAATTCTTCGACTATCAAATCACACCATAATGTTGGTGGCTTACCTAAAGACCTGAAACTATCACTGTATGAACCACTACGCGACCTCTACAAGGATGAAGTGCGCAAGCTGGCAAAATCCATCACCCTACCGCCAGAGATTACTACCCAGCAAGTCTTTCCTGGTCCTGGCCTCGCGGTTCGAATCGTTGGCGAGGTCACACGAGAAAAAGCCGAGACAGTGCGTCAAGCAGGACGAATTATTGAAGAAGAACTTCGCAACACGAAATATTGGAAGAAAATTTGGATGAGCTTCGCGGTCCTTTTACCCGTAAAATCCGTCGGTATTCAGGGTGATGAACGAAGCTACAAAAACCCAATTGTTCTTAGAATCATTGAGTCAAGAGATGCGATGACCGCGACCTATTCGCACATTCCACACTCAATCTTGACTCGGATCTCCACTCGTATTACCAACGAAATTAAAGAGGTAAACCGAGTTGTCTATGACATCACAAATAAACCACCTGCAACGATGGAATGGGAATAAATAGCCAAATAGCTGTTCAATCTAATAATAAAATAACAAGGAAAAAATGAACAATATTGGAAAATTAGCGCTTACATTTGACGATGTGTTGCTGATGCCTGGCTATTCAGATTTTGGTCGACACGAGATAGAGCTTGAGACTAAACTTACAAAAAAGATTACATTGAAATCACCTTTTGTCTCAGCACCGATGGATAGAGTGACCGAGCATAAACTGGCAATTGCCTTGGCACGGATCGGCGGAATTGGCATTATTCATCGCAATCTGACGATCGAGGATCAGGCCGAGGAAGTCAGAAAAGTGAAAAAAGAAAATCTGCTAGTTGGCGCAGCGGTTGCTGCCGGGCCACAGTTTGAACCGCGAGTTTTAGCCTTGCTAGAAGCAGGCGCCGATGTTTTCGTAGTTGATTCTGCGCATGGCTTTACCAAGTCCTCTATCGAGACGATCAGAGCTCTTAAGAAAAAATGGCCAGATATACAGGTAATCGCTGGAAATGTTGCAACGTTTGACGGCGCGAAGGCTCTGATAGATGCCGGAGCTGATGGCTTGCGTGTTGGCATGGGGCCAGGCTCGATCTGTTCGACCAGAATTGTTTCTGGTATGGGTGTTCCGCAAATCACAGCACTGATGGAAACTGTCAGGGCAGCCAAGGAAAAACAAATACCTGTGATTGCTGATGGCGGTATTCGTTACTCTGGCGATGTAGTAAAGGCCTTTGCAGTTGGTGCCTCAAGTGTGATGATGGGCTCATTTTTCGCCTCTTCGCTAGAGTCTCCAGGACAAATTAGTAAATTAAACGCAAAGCAAGTTCCGTCTCGCTTCAAGAGCATCATCAAGGATAATATCGAAACTTACGAATTTAAGGAATACCGTGGCATGGGCTCGATAACTGCGATGGAGCAGGGTGCAAAAGTCCGCTCCGAGGGTGAATTTCACGGCAAAGAATATGAAAAGAATACTGTCATTGTGCCTGAAGGAGTTGAGGGCTTAGTTCCGATCAAGGGCACAGTAAAAGAGATGGTCGACCTGATGAGTGCTGGGATTCGCTCAGGCCTGTACTACGCTGGCGCGAAATCAATCGCTGAGCTTTGGAAGAGCGCAGAGCTCGTGCAGATAACCACCGCGTCGCTACAAGAGAGTCATCCGCACGATATTCTGATCACAGGTTCAGATATCTAGGTAAAAGAGCTAGGAGGGGTAGAGTTTAGGACTTAGGACTTAGGGCTTAGAGCTTAGGAGTAAAAAGAGAGGCGTATTGCTCTCCTCATAAATTAGGGGGAGCTGGAGGGGGTATCTTGTACTCTGATCAGAAAACCACCCCTAGCCCCTTCCATTCGACTCGCAAGCTCGCTCTCTTCGAGCCTGAGCGAGGAGGTCGCTCACCTCAGAGTCGAATGTCAGGACAGGCTCTTGAAAAGGAGGGGGACAATAGCAGCTGAGTCTTGAAGCCCACGCTTCGGCCTGTTCCTCATGCCCCTCCCTCTTTCAGGGGGAGGTTGGGTAGGGGTTTGTTTTTTGACTGGGAGACAGCGGCAGGAAGTTAGCAGAACAAAACCACCCCTAGCCCGTTCCGTTCGGCTACGCTCTCTTCGAGCCTGAGCGATAAGGCGCTCACCTCAGAGTCGAATGGCAGGACAGGCTCTTGAAAAGGATGGGGACAATAATTGGCAAGTTCACTCAATGGTGTGCTATGACGCCACATTTATAAATTGTAAATTCGCGAAGCGACTAGCTTCCCCAGCTCACGTTTTTCCAACCCCAATCAAGAAGTTTTCTAGCCTCTTCTGCCGAAGCAGAAGCAGTATCATTTAGTGTATAGAGAATTATGGCGATAAGCGTGTGTCCATCTCTCTTAGCGGCTGCAACAAGGCAGTGACTTGCTTCTGGCATGTATCCAGTTTTCACGCCAAGAATTCCCGAGTAATTCCACTCAGAAACTAGGCGATTAGAATTTTTCAAATCATGTTTTATTCTGCCAGAAACACTAGAAACGGTAGCCTGTGGAGTTTTCACAATTTCTGCAAAAACAGGGTCTCGTAGTGCATACTTTGTAACAATAGCGAGGTCAGATGCTGTAGACCAGCCAGTAGTGTCTAGGCCTGCAGGATCATGATATTCAGTAGAATCCATTCCGAGTGTCAGAGCTTTTGCATTCATCAAACCAACAAATTTCTCTACGCCTGTCTCGCCATCTGTGTTTAAGTGCTCAGCCAGAGCATATGCAGCTCGGTTTGAGGAAATAATAAGCAAAACCTTCAGCGAATCGCCAACTGTAAGCTGCTCTTTAGTTGTAGTTGTATAGTCAAGACCCACCTGTCTAGCAGCTTCGCTGGAAATAGTTACGATGTCATCAAGTTTATAATTCTCTAGTACGATAATCGCGGTCATAATCTTCGTCGTCGAGGCAATCGGCACCTTATCATTTTCTTTTTGCATCGACAAATAAGTGTTACTCTCTGAATCCAAAAGCAGATAGTTTCTTGCATAAATATTTGGATCAGTAGAGTTCACGTTTACGCGAGGAGGAATTTTTATCTCTGGTAGACCTATAGCACTGTTAAACGAAGCTAGAGCTGTAACTTCTGTGCCTGATTTCGTAGAGAGTATTTGCTTATCTAGATCGAGTGATTTGGCAGACATGCCAAAAGTATTGAAAAAAATCGATAAAATCATCAAAAGTTTTGCAATCATTTGTTGTTTTTTGTTAGACTATCTGATCTTTAGTAATTTGTTTGTACTCGCCTGGAGCCAGCTTCAGCTCATCAAGACTAAGCTTACCGATTCTTATGCGGACCAGCTTAAGTACTTCCAAACCTATTTTATCAGACATCTTACGTATTTGTCGATTATATCCGGTGTGGAGAACTAAATTAATATGCCAAATTCTGTTAGGTGATTCTGGGCTAGGAATGATATTGACTTCGTCTGCCTTCATTAGGTGACCATCAATTTCTAATCCCCTAGTCAATCGCTTGATTGCATCATCAACCTTCTTGACGACACGTCCGCTGTTTACAACATCGACATCATACTCTTTTTCATGTTTGAAGCTTGGATGTGTAATGAGCTGCGTTAGTTCGCCATCGTTTGTGAGCAACATCAATCCTTCTGAATCAGCATCAAGTCTACCGACAGGGTAAACTGCGGCGTCCTTCGGAATAATATCCATCACGGTTGGTCGTTCGAACTCATCGCTGACAGTGGAGAGATGGCCTTTGGGCTTGTAGATCGCAAAGTACTGCAGCTCGCTAGTCGGCTTTACTTTTTCACCTTTAAATATGACGATGTCACACGAATCGTCAATAGTTGTGCCAAGCTTATCGATAACAACATCGTTAACTATGACATCGCCAGCAAGAATGTGCTCTTCGGCTTTTCGCCGAGAGCACACACCTGCATTTGCTAAATATTTGTTTAATCTGATTTGCATTAGTCTCCTATAACCGTTTCTGCACCCTGAAGTTCTTTACCCTCAGCTTCTTTGGCTAGACGAACGTGAACGTCCTTCAGCTGTTGCTCAGATATCTGGCTTGGGGCGCCCATCATCATGTCTCTTGCGTCACCAGTCTTTGGGAAAGCGATAACTTCACGAATATTTTTCTCGCCTGCAAGTAACATAACCATGCGGTCAATTCCGGGAGCGATACCAGCATGAGGTGGCGCGCCGTACTCGAAAGCCTCCAACATATGGCCGAAACGTCGGTGCTTTTCATCAGCAGAAACGCCTAGAAGATCGAAGATCTTGTCCTGAATATCACGTTGATGGATTCTAACAGAGCCACCGCCTACTTCGTAGCCGTTTAGGACTAAGTCGTAAGCATATGCACGTGCATCCTCAGGCTTTGTGTCAAGCAGATGAAGATCCTCTTTCTGAGGCATAGTAAATGGATGGTGCGAGGAAACAAGCTTCTTGTCAGCCGCAGAGTATTTGAATAATGGCGGATCAGTCACCCAACAAAATGCAAGTTCGTCATTATCCTCTTTGTCTTCCCGAAGATCTGGCTTATCGTTGCCATATTTTTCCATTGAATCTTTATAAACAATTCGTGGGAAAGGAGTGGATTTGATATGTTTTTCTGGAGCAACTGCCTTCACCATCTCGATCATCATTTTTTCGATAAGCTCTAAAACTTCTTCCTGATCAACGAAGCTCATTTCGATATCGAGCTGAGTAAACTCTGGCTGTCTATCACCACGTTGGTCTTCATCACGAAAACATCTAGCAACTTGGAAATATCTCTCAACGCCAGCAACCATAAGAAGCTGCTTGAACTGCTGAGGGCTCTGAGGAAGTACATAGAAAGAGCCTGGATAAACTCGAGAAGGGACAACAAATTCTCGTGCACCTTCTGGCGTAGATTTAGTAAGAAATGGCGTTTCGATCTCACGAAAGCCCTCTTTCCAGAGATACTCACGGAAAAAACGAACCATATTATGACGAAGTGTGACATTTTTTATCATTCTGTCGCTACGAATATCGAGATATCGGTATTTTAGCCGAAGCTCTTCATCAACTCCAGCAGTATTTTTATCTACTTCAAAAGGTGGTGTTTTGGCTTGGTTTAGAACTTCGATGTCGATAGCTTCCATCTCGACAGTGCCAGTAACCATGTTTGGATTTATCATTTTTTCTGGACGAGTGTTTATCTTGCCGGTCACTGAAATCACCCATTCAGGACGAACTTCTGTGATTTTTTCATACGCTTTGCTTCCTGGAACAAAGACGATTTGGATCAAACCAGATCTGTCTCGGAGATCAACAAAAACGATCTTGCCGTGATCACGACGAGTGTTTACCCAGCCAGAAATTTTTACTTCTTCGCCGGCCTTACTTGTAGTCTCTTCGATTAGAATTCTTTTCATATGTCTCCGTATTATTAAGTGTCAAATATCAAGTATCAATGGTCAAATAATTTTCAAGTTTATAAGTTTTATTGTTCGACTCTGTGAAACAGGTGGAGAACTCTATTTTTAGCTTCTCCATCCTTTCGTACCTCAAGGGGTCGAAGAGTAAACTACTTGTCTCTAAACTTTGCTTCAAACTTCTTTTCGACGGCATCTACAACTTTTTTTATTATATCGTCTGCATCAGCATCCACCATCGTCTTGTCCATATCTTGCAAATACAAATGGTATGCAATGTTCTTTTTACCGACGCCGAGCTTATCTGAAGCGAACTCATCGAAGAGTTCAACTCGATTTATATGATCAGAGATGCTATAGATCAGATCGCCAACCTCATTTGCAAGGATTCCTTCATTTACCAGGAAGGCTAGATCACGAGTGAGGGATGGGTATTTTGAGAGTGGTCGATAATGAATATTTTTCGCATACTCCTTGATCTCAGGATCTAGACCAGTCTTTTTCATCGCGTCTACGAGAATTTCCATATCTATCTCAGCCACGCAAGTGACAAGCTTCTTGATCTTAAATCGTTCGACTTCAGCTGCTGTAAGCTCACGCACGCTAAACAATTTCGCATCAATTTTAGCAGCGGCAGCAATCTTCTCAGTCACTGACTCGAGCTCCTTCTTGGCCTGTTTTCCTGAAGTCGCGATAGACAAATATGTGTTTTCATCATTTTTAGTAAAAGCATGGCCAACTTCGAAGATCAGAACTTGATCAAAAGTCGGATTTTTTGCGACTGCCTTCAAGAGCCCTGGAGTGAGTGATTTTCGAAGGTATTTGATATCTTGCTGTACTGGATTAGCTACTTCAAGAAGATCTTCAGCGGAGCCACCTAATACCTTGAGATCCTGCTCGCTCATAAAAGCATAGCCGTAGACCTCGGAAAAACCTTCTTCGACTAAAATATCTTTGATAAACTCTTTGAAATAATACGAGCTTTTGGCAGGTGCCTTTGTTACAGGGATATCGGCTTTTGGAATGTTATTCAGACCATAAATGCGCGAGATTTCCTCTGCAAGATCTTGCCAAAGAGAAACATCATGACGCCAAGTCGGTACAAGAGCACTGCCGCTCTCGATCTTGAATCCAAGGCTAAGTAAAATGTTATCGATTTCCTTGTCTTCTATCTTTAGACCGCAGAGAGCATTCATCTTTTTGTAATCTATTTCTACCGAAATTTCCTCTGCGGGCGTGACTACAGATACTAGATCTGAGCTGATTTCTCCACCAGCGAGCTCCAATATCATGCTTACGGCCTTAGTTATGGCGTCGATGGCGCCCCCACCGTTTATACCACGCTCGTATCGATAGCTTGCATCAGTAGATAATTTCAGATTTTTTGCAGTTTTACGAACACTTTTGCTCTCAAATTCAGCACATTCAAGTATGATTTCAGTCGTATCAGCTTCAATCTCAGAGTTCGCGCCCCCCATGACGCCCGCTAAGGCGATAGCATCGTGCTCATCAGCAATCACAAGCATATCTTCATCAAGCGCACGTACAGTGCCATCTAGTGTCACTATATCCTCATTTTCATGGGCATTGCGAACAATAATCCCCTCTTTTACCTTTTTTGCATCAAAAGCATGCATTGGTTGGCCCATGTCGAGCATAATGTAGTTTGTGATGTCGACAATGTTGTTAATCGAGCGAGATCCACAAGCTTCGACACGTTTCTTTAGCCATTCTGGAGATTCGCCAATTTTTATATTTTTTATCTTGATGCCATGATACTGCAGACAGAGTTCAGGATTTTCGATCTTGATAGACAAGCCGTCCGTACCAGATTTTAGTACAGGAAGTACTTTTGTAGCTTTTAGTTCTTTTTTTAGTAAAGCTCTAAGCTCGCGAGCAACGCCAAGGTGAGAGAGCTCATCGCCTCTGTTTGGAGTGATTTCAACCTCGATTATCGTATCTGCATCAATATATGAATTTAAAGTTTTGCCGACAGTCCATCTAGCATCGAGAATCATGATTCCACCGTGGTCAGTCCCTAGTCCAATCTCGTCAGCAGCACAGAGCATGCCAAAAGATTCTACACCGCGAATTTCTGCCTTTTTGATGATGAAATCTTCGCCAAGGTTCGCGCCTACGAGTGCAAGAGGGACGATTTGACCGGCTTCAATATTTGGTGCACCACAAACAATCTGGAGCTCTTCCGTGCCAGTCCAAACTTTTGCAATGCGAAGTCGATCCGCGTTTGGATGCGGGCTGACTTCACGGATTTCAGCAATGATGATTTTATCATCTAGAGTCGATTGAAAATCATCCACAGCAGTGCCCGAGAGACTTAGTTCGTCTGCTAGCCCCTGATCTGTAAGATCGAAATCTATGTATTCCTTTAACCAACTTTTTAGTATTTTCATATATTTAGATTATTAATTATCAAGTCTCAAATATCAATGGTCAAGTAAGTGTCAAGTTATAAAATTTAATTCTGTCATTCCGGACTCTCCCGCCCTGAGCCTGCCGAAGGGATCTGGAATCCAGGAAGCCTACATCAATTACTTTGTCATCCTGAACGAGAGTGAAGGATCTTCCCGTTTTATTCCCTATTTAAATTTTGTTATTCCCGCGAAGGCGAGAATCTATATATTTCGCATGGATCCCAGCCGGAGTTAACCCGCCGTGGCAGGCTGGGATGGCAGCACATTCCTTAGAACTGTTTCAAGAAGCGAAGATCGCCGAGGCGAAATGGCCTGATATCCTGAATGCCGTACTTGACCATGATCGGTCGCTCGATCCCAGGGCCAAAAGCAAAGCCAGAATATATTTTCGAATCAAGCCCCATGTTCTCGATGACCTTAGGGTGAACCATGCCGGCGCCACCAAGCTCGAACCACTTACC
>Ga0194058_10001106_pt1 | contig 13501 bp, 8 predicted proteins | sample SepL4417m_MetaG_FD_155490 | JGI IMG/M metagenome (GOLD analysis project Ga0194058, IMG submission 155490) | Anoxic zone freshwater microbial communities from boreal shield lake in IISD Experimental Lakes Area, Ontario, Canada - Sep2016-L442-17m | ecosystem: Environmental > Aquatic > Freshwater >... | reverse complement strand
GCGCCGCCGAGCAGTTCGCCGCCGAGCGCCGCGTGATCGGCGCCCAGATCGGGTCACCAAACCAGGTCGAGGCGGTCACCGCGAACTTCGAAAATCGTGAGCCGCGCTTCATCGATTGAGAACGAGTCGACGTTCATGTTGCCGAATAATTGATTGTCGAAAGTTCGTCGTTCCCGTAGCATGACGGCGACCGTTCGGGCCAGCGTCGTCCCGAGCGTCCACCAAGCCAAACCGACTTCAGTGGATGTGGACGATGCATAACAATTACCCCGCGCCCTTTGGGCTCTATGACCCACGGTTCGAACACGACGCCTGCGGCGTTTCGTTTGTTGCCAACATCAAAGGTGTGCCCAGCCGCGCCATCGTGTCGATGGGAGTCGCCGCGCTGTGCAACATGGAGCATCGTGGCGCCACCGGAGCCGAGGCCGATACCGGCGACGGCGCCGGAATCCTGATCCAGATCCCCGATGCGTTCTTGCGCGCTGTGGTCGGGTTCGAGCTGCCTGCTGTGGGCCAGTACGCCACGGGCCTGGCTTTCTTGCCCGCCGATGCCAACGACGCCGACAAGGCTGCAGCATCGATTGAGTTGCTGCTTGCCGACGAGGGCCTGCGCACGCTCGGTTGGCGCAACGTGCCCGTTGATCCATCGTGTCTCGGTGCCGGTGCTCGCCAGGTGATGCCGACCATCCGTCAGTTGTTCATCGCCGACACTGGCACGGCCAGTGGCGTTGATCTTGATCGCAAGCTGTTCGTTGCTCGCAAGCGCATCGAGCACGAGCTTCCCGCCGAACAAGCAACGTATTTCCCGTCGCTGTCGAGTCGGACAATGATCTACAAGGGCATGTTCACCACGCCACAGCTCGCGGTGTTCTTCACCGACCTCGGCGACCAGCGCGTCGAGAGCGCATTGGCACTTGTGCACAGCCGATTCAGCACCAACACGTTCCCGAGCTGGGCCTTGGCGCACCCTTATCGCTACATCGCTCACAACGGCGAAATCAACACGGTGCAGGGCAACCGCAACTGGATGCGCACGCGTGAAGCGTTGCTCAGCAGCGGCATGTTGCCGGGTCTTGAGCGCGCCTTCCCCATTTGTACCCCCGGCGGATCTGACTCGGCGAGCTTCGACGAAGTGCTCGAGTTGTTGCACCTTGCCGGACGCTCATTGCCTCACGCCATGTTGATGATGATCCCCGAAGCGTGGGAAAACAACGACAACATGGATCCGGCGCGGCGCGCGTTCTACCGGTTCCACTCTTCGTTGATGGAGCCATGGGATGGACCCGCCAACGTGGCGTTCACCGATGGCACCGTGATCGGTTCGGTGCTCGACCGCAACGGGCTGCGCCCAGGTCGTTACTGGGTTACCGATGACGATCTCGTGGTGATGGCCAGCGAGAGCGGCGTGATCGACATCGATCCTGCTCGCGTTGTGAAGAAGGGTCGCTTGCAGCCCGGCCGCATGTTCCTTGTGGACACAGCGCAGGGTCGCATTGTGAGCGACGACGAAGTGAAGAGCACCTTGGCAAGCGAGCATCCGTATCAAGAGTGGCTCGATCAGGGATTGGTCGAACTCAGTGATCTGCCCACCCACGAGCATGTCGAGTACAGCCACTTCAGTGTGTTGCGTCGTCAGCAGGTGTTTGGTTACACGCACGAAGAACTCAAGATCATCGTGGGCCCAATGGCCAAGGCCGGCGCAGAGCCGCTTGGTTCGATGGGCACTGACACACCAATCGCTGCGCTCAGCGATCGTCCGCGGTTGTTGTTCGATTACTTCCAGCAATTGTTCGCTCAGGTCACGAACCCGCCGCTCGACGCGATCCGCGAAGAGGTTGTTACCGCTGTTGGCTCAACGGTTGGTCCCGAGCACAACTTGCTTGCACCCGGGCCCGATAGCTGCCGCCAGTTGGTGCTGCCATTCCCAGTGATCGACAACGACGAACTCGCCAAGATCATTCACATCAACGACGAGAACCAGCACCCTCAACTGAAGGCTGTGACCATCAGCGGTCTGTTCCGAGTGGCCGGTGGCGGCCTTGCGTTGTCGCGTGCTCTCGATGCGATTCGCTCAGAGGTGAGCAAGGCCATCGACGATGGTGCGCGCATCATTGTGCTCAGCGACCGCAACGGCGACGAAGTGCTGGCACCGATTCCGTCACTGCTGCTTACCGCCGCGGTTCATCATCATCTCATTCGTGAAAAGAAGCGCACCCAGGTTGGCCTCGTTGTTGAGTGCGGTGATGCTCGCGAAGTGCATCACATGGCGCTGCTTGTGGGTTACGGCGCCGGAGCAATCAACCCGTACCTGGCCTTTGAGTCCATCGAAGACATGATCCGCGAAGACCTCAATGGCTTGGGCGGTATGGATCCGCACAAGGCCGTGAAGAACTTCATCAAGGCCAGCGGTAAGGGCGTGTTGAAGGTGATGTCGAAGATGGGTGTGAGCACCGTTGCGTCGTACACCGGAGCGCAGATCTTCGAGGCCATTGGCCTTGGTCAAGAACTTGTTGAGCAGTACTTCACCGGCACGGTCAGCCGCCTCGGTGGCATTGGCATCGAACACATCGCATCTGATGTTGCCGCACGCCACGCGCAAGGGTTTCCGTCGAACCCTGAGCAGCGCGCGTATCGCAAGCTCGAACTCGGTGGCGAATACCAGTGGCGTCGCGAAGGCGAAGTGCATCTGTTTAACCCAGAGACGGTGTTCAAGCTGCAGCACGCCACGCGGGCCAAGCGCTACGACATCTTCAAGCAGTACACCGCATTGGTCGACGACCAGTCGAAGCACTTGGCCACGTTGCGCGGCCTCTTCGAGTTCGACAACACCACCCGCGAGCCGATCTCTATCGACGACGTTGAGCCGGTGAGTGAGATCGTGAAGCGGTTCTCTACCGGTGCAATGAGCTACGGCAGCATCAGCGCCGAAGCCCACGAGACGTTGGCCATCGCAATGAACTCCATCGGCGCCAAGAGCAACACTGGTGAGGGCGGAGAAGACAGCGATCGCTTGCACGATCCGCAGCGCCGCAGCAGCATCAAGCAGGTGGCCAGTGGTCGCTTCGGTGTCACCAGCGAATACCTTGTGAACGCCGACGACCTGCAGATCAAGATGGCTCAGGGCGCGAAGCCCGGCGAGGGCGGACAGCTGCCCGGCCACAAGGTGTATCCGTGGATTGCCAAGACGCGCCACAGCACGCCTGGCGTTGGGCTCATTAGCCCACCGCCTCACCACGACATCTATTCGATCGAGGATCTCAAGCAGCTGATCCACGACCTCAAGAACGCCAACCCCCTTGCTCGCGTGCATGTGAAGCTTGTGGCCGAGATGGGTGTGGGCACGGTGGCGGCAGGCGTCAGCAAGGCCAAGGCCGATGTAGTGCTCATCAGCGGTCACGATGGCGGCACTGGCGCCTCGCCACTCACGTCGTTGAAGCACGCCGGTGGGCCATGGGAGCTTGGTCTGGCTGAGGCTCAGCAGACCTTGCTGCTCAACGGTCTGCGCGACCGCATTGTGGTGCAGACCGATGGTCAGCTCAAGACCGGTCGCGACGTCGTGGTTGCTGCGTTGCTCGGTGCCGAAGAATTCGGTTTCGCAACGGCCCCCTTGGTGGTCAGCGGATGCGTGATGATGCGTGTCTGTCATCTCGACACATGCCCAGTTGGCGTGGCCACACAGAACCCAGAGCTTCGTGCTCGGTTCAGCGGCAAGCCCGAGTTCGTCGTCAACTTCATGCAGTACATCGCCGAAGAAGTTCGCGAACTGATGGCCCGCCTTGGCTTCGCCACGATGGCCGAAATGATTGGCCATGTCGAGATGCTCGATACGAGCGCAGCGGTCAATCACTGGAAGGCGTCGGGCCTCGATATCAGTCCGATCCTTGCTGTGCCGCAGAACCCCTACGGCCAGACCATGTATCAGTCGGTTGTGCAGGACCATGGTCTCGACATCGCTCTCGATCAGCAACTGATGGCGCGGTCGCAGGATGCAATCAACGACGCAACTCCGGTGGCGTTTGAGATGCAGATTCGCAACGTGAACCGCACCGTCGGCACGATGCTGGGTAACGCAGTGACCAAGAAGTGGGGCGGCGCAGGTCTGCCTGATGGCACTATCAAGATTCACTTCCGCGGTTCGGCCGGCCAGAGTTTCGGAGCGTTCGTGCCTGCCGGTATCGAGATGCGTCTCGAAGGCGATGGAAACGATTACGTCGGTAAGGGCCTCAGTGGCGGTCGTGTCATCGTGCACCCCGATCGGCGATCAACCTTCGTAGCCGAAGACAATGTCGTTGCGGGCAACGTGATTGGCTATGGCGCTACCGGAGGCGAGATCTTCTTGCGCGGTGTGGTGGGCGAGCGTTTCTGCGTTCGTAACTCGGGAGCCACAGCGGTTGTCGAAGGTATCGGCGACCACGGTTGCGAATACATGACCGGTGGGCGAGTGGTGGTGCTTGGTGCAACAGGTCGCAACTTTGCGGCTGGAATGAGCGGCGGCATCGCCTACGTGTACGACCCTTCGAACATCTTCGCATCGCTGGTGAACTACGACATGGTCGATCTCGAGTCGCTCGACAGCGACGACATTTCGTTCTTGTCGGGCATCGTGCAGCGGCATCTCGAGCTCACCGAATCTTCGGTGGGTGCTCGCATTCTTGCCGACTGGGATAACGCCTTGGGCTCATTCCGCAAGGTGATGCCACGTGACTACAAGCGGGTGCTCTCGGTCATCCGCGACTCACAGGCCGCTGGCCTGAGCGAAGAACAAACCAATGCTCGAGTGATGGAGAGTGTGTGATGGGTGAGGCCACAGGATTCTTGAAATGGCAACGCGACACTCCTTCGCGTCGCCCCGTGCCGGTTCGTTTGCGTGACTGGAAAGAGGTCTACGAGCCGTTCGACATTGCCAAGGTCACTACTCAGGCCGGCCGCTGCATGGACTGCGGCATTCCGTTCTGCAACAACGGTTGCCCGCTCGGAAACCTCATTCCTGACTGGAACGATCTTGTGTACCGCGACCATTGGCATGACGCCATCGATCGCTTGCATGCCACGAACAACTTCCCTGAGTTCACCGGTCGCTTGTGCCCGGCTCCATGTGAGTCGGCGTGTGTGCTTGGTATCAACGCCGATGCTGTCACTATCAAGCAGGTCGAAGTAGAGATCATCAACCGTGCGTGGAGCGAAGGCTGGGTGATTCCGCAGTTGCCTTCGGTGAAGACCGGCAAGCGCGTGGTGGTCATTGGCTCCGGTCCCGCCGGACTCGCAACCGCACAGCAACTCACCCGCGCGGGGCACCAAGTTGTGGTGCTCGAGCGAGCCGATCGCATCGGTGGCTTGTTGCGCTACGGCATCCCCGAGTTCAAGCTCGAGAAGCATCATGTCGATCGTCGTGTCGAGCAGATGGAAGCCGAGGGCACCGAGTTCCGTACCAACGCCGTCGTGGGCGAGAACATCGACATCGATGTGTTGCTCGCAAGCAACGATGCTGTTGTGTTGGCATGCGGCGCAACTGCCTGGCGCGATCTTCCGGTACCTGGACGCGAGTTTGCGGGCATCCATCAGGCGATGGAGTACCTGCCGCTGGCTAACCGTGTGCAGCAGGGTGACACGCCTGGTTCGGCCATTGATGCAGCCGGCAAGCACGTGGTCATCATCGGCGGCGGCGATACCGGTGCTGACTGCCTCGGCACGGCGCTGCGCCAAGGCGCTGCATCTGTCACGCAACTCGAGATCATGCCGCAGCCGCCGCAAGTGCGGGCCAGCGAGAATCCCTGGCCGCAGTGGAGCCTCATCTTGCGCACTTCGTCGGCGCATGAAGAAGGTGGCGAGCGCGTGTTCAGCGTGAACACCGAGCGCTTCCTCGGCGACGATCATGGCAACGTGCGCGCGCTGTTGATTCACGAGGTCGAGATGGTCGCCGGCAAGTTCACCAAGATCGAGGGCACCGATCGCGAACTGCCTGCAGACTTGGTGTTCTTCGCACTTGGTTTCGTTGGCCCCGAGAAGGGCTCATGGCTCGAGCAGCTCGGAGTTGCGCTCGACGAGCGTGGCAACGTGCGACGCAGCGACGACTTTGCTTCAAATGTTCCTGGCGTGTTTGTCGCTGGCGACATGGGTCGCGGTCAGAGCCTCATCGTGTGGGCAATCGCCGAGGGTCGCGCCTGCGCAGCCAGCGTCGATCGCTATCTCGTTGGTGAGACCAACCTGCCTGCACCGGTTGTTGCGTCGTCTCGCCCGCTCGCTTGATTGGCACTTCGCATGGGGTGACTCACGTGAGCTGTCTGACAGACCTAAGCTCCCCCCACATGAAGTCACGTTTCATCGCCACCGGTCTCACCGCCCTCGTCGCAACAAGCCTCTCGGCGTGCGGTAGCGCTGGCGGCACGAACACGGCGTCGGTCACCACGATCAAGCTTTCGCAGGCCGACTACGTAACCGTGGCACCGATTCTGACGAGCACAGTGCCTCCCACAACCGTGGTGAATCAAACGTCTACCACGCTGTCGAGTTCGGTTGCCGGTGAGCAGGAGTACATCGTTGTGAACGGCGACTATCTCACGCGCATCGCCAAGAAGTACGGCATCAGCGCTCAAGCGATCGCCGATTACAACCAGTGGACCGATGGTGTGAACCATCTCATCTACCAAGGCTTCAGTATCAAGATTCCCCCCGGCGCAACCATCGTTGCCGCCGGAACGCCTGCGAGCGCGACCACCACAACCTCGAACATCCCCATTGGTGGAACCTACGTAGTTGTCGATGGCGACACGCTGTCACGCATCGCGAGCCGCAATGGCACCACGGTGAAGGCGCTCATTGCTGTGAACGGCTGGACCGACGGCATCAATCACCTCATCTACAAGGGCCTCAAGATCAACCTTCCGGTGAAGTCGGGCTAACCACCGAGTTGCGCACTTATCCGATATCGGGCCAGCGACGCTTCTGCCGACGGCGCAAGCCAGCGTCGCCGAGCTGACGGCGCTCGCTGAGGGCCCACTCGCGGCGCCAACCGGTGTACTCGGGTCCGGTGAGGCGAGGGGTCTTCCCGTTGGCTGCGTTGCGTCGCGCTGTCCAGTAATCGGTAAGCGTTTCGTCGCCCAACAAGGTGACTGCCGATTCGATGCGGGCATTAAATCGGCGAGTATTTTCGTCGGCCTCAGCGCGCAGCGGACTGCCGAACACCACGGTGGTGCGGCCCGGCTTTGGTCGTTTCATGCCTTTGCCGTAAATGGGACCTGAGCCATCGATGAACATCGGCACCACAGCGGCGCCAGTGCGTGCCGACAAGAACGCTGCGCCGCCCTTGAAATCTTGGCCCCAGCCGTCGGGGGAGCGGCCGCCCTCGGGGTAAATGAGCAGGCTCCATCCGTCGGCCATGAGGTCGCGAATTTGATCAGCCGATTTGCGCCCAGTGGCTTCGCGGTCGATAGGCAACGCATTGAGTACCAACGCTGCGGCAGTGCCCTTGCCTCGCGACGTAAAGAAGAAGTCGGCGGCTGCGGCAACGACCAGCTTGCTGCGCCACGGCTCGGGGATTGCATAGATCGACAGCGGCGTATCGAGGTGGCTGTGATGGTTCGGCGTGAAGATCAGCGGCGGCGGATTCTTGAGCACGCGCAGGTCTTCGAGACGGTCGGCGCCTTTCACCGTTGGCGAAGCAATGGCCTTGGTGAACCACCGCATCGGGCCTTGCGTAAGCACTGCGCGCCCAACCCGGGCGGGGTATTTGCGGGCCCAGTCGGTCTCAAAGTTGGCGCCGAGAGTAGAAGGCTCGCGAGGCACAACGACGCCGCGTGGCACGTTGGGTTTGCGATACGGGAAGCCCTTTGAGGACAGCGGCTTTGCAGCTTTGACAATGAGCGATTCGACCGCACCGGCAGCGCGCGCGGCGCGCCTCAGCCCGGTGACATTGCGAATTGCATCCTCGCGCTTGCTCATTTTTGGGATCTCACTTCACGTCGCAAACCATGAGCGGCGGCGCATGGATGTGGCTGATGGTGGGTGTGTTGCCGACTACGTCGGAGGCAATTTCGAACGCGTCGTCCATGGTTGAAGCTGGGGTGAATCCGAGTCGGCGCACGGCCTTCACGTTGCCACCCACGATGATGACGCGGCTGCAGTGCTGCATGCCATGGCTGCCCCAGTACCACATGTAGAACGGGTGCACACCGTGATAGGCGTTGCCGGTGCGGTAGAGGTGCTTGTACCACTCGTCTTCGGCGAACGACTTCTCGTACTTCTGGCTCATCACGTACGGGTCGGTTGTTTCGGCGAGCACCTGCTCGAAGAAATCGATGTAGCTCGGGTGATGAACCGGGTTGAAATCCCAAGGCGTTGGGTGGGTCATGATGACCACGCCGCCCTCTCGTACTAACGGCATGCCGCGATACATGTTGAACAGATAGCCGAGGCCCATGCACATCACGAGGATCGGATTCATGATCGAGTTCACGTTGTACGGGCAGATGTAGGGAATGCCCATCGTGAGGATGTCGGTCTGTCCCTGCACCTCGACGAGTTGCTGGCGATACACGTTTTCGGTGGTGATCTTGTGCACGGCACCCACTTCGCCGGCCTGCACGCTGGTCATCTGATGCGGCGCCTCGATGCCATGGAAGATGTTGCGCGCCATGCGAGTTGGAGTGCGCTTGAGCGCTGCGGATACACCAACAAAGGTGGCGCGGTCTTTAGCGTTCCACTCCCATTCGCGCTTCGACAAGAAATCGAATGGCTTGGGGAAGGTGTCGGTGTTCATTGTGGTCTCCACTTGGAAGACCTTCACGCCGCTGTCGACGAGCACCTTGCCCATGCGCCAGTTGCTCTTGTGTAGCTCGCTCTTGTGCTGATCCATGAAGCTGCGGCTGGCTTCCATGGTCTTTGGATTGTGGTGATGTTGCAGGCTCTTGTAGCTGCTGAGACCCGTTGCTGTGCTCTTCCAGCCGCCATCCATGGCGACGAGGTTGATGTTCACGTACACCAGCAGGTCGCTGTTTGCGGCGCGCTTGTTGATCTCTACGTCTTCGCCCTGTGGGGTTGCACCGATGTACTCGAGTGCTTCGGGATCCTCGGCGTCGTGCTGATACAGCAGGCCGCGCGGTGCGAATGCGTCGTATACGCGGTCGCCCACGGCATGGCGCAGCTCGGCTTCGGTCATGCGCCGGTGCAGCGCAAGGGCGGCGATGATGTGCACGTCGTCGACGCCCGCATCGGCCGCAAGGTCGAGCACAGCTTCGATGACGCGTTGGCGAATATCGGGTCGACGCATTGGCGGCAACGGCAAGCTGACATCGTCGAACGCAATGGTGAGCTTCATGCCAGGGAACAGCAACGCTGGCAGCGGGTCGTGATCGTAAGGATTCAGCAACGCGTGCCGAATAGCGCCATCGATGTCGTCGAGGGCTTTCTCTGGCTCGGGGGCATAGATGACGCGGCTGCGTCCGGCCGGCAACTTTTCGAGGCTGAAGTTCTCGCCACGCCAGAACATGATCGGCGGCGTGTTGCGATCAACCTCGAGGACAAATCCTGGACGAGGCATTAGTGCTTCTCCTTCGTAGAACGTAGATCGAAGACAACCTTCACAGCACCGCGGCGACCAGCGCTGGCGGCGTGAGCAATGGCGTCTTCGTAATCGTCGAGCGGGTAGGTGGCCGACACCATGCGGGCCATATCGCAGGCCGCAACAGTGTCGATAGCCAAATCAAATGTGCGCCGACGCGAGCCGTCGGGCATGGTCTCGGTGCCATAGGTGTATGAGCCAACGATGTGAGTCTCGCGATGCCAGAGGCCGGTGAGATCGACACTGACTTCGCTGGGCATGCCCATCAGCACTATGCGGCCGCGAGGCTTGGTGATGCGCAGGCACGACTCGATCGATTTGCTGTTGCCGACCGCATCGATGGTTGCGTGAGTGCCGCCGGTGAGATAGTCGCCAACCACATGGCAACCCACTTCGCGGCGCACAGCGCGCTGCAGTTCGTCGGGAGCCACCACGATGTCGGCGCCAAGGCTGCGTGCCAGGGCTTGCTGATGCGGATATCGGGCACCCACCAGAATCTTCACGCCGGGCACGTAGCGACGCAGCCCAGCGATAGCGCACAAGCCCATCGTGCCTGCGCCGAGCACCGCAACGATTGGGTTCTCGACACCAACGAGCGCAGGCCAGCACAGCAGTGCGCTGTGAATGCCGCCCGCTGCGGGTTCGATCATCACAGCGGTCTCGTCGCTCATCTCATCGGGTACGTGATGCAGTTGGCTCTCGTGTGCAAGAAACGAGGTGCTCCATCCGCCGCCGGTTGAGTGGCAGAAGCCGGTCTGGATGCCGGGCTCAAGTGGAGGCAGCGCGAGGTGCGCATAGTCGTCGCCATCGCCAGGTGCAGCGCCGGGGAATGGCAGCGGGAAGCCTCGAGCGGCATGACCCAGAACGGGTTCGATCACGACGCGTGTGCCGTCGGTGAGATTGCCGAGCACTTCGTGTCCGGGGTGAACGGAAAGCTCACCCAATCGTCGAAGTATGTTGAGGCGTGTCCTTCGATGGTGCTCAGGTCGCTTCCGCAAATGCCGCTGAGGCGGGTGGTTACGGTGTGCCAGCCTTCGCCCAACGGTGCCGGGGGATCGATGTTGACGAGTTCGATGGGGCCGATGCGTGCCGCTGCGGCGGGGCTGAGCGCCGAGACCATGCGGGCGATGCCGAGCCGAGCGACCTTGCGTGAAACCTGCAATGCCTTCATCAGAACCGACCTGCTGTGTTGCTGCCAGCAAAGCTGCGCTTACGTTCGCGTTCGCTGAGCATGGTGCCGATGGGAAGCAGCGGACGCGGGCCGCCCGGGGCCTTGTGCCAGTCTTCGACGAGCCAACCACGCTTGCGCGCGATTGCCGCCAAGCGGGTTTCGGGGTTTACCGCAACGGGGAATCCGACGCACTCGAGTAGGGGCAAATCGCTGGTGCTGTCTGCGTAGGCAACCGACTCTTCGAGGAGTAGTCCTTCGGCCTTGCAATAGTCGGCGAGCACCTGCGCACGCGTCTCGCCCGTGGGCGGCACTTTGGCGAGTTCGCCGCTGTAGGTACCATCAGGGCGCACAGTCATTTCGGCTGCGATGATCTCGTCGAACAACGGCTTCAGGCCAGCCACAGCAAAGTCGAGTGCTCCGGTGATGAGCACGGTGCGGTGACCAAGAGCGCGGTGTTCGCGCACCCTGCGGATGCCCGCCGGAAAGCTCTTGGTGACGATGAGTTGAGTGAAGAGATCTTTGGAGTCTTCGTCGATTTGAGCGACGGGAGCATTCTCGTATCGACGGTAGAAGTAGCGCAGGAAATCGGCGCGGTCTTTGCGGTCCATGCTGCTGAGGCCGGGAGCCTGAGCAAATGTGCGGAGTACATAACGCATGCGCTCGGGCATGTTGAGTCGACGCGTAGCGAGGTACGAAAAGCTCTCGACAACGTTGCTTGAGATCAAGGTGTTCTCGAGATCGAACGCTGCCACGTGACGCTCGGGCGACAACACGTTGCGGCGCATGCGCTCGGGCCGGTCGTTGCGGTTCTTGCCCGGTGTTGATTTCACGCGAGCGTGCGCAACCACCGAGGGAAGATGAATGGTGGTGACGTAGGTGGTCCAGTCGACCGAGCGCGGGTCACAGTTGAACGTGGCCTGATCGTGTGCAGACAACGAGTTCCAGACCGACATGAGGTTGTCGACCTGATAGATCGCTTCGCACTCGGTGTAGAGGCCGTACAGCTGCACGTACTCGTACGCTCGCTCGATGTCTTGCTTGCGCTCGTCGAGCTTGGCTGCCCATGTGGCTTGCGTGCCACGCAACGGAAGCATCTGCAGAACCTGCTCGGCGCGAGTGGCCACAGATTTGGCGCGCTTGAGTTGCTGCTGCACTTTGCCGCGTGCAGGGAACTGCCATTCGGGTACAACGATGGGTTGGCCCTCGGGGTCGTAGAGCGGATGCTCGGTGAACCACGCTCGCACGTTGTCGACAAGCAGTTTGTACTTCAGCGGATTGATGCCGCCGCTGGCTACTTGGGTAATTCGCGGGGCCCGCTCGGGGCCCATGGCGGCAACGGCGATGATTGCGGCAACAACGATGTCTACGGGGATGACGTCGACAGTTCCTTCGGGCACACCGGGGAACTGGGTGAGCAATCCGCGGGCATAACTGATGATGACTGGCTCGGCCATGCGGAAACCGCGGATCCAACCGGGACGCGGTTCTTGCAGCGCGGACTCGATGATCGATGGCCGAACGATGCTGACGGGCACGTTGCCCTTGGTCTCCATCAACGCTTGTTCGCCGAGGGCTTTGGTGTGGGCGTAGGCGTCGGGCCATCCAATGCTGGCGGCACGAGCGCGGCCGGCTTCAACGAGTTCGTCGGTGCACCACTTCTCGCGAATGTGTTCGGTTTTGGCCGCCAGCGCCGGAGCGCCTGCGGCGCCGAGTTCTTTGCGTGCGTCTTCACGGAAGCTGCGCAGCTTGTCGGGTTGGCGGCTTGCCGCTTCGGTATCGCTGCGCAAACGCCGTGATGCGTCAACCTCTTTGCGCCAGCTGAGACCAAGGTCGAACGGGCCTTCGCTCACGAGTTCTTCAGGAGCGTTGCCGCGACGATTGCCGGCCACGTAGCACGTGCTGACCGCAACCAGGTGAGGGGTCACGTTGAGCTTGTTGAGTGTCTGAGCGACACGAGTAGGGCCGAGCAGGTTGATCTCGACAGCGGTGTCGAGCGGCGAGTCGAAGGCCACGGCAGCGGCTGAGTGAATGACCACATTGCACGTTGCCAGCGTTGCCAGATCGGCATCGTTGAGTCCGAGTCCGTCGGTACTGACATCGCCGTTGATCGTGACCACCCGGCGTTCGAGCATCGCATCGAATGTCTCGCCGGTAGATCGCAGTTCTTCTTTGAGGCGGTCGAACGCATCGTTCTTGAAGATCTCGCGACGTGCTCGCTCGGCGGCGCCACGCTTGCCGCCACGGATGAGTAACACCAGTTGGCAGTCGGGCACGCTGCGTAGCAAACGCTCGACCAGAGCGGTTCCGACGAAGCCCGTAGAGCCCGTAATGGCGATGCGCTTGCCGGCCAACTGCTCAGCAATCATGGCGTTTGGGCTCCGTGATCGTTTTCACGGTCACTTTTCTACCATATGGTAGACAGCGATGGTAACCCGACGTGGCATGACCCGATCAGCGATCCTTGAAGCCAGCGTCGATCTGTTCGGCAGCCGTGGTTTTTCGGCTGTGTCGCTCGACGACATCGCCGGCGTCGTTGGTGTTGCCAAGCAGACCGTTCTGTATTGGTTTCCTTCAAAAGACGAACTGCTCGATGCTGTGCTCGAGCAGACGGCGATTGAACTCGCTGCAGTGATCGAGGCCGCAGTGCGCGCTGCCCCTGACGAACCTCTGGCTCGAATTGAGGCAGTGATCAAAGCGGTGCTGCGCCCTGCCGTTCGTCGTCCGGCGTTGTTGGGGTTGGTGCGCGAAGTGTCGCGGCTTTCGCCAGCGCACGC
>Ga0194058_10001098_pt1 | contig 13578 bp, 12 predicted proteins | sample SepL4417m_MetaG_FD_155490 | JGI IMG/M metagenome (GOLD analysis project Ga0194058, IMG submission 155490) | Anoxic zone freshwater microbial communities from boreal shield lake in IISD Experimental Lakes Area, Ontario, Canada - Sep2016-L442-17m | ecosystem: Environmental > Aquatic > Freshwater... | reverse complement strand
GAAAACGGTACATATGGCACTTGTACGAAGTGTGGTCTGCTCATCGAGCACGGCAGAATGAAAGTCTTGCCATCTGCTGAGCTATGTTCGACCTGCGAAGCTAAACATAAGAAATAATGAAAAAAACTCAGTCACCACTATTTCCAATAGTTGTTTTGCTGATTCTACTACAAGTGGCCGACTATATTGCACAAAAATACGCTTCAGCTGAGATAAACTCGCAGCTTATTTTTGGTACTTTGGGTGATAACGCGATTGCGGTTGGCGTCTCCCTCTTATTTATCTTGATACTTGTCCTTTCGCACAAGAAAGGTCTTATTGAGACTGTGCCTGTTTATCTGATTATCGCTGGGGCTGTTTCAAACATTTTCGATCGCATTTTCTACGGGGGCGTAGTCGACTATTTTTCACTGTCTTTTATTCCTACTTTTAACTTTGCAGATATTTGCATTGTTCTTGGCATCGGAATATTTATTTATCATACATTGTCACAAGCTTACCCCGTAAACGGGCGCAAGAAATAAGGAGAAAAATGTTATCAGAAGAACAGCTAGAACTGATAGAAAGTCAAAATATCGTTGCGTTGTCTACATCGAACACGGACGGACAAGCGCATACGATTTTTGTTGAAGTAAATAAAGCCGATGTTGACTCGATTATTATCACTGATAATCATATGGTCAAAACGATTACAAATATTGAAGAAAACAACAAAGTATTTCTGTTGGCTTACTCTGGGAATTATCGTACAATTCTAAACATTACAGGTACGGCGGTTTACCATGATTCAGGCGAGCTATTTGAGAATATTAAAAATTTACCATCAAACGCAACCGAACAGCCGAAGGGCGTAGTCGAGGTGATGATTACAAGTGTCGAAGAACATAATTCTAATGAAGATTTCTAGGAGACAAATGACAGAAGTGAAAATTGTAATTCAGGGAGTACACGGCAAGTCAATCGATGGCAAGCTACAGATCGGGGCAACGGCAGTACTCATCAAATCCGACAAAAATATTCTTGTTGATACAGGCTATTTCGAGGATAAGGAAGCACTGATTTCGGCACTTGCGGAGGAGAAACTGACCCCTGATCAGATAGACATTGTTATCATCACTCATATGCACATGGATCATGTGGTGAATACTTATTTATTTGAAAACGCCAAGATTTTTTGCAAGCTCAGAAAAGATTATATTGGCCAGTACCATATTCCAAGAGAAAAGTGTCTACAAAGATTTGAGCTTATCGATGGCACAGAAATTGCCAAAGACGTTTCAATATTATTGACGCCTGGCCACACTGAAGATCATATGTCCGTACTTGTGAAGACAGAGAAGGGGAACGTTGTCATTGCGGGAGATGCAATTGCCGACGAAAGCTTCGTCGACATGAGTGTAAAACCACCACTTGCCACTGATTTAATAGATTACGATGAAAGCAGAAAGAAGATTATTGCAGTTGCAGACTATATAATCCCAGGGCATAGCGACATGTTCGAAGTAAAGAAATAATCCTTGTAGCCCACGCTTCAGCATGAAATAAGCAAACTAAAGTTTGAGCCATATTTTTATCGTAGCCCACGCTTCAGCGTGAAATAAGCAAACTAAAGTTTGGACTACATTTTTATCGTAGTCCACGCTTCAGCGTGTTACCGACAGACTAAAGTCTGGACTACGGAAAGATAATGTAGCCCACGCTTCAGCGTGATTCAGACAAGCTCCCCACTTCGCTCGTATAACCGAGCTACGAGGGGCATGAAAGCTTGCACTACGTTAGCTACAAAAAACCTCAGCGTTTCGGCTGAGGTTTTTTTTGGAGTTCATATATATCTATTTGACTTTGTCGACGATTGCTTGGAAAGCTTTTGGATCGTTCTCTGCAAGGTCTGCAAGGTGCTTACGGTTTACATCGATGTTGCTCTTAAGCAACTTGTTGATGAAGACTGAGTAGCTCATGCCGATTTCCTTAAGCGCTGCGTTGATTCGGATAATCCAGAGAGATCGGAAAGTTCTTTTCTTAACTTTTCGGTCACGGTAAGCATAGCGTCCTGCTTTGATGACGGCCTGTTTAGCTAGCTTGAAGACGGAATTTCGTCTGCCTTGGTAGCCTTTAGCTTTTTTGATAATTTTTTTATGTTTGGCGCGTCTAGCGGTGCCTGTTTTAACTCTCATTTTTTCTCCAAATCGAATAAGGGATTATTAATTGTATGGGATCATTTTTTTAACTTTGGCAACATCTGACTTGCTAAGGACCAAAGGATACTTTGGTGGATTAGCTTTGTGTGTCAAAAGGTGGCTTTTAGCGGATTTGACCCGTAAATATTTGCCAGTGACAGTGCACTTTACTCTTTTTGCGGTTGCTTTATGGGTTTTTAGCTTCATGTGGACCTTTTTAAGTATCGTTATTTTTTATTTGAATCTTCAGTTTTTTTCTCGCAGAGCATTGCGACGATCTGGTTGCCAGCTCTGAGCGGCTTGTTTTCGTAAGCAAGGTTCATCTTGTTTGCAAACTTGTCGAAGACGGCGTAAGCCATTTCACCAAGTGCATTTTCTCGTCCGCGTAGTCTCATTGAGACTTTCACCTTGTTACCAGCGTCGAAAAATTCTCTTGCTTGTTTCGATTTATATTCAAGATCATGGTCGCCAATCTTGAAGGTAAGTCTCATTTCTTTCAGCTCAACTACAGTTCGCTTGGCCTTGCTTTCTTTTTCCTTCTTGGCTAAGTCGTACTTGTATCTGCCGAAATCCATGATTTTGCAAATAGGAGGTCGATTTGTCGGATTGATCTCAACTAAATCAAGGCCCTTTTCGTATGCAACATCTAAGGCCTCCCTAGTAGGAATTGTACCGAGGTTTGTACCATCTTCGTCGATCGCCACTATTGGCGAAACTCGTATCTGCTCGTTCGCTCGAAGAAATCTTTGCTTCTGATTAATTTCTAACTCCTTTTGAATTTCTAAACTCTAAATAAAATATCACAAAAATAGCAATTGGTCAACACTCACGGGCTCGATTCGAATAATCAATGCCCAAGATACAATCATCAGTTAATAATCAAAATCCAATATTCAAAATGAGATGTTGGGATTTGTTTCTTGTCTATTGGTAATTGACGATATCGTTTAGTCGAATACAAGGAAATTCTTTGCGCCGTTATTGATATCGTCCTTATTCCAGTCGTGGATCGCCGTGAAGAGAATATCTTGTTTGTAGCGGTAATTTTCACCTTTGCGAGTTCCTGGATCATTTACTATGAATTCGTCACCTTCGTAGCCAGTGATTACGAGCATATGATAAATTGGACCGCCGTTTTGAAAATTTGGATTGCCAAGCATCTTACCGGCTGCTGGGATGATCACAGGTCGATTTGCGGCAATTTCTGCTTTGATTTTATCGATGGTCGCATCTGCAACGACGCGGCCCTTGCTTAGGCTATAGTAGCTTTTGGCAATTTGATTTAGTTCTTTGACTGTCACGTCTACGGCGTAGCCATTTCCAGCCTCATAGGTTAGTAAATCTTGAATCTCAGTTTCGGCAGATTCCTTGGAGATTATTGTCGTTTTATCAATAAAATGGTGGACCATGATCAGACTTGCTTCTTCACAAGCTTCTTCGTGAGCACTATCCCAGTTTACTAGTGGCGCTTGCGTGGTAAAGGGGACTTTGATCGTAAAAGTATCCGGTAGCTTTGCTGGTTCGCTAGGCAAATCTTTGGTCGCAGTATTTTTTGGTGTCTCAGCCTTCGGTTCTTCGGAACTTGTCATGTTTACGGTTTCTTGATCTTGTGATTGTATCTGAGTTTTTTCGTTTTTCTCGATTTGGATTCGTTTATATGAAAGGTAAAAAGGCACAAGAAAAATACCAACTAAGCATAGAATGATGAAAGTTTTGACGTATTTCTTCGCAGCCGATTTTTTTGCTACTCTTGGCATTTGTATAGACTTTTTTTGCCAACGATTAATCTTAAGTTATCATCTGACGTTTCGATTAGCTGAGGAGTTTTGGCGATAATTTCACCACCAGCTGTTAGAGGAACTTGAGTATTTGTAAAAAGTCTCAGAGAGCGCCCTCGGAACAGAGACATGTTAGCGTTTTCGTTCTTTTTTCCTCCGAAAAAGAGCGAAATTTTCGATAATATAGCAGAATCGTGAGGGTCGACACTTTCGAGTATCAGGTCTAGATAATCTGGCCCGATTTTTTCAATTGTTGGATTGAAGTTTGAGATGGTGAGTGCGCTCGCTTTTGCTTGAACTAAGAAATCCTTGAACTCAATAGTGACTTCGGTGGGGATTTTCAGATCGAGCGATAAATTTGTTAGAAAGGCACTGCCATTTGCAGTTTTGCCGATTTTGATCTCATTGATCTTGCGAAATCTGAGATTCTCGGCTGCCTCTTTCCAGTTTTTTGCGCCTATTAGGTCCTCGAGGTCAGATGATGCTTCGAGGGGAATAATGCCGAGTGCGGCAGAATTTCCACAGAGCTTAGCGGCGATCTTGTTCGCAATCTCATCTCCACCAATGCCAACGATAGTATTATATTTTTTGCTCAGACCGAGATCGACAAGCTCCTCTGTCGTATAAGCGGCAGATGGGTATGCAAATTCGCCCGATATACCGAGAGTAGATAGGTAGTTTTTGATATCATCTACAAGAGTGCGCTTCTTGCACTTTTTTATGTCGAAAATATAGTAATACATGAATCTTTCAGATTATCAAGAAACTATTTCTTGCTAAAAAATCCCATTTTGTCGGCAATTTGTTCGATCGAATCTTCAGCTTTGATCTCCTGCTTCGTTTCCTCTTTTGGTTTTGCAGCTTCTGCCATAGCCTTTGCCTCACCTGGCATGATGCTTTTACCGACAAAAGTCGCGCCTTCTTTGATGATCAGAGTTTTTGCGTTTATATCGCCATAGATCCGGCCAGTCGGTTGGATTTCTAGCTTATCTATCGCTTCTACTAAGCCTTTTACCTCACCAGAAACTTCGATCACGCGAGCGACAACCGGTCCCTTGATCTGTGCTGTCTCGCCAATAATTAGGTTTTCATCACTTTTTACTTCGCCATCGACGCTACCATTTACTTGGATTGAACCCTTGTTATAGAGGTTTCCTTTGATCGTAACGTTGATGCCGATGATGGTGTCAACATTGTTTTCCATAAATTCCTTCTCCTGCGCCATATGTATTATGTGCGGCGCTTTAATATTTATTAATTTGTCTTATATATTACTCTGTAATCATATCATAAATACTTTTTCAGCTAAAATGCAAGATGTGAATATTTTTGTCATTCCGCCCATTCCGAACTTTCTTGCTCTGAGCTGTGTCGAAAGGATCAGGAATCCAGACTATATCAGATGGATCCTCTGGTTTCACTCTCGAGCTGCATCGCCGAACCCAAGGATGACGGGCGAGGAGGCTAAAATGCAAGATGTGAATATATTTGTCATTGCGAGCCATCAGGAGCGTATGAGGCGCGGCAATCTTTAACAAAATCTGAACAGACAATGATAGATTGCCGCGTCGTAAGTTCACTCCTCGCAATGACAATCGTGGTAAAATGCAAAAATCATTGAAAATGATCGTAAATAGTGGTACAATCATTCGGATTAAAAAAGGGATAAAGATGAACAAAATCGTCGTTACTGGTGCGAGGGAACATAATCTTAAGAATGTTTCGTTAGAGATACCCCGTGATAAACTTGTTGTCATCACCGGACTTTCTGGTTCCGGAAAATCATCACTTGCTTTCGATACGATCTATGCAGAAGGCCAACGTCGATATGTTGAGTCTCTTTCGTCGTACGCAAGACAGTTTCTCGGTGTGATGGAGAAGCCAGACGTAGACAGTATCGAAGGACTTTCTCCTGCGATTTCTATCGATCAGAAGTCTGCTTCGCGAAATCCACGATCAACTGTGGGCACTATTACCGAAATTTATGACTATTTGAGACTTCTATACGCTCGAGTTGGGACACTTCATTGTCCAAAATGTGGCAAGGCTGTTGTTCACCAGACAGTTGGTCAAATCGTTCAATCCATCATTCGCGAATCCAAGGAAACTCGGCGTGTCATCATCCTGGCTCCAATTCTCGAGGGTAAAAAGGGTGAACACAAAGATGTTTTCAACAAAATCAGCAAAGCTGGCTTTTCTAGAGTTCGTGTGGACGGCATCATTGCTGATCTAGATGAAGCAATGGAAAAGGATCTTGATAAGAAAAAGAATCATAATATTGAGATAGTTGTCGACCGTTTGATCTTGGAAAAGGACAATATTGACGACTCGACGAACAGCCGACTAAACGATTCTGTCGAAAAAGCTCTTCACGAGGGAAACGGCCGCATCATCATCGCTGATCTCGAATCGAAGAAGGAAACACCATATTCTGAACAGTTTGCCTGTCCTGACTGTGGAATTTCTATGCCTGAAATCGCGCCACGCTCATTTTCGTTCAATTCACCTCATGGCGCTTGTAGATATTGCCAAGGTCTCGGCATCAAACAGGAGATTGAACCTCATTTGATCCTGCCAAACTCCAAATTGACCGTAAACGAAGGTGCAATCAGACCGTGGTCCAGAAATATCGCACATAGTGGCTGGTATTCTCGTATTCTCGAAAAAGCAGCTGAGAAAAACAAAATTGATCTCAATGTGCCGATTTCTCGTCTCTCAAAATCTGATCTAAATATCATTCTTTATGGTACTGGCGAAGAGGTTTATAACGTTGGCGGCTACGAATCGAAATATGAAGGTGTCATACCAAATATGGAACGCCGTTATAAAGAATCTGAGTCGGATTATGTGAAAAAAGAGATCGAAAAATATATGGTAATCAAGAAATGCCCAGTTTGTCTCGGTGGCAGACTGCGCAAAGAAGTTCTTGGTGTGCTTATTGATGGCAAAAATATCTCCGAAGTTTCTGATATGACGATCGAGAAAGCAATTGTCTTCTTTGAAGCATTGCCTACGAAGCTTTCTGATGAGAAAAATCAGATTGCGAAGCTCGTGATCAAGGAAATCCGTCAAAGACTAGTCTTCTTGGATAGCGTTGGCTTGCCTTATCTTACTATAAACAGAAATGCAGCCACCCTTGCGGGTGGTGAAGCGCAGCGTATTCGCCTAGCTACTCAGATCGGCTCTGGCCTCATGGGCGTACTCTACATTCTTGATGAGCCGTCTATTGGTCTACATCAGCGAGATAACGATAGGCTGCTTGAAACGCTAAAAAATCTTCGAAATCTTGGTAATACTGTAATCGTCGTCGAACATGACGAAGATACGATCATGGCTGCTGACTGGGTTGTGGACGTAGGTCCTGGCGCAGGTGAGCAGGGTGGCAAAATCGTCTTCGAGGGCAAACCAGAGGACATTCTCACATCAAAAGAATCAATTACTGGCATGTATCTCTCGGGACGAAGAAAAATCGATATTCCAAAGATCCGCCGTCCAGGTAATGGCACTTTCTTAGAAATTTTTGGTGCCACCGAAAATAATCTGAAAAATGTTCACGCTAAAATCCCACTAAACACATTTACCTGCGTGACTGGCGTCTCTGGTTCTGGCAAATCTACTCTGATAAACGATATCTTGGCCAAGCATCTGTCTCAAGTCTTTCATCATGCAAAAATAGAGCCAGGCAAATTTGAAAAAATTACTGGTACCGAGCATCTGAATAAAGTGATCGACATCGATCAGTCGCCAATCGGCAAAACTCCAAGATCAAACACAGCTACATACACCGGCATATTCACCGTAATTCGTGAACTATTTTCCACAACGACAGAGTCCAAGGTTCGAGGCTATAAGCCTGGACGATTCTCCTTCAACGTAAAGGGTGGACGCTGTGAAAAATGTAAGGGTGAAGGCGTTCTGAAGATCGAAATGCACTTTTTGCCAGATGTTTATGTGACTTGCGAAGATTGTAAGGGGAAGCGATATAACAAAGAGGCGCTAGAAGTAAACTTCAAGGGCAAAAATATTGCTGATGTCCTAGCGATGACAGTGGATGAGGCGTTCAGTTTTTTCAAGAATATTCCATCTATAGAAGAGAAGCTTCGCGTACTTGCTGAAGTCGGTCTCGGCTATATTCGTCTCGGCCAGCCAGCTACAACTCTATCTGGTGGTGAAGCGCAGCGTATCAAGCTTGCGACTGAGCTAGCTCATCGTGGTACAGGTAAGACTTTCTACATCCTAGATGAGCCTACGACTGGCTTGCACTTTGACGATGTGAAAAAACTCATTGGGGTCCTAGTTGCTCTCGTCGATAAGGGAAATTCTGTCCTCGTGATCGAGCACAATCTTGACGTGATCAAGGCTTCCGACTATCTGATCGACCTTGGTCCTGAGGGCGGCGATGGCGGCGGCATGATCATCGGTACTGGTACGCCAGAAGAGATTATGAAAATTGAAAATTCATATACTGGCAAATATCTAAAGAAAATCTTGAGATAATATTTAAGTGGCAGAGTGGCAGAGTGGCAGAGTGGCAGAGTGGCAGAGTGGCAGAGTGGCAGAGGAAGAACTTGTACTATTTTGATATTGAAAAGCGAAAAGTACTAAAGTTACGAAAAGTGTTATTCTATGGTTGTGTATCCGCAATTCTCAACGGCCGTTGAGAATTGCGGATATATTGTAATATTTTACATCAAATAGCTGTCATCTCGAGCCATTGAGCAGCTCCAAGGGGAGAGATCTTCTGCTTATTTTTTGCTACAATAATCTGAAGATTTCTCGTCCCGACCGAAGCCATTCGACAAGCTCACCATTCGATCATGAGCGCTCATGGTCGAGGGATGGTAAACCGTCGGGAAGTCGAAATGATAGACTCTACCTATAATATTTTTTTGTCGTGCTGTGCTCCTTTCTGTCATTCCAGCCTGTAAGCTTGAGAGATGGAATCCAGGAAGCCTTTTTCCGAAGTATATTCCGCCTGGATCCTCGGGTTATGGCTCGCTTTTCTATTATATTTAATATGTCATAGCTCGTCCTCCCCAAGGATGACAAATAACTTTTGAAAATTAAACATTAAAAATTCATTATAAATTGCCTGTCGTCCGTAGTCGTGGTAGCGCGAAGGAGGGTAAATTTGTAAATTCTAAATTATTTTGTTGGCACAAAATACGTTTCACTGCTACAATAAATGAAAAGGAGATATCATGGCATTTAAATTTTTCATGAGAAGAGACGCGAAGGATAAGAAGATTACGACTCCTGCAGCGCCAAAAGTTGAGATAAAGGCACCTGAGGCGAAGCCAGTAGAGGTGCAAAAAGTAGAACAAAAACCAGTAGCACCTAAGCCAGCTGAGCATAAGGCTGAGCAAAAGCCTGCTGCTGAGACGAAAAAAGATGGTGAAAATGTTTATGCATTTATCGATGCCTCAAACCTATTTTGGGGTGGCCGATCTAGCATGGGCTTCGGTGTTGATTACAAGAAATTGATCGAGTTTCTGGCCAAAGAATATCACGTGACCAAAGTTTTTTATTATGGTGGAGTTCGCATCTTCGACTACGAATATTCAGTCCTAGACAACGAATTGATCAATTTGACCAAGCTCGAAGAGCACTTGAAAGAGCTACAAAAGACAGCAGTCGAGAAAGACGTTATCGCTATCGAGAGATCGCTCTCGAAGATCAATTTTTATAAAATTCTCGAGAACTATGGCTACATAATGAAAATTAAGCCAGCCAAAGTTTTCTACGATGAAGATGACGAAAACGAGGAAAAACCATTGCTAAAGGCAAACTGTGATGTGGACATGACTTTCGACATGATGCGCTATATGCAGCAGTACTCTGGTGTCGTCGCGATGACGGGGGATGGCGATTTTGCCTCTGTTCTTAGCTACTTGAAGGCGCATGACCGCAAACTTATTGTATTTTCACGTTGGAATCGTACTGCTAAGGAGATCAAGACGGTGGCAGGGGACAACTTCGTCGATTTCGAAAAGCTTCGCAGCGTTGTGCAGCAATATAGAAGATAACTTTCTTTGCGCTGTCATTCCGAACTTGATCCGGAATCCAAAATATAATTCGGAAGAAGATATCCTGGATCCTGAATCCACCATTCGCCCATCCTTCATTAAAATTACGGACGGCACAGCAAGGCTACGGAAGCGGCACGGCAAGTTCAGGAGTAGCATTTGAAAAATATAATTAATAATCTTTGCTAGTTGAACAGAATGATAGATTGCCACGCAAGTCCACTCGCAATGACAGATAAGAAAATACCGCTCAACACTGGGCGGTATTTTTTATTTAAGTACTCAGTAATTCCTCAGGTTGCTGTATTACAATATATCTAGGTCGATATCCTAGCGATAAGACTAGAAAATTAAAAAGAGGAGAATTATGAAAAACAAGAAATTATTGCTTTCCGTTACTGCCCTGACACTGGCTGTAGCTGGTGCTGTCTGGTATGGCGGAGGCAAAGTATTGGCGGCAAATGGTGCTGGGCACGATGCGATGGTCTCGACTTTATCTGAGAAACTTGGTGTTTCTGAAGATAAGGTGACTGCTGCATTCGACTCTGTAGAGGCTGATCATCAAGCAGCACGTGTCGCTGAGCAAAAAACTCAGCTGGACAAGGCTGTGGCTGACAAGGTGATCACACAAGAACAAGAAGATAAGCTGATCGCTAAGAAAGCTGAGCTGCAAACTGAGCGAGAGCAAAAGCGAGTAGAAATGGATAAATGGTTTACGGACAATGGGATTGATCACGATAAGATCAAAACGTATATGTCTGAAGGCGGAATGGGTATAGGCAAGGGTGCTGGTATGGGCGGCCGCGGACATATGGGCAACGAATAATTAAGAAAACAAAGAAGCACCTTCGAGAGATCGAGGGTGCTTCTTCTTGTCTAAGAGAACTAGATTTTGTGCTTGATTGCGGCTTTAGCAGCAGCAAGTCTTGCGATTGGAACGCGAGGAGGTGAGCAGCTGACGTAGTTTAGGCCGATAGTATGGCAGAACTCGATGCTGGCAGGATCGCCACCATGTTCGCCACAGATTCCGACTTCTAGCTTGTCATTAGCTTCACGTCCAGCCTTGATAGCGATCTTCATCATCTCGCCAACACCATCTTGGTCGAGAGTCTGGAAAGGATTGCTAGGGAGGATGCCGTCTTGAACATATTGTGCGAGGAAGCTTCTCTCGGCGTCATCTCGAGATAGACCATAAGTCATCTGAGTAAGATCGTTTGTGCCGAAAGAGAAGAATTCTGCGACTTTTGCGATTTCACCAGCAGTTACAGCAGCTCGAGGGATCTCGATCATTGTGCCAAATTTATAGCTAAATTTGACGCCTTTTGCCTTCATGACCTCTTTTGCGATCTCGATCAGTCTTGGCTGGATATGATTTAGCTCGTTTACATGGCTTGTAAGAGGGATCATGATCTCAGGTTTTACAGCGATTCCAGCAGAAACTGCCTTGGCAGCGCCCTCGATGATAGCTTTTACCTGCATTTCGACGATCTCAGGCATGACGATGGAGAGACGAACGCCACGAAGACCCATCATTGGGTTGCTCTCATGGAATCTCTCGACTGCGTCAAGCATCTTTGTGAGCTTGGCAATCTTGCCGGCAGCAACCTTGGCTGTGACATGACCAGCAGCTTGTTTTGCATGCTCATAAGCGATCTCAAGCTCGATAGTTTTGCTATCAGGCAAGAATTCGTGAAGAGGTGGATCGATCAGACGGATGATGACAGGGTCACCTTCCATTTCTTTGAAGAGGCCAAAGAAGTTATTTCGTTGATTTGGTAGTAATTTATCAAGCTCTTTTGTTCTTGTTGCAGAATCTTCAGCCAAGATCATATTTTGTACGATTGGAAGAAGTTCTTTGTCGAAGAAAGTGTGCTCAGTTCGGCAAAGTCCGATACCTTTAGCGCCGTATGCGCGAGCAGTTTTTGCTTCTTTTGGATAGTCTGCATTTGCCCAAACCTGAAGACCTGGCTGAACTTTGCCGTCAGCGGCTTTTCGCTTTGTCTTTTTGCAGATTTCGTCTGCCCAAGCAAGAATTTCTAGTAACTCTTTTTGCTGAGAGAAAGTTGGAACTGTTTTTTCGAGCTCACCGAAGTAAACTTCACCAGAACCACCATCGATAGAGATCCAATCTCCCTCTTTGATCGTAAGACCGTTTGAGGTCATTGTTCTCTTCTCGAGGTCGATCTTGATATCAGCAGCACCAACTACACTTGGGATATTAAACTGACGTGCGACTACCGCTGCGTGAGAAGTTGCACCACCTTCAGAGGTGACGATACCTTCAGAAGCTATCATACCGTGAACGTCGTCAGGCTTAGTAAATGGACGAGCCATGATGACTTTCTGTCCATTTTCTTTCGCCATTTTCTCAGCAAGGTCTGCATCGAGATAAACTCGGCCAACAGCAGCTCCAGGAGAAGCGTTGATACCTTTGCCGAAGAGTTTGCCAGCTTCAGTCGCTGCTTTTTTCACTTTGTCCTCGAAAAGAGGGTGCAAAAGAGCATCAACTTGCTCAGTTTCGATCAATTTGTCGATTGCTTCTTCCTTGGAGATGATTTTCTCAGCTACGAGGTCGAGAGCGATTCGGACAGCGGCTTGAGGAGTTCTCTTGCCATTTCTTGTCTGTAGGAGCCACAATTTACCACGTTCTACTGTAAATTCCATATCTTGCATGTTCTGATAGTGAAGTTCTAGCTTGCGGCAAGCTGCGAGAAGCTCTTTGTAGATGGTTGGATCGCTCTTTGCATAATCTTGGATCTTGATCGTGTTGCGGATACCGCAGACAACGTCATCGCCCTGTGCGTTTGAGAGATAATCGCCGTAGAGCTTGTTTTCGCCTGTAGCAGGGTTTCGTGTGAAAACGACACCAGTACCACAATCCCAGCCCATGTTACCAAAGACCATCATAACGACGTTTACAGCGGTTCCGAGGCTGTCCGAGATGCCAGTCGCACGTCGGTAGTCGATCGCTCTTTTGCCATTCCATGATTCGAAAACTGCTTTTGCAGCGAGCATCATCTGCTCAGTTGGATCTTCCGGGAAGTCAATTTTTGCTTCCTTTTTGATGATTTTCTTGAAAATATTTGTAAGCTCAAGAAGATCGTCAGCGGTCAAGTCAGTGTCAACTTTTGCGCCTTTGTCTTTTTTCATCTTTGCGAGCTCATGCTCGAAGATTTCGTCGCTGATGTTTAGAACGACTGAACCAAAAGCCTGAACAAGTCTTCGATAAGAGTCGTAAACAAAACGTGAATCACCGGATAGCTCGATAAGAGCCTTAGCGGTCTTGTCGTTCATACCGATATTTAGGACTGTGTCCATCATGCCTGGCATGGAGAAACGAGCGCCAGAACGGCAGGAAACAAGAAGTGGATCCTTCTCATCGTTAAACTTCTTGCCACTTTTCTTCTCGACTTCTGCGAGTGCTGCAAGAACTTCTTCCTTCATTCCTTTCGGGAAAGTTTTCGATACCTGGTAAAGATTGCAAGCTTCTGTAGTGATGGAAAAGCCCATTGGGACTGGAAGTCCGAGGCTAGTCATCTCGTGTAAGCCAGTTCCTTTTCCGCCGATCAAGCCACGAATATCCTCAACTTTGTTGAG
>Ga0194058_10001092_pt1 | contig 13632 bp, 8 predicted proteins | sample SepL4417m_MetaG_FD_155490 | JGI IMG/M metagenome (GOLD analysis project Ga0194058, IMG submission 155490) | Anoxic zone freshwater microbial communities from boreal shield lake in IISD Experimental Lakes Area, Ontario, Canada - Sep2016-L442-17m | ecosystem: Environmental > Aquatic > Freshwater >... | reverse complement strand
TCGTCTTACACCATCGACGCGAAAGCTTCGAGGGGTAGGGCGAGGTTTTTTATGCGCTATAAGCAAGTATCCGCAAACATCGTCAGAGCAAACCGTCCGCTCCCTATCGGTTACTCAGGCCATTCTGTTTGCCGAATCAACCCAGACTCGCTGCGCGCAATATCTAATATCACTACTTGGAAAAATGTCTCTTCTTCTTTCCAAGTAGTAGTCCTATTTAGCTGAGCAAAGACTGGTCAATTTAGGTGAGCGTCAAAGGCTGGCGGACGGCTAAGCTAGGCATTCCGGGTTATAATGCCACGAAAGTGCCTTTTTTTAGCTATTGGCACCTGAAGGCTGGTGTCTATGCCAGCGATCGCCAAAGCCGCACGCAATTGCGTAAACAGCGACACGGTACAGGCAGGGGTTGCTTGCGGTGCTGACATTCAGAGATAGCCCGAGCTACTTGCCCCGAATCACCAGAACTGGACCCTGCGTTGCTTGAGATCGTTCCTGCGGCTTGCTGACCACCTGTTTGGTGCGTGTTGCCAGATCGGCGAGTTGAAGTTGCAGTGCCATCAAGTTGGCTGGCAGCTCAGACGGTTTTGCATGGTTGTCGCTCATCGGTGGATTCCTGGGGTAATGGGGGAATCGGCAAGATGGGTAGGTCGGGTTCTGGCTAAGGCTGGTGGGCGGCAAAGTTTCGCAGGGCTACCTATATTAGCAATCGAAGATGCGGTCGAGATAGTTCGGCGGAGCGATAAAGTGACAAAAGAAAGGACGCGAAGAGAATCAATGGACCTTCAGGGCTGCTGGCACACGACAGGGCGATTAACCGGGCGTACGTACGCCTGCGAACAGTGTTTTGTGGTGCTACGTATAGTGAACACAAGGAAGGCGAAAAGCACAAAAAACCCTAGAAATCACGATGCCCGTGCGGTTTTTAGATGGTGTACAAAATTGGCCGACTTTGCATTAGGAAACCATCGCTCTATCCCCTGAGCTACGGGGGCAAAAAATGCTGTTTTCTGCGGGATATTGACATTTTTCAGGGGGGCGGTAGAACGGGTTCAAATAAGGTTTTACTCGTTCGCTGGCAAACGTCGAGAACAACGAAGTTGGTTTTTCAACCGGCGTTCGTTATTGATCAACTTAGAACCGGTAGTTCATCAGCATGCGGAACTCCCCATCAAATTGCCGCTGATTTGTCAGGGGCGTGCAGTATCCGGCGGTCAGCGTGGTGTACTTACCAACCTCGGCGTGAGCACCAACGGTCATATCGACAATCGAGATCGACGACGGAGAGCCCACTGTGCCATTGCCGGACGGGAACTCAAGTACGGAGGCGGTGTTCAACGACTGATTCACATGCACCTCGAGAACACCGGCCAGGCCCGTCAGGAAACGGTGCTCCTCGCCGCGGAAGGCCCAGTAACCCACCGTCAGGTCGAGATACATCATCGTCGCGTCCCGATAGCGTCCGACGGTTGTGTTATTGGCGTCGACTGGGTCACCATTACTATCGATGTCCAACTGGAAATACCCGATGCCGAACCAGCGGTCGTTGGGGATCCACAGTCCGCCCACAAATGGCAGCAAATGAACGGACCGGTTCTTGATAATCACTTGGGGATTCGAGTCGAAGCTGTTGGCAAAGTACTGCGAATCTTGCGCCGTCGGCACCGTCATGGCCAGACCGCCAGACAGAGTCACCGTGTCACACTGGATCAGAAGACACTTCAAGGCCATGCCCAGGTCTCCAATTTCCCCGACGTGAGTGCGAGTCGTTCCATCCAGGTAGACGTTACTGTCGAGCGTTGAGGCCATGGGTAGACGCATCTCGAACGACATCATGCCGCCCAGGAACGTCTTCTCGAAACCGGACGTAATGGCATTCACGTCGCTGGGCGGATCATTGAGCTGAACATTGTGATAGAAGCCATAATCGAAGTAGACGCGATCCATCGGCATGGGACTGGTGTTCTCGGCCATCTTGAATCGTGGAACAGCACCCCCCGGGGGAGCCACGGTTCTCGTTCGGGTAGGACTGTTGGCTAAAGTCAACACCATACCGCTGGAACCGAGAAAATCGCCGATCATCGTCGGAGCAGCACTGGCCCCGCCGCCAGCCGCACCAACGTCCTGCTGGGCGAACAGATTCGCGGCAGGGCTAGTCTCCGACGTGTCACCACTACCCGCTTGGGCTCCTGTTCCCGGTTGAGCCGCGCCCGTCGAGGGGGTCGTAGGACAAGGATCACATCGTCTGGAGAGTTGGGCCAAGCTGACTTGTGGCGTGGCCGCAAGCAGTCCTGCGACCAACATCATCATGGCAAACACACGACACGCACAGCGCGCAAAACAGATTCCCTTCATATTCCCCCTCCATGGACGAAGTCACTTGATTGCATTCCGTCAACCACAACGGAGCCACACCCGGGCACCCCCCCATTAGCGGATACTTTACAGACACAGACAGGCCAAGCCTCTTTTGCCCTTATCGGCTTAACCAGACCGTCCGCTTTATCATCTATTAGGAACTACGGATTTGGGTGAGGTGGGGGGACTGGGGTCGGCTCGGCAGAGTACGTCTTCAACCGCTCACGGTAGGTGTTGCGGATCACCTCGTCGGGTGCAAGTTCAATGGCCTTCTTGATCCAACGCACGGCGTCGGCATAACGTTTGGCTTCCGCGAGCTTGACACTCAGGGCATAGAACAAGTCATGGCTGCTCGCGCGATCTTGATCCGATTGGGCCAAGTCGAAAACTCGCTCTAAATCGGCAGCCGCATCGTCGATCTTGCCAAGCTTGAGATAGGCGTAGGCGCGGAGGTGGCATGCGCTGAATTCACGGAAATTGGCCTTCGGATCGGTACGGCAGATCTGAACCGCCTTGCTAAGTTCCGGAATGGCACTCACCGGGTTCTCCTTGTCCAGGTAGGCATCGCCCAGTTCTGCGTAGGCCTGGGCATTCTTCGGATTCAACTCGACGGACTGCCGAAAATCGGCGATGGCGTTATCCAACGAGCGAAGTGCCCGGTAGGCCCGGCCGCGTGCCTCGTAGTCCAACGGGTGGGGTTCGATTTCGATTGCCGTTGTGTAACTTTCCACCGCTTTGTCCCATCGCTTCTGCCCCGACCAGGCCGCCCCGAGACGGCTGAACACCTTGGCCTCCCTGGGCATGAACTTTGCCGCCTGCTCCAGGTCCGGTATGGCGGCGACGAAATCCTGGTTGCTCAAGGTCTGCGTGCCACGTTCTAGGAAGGCTTCGCCATTCTTCGGCCGATCAGGGGTTTGCACCAGACTGGTTGCATGACTTTTAGCCGGAATAGGGGCAGGCGTGACGGCGGTGGGCCGGCCGAAGGGCCAGGGCCGCAACCAGGCGAACCACGCTCCTCCGGCCGAAACGCCCAGAACCAGGAAAACAACAACCCAGGGGAGCAAGGATCTTCGTGCTCTCTTGACAAGAGGCCGATCTGCGCTGGAGGTTGCGTCCCGAAGGGCTTCGATCATCTCGCGGCACGAGGCATAGCGCTCGTCTGGATTGCGCAGCGTGGCCCGCCTCAGCACGCCTTGTTCTGCGGCGGGCAGATCGGAGAAATCCAGCTTCTCCTCGCGCTTGGCATCCAGAATCGCCACCAGGGAGTCATCTGGAAACGGCAGCTTATTGGTTTTTAACTCGTAATAGGTGATTGCCAACGAATATTGATCGGTGGACGAGCTGGGTTGGTTTTCGATCAGCGTTTCAGGCGCGGCGTAGGCGATGCTACCCGCGGCAGTCGTCGCGCGGTCGCATCCCATCATCCGCGCTAGACCAAAATCGCATACCTGCGCGCAGCCGCCCACGATCATCAGGTTATGCGGCTTGATGTCACAGTGCTGAATAGCGGCCCGGCCCATGCCCAAGTCATGAATCGGACGGTTGAGAAAGTCGATGGCTTCGGCGCAATCTTCCAGATACCCCAAAAGCTCTTTCGGCGGGATGCCAGGCAGGCCTTCGTTTCGGCATTCTTCCAGGCGATCGAAGAGGCTCTTATCGCCTAACCCCATGGCGATAATCAGTTCCTGGGCGGCGTCCGGGGCGGGCACGCCCGGCACGAACATCGTCTTGGTCAACGACGCGCTCGGTTCCACCATAACGTCGGCCGCCTCGATCGAGGCATCGTCGAGGACCAGACCGTCCTTGCCCTTGAGCCAGAAACCGAAGATCGGCACGAGGTTGGGATGTCGGATGCGTTTGACGAGCTGCAACGCGCGCAGCTCCTTGCGTCCCTCCCGACCGCCAAGACGGATGATCTTCAGGGCCGTCTCGGCACCTCCCGGCGCGCGGGCTTTCCAGACTTCGCCGAATCCGCCGCGACCGAGGAAACTCACGACGCGATACCCGGAACCGGGAATAGGCTCGTCACCTGGACCGTATTGAAGTGTAGCCATAAACTACCGAGGTTGCGTCAACGGGATTGCGGTGAAGGGTAAAACGTCATCCGGTGCTGCCGTGGGAGTCTGCCCGCCTTGGGTAAGCTTGGGCACCGCTTTTTTCACATAGGAAACCACCTCGTCGAGTGTGACCACGCCTGTCGCCGTCTGGCTGGCCTTGCCCTCCAGGGCCTCTAGCAGACAACGGGTGAACACGCCATGCTGCCAGTCTGCGCTTTCCGCGGCCAACTGCTCGCCGGTCGACGCCGTCAGTGTGAAGACCACGTCGGCCTGCAACTCACGGACGGCTGTCTTGAGATCTCGCGTCCGCAACGGCTGGATTGCTCCGCTGTGGCACGTGTCCAAGAGGGCTACCTTGCGGCAAGGCACGTCGGCCAAAAGAGCAAAGTCGTCCCAACAAATGCACTGTTTGTAAACCCCCTTGCCAAGATCGGCCATCGTAAAATCATGGCCCACAAAATAGTATTTCTGGGTCTTTTCGTCGACGATACCGTGGCCGGCCAAAAAGAACACCAGCAGATCGTCGGCTTCAACCTTGCCCTTCAATTTATCGTGAAGCTCCCCAATCGCCTTCTTCCATGCGGCGGGCGTAACTTCCTTGTTGACCAGCAAACGAACCTCGTTACAGTGGTAGAGTCCGGCCGTCCGCGACTGCAGGAGTTGAGCGACTGCCTTGGCATCAGCAACTGGAAAGGTCAATGCCCTGATTTCAGGGTCGCTGTAGCGATCGATGCCCAGAGCCACGACGTAGATCTCTCGAGTACGACGGGGGCGCAGGCCCAGTCCATGCTGGACGATCACGTTGCCGAAGGCAGCCGTCGGCGAGTCCGTTCCCACGACCACCTCGATGAGATTCGTCGGATCGCTGGGTAACGGCAGTTCCCACTCATAGACCGACTCCTTCCCTTCGTTGGTCTGCTGCTCCGAAAGAAGTTTGCGACTTGCAGCGGTTACCCCGTTGGCAAACGCCTTGGCATCCAGCAGTTTGCAACCGGCGGGCACGGCGATGCGGGCCTGCACCCGCGTAGTATTCTCGCCGATCTGGATTCCGGCAGTGGGCGAAAGGATCTCAACTCGGGGTGTGGCGGCGATTTTCGCACGGAGGACTTCATGCGGGGGAACCTTGGGAGTGACCGACGCATGCCGCAATGCCTCGTCGAGACTGCCCGATGGCAGTAGTCGTTCCATGACGCCGGGCCGCTCCAATTCCTTGTAGAATTGATCGGCTCGGTAGAAGTCGGGCAGACGTTGCAGGCCACGATTGACCTGCCAGCCGAACAGTCGATAGCCATTCATTGAGGCATCGTAATATCCTTCGGGAGTCCAGAAGGCCCATTCGCCCGTTTCGCTGGCGAACAACGTGGCCAGCGGCTGCCATGCCGGAAGGAGTTGGAATGTCGGTTGCGGAGCACCGTTGCGGGAATACTCGAAGACAATCTGAGTGCCCCAGGGCAGCGACTGGAGTTTCTCCAACATGGCCTCGGCTCCTCTCGCGACTTGCTCGCTTTGCTCGGCAGGCCAGCGAAGCGAAACAAGTAGGTCTCCTTTGCGCATTCCTTTGCGGAACAAAGGACTGGCCGCGTACAAATTTGTCACGACGAGTTGTTCACCGCGGGCTGCGAAGATCGCTCCCCAGCGTCCCTGCGGCTTGACGCCCTCGGCACAATCGGCCAGGCTCCAAAATCGCACGGTTCCGTCGGCCGAAGCGGAAACCAGATACCTCAGATCTTGCGACACGCCCACCGAAGTCACGACATCGCTGTGGCCGCGGAAGTGCCGCAGAACAGGGCACGGTCCCCGCTCAACCAATTGGCATACGTAGATGCTGTTCTGGATATCGGTGCCCACGGCAATCGCGTAGGGTTGGCCTGAGGCATCCGCCAGCCAGCAGTAACAGCGCGGTTTGCCTTCGTCCAGCCCAGGCACTTGCGGCCCGAGCACGACCGTGCCCTGGGGCATGCCGCCTCGCAGCAACTGTAGCGAGCCGTCCTTGTTGCGATCGACCGTCCAGCCGCCGTGGAACTCGTCGGCAGCCATCCAGTCGGACTCGTTGGTGACCCTGCCGATCGACAACTTCGCCATATCGAAAGTCTTGGTCAGGTTGCCCTGGTTCATTCCCATGCCGGGAACTAGCGGTCCAAAGGCAACTCGATACAACGGTGCTTGTTTGGCAAAAGCCACTTTCCCGATCCGCCGACCCGTGCCTTCCAAGACGCCGGGTTTTGCCGAGCCGCTCAGCGCATCGACGAACACCTCGCCGTGATCGCCGCCAGTATAGGCCACCCGCTTTCCATCGGGGCTGACCGCACAAGCGTAGACATGGTCCGGCAATGTCACTTTTCTCGTCAGGCCCTGCGTGGCAACGTCCCATACTTGAAGTTGCCCCTGCCCGGCCACAGTACTCGCCAGCAGACCGGCGACCAGGGTTTGCCCATCCGGACTGAAGCAGAGCGACAGGACTCCGCCGCCGGGCTGTAGGCGTTTAGGCGGGTCGCCTTGGGCTAGATCCCACAGGTAAAGATGGCCCTCCGCATCGGCCGATGCCAGCCGCGCACCGTCCTTGCTGGCGGCCAGAGCCGTAATTAAATCGTTGTGCATGGTCTCCAGAACCCGGAAGTCTTTCGCATCCGCCGCGCGGATTCGCAGAAGCTGCCACCGCAAGCGAGCGTCGTCTGCCTTGCTAACGCATGCAGGCACGATCAGGTAGTCGCTGCCCGCAAATGCCACGGGACGCAACTTCGGCTGTTGCGCAATTCTGGCGGCCAACTCCGGGCCATACGTCTCGCGGTCCTGTTTGTAGAGCACCACCGAAGCCCAAGTCTTCCGGTTCCATAGCCGCGTCTCCCCGGCCGTGTCCATGGAGGCCAACCACTTCCCGTCTGACGAGAAGGCCAGGGAACAGATGGTTTGCCGGTGTCCTTCCAGAGCTCGCTCCAATGTCCCACTCAGCGGGTCAACCAACACGATCTCGCCCAGCGAACCCATCGCCCCGTAGCCACCGATCGCCAGCAGTCCGTTATCCGGAGCCGCGGCAATAGCATAAATGTTACCTCGCATCCCCCGGGCGACCTGCCAGCGAATTGTGCGTTCTCGCAAGTAGATGCGATGCAAGTCGCGCAGGGCCGAAAGATTCCAGATCTCGACATTCTTGTCCAAGCCGGCGGAGCAGAGTCGCAGCGAGTCGGGCAGGAAGGCCAACGCCCGGACGGATGCCGTGTGGCCTCCCGCGTCGATCCGCAACCAAGGTTCATCTTGCGCGCTTTGACGGATGCGAATCAAGTCGCGCTGGACGACTTGTTGCGCCCATCCCGAAGTTGGCGCGATTACCAAGAGCATCGCAGAAAAAACCGCCACCGCCTGCCACGAATGAATCCGTCGCATGGACTTGCTCCTGACGCGCCTGCTATTTGGAACTGGACTTCAGCGGAATGGTCACAAGGAGCCGTGACTGACCGCCTTTCTCCGTGCTGATGTACATGGCACAGGTTCCGCCCGTACCATCACGCGAAGGTTCTTCAAAAGTTCCCTCGGTCACCCCGCGGGTATGAACATCCTTGATCATGTCCTGGATTGCCGTGCCGGTCGTTAAACCTCGATACATGACCGTATTGCCCAGAAGTTCCTTCTGCTTCTCGCGGGCCGATTTCATTGCCTTTTTGACCGTGGCCTTAATGGTCTTGCGGACGGCCTCTTCCTCGGGGGTGAATTTCTCGTCCGGTTTCTTTGTCAACACACTGGCCAACACGGCACGATCCGCCACGGGCTTCTCGGTGGCCACGACCAGCACCGTCTCCTCGCCGGTCGGTTCGCTGAACTCGAAAAATCCGTCCAAGGGCAGCGGCATCGGCTTGCCGGCCTTGGCCAACGGGGGTTGCTCTGCTTCCGCCGGCAGCAGAAACGTACTCTTGCCGCTGGCGCCGACATGGGAGATATAGACGTAGCAATCGTTCAAGGGCTCGATGGCCAGTCGGATCTTGTCGCCCACGCGAAAATCGTGGGCCTTCGGGTCCACGACCGTCTCTTTGCCGTCGGCAAACAACAGCACTTTGTATTCCAGGGCGAGAACCTCCTTGACCGGGTGGCTAAAGCCGACCAGTTTCGCCAGGTCTGCCCCCTCGCCGTCTTTGAAGTATTTTCGGGCAAGGTCTCGAAAAGTGATTTCGCCGGCCAAAGCGTCCGTCACCGTTAACCACTGCATCAAACAGACAGCAGCCATCCCCAAGAAGGACGCGCCGCACCGCAATGCTCGTTTCATGTTTACACCTCTTCAAGTTGGGTCAAACCAATAAGCTGTGTGCTATGCACGACAGTTACATTATACCGAACTGCGGGCCAAAAGCCACTACTCCGATTTTGTTCGACCGCCCGCCGGAATATCATGCGCGCCAGGCTTTTGAGCCTGACCTTATCCGGTTCACTTTCAGTTTAAAAAGGAATAAATTCCGTTCTACTTACTCGACGAGCGGGAATTCGGCGGTGACACAAGTCCCCTCCCCCGGTGCGCTTTGAATCCGAGCGGCGCCTCCGAACAGTCGCGCCCGCTCTCGCATGCTCTCCAATCCGAAGTGGTCCGGCCTGGGGACCGAGGTATCAAAGCCGCAGCCCCAGTCCTGGATTCTGGCACCGAGGGTTCTGCCGGTCTGAGTCAGGGCGATTTCGATGCGATCGGCGTGGCTGTGGCGCAGGGCGTTCCGGAGGGCCTCCTGGATGATGCGGAAGAGCGACATTTCCACCACCGGGGCCAGTCGCTGGAACTCGACTTGATGCGACCAGTCGATCTGAATCTCCGTGCGGTTTTTGGTGTCGCAAACGAGCTTTTCGACGGCAGCCACCAGCCCCTGATCTTCGAGGACAACGGGCCGCAGCCCACCGATCAGACACCGCACTTGGGATAGGCTTTCTTGGAGCAATTGCACGCCGCGGACGATGTTCTCCAGTGCCCTGTCTGGGTCGGTTGCATACGCGGAGAGGCTCGCTTGCAGGTTCATTAGGGCCGCCGTAGCCGGTTGGACGAAGCCGTCGTGGATCTCATAGGCCAACAGTTGCTGATCGCGCTCGCACATCTCCAGCACCTGGAGTTGGACCGCCTTCTCGAATGGATCGTTGGCCCGTTTCATGTTTTTTTTTTCGGATTCTCCGGCGCACGGTATGCCGGCAGGGCGAGGATGCGATGAAATAGGTCGGCTCGCTGCCGCTGGAAGTTCTCGGAACCGGCCTCGCCATATTGTTTCAAGAAGGTATCCCAAGGGAGGTCATCGGCCAATCCTTCCATCTTGGGGACGTAGTCCTCGATATGGAAACGTGCGGCAACTTCTTGGAGGGATATGTTTTCGTCACGTACATGGGTAGCAAACATCACGCCCGCCATATCGGCGCAAAAATCGGCAAAGCTGAATCCATCGCCACTCCGGGAGTCGAGGATCTCTTTGCCCAATCCAGCCGCTTCCGCGCTTTGCGGGCCGCTCAGCACCACCAGCGCCGCCGAAATCGTGAAATGCCGGGTTACGCTGTGCCGCTTGAGCATTGTCGGCGTACCCAGCAGCAGCAGCCGTGTCTGACGCTGATCGTTTGGCTCGATCTTCTGCCAGACCTCTTGCAGTGCCGGTTTGTCGTGAACAAAGTTGGAATCATCCATCGCCACGCCCAGCCCGAGAAGAAATGCCGAAGGCCCAACGTGTGGTGGAAGTTGCCGAGCGGCAGCCGCGGCACGTCGAACGTAGTACGTCGTCAACTCATCGTTGGTCCGCCATACTTGCGCGCGAGGGTCTTTTAATCGGACGGGCAATTGCTGGTTTTCGCGGGCCGCCCGCACGACGGCCAGCACGACATGTCGCGCGCCATTGATTATTTCGGGGCTTGGGCCGCCGGCCGGAGCAGCCGGCGGTAGACCGAGCGATTCGAGCGACGAGGTCGAAACCGGATCCTGGGGAATGGTTTGCGCCAAGGCCATATATGCTCCCCGCACCGCGTTCTTCGCAGCCGGCGAAAGCGCACTCGGATGCCAAATATGCCTTGATCGCATCTCTTCGGCTACGAGGCACATGATCAGCGTGTCCGGGGCATCAAAGCCGATCCGAAAGGCCTTTGCCGCCGATTTTCGGTCGCCCAGCATGGGACGCATCACCGAGCTTTTATCCGAAGTGTGGGCGGCACCGAGAAAGTGCCCCAGTTCATGTACGAGAACTTCCAACCGCTCCGGTTCACTAACTTGTCCGGGGGATTCGCGAATGAGAATGTGTGAGGCCATCGCGCCATGCGTTCCGCCAAGATGCATCTCGCCGCGAATCCATTCATAGTGGCTCGTGAAACCAATAGCCAGCCGTGCGGGGGAAGGCCGCACTTTCTGGGCAAACTCCATGAGTGATTGGTCGAACGAACGGATGGCAGGGTCCGAAGTCCAGTTGCCCACCTTGACGAGATCAAATCGCACGCGGCAATGATGCTCGAAAATGTCGTTGGCTTCCGCCAATCGCTTGCGTACCCGCTTTTCCCAAGCGGCCTGGATGCGCGGGTCGGTGGAGTCAATCAGGATCGCCACCGGAATCTTGTAGATACCCTCGACCGGCCGCGGTTGACCTGGCGGCGCGGCCTGAACGGGCGGCGGCGCGGGGCCCTCGGCCTTGCTATCGACCCCCGGCAACTTGAGATGAACCAGTTCCGGCACGCCGTTGCACATGCCAAAGTAATGAATCGAGTTGACATTCAATTGGTAATTGCGGGCGGCGGGGCCTTCGCCCAGAGTGACCAAGATCGGCCCCGTGGCCGGGATCGACGCGACGTCGCTCGGCGCGATACTTTGGCGGCTCTGCTGACCGTCTGCCTGGCAAAGTACGTAGTCAATCTTGACGGATGTCCAGTTCTGGAGTACGATCACTCCAGCAGAACCAACCCGGGCGGCGAGCGCGAGGAACGCCCAGCAGGCAATCGTCACGAATATGCGGTTCATTGAATACATCTCTCTATTATGTCCGCTACGACCTCTGCTGACCAGTCGGTAGTCTAGTTACCGAAGGCGGCTCCGATCTTGCGTGTCATCACTTCGCAAACCGCCACGCGGGCAGGGCGTCTTTCGGTAGCGGAATACCCATTAGGGCGGCACGCAGCAACTCGATCGGCATTGCGCCCTGCTTCAGCACGGCATCGTGAAACTGCCGTTCGCTGAGCTTGCCGAAACTTACCATCTCATCGTGTAAAGCAAGAATCTGCCGCCCGCCGATCAGATAGCCGACTTGGTACAGCGGTTCAGCCCGGATGAAACGCCGGACCTCGCCACGGGCACCGAGTTTCTCGTGCCCCACGCGGTCGATGAGGAAGGTGACCATCTCCTCCGGCGTCATGCGGCCGAGGTGATACTTCAGCGTAAGGATCACGCGTGCCGAGCGGGTCATCCGCCAGAAGAGCATGCCGATGCGATCCTCGGGCGTCTGTGCCCAGCCGAGGTCCCACAATCGCAATTCCCAATACAAGGCCCAGCCTTCCAGGTAAAAGGGTGTCGAAAATGGCCGATCCGGCCCACGAGCCGCATAGTAGCCTTGCAGATGATGCCCGGGGATCAGTTCGTGCGGAATGACCAGGCGCGTAAAATGGCGGTTGTTGCCGCGCATGACCATGAGCTTGTCGTCTTGTTTCAGCTCGCTGTTGGCATAAGCGACGAGCATTTGCCGGCCATTGTAGGCCGCATAGGGGATGGTTTTCAGTGTTTCCGGCGAGATCATGGTCAGCCCCCACGATGCTTCGCATAACTGCGGCACCGTGACCAGATCGCGACGCTTGACGAAATCGGTGGCCTCTCGGGCGATGCGGGCCACGAGTTCATCTTGCTGGCCCGGCGGTACGTAGTCGGCTTTGACCCGGGCTTGTGCGGCCTTCCAATCGTCGCCTAGTTTCATCTCCTGGGCGGCCTTTTTCATTTCCTCTTCGCACCAGGCAAATTCCCGCTCGCCGATGGCGATCAGTTCATCGGCCGTGTAAGGGAGCCACTCGCGGCGAATGCCGACGGCCAGGGCCTCGGCTCCGATCGGTTCGCCGACCAGCGGGTCTTCGTCCTTGCCCTTGGCGAGGGCGATTTCCTCGCGAAGATACTTGGCATACTCGTCAAGTTGCTTGGTGGATTCTTCATACGGCTTCTTTAACCACCAAGCGAAGTCGGGATGGTAACCTTCGTGGAAAGAGTACCACCGTTTCAGCACTTCCTGCAACTCATGTACGGTTCCGGCTGCGCGCAGGGCGACCGCAGCGGAAACCTGCTTGCCGTCCGACTTGGGCAGATGCTCGTGAACTTGCTTGACGGCACTGGCCAAATCGGCGACCTTCGTGGCCGCAGCCTGACAATCCAACGCTCCCCAACGCCGACGGGCTGTTTCCAATTCGTGGATTGCCGCGCTAAACGGCAACAGCGGTGCGATTTCGGCAAGACGCTTCTTTGCCCGAGCGGTTTCATCGAGTAAGCCTTGCACTTGACTCCGCAGCAGCAGATACTCGGCCTTCTCGCGAGGATCGAGCGACGCGAACGCGAACTTCTCCAGGCGTACACACCAGTCTTCGCCCAATCGCTGCTGCTGATCGAGATAGAAGTCCGATGCCGGCAGCTCGAAGGCCCCATGGAGACTGGACTGGTCGGCCTGATATTCGCGTTCCAAGTCGAGTACCGTGGCCGCAGCCGTTTCACTCGAATAGACCGAAAGCAGAAGTACCAGCGGCAGCAGGGCGGCAAAGCAACAAAGTCGACGAATCATGGAGTAGTTCCAGGGATGGAAAACTGACAACCCGTACGGTCGGCATGGTGGCATCTCAGACGTCCCCCAGATATGGGCATGCGGTCCGGCCAGCACCAGCCGCCAGCCGTGGTCTAGGGCATAATCCACCGCCTCGCGAATGTGTTTGTTTTTGTGGCTACTCATCCCCCTCTATTTTAGCACGGCGGCCTGCCGACGTGTAGAGTGTACATGAGATACTAGAACGGAATTCATTCCGTTTTGCCTGAAAAAGGCGAGGCAACGGAATAAATTCCGTTCTACGAAGAGGCCGAGTGGGGCCTCTACCGTACTGAACTTCCCAGTTTCACCGATTTCGCCTATAATTTGCACAATCCATTAGGCCAACAGCCACTGAACGACCAGAGACAGGAGAAAAGCCACGGACGGACTGCGAATAGGAATTGGCCATGACACCCACCGGCTTCGGCAGGGCGGACCACTGCGATTAGGGGGTGTCGATATCC
>Ga0194058_10001090_pt1 | contig 13634 bp, 9 predicted proteins | sample SepL4417m_MetaG_FD_155490 | JGI IMG/M metagenome (GOLD analysis project Ga0194058, IMG submission 155490) | Anoxic zone freshwater microbial communities from boreal shield lake in IISD Experimental Lakes Area, Ontario, Canada - Sep2016-L442-17m | ecosystem: Environmental > Aquatic > Freshwater >... | reverse complement strand
GGCAGTCACACCCCACCGGCACACGCGCGGAACTGTTGGCCCAGTGGACGATCGAGCGAGCCCTCGAGCGCCCACCAGTTGACTGAGGGTGACAACGAAGGAAGGGGAGCCGGTTTCCCGACTCCCCTTCCTTAAAACCGTGGTGCGATCAGCGGTAGCCACCGATGTCGAACTCTTCGAGCCGAACCGCTTCACCCGAACCCTGGCCGAAGCCGGAGTAGTCGAGATCTTCGTAGCTCGACAGCGACGCGTACATCGCAGCCTTCGCTTCTTCGGTGGGCTCAACCTTGACGTTGCGGTAGCGGGGAAGACCCGTACCTGCCGGGATGAGCTTACCTAGGATGACGTTCTCCTTGAGGCCGAGCAGCGGGTCACTCTTAGCGTGAATCGCCGCATCGGTGAGCACCCGGGTGGTCTCCTGGAAGGAGGCCGCCGAGAGCCACGATTCTGTTGCGAGCGACGCCTTGGTGATACCCATCAATTCGGGACGCCCAGAGGCAGGCTGGCCGCCTTCAGACACCACGCGACGGTTGGTGGTCTCAAACAGGCCACGCTCGACCAGTTCTCCAGCGAGGAAGCCCGCGTCACCCGACTCGATGATCGTGATGCGCTTGAGCATCTGGCGCACGATTACCTCGATGTGCTTGTCGTGAATCGACACACCCTGTGAGCCGTAGACCTTCTGGACCTCTTCGACCAAGTGCACCTGAGCGGCACGCTGACCGAGAATGCGCAGGATCTCCTTGGGGTCAACCGCACCGACGATGAGCTGGGCGCCCACCTCGACGTGCTGACCGTCTTCGACGCGCAAACGTGAACGCTTCGACACCGGATACGCCTGCTCTTCTGAACCGTCATCAGGGGTGATGACGATCTTGCGCACCTTCTCGGAGTCATCGATGCTGACGCGACCGGCGCTCTGGCTGATCGGTGCCACACCCTTGGGGGTGCGAGCCTCGAACAACTCGACGACGCGAGGAAGACCGTGCGTGATGTCTTCACCCGCCACACCACCGGTGTGGAAGGTACGCATAGTCAGCTGGGTTCCGGGCTCACCAATCGACTGAGCGGCGATGATGCCCACGGCCTCACCGACGTCAACGATCTTGCCCGTGGCCATCGACCGGCCGTAGCACATCGCACACGTGCCAACCTTGCTCTCGCAGGTGAGGACTGAGCGCAATTTGAGCTCAGTAATACCGCCGGCAACAAGAGCGTCAACCATCGCAACGCTGACGAGGTCGCCCGCGCGGCCGACGATTTCGCCGCCCACTCGTACTTCCTCGGCAAGCACACGAGCAGCCGATGAGGAGTCCACGTCATCGCGGCGACGGAGGTTACCGTCGGGGCCTTCTTCGGCGATGGGAACCATCAGACCGCGATCGGTCTCACAGTCAACTTCGCGAATGATGACGTCCTGCGACACGTCGACGAGTCGACGAGTCAGGTAACCCGAGTCAGCAGTACGCAGGGCGGTGTCAGCCAGACCCTTTCGCGCACCGTGCGTCGAGATGAAGTACTCGAGCACCGACAAGCCTTCACGGAAGTTCGACTTGATCGGACGCGGAATGATTTCACCCTTGGGGTTAGAGACCAGTCCGCGCATACCGGCGAGCTGCCGGATCTGCATCAAGTTACCGCGAGCACCGGAGTCAGCCATCTGGAAGATGGGGTTCTCCTTGCTGAAGTTGCGCTCCATCGCCTTGGCGATGTCGTCGGTGGCACGTGTCCAGATCTCAATGAGTTCTTGACGACGCTCGGAGTCGGCGACCAGGCCGCGCTCGTAATCGCGCTGCACCTTGTCGGCCTTCTCTTCTGCCGCACGAAGAAGTTCGTCCTTCTCCGGCGGTACAACGACATCCTCAATCGACACCGTCACGCCTGAGCGCGTAGCCCAGCGGAAGCCGAGGTCCTTGAGGTTGTCGAGGGTCGCGGCGACCACGACCTTGGGAGCACGCTCGGACAGATCGTTGACGATCTCGCCGAGTGCCTTCTTGCCCACCACCTGGTTGACGAATGGGTAGTTCTCGGGAAGCGCCTCGTTGAACAGGGCGCGACCGAGGGTGGTCTCGAGCAGGAACGGGTCGCCGGGCTGCCAATTCTCGGGAGCTTCCCAGCCAGCTGGCGGGGTAACGCCGATGAGCCGGATACGCACCATGGCGCGCAGTGACAACACGCGAGTGTCATACGCCATCAACGCTTCAGAAACGTTGGTGAACGCGCGGCCTTCGCCCTCGCCGCCAACATCGTGCCCGGTGAGGTGGTAGATGCCGAGGACCATGTCCTGCGTCGGCATCGTGACCGGCTTACCGTCTGATGGCTTGAGGATGTTGTTCGACGACAGCATCAAAATGCGGGCTTCGGCCTGTGCTTCAGCCGATAGCGGCAAGTGCACCGCCATCTGGTCACCGTCGAAGTCTGCGTTGAACGCAGTACACACGAGCGGGTGAATCTGAATGGCCTTGCCCTCAATGAGCAGCGGCTCGAAAGCCTGAATACCAAGGCGGTGCAGGGTTGGTGCGCGGTTGAGCATCACCGGGTGCTCGCCGATGACCTCTTCGAGCACGTCCCACACGACCGGGCGCGAACGCTCGACCATGCGCTTGGCGCTCTTGATGTTCTGCGCGTGGCTGAGGTCGACAAGACGCTTCATGACGAAGGGCTTGAAGAGCTCGAGCGCCATCTGCTTGGGCAGACCGCACTGGTGCAGTTTGAGCTGCGGGCCAACAACGATGACCGATCGACCGGAGTAGTCGACGCGCTTTCCGAGCAGGTTCTGACGGAAGCGTCCCTGCTTGCCCTTGAGCATGTCAGAGAGCGACTTGAGGGGACGGTTACCCGGACCCGTGACGGGACGACCACGGCGACCGTTGTCGAACAGCGCATCAACGGCTTCCTGCAGCATGCGCTTCTCGTTGTTAACGATGATCTCGGGAGCACCGAGATCGAGCAGACGCTTGAGGCGGTTGTTGCGGTTGATGACACGACGGTAGAGGTCGTTGAGGTCGGACGTTGCGAACCGGCCACCGTCAAGTTGCACCATGGGGCGCAGGTCGGGCGGGATCACCGGGACGCAGTCGAGCACCATGGCCATGGGGGTGTTCGTCGTAGTGAGGAACGCCGACACGACCTTCAGACGCTTGAGGGACCGGGTCTTCTTCTGTCCCTTGCCGGTCTTGATGATCTCCTTGAGCTTCTCCGCCTCGGCTTCGAGATCGAAGGTCTCAAGACGACGCTGGATTGCCGCCGCACCCATGCCGCCCTCGAAATAGCCACCGAAACGGTCGCGCATTTCGCGGTACAGCATTTCGTCGCCCTCGAGGTCCTGGACCTTGAGTGACTTGAAGCGGTCGAAGACACGTCCGATGCGGTCGACTTCGGCGTCGGCGCGCTTGCGCACCTGAGCCATCTCGCGCTCAGCCGATTCGCGCACCTTGCGGCGCACATCGCTCTTGGCACCTTCGTCTTCGAGTTCAGCCAGATCGGCTTCCAGCTTCTGCGCACGCGCCTCAACATCGGCATCGCGACGAGAAGTGATCTTGGCCTTCTCTTCGCTCAGGCGTGCCTCGATCGACGGCAGGTCGCGATGACGGGCATCGACGTCGACCATCGTGATCATGTACGCGGCGAAGTAGATGACCTTCTCGAGGTCCTTCGGCGCGAGGTCGAGCAAGTAGCCAAGCCGGCTGGGGACACCCTTGAAGTACCAGATGTGCGTAACGGGTGCGGCCAACTCAATGTGGCCCATGCGCTCACGACGCACCTTGGCACGAGTGACCTCAACACCACAGCGCTCACAGATAATGCCCTTGAAGCGCACGCGCTTGTATTTGCCGCAGTAGCACTCCCAGTCGCGAGTCGGACCGAAGATCTTCTCGCAGAAGAGTCCGTCCTTCTCGGGCTTGAGCGTTCGGTAGTTAATGGTTTCGGGCTTCTTGACCTCGCCGTACGACCACTGACGGATGTTGTCAGCAGTGGCAAGGCCGATTCTCAGCTCATCGAAGAAGTTGACGTCGAGCACCTGGGTTCCTTCTTGTCGATTCGGGTTTATGGATTCGCGTCCGTCTAACCGGCTGTCGCCGGTTAGACCTCTTCGACGCTGCTGGGCTCACGCCGTGACAGGTCGATTCCCAATTCCTCCGCGGCGCGGAACACTTCGTCGTCGGAGTCCTTCATCTCAATAGCCAGGCCCTCACTCGACAGCACCTCAACGTTCAGGCACAGCGACTGCATCTCCTTGACGAGCACCTTGAACGACTCGGGGATGCCAGGCTCAGGAATGTTCTCGCCCTTGACGATGGCCTCGTAGACCTTCACGCGGCCGAGCACGTCATCGGACTTAATAGTGAGCAATTCCTGCAGTGCGTAGGCGGCACCGTACGCCTCGAGTGCCCACACCTCCATCTCACCGAATCGCTGGCCGCCGAACTGGGCCTTACCGCCCAGGGGCTGCTGCGTGATCATCGAGTAGGGACCGGTCGAACGAGCGTGGATCTTGTCGTCGACCAAGTGGAGCAACTTGAGGATGTAGATGTAACCGACTGCCACCGCCGCGGGGAACGGCTCACCGGAGCGACCATCGAACAGTCGCGCCTTGCCGCTGGAGGCCACCGGGTTGGGTGAACCCGATGCTGTCGGAAGGGTTGAGCCGAGCAGTCCGGTGATTTCTTCCTCACGCGCACCGTCGAACACCGGGGTCGCCAAGTTGGTGCCTGGAGCCACTTCGCGCGCTCCAGGGTTGAGGCGGGCTGCCCATTCGGGTTCGCCTTCAACCTTCCAACCGGACTTCGCCACCCAGCCCAGGTGGGTTTCGAGAACCTGGCCGATGTTCATGCGGCTAGGAACACCCAGCGGGTTGAGCACGATGTCGACCGGCGTGCCATCTTCCAGGAAGGGCATGTCCTCGATCGGGAGGATCTTGGAGATAACACCCTTGTTTCCGTGGCGACCGGCGAGCTTGTCGCCCTCGGTGATCTTGCGCTTCTGTGCGACGTACACACGCACCAGACGGTTGACGCCGGGAGGCAGTTCGTCGTCGGTGTCGCGGTCGAAGACCCGAACGCCGATGATGACGCCGCTTTCACCGTGCGGCACCTTGAGCGAGGTGTCGCGCACTTCGCGCGACTTCTCACCGAAGATGGCGCGCAGCAAGCGCTCTTCCGGAGTCAGTTCGGTTTCGCCCTTGGGCGTGACCTTGCCGACCAAGATGTCGCCGGGAACAACCTCGGCACCGATGCGGATGATGCCTCGCTCATCAAGATCAGCGAGAACCTCATCACCCACGTTCGGAATATCGCGAGTGATTTCCTCCGGGCCCAGCTTGGTGTCGCGTGCATCGACTTCGTGCTCTTCGATGTGAATCGAGGAGAGGACGTCGTCTTGCACCAGACGCTGGCTCAGGATGATCGCGTCTTCATAGTTGTGACCCTCCCATGGCATGAATGCCACGAGCAGGTTACGACCGAGTGCCATTTCACCGTTGTCGGTGCAGGGACCGTCGGCGATAACCTGACGGGCTTCAATGCGCTGGCCCTCAGTGACGATGGGGCGCTGATTGAACGAGGTGCCCTGGTTACTGCGACGGAACTTCTGCAACCGGTAGGTGCTGTTGGTGGCGTCATCGTTCATCACGCTGATGGAGTCAGCCGAAACTTCGGTGACCACGCCGGCGTTGTCGGCGACAATGACATCGCCAGCATCGACGGCTGCGTTGAACTCCATGCCGGTACCTACCAGCGGAGCCTCCGAGCGAATCAACGGCACTGACTGACGCTGCATGTTCGAACCCATGAGCGCGCGGTTGGCGTCGTCGTGTTCGAGGAACGGAATCATCGCTGTGGCAACAGACACCATCTGGCGCGGAGACACGTCCATGTAGTCAACGTCGGCACCCTTGACGTAGTCAACCTCTCCGCCCTTGGTGCGCACGAGGACGCGCTCCTCGACGAAACGGTCATCGTTATCAAGAGGAGCGTTGGCCTGCGCGATCACGTGCAGGTCTTCCTCGTCAGCGGTGAGGTAATCGATCTGGTCACTGACCTTGTCGCCAACAACCTTGCGGTACGGCGTCTCAACGAAGCCGAATGCGTTGATGCGGGCGAAGGTCGACAGCGATCCGATCAGACCAATGTTCGGGCCTTCCGGTGTTTCAATCGGGCACATTCGGCCGTAGTGCGACGGGTGCACATCGCGCACCTCGAAGCCGGCGCGCTCGCGTGACAGACCACCGGGGCCAAGCGCTGACAAGCGGCGCTTGTGCGTCAAACCGGCCAACGGGTTGGTCTGGTCCATGAACTGCGACAACTGGCTGGTTCCGAAGAACTCCTTCATCGCCGCCACGACGGGGCGGATGTTGATGAGGGTCTGCGGGGTGATTGCCTCGACGTCCTGAGTGGTCATGCGCTCGCGCACCACACGCTCCATACGCGACAAGCCGGTACGAATCTGGTTTTGAATCAGCTCGCCGACCGAACGCAAACGGCGGTTGCCGAAGTGGTCGATGTCGTCGGTCTGCACGGGAAGAACTCCGCGGGGGGTGTCAATTTCGGGCATCTCGGCGTGCATACGCACGAGGTACTCGATCGTTGCGGTGATGTCTTCGAGCGTGAGGGTGGTATCGGTGAGCGGACGGTCGGTGCCCAGCTTCTTGTTCACCTTGTAGCGGCCGACCTTGGCAAGGTCGTAGCGCTTCTGATTGAAGTAGAAGTTGTCGAGCAACGTACGCGCAGCTTCGACCGTGGGCGGTTCGCCCGGTCGCAGCTTGCGGTAGATGTCGAGTAACGCGTCTTCCTGAGTGACGGTGGGGTCCTTTTCGAGGGTCGCCACCATTGACTCGTAATGACCGAAACGAGTGAGAATCTCCTCGTTGGTCATGCCGAGCGCCTTCAACAGCACCGTCACGGGCTGCTTGCGCTTGCGGTCGACGCGCACGGCGACCATGTCCTTTTTGTCGACCTCAAACTCAAGCCAGGCACCACGGCTCGGGATGATCTTGCCGACGAAGACGTCCTTGTCGCTGACCTTGTCGAGGCTGCGGTCGAAGTAGACACCCGGCGAACGCACCAACTGCGAGACGACGACGCGCTCGGTTCCGTTGATGATGAACGTGCCCTTGTTGGTCATGATCGGGAAGTCGCCCATGAACACGGTCTGACTCTTGATTTCGCCAGTCTCGTTGTTCATGAACTCGGCCGTCACGAACAGCGGCTGCGAATAGGTGAAGTCCTTATCCCGGCACTGCTCGACCGTGTACTTCGGCGGCTCAAAGCGGTGATCGCGGAACGACAGCGACATCGTCTGGCTGAAGTCCTCGATCGGGCTGATCTCGTCGAAGATTTCCTCGAGGCCGGAGGACCGGGGAACGTCGACCCCACCCTTCACGGCTTCCTCAACCCGCTTCTGCCACGCGGCATTGCCCATCAACCAGTCAAACGACTCGGTCTGCAGGGCCAGGAGGTTAGGGACTTCGAGCGGTTCACGGATCTTCGCGAACGAGACTCGGGTGGGAACTGCGGGACGGGCAGACGAGCGCGAGGCAGCCAAGGCGATCCTTCCGGGCGGCGAGCCGTATGAAGCGCATACCGATCGAGCCGCGGCGGAACCGCGACATCAATGGGGGCAGCGCAAAGCAGCAGCGTACCAGAATTGGCACGCCGCTGTCCAACCCGGGTGCGGCAGGCAACATCGAGCCTTCCCGCCAGAACCAGGGACAGCAACCTGGCTCGACAAGGGCGGGAGCTCCTCGTCACCCACGGCGGCTGGAGACCAGCCCCGGGATGTAGTGCGCACAACGATGGTGACTCGTGTAGGGCTTGGAGTCAAGCACCCACGGCAAGTCTGTGGATCAACAGATCCACCGTTCGGGGGTCAGCGCTGAAGCCAACCCCCGAACTGTGAAGCAGAACTACTTGATCGAAACCTTGGCGCCGGCTGCCTCGAGGGCATCCTTCGCCTTCTCTGCGGCATCCTTGGTCGCCTTCTCGAGGACAGGCTGGGGAGCGCTCTCGACCAAGTCCTTGGCCTCCTTGAGACCGAGGTTGGTGATGGTGCGCACCTCCTTGATGACCTGAATCTTCTTGTCGCCGGCTTCCTCAAGGATCACGTCGAACTCGTCCTGTTCGGCAGCGGCCTCGCCGCCACCTCCAGCGGCCGGGGCCGCAGCAGCTGCCACGGCAACGGGAGCGGCAGCGGTGACCTCAAAGGTCTCCTCGAACTGCTTCACGAACTCCGAAAGCTCCAGGAGGGTCATCTCCTTGAATGCGTCGAGCAGTTCGCTGGTGCTGAGCTTCGCCATGGGGGCGTCCCTTTCTTTGCGACCGGGTCCGTGCGGGCCCGGGGGTCTGTGGTGGGTTTCTTACTCGTCCGAAGCTGGCGCGTCGGACGCCGGCTCGTCGGTGCTGGCCTCGGCCACGGGGGCCACGGCTTCGGTCTCTGACTCAGTTTCCGTTGACTCGGCTTCGGCCACGGGGGCTTCTTCGGCCACGGGGGCTTCGGCACCAAGCTTGGCTTCGAGGGCTCCGAGCAGTCGAGCAGTCTGAGCAAGCGGAGCCTGGAACAGACCCGCAGCCTGCGTAAGCGACGCCTTCATGGCGCCCGCAAGCCTGGACAACAGAACCTCGCGGCTCTCGAGATCGGCGATCTTGCCGATCTCGGCAGCGGTGAGGATCACTCCGTCCATGTAGCCGCCCTTGATGACCAGGAGCGGGTGCTCCTTGGCGAAATCGCGCAACCCCTTGGCAGCGTCGACCGGGTCACCCTTGACGAATGCAATAGCGCTCGGGCCTGCGAGCAACTCGTTGAGGCCCTCGACGCCAGCACGCTCGGCGGCGATCTTGGTGAGCGTGTTCTTGACGACGATGTAGTTCGCTCGGTCTCCGAGCGAACGGCGCAACTGCTTGAGCTGAGCGACGGTGAGACCGCGGTACTCGGTGAGCAACGCGGCGTTTGAACCGCGGAACTCCTCGGTCAGCATGTCGACAGCGGTCGCCTTGTCCTGGCGTGCCATGGAACTCCCTTTCGTTGCGGGAGCCGGCCGTTCAACGAAAAAGCCCCACGCAGGAGGCGCGGGGCAGACGAGCATGGCTCGAATGAGGCGACACCTACGCTGGCGTTCACGTGGAACCTTCGGTCAACTCGTGAAAGTTGACGACCGGCGGTCTTTGGCTTCTGAGCAGACTACGGGGTCGGGGTCCGGAACGGCAAATCGCCCCATCCTCAGGGCGTCTAGGACTTCTTTGGTCAATCGATCACCGTCTCGGGGTTCTCTGGTCAAGAGATGCCCACGAGCCGGACCCGGACGCGACAGTGCCCCGGCGCCAGAGGCAACCGGGGCACTGTCGTTCAGGACTAGTTTTCGTCGTCGGCGGTGACGTTGCGCGTGCGCAACGTGTCGACATCGATGCCAGGTCCCATGGTCGAGGAGACCACGATGCGCTTGAGGTACCGGCCCTTGGACGAGCTCGGCTTGAGTCGCATGACTTCCTCGAGCGTGGCCGCGTAGTTCTCGACCAGTTGCTGCGGGGTGAACGATGCCTTGCCAATAACGAACTGAAGGTTGGAGTGCTTGTCGACGCGGAATTCGATCTTTCCGCCCTTGATGTCTTCCACGGCCTTGGCGACATCCATCGTCACCGTTCCGGTCTTGGGGTTGGGCATCAAGCCACGCGGGCCGAGCACCTTGCCCAGTCGACCCACCTTGCCCATGAGGTCGGGGGTTGAGACGACGGCGTCGAAGTCGGTCCAGCCGCCAGCAACCTTGTCGATGAGTTCATCCGAACCCACGATGTCGGCACCTGCTGCGCGGGCCTCTTCGGCCTTTTCTCCACCGGCAAAGACCAGCACGCGGGCCGTCTTTCCGGTGCCGTGCGGGAGATTGACGGTGCCGCGCACCATCTGGTCGCTCTTGCGAGGGTCAACGCCCAGTCGCATCGACACATCGATGGTGGCGTCGAACTTGGTCTTCGACGTCTCCTTGGCGAGAGTGACGGCCTGCAGCGGGGTGTGAATATCGTCGCCGCCGATGACCTTCTCCGCTTCGTTCCAGTTCTTGCTGCGCTTCATCTCATCGATCCTTTAGGTCAGGGCCCGCCGAAGCGACGAGCCATCGAGTGGTGTGGTTGACGGGCCGCAGCGGCCCTCCCACGTGGTGCAGGCGTTCGATCAGCCAGAGATCGTGACGCCCATCTGACGTGCGGTGCCCTCAATGATCTTCATCGCCGCATCAATGTCGTTGGCGTTGAGGTCGGGCAACTTGGTGGTGGCAATTTCGCGAACCTGCTCGCGCGTGAGCGATCCGACCTTGGTCTTCTGCGGAATCGACGAGCCCTTCTCGAGGCCAGCGGCCTTGAGAATGAGGCGCGAGGCCGGCGGGGTCTTGAGCTTGAAGTCGAAGGAACGGTCTTCGTAGACCGTGATTTCGACCGGAATGACCTGACCTCGCTGGCTTTCCGTGGCCTCGTTATAGGCCTTGCAGAACTCCATGATGTTCACGCCGTGCTGACCGAGAGCAGGACCGACAGGAGGGGCCGGGTTGGCCGCGCCCGCCTGGATCTGCAACTTGATCAGACCAGTGATCTTCTTCTTCTTCTTCGGAGGCATGTGCTCGTTCCTTGTTGTTGGTGATGCTCGCCCGGTGGGGCCGGGAGACTGGTGGGGTTCAGCCCTTTTCGATCTGGGCGAATGTGAGTTCGACCGGAGTTTCGCGACCGAACAGTTCGACCATGACAATGACCTTCTGCGACTCAGGCGTGATCTCAGAGATCGTGGCCTGCATCGTGGCGAAGGCGCCTTCGATGATCGTGACGGGTTCGCCGACCTCGAAATCGACGATGCGGGAAATGACTTCGCCGCCTGGGGTACCGGGGGCACCCTTCTTTTCCGACTTCGGCGCGAGGATCGAGTAGACCTCGTCGAAGGACAGCGGGCTGGGTTGGTGAGCGTGGCCAACGAATCCCGTGACTCCCGGGGTGTGACGCACGACGCCCCACGACTCGTCGGTCAGTTCCATGCGCACGAGGACGTAGCCAGGGAACTTGTTGCGCTTGACCTGCTTCTTGACGCCGTTCTTGAACTCGATGACCTCTTCGATTGGCACCTCAACTTGGAAGATTTCGTCTTCCATGTTCATCGTGGTGATGCGGCTCTCGAGGTTGGTGCGCACCCGGTTTTCAAAACCTGCGTAAGAGTGAATGACGTACCACTCGCCGAGGGCTTCGGACAGCATGCGGCGGAACTCTTCCTCAGGGTCGAGTTCCTCTTCGAGCAATTGCTCGGCAATGGCGTCGGCGACTACTGCGTCAAGAACTGCCTCATCGGCGATCTCGGCGGCAATTTCGGCCTCAGCAATGGCCTCTTCGGCAATTTCAGTCGCGATATCGGCCTCGAGGATGGCCTCGACGATGAGTTCGTCATCGTCTGAAGTTTCGATGATGAGTTCGGCGACAGCATCGGCAATGAGCGCTTCTTCGACGGCCTCTTCGGCCACGAGTTCGGCAACAATCGCTTCTTCGACAGCCTCTTCCGCAACGACCTCAGCCACGATCGCCTCGGCAACGGCCTCATCGACCTCATCGACCTCATCGACCTCATCTGCCGGCGTAGCGCCATCGTCCGTGTCGGCACGGGCGAGCGCGGCAGCCCAAGCGTCGGCGACAGCTGGGTTCGCGGTGTTGTCTTGCTCAGTCACTGCGGGGCGCTCCAGAGGTGAGAAATGGGGAAGGTGGGATGAACGAGGTGTTAGCCGCCACCAAAGACGGCGAGCACGGTCTTACCGAATACGTAGTCAAGGGCCGCGACGAACAGCGAGACGGCGGTGACGAAGACGATGACCACCCACGTATAGGTGATCAACTCCTTGCGCGTGGGCCAAATGACCTTGCGCAGTTCGGCAATCACCTGGCGGTAGAACGTGCCCAGACGCGCGAACATGCCAGGTCGGCTCTTGGCCGTCCCCGCAGTGTCGTTCTTCGCCACGTTGTCGCTTCCGTTCTGTCAGATGTTCGCTGCCTGCATCGTGCTGGTCGTGCTGCTCGGTACTGCTCGTACTGGTCGGTACTGGTCATGCTGGTCGTACTGGTCGGTACTGGTCGTGCTGGTCGTGCTTTACCAGTGGCGCACCACTGGCGGCTCCGGCCCGAACTTTCCGGACCGGCAACGCAGGGCCGGAGGGAATTGAACCCCCAACCGCCGGTTTTGGAGACCGGTGCTCTACCAATTGAGCTACGACCCTTGAGGCGGCTGCACGAGAAAACAGCCTGCGGGCAGGCTCACGCACGGGTGGGTACCCACCGCCCGACGAGTGTATTCCGTGAGAGGTGTCCGGGTCCAACCGCCTCCCACGACGAGCCATTCTGAGGCGATCTGGGAGGATTACAGCATGACTTCGAGCACCCCATCCCCCACCGGAAGAGTCTCCCTCCGGGTAGGCGCGATCGCCGAATCGGCCACTTTAGCCGTCGATGCCAAGGCCAAGGCCCTGCAGGCGGCCGGACGTCCCGTCATCGGATTCGGGGCGGGGGAACCGGACTTTCCCACCCCCGACTACATCGTTGAGGCGGCGGTTGCGGCGTGCCGCGATCCCCGCTGGCACCGCTATACGCCGGCCGGCGGCCTTCCGATACTCAAGGAAGCCGTGGCCGCCAAGACGCTGCGCGACTCAGGATTCGACGTTTCCCCGGCTCAGGTGTTGATCACCAACGGTGGCAAGCAGGCCCTTTACAACGCCTTCGCGGCCTTGCTCAATCCCGGTGACGAGGTGCTCTTGCCCGCCCCTTACTGGACCACGTACCCCGAATCGATTCGCTTGGCCGGCGGAGTCCCCGTCGAGGTCATGACCGACGAAGGGTCGGGCTACCGCGCCTCGATTGAACAACTCGAGGCCGCGCTGACGCCACGCACCACCACACTGGTGTTCGTTTCGCCGTCGAACCCCACGGGTGCTGTCTACTCCCCCGCCGAGGTTGAGGCCATCGGACAGTGGGCTGTTGAGCGCGGATTGTGGGTTGTGACTGACGAAATCTACGAGCACCTCGTCTACGGCTCGGCCCAATTCGCTTCCATGCCAACGCTTGTGCCGGCACTTGCTGACCGCTGCATCGTGGTCAACGGCGTGGCAAAGACGTACGCAATGACGGGCTGGCGAGTGGGATGGCTCATCGGCCCTGCCGACATCGTCAAGGCTGCCACCAACTTGCAATCGCATTCGACGTCGAACGTGGCCAACGTGTCGCAGGTGGCCGCACTTGCCGCCGTCAGCGGAGATCTTTCGGCTGTCGAGATGATGCGCACAGCCTTCGATCGTCGGCGCATCACCATGACGACGATGCTCAACGGCATCGACGGAGTCACATGCCCCGAGCCCGAGGGAGCGTTCTACTGCTACCCGTCGGTCAAGGGAGTGCTCGGTCGCACGATTCGCGGAGTCACTCCCACTACCAGTGCTGAGCTTGCCGCACTCATCCTTGATGAGGCCGAGGTGGCTGTGGTTCCGGGCGAAGCGTTTGGCACACCCGGATACCTGCGGCTGTCGTACGCGCTGGGCGATGACGACCTCATCGAAGGCGTCGGACGAATGGCCAGCCTCCTCGCCGAGTAGCCGCATTATTGTCATGAGGGGTCGGGCGGACGGAGGGACGGAC
>Ga0194058_10001088_pt1 | contig 13639 bp, 13 predicted proteins | sample SepL4417m_MetaG_FD_155490 | JGI IMG/M metagenome (GOLD analysis project Ga0194058, IMG submission 155490) | Anoxic zone freshwater microbial communities from boreal shield lake in IISD Experimental Lakes Area, Ontario, Canada - Sep2016-L442-17m | ecosystem: Environmental > Aquatic > Freshwater... | reverse complement strand
CAAAATACTAGAAATTTTTGATAACTACAGGTTATCAAAAATTTCTTGCACATCCTCATTTTCATCTAGCTTTTCCAAGAGTTTTTCGTATTCTACTTTTGAATTTTCGTCCAACTGCGTTTTTTGCACTGGGACGAAAACCAACTCCGCGCCTTCAATAGCCAAGCCCGCCTTTTCCAGACTTTCCTTAACCGTTTTCAAATCTTCCACCCTGGTCTGCACCACAAAAATTTCCTCTTCCAAATTAATGTCCTCCGCGCCTGCTTCAATGGCTAACATTTCCAAATCATCTGCATTTTTGTCTCCAACCGCCACTGCGATACTACCCACCAATTTAAACATAAATTTCACGCCACCCTCCGAGGCAGGCTTTCCCCCGCCCTTGGTCAAAATACTGCGAATTTCACTTCCCGTGCGATTGCGATTGTCAGTGGCGGTTTTGATCAGCATCGCCACATTGCCAGGGCCATAGCCTTCATAGATAATTTCCTCAATTTCAGCCCCATCTTTCACTTCGCCTGTGCCTTTTTTGATGGCGCGTTCAATGGTTTCCTTTGGCATATTCAGATATCGTGCGCTGTCGATTGCCATTTGCAACTTGAAATTCATTTCCGGCTTGCCACCGCCCTCCTTGGCTGCAATCGTGATCAAGCGCCCATGCCGCGTGAAAACCTTGGCCCGCTTGGCGTCATTAACGCCTTTTCGTTGTTTAATCCCCGCCCAATGTGAATGTCCACTCATATATGTATGATGTATCAAGTATTATGTATTATGTATTATGTATTATGTATTATGTATAAATGCAAAATGCCTAATACCTTTTAACTTTATTACTTTATAACCTCCCCGTCATTGCGAGCATGTAATCATGCGTGGCAATCCAGGGCCTTGCCGAACAACTCATTTTCCACTCCGCCCTGGGCGGATCGCGATGACAGAGCCTTATTACTTTACAACTTTTCAGCTATCTCCATCCTACCACCCCAGATTATTCATTTCAAGCTGTTGACCAATTATGGACCCATCTTCTCCGCTATTCTTTTTAGCCATATCCCACAAAAAAACCATCATATTTGTCAATATTTTTGATAAATAATTTTAATTATCCTATTTTTAAGCTATTTTTAGCCATATTACCATATTATACTATTGATAAATTCATAAAAATAGTTCATAATTGCAAGTCAAATAAAAAAACTAAACACTATTTGACTTAATTTAAATAATATTTTAACCAACAAGCTTTATGGATTTAGCTAAACAATATAACAATGTTGCTGATGATTTTTCAAAAAATCAAAATCTTGAAGAAGAGGGCAATAGATTTAGTCGCAAAGCTTTTTATAGTCAGATTGACTTTATCAAGCCAAAAATGAAAGTTCTTGATCTTGCCTGTGGTGACGGGATTGACTTACTTCACTACAAAGAACTTGGGGCTGATGTATGTGGACTTGATGCCTCCAGCGAACTTATAAAAATAGCCAGAAAAAACCTGCCAGATGCACAATTGAATGTCAGTCTTTTTGAAACTATTCCATTCGAAGAAAACTATTTCGATGTGGTACTTTCCAAATATGCCATTATGACTTCGGCAGACATGAATCCAGTTTTTGAAGAAATACACCGAGTCTTGAAACCTGGAGGCACTATGATGTATTTAGTTACTCATCCTTTCCGACAGTTTTTTGAAAAACAAGACTCTCAAGCTAATTATTTTGAACAAAAAATTGTCGATTGTCATATCCTTGGAAATACCGTCACCATCAAAGAGCCAACTCACACAATGAATGAATTTTTGAATGATTTTCTTTTTAAAAATTTTGATGTGCAAAGCTATGAGGAATATCATGATCCGGCAGCAGAATCAATTGATGGAAAAAAATATCCTGGATTCTTCATCATTAAAGCTAAAAAACGCTAACTTGATTTATGAAAATAGCAATTTTTGGTTCAGCCACAAGTATTGTCTCGAAAGAAAACAAGCTACTCTGCAAAAAAGTCGGGAAATATCTTGCTCAAAAAAAGATAACGGTCGTCACTGGGGGATCACATGGAATCCCTGGTTTGGTCGTGCTTTCAGCCTTCAAAGCTGGGGCGAAAACTGAGGCATATTCTCCAGATAAAAACAAAAAGGAACATCATCTTCGCACTGATAATCTTCCCTTAAAATATTTCAAAAATACAAAATTCATCCCTGGTTTTACCGCTAGAAGTCTCGCTATGATAAAAGATGTGGATGGCGTGCTTGTGCTAAATGGGAGAATTGGAACTTTATCAGAGTTCACCATTGCCCTAGAAGAAGGCTCGAATATTTCAGTCCTCAAAGGCAGTGGCGGAATTGCAGATCACCTGGAGTATATAATTTCAGTCGCAAAAAAAGAATTTTCAAACAAAGTTATTTTTGAAGCTGATTACAAAAAAGCAATTGATGATCTGATCGATTTGATTAAACAGCAACATAAAAAATAAAAAGAGTGGGAGCGGAAAATCTTTTCCCTTGCGCTTTTTCATATCAGAATTTTAAATAAAAAAATTGTCCAAAGAGCTTACAATCGGCAAGGTTCTTACTATAACTACTGAAAAATCCAATATTAAGCCACATTTTCAACTTCTTGACTTTTTATTCTATCACATATATAATGTATGTATGATGAAATGTTAACAGCCTATCATACATACAATAATTATATGGAGAAAAATGACCTCTTGGGGATCCTTAATGATTGGAATTTTTGGGAAAAAGACCTAAATTCTGGAGTGAGCAGAGATTCATATTTGACAGTGCTTGAAAAAATGCTTCCTAGCCAACAAGTGAAAATAATCACCGGCGCCAGACGAAGTGGAAAGTCCTTTTTGATGCGCCAAATGGCCAAGCAACTGATGGTTTCGGGTGTGGATAAAAAAAATATTCTAATTGTCAATTTTGAAGACCCTGGCTTTGTCAACCTAAGTACTGACTTGCTTGAGCAAATTTTCAAGACCTATTTGGAGTATCAAGCCCCCAAGGGAGAATGCTATCTTTTTCTGGATGAAATACAGGAAATTCCGCGCTGGGAAAAATGGATCAGAACCACCCAAGAGCTAGCCAAGGCTAATCTAGTGCTTTCTGGTTCCAATTCAAAACTTCTCAGTGGTGAGCTAGCTACTGTGCTGACGGGCAGACATTTGGATATAACCGTGATGCCACTATCTTTCCAGGAATTTTTGAGTTTTAAAAATTTGGAAATCAAGAAAAAATCAGATTTAATAACCAAAGACATAGAGTCAAAAAAACTGCTTCAGGAATTTTTAGAATTCGGATCTTTTCCGATAGTTGTCTTGGAAGAAGAAAAAAAGAAAGAATTATTACTCAACTATTATGATGACACGGTCAACAGAGACTTGATCAAGCGCTATAAAATCAGAAAAACTGAAAAACTCAAAAGTCTCACAAAATTTTATCTCAGCAATATCTCTTCGCCTATAACCTTCGCATCTGCTGGGCAATTCTTGCAAATGTCCGCCGAAACCACGGAGCGCTTTTCAGGTTATCTTGAAGCCTCCTATTTGGTATTTTTTCTGAAAAGATTTTCCTACAAATTCAAGGAGCAAGAAAAAAGTCCTCGCAAGGTTTACGCTGTGGATACTGGCATAGCCAACACTGTTGGTTTTCGTTTCAGCCCCAATCTCGGCAAGCTTGCAGAAAATGTTGTCTTTTTGGAACTGAAAAGGAGATCCTACCTTAATCCATTTTTAGAAATCTATTATTGGAAAAGTCTGGCCAATGAAGAAGTCGATTTTATCGTCAAGGAAGATAGCACTATTAAAGAATTGATTCAAGTATGCTGGAATCTTGGAGATATCCAAACTAAAAAACGAGAAACAAAAGCTTTACTCAAAGCAATGGCTGAATTTAATTTAACCAGCGGGCTCATTATAGCTGAGGATTTCGAAGGAGAAGAAAATTATGATGGGAAAAAAATTAAATATGTGAGCCTGAGAAGATGGCTACTAGGGTTGTAAAAATTATTTCTTTATCTCCTTCCCCTTTGCCCAGGCGATTTCAAAAATTGGGCGAATGGATCTTACCAATTCTTCGGATTCAATGACCACAATGAAAGGGTTCTCTTCCAGTGAAACAATTGAGATTTTGTTCGAAAAAAGAGAAAAGTCCATATTGATGCCATTCAAATCATCCAGCAAGCGCACTCTTTCGCCAACTGTCAAAAACTTTTGCGCTATAGCAGATTCTTTCTCACTATTGGGAATCAAATGTCGATTTCCCAATGGATAAAGTTTTTTGTTGTATCCCTTGGCCCATTTGTCCGTTATCCCAGGATAGTGCTGTTCGCTTCTTTCGCAAGAATAGATATAAAAAATATCATCTTCATTGCCCATAATTTCCCAAGCTTTCAAAATGGCTTCCCTGCCTTCGTGATAGGTGATTTTTGGCCTGCTTTTGCCTTTGTTTCCAAGGGTGCGAATAATCGGAAGCATTTCTGAGAAGTTTTTGGCCACATTTTTGAGCTGCGACAAGATGACAGTCGGGTCAGTAGCTTGGTAAGTGTTGATTTTCAAAGCTGGCAATTCGCTGGCATAACCTCTTTTCATCAGACCTTCAAGAATGACATAGATAATCGAGCGTTTGAGCTTCGTGATTTTTGAAATTTCTGTCACATTTCCTTTTCCAAGTTTAACCAACGCCAAATATACTTGCGCTTCTTTTTCCGTAAAGCCCGTGGTTTCCAAAAGTTTGATCAAGTCTTGATCCATATGATTATATCCTACCAAAAACCACCGTATTTGTCAATATTTTTGATAAATAAATTTAATTTTCCTATTTTTAAGCTATTTTTAGGCATATTAGCATTTTTTACTATTGATAATTTTTAGAAAATTTGAAGAGTAACACTCAAAAGCATTTTTTGCTTTTGGAAATAACAAACTGAGACGGGAAAACTCCCGTCTCTTTCCTTTTTACCTTATGTAGTTGTATGCTAAAGATGGAATTATCTCTCAATTTCTGCATATTTTTCTCCATCCCAAGAAAAAAGCTTTTCAATTTCTTTTATTTGCACGACTATCTTCTTTTTTTCTATCCCTGAATCATCTTGGCAAATAACTTCAGAAACACCATTTAGCACAACTTCGTCAACGCTATCTTTATTTATATCCACATATTCGTTTTTCAATTGTCCATCTCTGAAAACCTCATCGCACTGCCAATATCCATATTCCTTATAGTTATCGGGTGAAGTGCTAAGTTCATTTTTAGAATCAACTGCCCGCGCCTCCAAAAGTAGTTCTGCCCGATTGCCGGTAATTTTATATAGATACAGCGATCCATTCCCAACATGCGTTTTGCCATATATTTCTAAAATAGGATCCGCAAAACCTTTCGGATATACAAATTTTGCACCTAAAATATACTGCTGTTTTATTGGGTTGTCTATCGTCAACCATTTAATACTATTGTCATTTTCTAGCTTGCCTATTTTCAAATTTTCCCACCAATCTTTTTCCCATTCCAAAATAGCAAAAAATAATCTTGGATCGCTTTCTGAAAAAATAACCTCCACATTGTTTAATTCAACTGAATTAGCTGTATTCTCATTTAATATTTTATTTTTAATAAAACTGTTTTGATCTACTATTTTTTCAGGATTATTCAAAAAAACATGTAAGCCAAAAATAAGTGGAGCAATAAAAATAAACGACCACAATTTTATACTTTTCTTAGGGTCTGATTTATCAAGACCCTTAGTATAAATAAGCCAGATATTATCAGCATATTCCGCAGGGCCAGGTCCATAGGCTTGCACTGCCTCTTTCCAATTTTTCCAATATCTTTTCCCGCCATTTATGCCCTGTGCTTTATGATATAGCCACCTGACACCCCAGTAAATGCTTTCATATGGAGTATTAGCATTTGCTTTGCCATTATAATCAAGCTTCTTTTCTATGCCATTCTGCATCCAATATTCAGTCAGTTCTCCGTTAAGCGTTTTCAATGATGGATCGCCTGGATTTCCAACCTGCATAACATTAATCTCGCCACCAGGATAATATCCCATTTTACTTTCGCGGTAAATTATTGCTTTGACAAGATTTGGATCAAGTGGTTTTTCTACTGGATATTTATCGCGTAAAAATTCTTCGTTCCACTTATTGACGACCTCCTCAATTATCACATCGTAGCGATTATAGTCATTATTGCCAAGCGGTCCTTTATTCTCATATGGCCTAACTGGAATGTTATTTTCTTCATCTTGATTATTATTATTTTCAAAAATATTCAAATCAAGTTTATTCAAAAAGGATTCTCTATCTGCCCAAAGTTCAATATAATGGATTCCTTTTGCTAAATTAAGATAAAATCTATTCGATTGGGTTTCCCCCTGGAGATCCTTTCCTTGCCAAAACCAGTTTTTACCCCACCAACTAGGCTTGGAATTTTTTTGAATTTCCCCATCAATCACAAGCTTAACATCATCACTATCAAGGGCATCTCTCTTTTTACAAGTGACATCCACATCAAGAAAATTAATTGGAAAATCAACAGTCACGACAGTAACCCATGATTGACGATCTTTTCCTGATGATTGAATGTCTTTCAGTACATTCAATGAGCTACCAGCATCTAACTTATTGATCTGCGGCTCACTTAATAACTCGGCCCCTCTTTTCGGAATAAATTTTATAGTATGTTTTCCATCAATCAACTTCAAAATAAACACTATTATTTTTTCTGTTCCCTTTAAATTTGATCCATTCCAGGTCGGAGGAATATCAAAATACTGTGGCTTATTTCCTGAAGGAATTTCCCTCAATTTAAGCTCATCAATTTCTACCCTTAAATCTTCTCCGCCAAATAATCCGAGGAATTTACCATTTTGACACGCAGCGGAAACCTTGATCATGTAAACTCCAGCATCCGAAACATTAAAATTAAATTCCCATGGTTGATTTATTTTTTTATACATAGGCTTATAGTATTTTTAAAAAATCTATAATTTTATAACTACATATTTCTACCTTTACCCATTTAAATAAACCTTAAATCTTCAGCCCTGAATATTCCTCCAAAGTTTTCAGTGTGGCTTGCACAGTGATGTTTTCGGTGTTGAGAAGTTTCACATTTTTGAATTCTTGGAAAATTTTGGTGATCACTTCATCCGCCCAAGATGGCGCAATAGCTTTGACACCTTCGAAATCTATCTCAATCAATTCATCTTTTGGCAAACCAGCCAGCGAATAAGACTGCAAGGCTAAATAAGCTTCCCGTCCCGCTGGACGAGAAACCAACAAATCTCCAAATTTTTTGATTTCAATTTTCATAAGTTTAAAAATATAACTCAATCAAACAACCTTTCACAAAATTGTCTGCTCGACTAATTATCAGCTGATGGTTTACGGAAACTTGCCCATCGCCTGAATAGAATTTCAACAACATATTTTGATCGGTGACATTTTTCTTCACAAATTTCAAACCATTACCACGATTTTCCAGAATTCTGCCAGAAATTTTCTTGGTAAAAGCCATCTTAAGAGCTTCTTGATCGTTTTGCAGTTCTGGAGCAGCTTTCCTTAAGGTGTGCAAAACACCAAGACCTCTGTCAGCAATAATTGCAAAACCTTTTTCCCCGTCATACTGCACAGCAAAGAATATGCCCATAATATCTGGCCAATTTGCCACATTATGATCAAAGGCATTGTTGCCAATTTCTCCCAACATCGAATAAATAATATACGCAACTCCTTCATCTATACCCTTTTCAATCAACATACCAGGAACTTTGGCATTTTTGGCCTCAAAAACATCCCGAGACGCACAATAAAAATCGCCTTCAACCTCAACCTTTTCTGGGGTTGCGGTTATCCAGGTATGCGCCAATTTTTGCAAATCTTTTTCCATAAAGTTATCCTTATCCTAGCAAACAAAGCCCACCAAGTCCAGCACTGCACTTTTGAAAAATATTACTTTTCAAAATAATTCATCCATTTGTTAATCCTGCCATTTAAATCACTGGTAAAATTTTCCCAAAACACCACAGCATAATGCGGTTGCTCAGCTTGCGTGGTGAAAAAATATCGTCCGTCAACTTCTCGCAACTCCCCAACTGCAAAAACAAACTCTGCATTTTTGAGCATTTCAATTTCCGCCAAGCTATTAACATCCCTTAAATCAAGCAACACCACCCTCGGCTCAACTTCCCATCCGCTTTCTGTTATATTTTGCATATTACTGTTTTCTGATTCCTGCTCACTGCCCACCGTCTCCTGTTTATTGATTGTTGAATTTTGACTATTGTCTATTGTGTTCTGCATTTTATTTGGAATTTGCAATTTGTCATTTGAAATTTCTTGCACCCATTCCCACCCTCCTTTGATTTTTTGATAAATTTCTCCATCTTCGATACCATCGACTTTTTTGTAACGAACTTTGCTGGCTATTTTGCCATCAGGATAGCGGAGTTGAATTTCGGCTTTGGTATTATTCAGAGTAAAACTCGAAAAAATGCTCGTGAGCTCTTTGATTTTGTGCTTTTTCAAAATAAAGTCTTCTCTGATTGGATGATTGATGAATTTTTTCCAACCAGTGGCAATGCTCCAACCGTTGAGATTGATTTTTTTGTTGGTCTTGTTTTCAATCGTCAATGATTCAATGCCTGTATCTGCGCCATCTGGGTTGGCAGCCACTGCCACAATTTTCACTTTTGGATGCGGAAATTTCTCCACTTTCACTTCAAAATTTTTCACGGTGTCCTCACTGCCATCTGACAATTTCACACTAGCCTGATAAGTCCCAACTGCTTCATACTTATGTCTTGTTTTGGCCAGATAACTCTTGTGTCCATCGCCAAAATCCCACGAAACTTTCACACTATCACCATCCAAGTCGCCCGTGGAAACTGCAAAATTCGCATAAACGCCAGCGAAAATATCGCCGTCAATTTCCGTTGTGCCAGAAGGCTGGTTGTTAAAAATATTTTCCGCACTAGGGGTCAAGAATTTGCTCCAGCGCCAAGAAGTGCCATTGAAATTATAGGATTTACCTTCTTTGGCACCAATATAAGTTGTCACTGAAACTATTTCGTCATTTGGATTTTTCAGCCAAACTGTTTCCGTGCCTGTATCATTCATTTCCAAAACACATTTTTCTGCGGGATTATCATCAACCACCAAGAATTTTTTGTCTTCAATACTTTTCCCATCAAGCAAACATTCATTCTTGCCATAATCCACAATTTTCCAACCATCTAGCAAAATTTTTCCACCAGTTGCATTGAAAATTTCCACGAATTCTTTTTCATTACTACTCTTATTGGGCTTCGGATAAATTTCATTTAAAAAGATTCCGACCGGATAATTTATTTTATCTTTAATAATCTCACATTTTTTTGAGTCTTCTAGGCAACCACTTGCTTTGGGGTTTCCGCTTAATATAATTTCAAAATCCTTGGAATTGTCGTCAATGTCTTGAAAATCTTTACGCTTGATCACCTCTGGATCATCAGCAACAAAACCCACAACACTCAATGAAGTTTTTTCAACAAACGGCTTGCTATGTCCAACGCCCCATGCAATTTGATCAATTATGCCTCCATCATCATCAAGCAGTGCCACACTATTATTGGATGCGATATAGGAGCTAGTTGATTCATCCGCTTTTACTTTTACAGCGATTGAAGAATTTGACCACAAGAAATATCCCTTGGCTGGAATCACCGCCGTATCTGGTAATACATTGATTGAACTTTCCGCTCCGCTTTGTGTCTTTTTGCGAAGCTTCCAATTGCCAATGCTAATTGCTTTTTCTGATTTATTGTAAAGTTCAATGTAATCTTCGCTAGTTTTTCCTTTCCCACCGCTAATTTGCACTTCATTAATAATGATGTTGTTTGTCGCACTGGCCAAACTCTTCCCCTGAAAAAATAATGACACTGCCAAAAAAATCGGCAGTGCCAAGTATCCAAAAATTTTTTTCTGTTTTCTCTTTTTTATCTTCACTCCAAGCAAATCTCCATTCTTTTTAATCATTACTACGAAATTTTTTCCTTGATCATTTCTCCAAGCTCCTCAGTGCTATGCAAAGATTCTTTCTTTTGCATATTGAAAATCAAATTCTTAATCAAATATGGATCGGAAATGGTCTTAAACACAAATTCTTCCCGTTCCCCAGCAGTTTGCACTTTCACATCGCCATAATTCAAAATCGTTGGGAAAAAACCAGAGACTTGAGCAGTAATGTCTTGCATTTTGGAATATTCCATCTCACTAACTCGACGAGAAAACATCCCATTTTGTTCAATGTCCACAATCCGTTTGTTGGTGATAATCCAAACATCGAAATAATAATCAATCCAAATTAAAAAGCCATAAATCCAAACGACCAGCATAAAAAAGTTTTCAAAAAAAAGCAAAAACTCCCGAGATTGCAAGGCCAACAGCCCCGGCAAAAATGTTGGCACCACGCCAATTGCCAAAAAGAAAATCACCGTCAAAACAAAAAGCGACAAAAATTGAGTCAACAAATAAAACCAATTACGATGCAACACTCTGATGATTTCTTCATCTTCGTGCACTCCCTTGAAATGAAATTTTGAAAATCCGTCCATCGCTGATTATTTAAATTACAAAATTGGAAAAAATGCTCTCCAGGGGAATTTTTGAAAACAAGACAAAGTTCGTGAAAAGTAGCACGCAGACCACGGGCACGAAAATGGCCAACATCACCAGTTTTGAAAAAGCGCTATAAGCATAAGAGACGATATGAAAAATCACAAAAATGCTCATCAGGGACATGATAAAAAAAATCACCAAATATAAAATTTGAAAAACGGGCACCAGCATATTATTCTAATTTTATTTTATTTTTCAAAACCACTATTACTTTTTTATTTTACTACAAAAAGACTCATCCGCAAAATACAAAACCAAAAAGATAAACGCAAAGAAAACATTTCCTGCTAATAATATAAATCTTCCTCCGTCGCTTTCTGGGGAACTTGCATATCGCCGGTACCAGCATTGGTGCCTTTGCTGATATTCCAAATGATATCAAAAATTGCTTTCTGGGCATCGGCAAATTCCTGCGACTCGACAATGAAACCGATTTTTTCCTTGGGTGCAATGATAATTGATTTATTATCATAAATAATCATATAGGGAGAAATTTTCAAATCTTTCGGCAAAAACCTAGTCTCACGCAGAAATTTTGAAGCATAAAACAATTCCTCTGTTAGGTCTAAGTTATATTCAAAAGTTCTGAGTGACAAAGCCTTAATTTTTTCCGCTACTCTTTTCTTGATAGTTGCCCGCATGAAAGTTACCCCCAGCAAATCGTTAATACTTGTGTCTGTCATATAATAGCGCGCAACTTTTTCTTTGCACGAAATCACATCCGCAAAAAGACTTCTCAAACCATTGATATTATAATAAATTTTGATTGTCGGTAGAAACGAACCTTTCCCAAGAATATCCTTTATCTGAGGTAGCATTTCCTCAATCGCCAGTTTTTGTTGCTCAACTAGATTATGCAAACTTTGTTTCGGATCTTCACAAAAATAAAATTTCTTGCCATTTTTGTCTATCTGCCCAACAATTTCTTTCTTAATCAAGGCGTCGAGACAATAATAAACACTTGTTCGCTTAATCGACGTATTTTTAGCCAGTTGTGCCACCGAAGCTTCTCTGAGTTTCAAGAGTTCGATATAAACCTCAGCTTCTTTGCCGGTTATACCAAGTTTTTCCAATTTTTCAGCTATTTTTTCCATATTTGTCGAATATTTTAGTCATCATATATAGTATACTATATGGCTTGTATAAAGTCAATAGTATATTTTTATATTTTATTTATCTGCTTTTATTGACTATTTTCTCTTTTTGGTGTAAACTATCTCGTTAAGCTAGAAATTTAACCAGTTATTTGAAAACTTAGTTCTCTCTTAAGAGTTGCGATCTCCGGCCGGAATCATAATTCATCAAAAAGGAGAACACAATGAACATGGACTTATTAAGAAGGTACGAAAAAATTGCGTCTTTATGGGATGGAAACGCATATGAGAGCTTAAGAAGAGACGGCATGATACCTGCAATTATTGAAGCAGTGGGTATTTCAACTCTTCCAAGGGAGGTGAAAGTTCTTGAAGCCATGTGCGGCACAGCTAAGGTTGGGATCGCTGCAAAAAAAGCAATTGAAGAGTCAGGCAGAGTTTGCAATCTTATTTTATGTGACTTTTCCCAAGCAATGCTTGATCAGGCGGATGTCGCAGCAGAAAAAGTTTGCGCCGATGCCTGTGAAATGCCATTTTCTCGTGAGAGTTTCGATTTAGCACTCACTAGATTTGGAATTCATGATATTGAAAAAGAAAAACAACCTTTGGCCATACACGAAGTCTTGCGTGTGTTAAAAAAGGGTGGTCATTATGTGCTTATAGGTTTTTGCTCGTCAGCAAAGACGCAATTTTATTACAATAAAATTGCCAACTTTAAAGACGAGTTAGCAGGGAATAAGGGTAACGCAGATAGATTTTTTCCCACAGAAGAAGGCTACATCTCACTACTTCGCGAAGCCGGATTTCAAAAGATTGAGATCAAACATCGTTTTTCATCACAAATAAAACTCCAGGGTACAGGGGAAATTCCAAAAGAAAAAAGTAAATTATGGGCTAATTTTGTTTCCAAAATACCAAGTGAGATAAAAAAGGAAATGAATATTCGAAGGCAAGCCGATGGAACTTTTGAATATGATTTCCCAGCCACAATTTTCGTGGCTGAAAAGTAAATGAGAAGTAAACAAGAAATTATAACCGCCCTGACAACTGATACTTGCCAGGGTTTTTCATATAAAACAAGCACAAAAGTATAAAAACAAAAGTATTGCAAAAAGTCGCATATGCGACTTTTTGCAATACTTTCACCACACCCACCAAACAATCCCAACAGCCAATTGATGACAATAAACTAAACTCTAAAGCGAATTTTGTTCATTTCAGCCCAAATTTTATTTTTAGTTTTTCACCATGAAGCATTCTATCAACAGTGAAAATCTCAATAAATTTTGTGACATGATAACTTTCAGAAAGAAACAAAATCTCATCTTCGCATTCATAAGGACAGACCCAGACACTTTTTTGGAGTTGCAGAAAACCAAGTTCTTTGATCTTTGCTCGCAATGCTTCTCTTGCAGTATTATATATCACAGGTTTTGTAGGGATATCATACACCAGCACTCGCCATTTCTTATCCCATCTTTTAGTTTTTTGGATTCTAAGCTCCTCAAAACATAATTCCTTGATGCGTTTTTCTCCAGTATTTGTCAAGACAACCTTAGTTTTTCCATTTTTTTCTTGGATAATTTCAACTAATTTGCGATTTTTGAGATTAGCAAAAGCATTACTCAATTGTTTTTTGGAATATTTTTTTCTGAGCCCAGCTCCCTCCGCCATTGAAAACAAAGCTGGCGCCAGTGCTCCAATAAAAGCAACTCCTCCAACAGCAATTGTCATGAGCAAAAATTTTGTGACAGTTGAACCCGCACTATCCGAAAATAGAAAGTCTTCAATAATTTCTTTTGTTGTTTTTGTTGTTGTTTTTTTCATCTTATTTTTGAAAAAATACTTCTTATCATCTCGCTGATGTTTTATAACTACATAAT
>Ga0194058_10001087_pt1 | contig 13644 bp, 10 predicted proteins | sample SepL4417m_MetaG_FD_155490 | JGI IMG/M metagenome (GOLD analysis project Ga0194058, IMG submission 155490) | Anoxic zone freshwater microbial communities from boreal shield lake in IISD Experimental Lakes Area, Ontario, Canada - Sep2016-L442-17m | ecosystem: Environmental > Aquatic > Freshwater... | reverse complement strand
GCTCAACCTGCTCGTCGTCCGCGACCTGTTCATGAGCGAGACCGCCGAGCTGGCTCACTACGTGCTGCCGGGCGCTTCGTTCCTGGAGCGCAGCGAGCTGCACCTGCACGTCGAACCGCGGACGCTCACGCTCACCGACGCGGTGGTGTCGCTGCCCGGGGTGCAGACCGAGTACGAGCTCTGGCGCGACCTGGCAGGACGCCTGGGCGCCGGCGCCTACTTCCCCTGGGCGGACGAACGGGCGCTCAACGCCTGGTTGCTGGCGCCCAGCGGCCTCACGATCGAGGAGCTGGAGTCCGACCGCCGCGGGGTGCGCTTCGGCGCCGCGCACCACGCCGCATCGGGCGAGACCACCTTCGGCACGCCGTCGGGCAGGTTCGAGCTCGTCTCGCCGCGTTTGGCAGAGCTCGGGTACCGGGCGCTGCCCGAGTACGTGCCGCCGGCATACAGCCGGCGCCCGGACCCGGAGCGCCCGTTCGTGGCGATCGCCGGCGCGCGCAAGCTGCCGTACGCCGCCAGCCGCTACCGCAACCTGCCTTCGCTGCGGCGGGCCGGCGGCGGTCCCGAGGTCGAACTGCACCCCGACGACGCCACGGCGCTGGCCGTGCGCAGCGGCGACGTCGTGCGCCTGACGTCCCGTACCGGGGCCGTCGAAGCGCCCGCCCGAGTGGTCGCGGCCGGCGACATCCTGCCTGGCGTGGTCCAGATGTCGCACGGCTGGCGCGAGGCCAACGTCAACCAGATCACCCCGGATGACAGCTTCGACCCGATCAGCGGGTTCCCCACGGTCAGAGAGGTCGAGGTGAGCGTCGAGAAGGTGAGGGCCGCCGCGCCGGCCGGAACTGTCCGGTAGGCGAGACGGAAGGTCCGGTTCGTTGACATACGCGACACCGCCAGTAGTCTCACGCATGAGTCGCGGCCCACTTGTTCTGCCACAGGAAACGAGGTTGCAGCGTTGGTCGAACCGCACGTGACGGACGAGCTCTTCGACACCGCCCTGATGGACGAAGAGGCTGTCAAGGGCTTCATGGACCCGGGACCCAGGCAGCGTCCCAAGACGTGGCGCATCTATTGGCGCCGCCTGCGCAAGCGCCCTGCGGCGCTCGTCGGCACGATCGTCTTCTGCTTCTTCCTCTTCCTCGCCGTTTTCGGGCCGTGGATCGCCCCTTACGACTACCAGGAGCAGGAGGCCAAGCACCGCCTGGGCACCCCGACGCTCAGCCACCCGTTCGGCAACGACCAGTTCGGTCGCGACATCCTGAGTCGCGTCATCGTCGGCACCCGTAACATCTTCCTTCTGGGCGGCTTCGGCACGCTTGTGGCCGTGATCATTGGCACCGCGATCGGTCTTGCCTCCGGCTACGTGGGAGGCATCACCGACGAGGTGGTGATGCGCTTGCTCGACGTCCTGCTCTCGTTCCCGTCGCTGCTGCTCGCTCTCGTCCTGCTCAGCACCGTCGGCCCCTCGAACCTCAACATCGTCCTCGTGGTCGCCATCCTCTACATCCCGATGGTCGCCCGCGTGGTACGCAGCATGGTGCTCGACCTCAAGAACAAGGAGTTCGTCGAGGCGGCGCGTGTGCGCGGCGAGAAGCGCAGCTACATCCTCTTCCGCGAGATCCTCCCGAACTCGCTGCCGCCGCTCCTCGTCGAGGCCTCCATGCGCTTCTCGTACTCGATCTTCCTGGTCGCGTCGCTCGGCTTCCTGGGCCTTGGCGTGCAGCCGCCGTCGCCCGACTGGGGCCTGCAGATCAACGAGGCGCGCAACTTCTTCACTCTCGCGCCGTGGGTGCTGCTGTTCCCTGCCTGCACGATCGCCGTGCTCGTGATCTCGACCAACCTGATGTCGGACGGGCTGCGCCAGGTCATGCTGCCCGGCGGCGGGAGGAACTGAGATGGGCGCGCCTGACGCGGCCACCTCGCCCTCACCTGCGGCTACCGCTTCTCGACCGACCTTCGAGATCGAGGGGCTCAGCATCGACTACGCCACCGAGCTCGGCGTCCTGCACGCGGTGCGGGGCGTCTCGCTAAGCGTGCGCGAGCACGAGAGCTTCGGCCTGGTCGGCGAGTCCGGCTCGGGCAAGTCGACCCTCGCTATGGGCGCCATCCGCTACCTGGCGCAGAACGGGCGCGTCACCGACGGCAGCGTGCGCCTCAACGGCGTCGAGCTGCTCGGCCTGTCACGCAAGGACCTGCGCGCCCTCTGGGGGTCGAGCATCGGCGTCGTCTACCAGAGCCCCCTGAGCGCGCTCAACCCATCTATCGTGATCGGCAAGCAACTGGCGGAGGTGGCTCGCCAGCACCTCGGCATGGACAAGCCGGCGGCGCTTGCGCGGGTCGTCGAGATGCTCACGAAGGTCGCCATGCCGGACTCCGAGGCGGTCATGAAGCGGTACCCGCACCAACTCTCGGGCGGCATGCTGCAGCGCTGCGTCATCGCCATGGCGCTGATGACCGACCCGTCGCTGCTCATCATGGACGAGCCGACCACGGCCCTCGACGTGACCACGCAGGCCCTCGTCCTGGACCTGGTCGCCGATCTGAAGCGCGACTTCGACTCGGCGATCCTCTACATCACCCACGATCTCGGCGTGATCACCAAGATCTGCGACCGGGTCGGCGTGATGTACGCCGGCGAGTTCATGGAGCAGGCGGCTCTGCACGAGCTGTTCAAGCGCCCGCTGCACCCGTACACGCTCGACCTGCTCGGCTGCGTGCCGCACTTCGACCCCACGCCTGTGAAGCGCTCGCTGGTGACCATCCCCGGCTCCATCCCCCGCGTCGACGAGCTGCCCCCGGGTTGCATCTTCGCGCCGCGCTGCACGTACATGGAAGCGGCGTGCGCGGCCGCGCGGCCGCCGCTTTCGGAGGTCGCGGACGCGCACCTCTCGGCCTGCCGGCGCTGGCAGGACGTGCCGACACCGGTCGAGCATCTGCGCGTCGCCACCGAGGCGGTGAGGGACGCCCAGACCGCCTGCGCCCGGCCCGAAGTGCTCGTTGACGCCAGCGGCACGCAGGTCCACTTCAAGACGGCTGGCGGGATGCTGAGCGGCCGCAAGGGCCGCACGATCCGCGCCGTCGATGGCGTCGACCTTGACGTCTGCGTCGGGCAGACGCTGGGCGTGGTCGGTGAGAGCGGCAGTGGCAAGACGACCGTCGCGCGCGCCATCATCGGCCTCACCCCGGCGACCGGCGGCGCCATCACCCTGCGCGGCAAGCCGCTGCCGCGCTCCACGGGCCGCCGTCCGCGCGCCACGCTGAAAGAGATCCAGATGGTGTTCCAGAACCCCGACGCCTCGCTCAACCCCACGCGCAGCGTCGGCGATGCGATCAGCCGCCCGCTGGTCCTGCTGGGCGGCCTGCGCCGTCAGGCGGCGGCGGAGCGGGCCAAAGAGCTGCTCACTGCCGTGAGCCTGCCGGTCAGCTACTTCGAGCGCCTGCCGCACGAGCTGTCCGGCGGCGAGAAGCAGCGTGTCGCCATCGCGCGGGCCTTCGCCGCCGAACCCGGCCTCATCCTCTGCGACGAGCCCATCTCGTCGCTCGATGTGTCGGTGCAGGGCTCGCTGATGAACCTGCTCATGAAGCTCCAGGTCGAGAAGCAGACGTCGTACGTGTTCATCTCCCACGACCTCTCTGCCGTGCAGCACCTCTCGGATGCCATCGCCGTCGTGTACCTCGGGCGCGTCATGGAAGTGGGTGACGCGACGAAGGTGCTGACGCCTCCGTTCCACCCCTACACGGAGGCGCTGCTCTCCGCCGTGCCGCTGGCCGACCCGGACGTGAAGCAGAAGCCCATCCGCCTGAGCGGCTCGGTGCCCAGCGCCATGGACGTGCCGCCGGGCTGCCGCTTCCACCCGCGCTGCCCGCGCTGCCTCGGCGACCTCTGCCGCCAGCAGGAGCCGCCCTGGCGCGAGGGCGAGGGCGATCACCGGATCTCCTGCCATATCGCGCTCGATGAGCTCGCCCGCCTTCAGGCCGAGACGCTCGTCCTCGAACGCGAGGAGACCGTCTGATGGTCCGTTTCATCCTCAGGCGCCTGGGCTTCATGGCCATGACCGTCATCCTCGCGTCCATCATCATCTTCTGGGCGACGACCGTGCTCCCCGGCGACCTTGCCAGCCAGATCCTCGGGCGCTTCGCCACGCAGCAGGCCAAAGACAGCTTCCGCAAGGAGCTCGGCCTCGACAGACCGGTCGTGACCCAGTATGGGGCCTGGCTGGGCGACTGGGTGCAGGGCGACTGGGGGGAGTCGGCGAGCACCAACACGGCGGTGCGCCCCATCGTCTTCGAGCGCCTGCGCAACTCGCTGATGCTCGCCGCGGTGGCCTTCGTCATGTACGTCCCCCTGGGCATTCTCCTGGGCCTGATCGCGGCCTTGCGAAAGAACACCTGGATAGACCAGACCATCTCCGTCGGGTCTCTGGCGTTCATCGGTCTGCCCGAGTTCGTCAGCGGACTCATTCTGATCTCCATCTTCGCCATCGAGCTGAAGTGGCTGCCCTCGCAGTCGGCGATCGCGCCGGACTCGACCTTCATCGAGGCTCTTCCCTACCTCATCCTGCCGGCGATCACGGTCGCCCTGACGAGCCTTGCCTATGTGGTCCGCATGACACGCTCCAGCACGGTCGACGTTCTGCAGATGGACTACGTGCGCACCGCGAACCTGAAGGGGCTCTCGCCCTCGCGCGTGCTGTTCACGCATGTGCTGCGCAACTCGCTGCTGCCGACCATCACGGTCGTGGCCATCGGCATCGGCTGGCTGATCGGCGGGCTGATCGTCACCGAAGCCGTGTATGGCTACCCGGGCATCGGCCGGCTGCTGCTGTTCGCCATCCAGCGGCGCGACCTGCAGCTCATCCAGGCGACGGCGCTGCTGATCGTCCTCATCTATGTGGTCGCCAACCTGGTCGCCGACATCCTCTACGCCGTCCTCAACCCGCGCATCAGGTACCAGTGAGAGGGGCCGACCCCGCGTTCCGCGGACCCCGCGAACTTGGGTCGCCGCGGAGTTGGCGCGCGCCACGGCGACGCTCGCCACGGAGGCGATCCGCCGCGGCTTGAGTTTGGGCTGACAGCCGACGCACCGCCCTCGGCGCCCGCGCCGGAGCGCAGCCATCGGGGGCTGCCGGAGCGTAATGTTGTCCGGCATTTGGGAATGCCGGCGTCGCGTATTGACCCCCGGGGGCGCCAGGTCGCAATAATCGGATGTCTCACCTGCGGCTCCACTGCGTCAAGCCCGGTTCTCGTTCGGTCTTGGCCCTGGAGCCGAATGCGTACTGAGGGGAAGGGAGCACCTATGGAGCTGACCGGCTTCGAGCGCGACATGCTGGCGGGGAAGCACGGCGAAGGCGCCGCGCTCGCCATGAAGGTCCAGGTGGGCACCGGCAAGGCGTTCTACGCCAAACGCATGGTGCCTATCACGCGCGCCCACGTGGCGGCCAGTGCCCAGGAGGGCGATGTCTACTGGGTGACCAAGCTGGTCGAGGCCGGCGCGCGCTGCGTCATCTCTCCCACGGTGAACCCGAGCATGGACCTGAAGTACGTCGAAGAGCACCTGGCTCCATTGGCAGGAGAGGGCCGGGACAGGGTCGAGGCCAGCAACGAGGCCTACCGGCGTATCGGCGCTACGATGACCCTGAGCTGCACGCCCGAGATCGAGAAGAACGTGCCCGCCTTCGGCGAGATCGTGGCCTTCTCGGAGTCGAGCGCTACGCCCTACGTCAACTCGGTGCTCGGGGCGCGCACCAACCGCGAGTCGTCGATCAGCGCCCTCTGCGCGGCCGTGACCGGCCGCGTGCCCGAGTACGGCCTGCTGCTCGACGAGAACCGCAGGGGCGAGGTCGTGGTCGACGTCGAGGCCACGCTCGAGGACGACTTCGACTGGAGCCTCCTGGGCTATGCGTACCCGCAGGTGTACAAGGGGCCGGAAGTGCCGGTGTTCACGGGCATCGGCAAGCGCCCCACGCCCGAGGGCTTCGTGCAGTTCGGCGCCGAGCTCGCCACGTCGGGCGCCGTCGCCATGTACCACGTAGTGGGTATCACGCCTGAGGCGCCTACTGTCGAAGCTGCTCTGGGCGGCAACGCCGTCAAAGCGCGAGTGACCATCACCGACGCCGATCTCGAGCGCGTGCGCGAGCAGTTCGCCGGTGAGTCGGGTCCTATCGAGTACGCGATGTTCGGCTGCCCCCACCTCACGATCCGTCAGGTGGGCGAGATCGCCGCTCTGGTGGACGGCAAGCGCCTCGCCGTCGACACCTGGATCCTCGTCAGCTCGCTCACCCTTGAGCTCGCCGAGCGCATGGGTTTCCTCAGCGTTATCCACCGGGCGGGCGGGCACGTTATCGCCGATACCTGCATGGACATACCAGGCTGCTGGGACACGTACTACGGCAGGCCGGGCGTGACCGAGTCCCCGAAGTGCGCGTTCTATTGCCAGGTCTACGGGCAGCGCTACGCCGTGCGGCCGCTGGCACAAGCTGTCCAGGCGGCCCTTGCGGGAGAGGTGGTCAAATGAGCGACCTGCACTACACCTGTCGTCCCATCTCGGAGGGCAAGGGAGAGGGCGAGGCTCTGCTGTCCACAGACGCGCTGTGCTTCGCCATGTGCGAGGCCGACACCGGCTGCGTACTGGAGAAGGGGCACTGCCTGGACGGCCGCAGCGTCGCCGGCAAGGTCCTCGTCATGCCCACCGGCAAGGGTAGCTCGGTCGTGCAGGCCGACGGCCTCTACCGGCTCATCACAAAGGACACCGCTCCGGCGGCCGTCGTCATTCAGACGCCGGAGCCGGTGCTGGTCTCGACGATCATCGCCATGGAAGTGCCACTCGTCGATACCGTCGACCCGGCCTTCTACGACAACGTCGAGGAGGGCGACCACATCACCGTCGACGCGGTCGCCGGCACGCTCGTGCTGCGTAAGAAGACGCCGGGCGGCGCAGAGGTGGGCGCATGAGATTCCTTCCGGCTCTCGAGAACATCGTTCCCTATGCGCCCGGCACGCCGATCGAGACCGTCATGCGGCGCTATGGGCTGACCGACGTGGTGAAGCTGGCCTCCAACGAGTTTCCGCTGCCACCTTTCGCCGAGGTCAAGGCGGCGGTGATGGCGGCTTTCGACGAGGTCAATCGCTACCCTGACGGCGCCGCTCTGGACTTGCGCATGGCGCTCGCCGAGCGCTACCAGCGGCCCCTCGAGCAGATCGCCGTCGGCAACGGCATGGACGACCTGCTGGAGCTCCTCGGCGACGCGCTGCTCGACCACGGCGACGAGGTCGTCTTCGCGGATCCGTCGTTCATGTTGTACGAGGGTATCTGTATGCGCCTCGATGTGAAGGCGGTGATGGTCCCGCTCCTGGCGGACTTCAACCACGACCTCCAGGGTATGGCCGACGCGATCGGCCCCCGCACCAAGCTGGTCATCATCTGCAACCCCAACAACCCGACGGGCAACTACCTGCCGGCGGCGGAGATCGCCGCCTTCGTCGAAAAGGTGCCTGAGGACGTCCTTGTCGTGATCGACGAGGCCTACAACGAGTTCGTGGCCGCGGCGGATTGGCAAGACACGTTGACGCTTCAGGCTGAGCGGCCCAACGTCTGCGTGTTTCGCACGTTCTCGAAGGTCTACGGTCTTGCCGGTCTCCGCGTCGCTTACGGCTTGTGCCCCGTCTCCATGAAGGATGCTCTCGACAAAGTGCGCCAGCCCTTCAACGTCAACCGGCTGGCGCAAGTGGCCGCCATCGAAGCGCTCAAGCACCAGGACCAGGTACACGAGCGGCGGCGCATGGTCATCGAGGCACGCGAGTACCTCGAGAGCGCTCTCACCCGCATGGGCCGCAAGGTCGTGCCCAGCGAGACCAACTTCGTGCTCGTGTCCATCGAGGGACTGCGCGAGCCCCAGGAGAGGGTCTGTGAGGCTCTCATGGCGCTCGGCGTGATCGTCCGCGACGGCAACGGTCTCGGCTGCCCTGGGTGGGCGCGCGTCAGCGTCGGCACGCGCGAGGAGATCGACTTCTTCCTCGAGCGGCTGCGCTCGCTCGAGCTGCCGGCGTCGCCGTGAAGAAAGCAGGGACGCGTCTCACTCCAGAACCGAAGGAGCACCAATCGTGAAGGATCTCCGCAATGCCTCGCGCGTCGGCCATCTGCAGTTCCTCAGCGACGAGGACAAGCGCGACATCTACCTTGCCGTTCTCGAGATCCTCGGCAAGGTGGGCATGCTGGTGCATCACGACGAGGCCAGGGCCATGCTGCTCGAGGCGGGCTGCAGCCTGACCGCGGACGACCGCGTGCTGATCCCGCGCCGCCTCGTCGAGCAGGCGCGCCTCTCTGTGCCACCGGTGGTCGACGTCTACGATCGTGGCGGCGAGCGCGCCATGGAGCTCGGCGGCTACAACAGCTACTTCGGCACCGGGTCGGACCTCATGTCCACCTACGACCTCGAGACCGGCGAGCATCGGCCGAGCGTCCTCGAGGACGTGCGCCGCGCCGCCCGCCTCGTCGATGCGCTCCCGCACCTGGACTTCGTCATGAGCTCGGCGCACCCGACCGACAGGAATCCTCATCAGGCGTACCTGCTGAGCTTTCAGGCGATGCTCGAGAGCACCACCAAGCCGCTGGTCATGACCGCCGAGAACGCCGGCGACCTCAAGGTGATGATCGACATCGCCGGCGAGCTCCGCGGCGGCGCCGAGGAGCTTCGTCAGAAGCCCTACTTCGTGGTCTACAACGAGCCCAGCAGCCCCCTTGTACACCCGGTGGACAGCCTGGACAAGCTCCTGCTCTGTGCCGACTCGGGAGTGCCCTCGATCTACTCGCCGGCGCCGCTCGCCGGCGCCACGGCGCCCATCACGGTGGCGGGCCACACCGCCCAGGGAGTGGCCGAGTGTCTGTTCGGCCTGGTGATCCACCAGCTGCGCAGGCCCGGAGCACCCTTCCTCTTCGGCATCGGCTCCGCCGTGCTCGACATCGCCACCGCCCAGTCGAGCTACAACGACCTCGGCTACCTCACCGGCTACATGTGCGCCGTCGAGATGGCCAAGTGGCTCGATATCCCCAACTGGGGCAACGCCGGCACCAGCGACAGCCACCTGCCGGATGCCCAGGCCGGTATGGAGGCCACGCAGATCACCTTCCTCGCCATGCAGGCCGGCTCCAACCTGGCCCACGACGTGGGCTATCTCGACTTCGGGCTCACGTGCTCGCTCGAGCAGATCGTGATCGTCGATGAGTTCATCGCCGCGAACAGGCGCCTTCTCGGAGGCGTGCCCGTGGACCGCGAGACGCTCGCCGTCGAGACCATCGCCCAAGCCGGCCCAGGCGGTCACTTCATGGCGAGCAAGCATACGCGCCGCCACATGCGTGAGGTTCAGTGGCGGCCGACGATCCTCAACCGGCAGGGGCGCGACAACTGGCTCGCCGATGGGGGTCTGGACCTGGCGGCCAAGGCGCGCATCAAGGCCCTGGATCTGCTGGCTACGCACGAGGTTCCGCCGTTGCCGCCCCACGTGGCCGCCGCCGCCGAGAGGCTCATCGCCGAGTTCGCGGCGGCGACGGACCAGGGCGGGTAAGGTCGGCTCATGCACGTGGCCATCGTCGGCAACAGCGCCGCCGCCCTGAGCGCCCTCGAGGCCTTTCGCGAGCGCGACCAGACCTCATCGGTCACATTGGTCTGCGACGAAACGGGCCCAGCTTACTCGCGCGTGCTGCTGCCGTACTATCTGCGCGGAAAGCTCGCGTACGAGGGCGTGTTCATCCGCGGGATGGGCGACTACGCGCGCCTGCACGCGGGGACCGCCTTCGGCGCCCGCGTCGAGAGGGTCGACCCAGCGGCGCGCGAGCTCGAGCTCGCCGACGGGCGCCGCCTCGGCTTCGACAAGCTGTTGCTCGCCACGGGATCGAGCCCGGCAAGGCCCCCGATCCCGGGGCTGGACGGTCCCGGAGTCCACTCCTTCTGGACCTTGGCCGACGCCGTCCGTCTGGACCCCTTGCTGAGGGCCGGCGCGCGGGTGCTGGTGCTGGGTTCCGGCTTCGTCGCCCTGCAGGCGGCCTGGGCCGCCCGGCAGCGAGGGCTCCAGGTCATCGTGCTGGAGCTGCTCGATCAGATCCTGCCGCGCGTGCTGGACGGGCCCGCGGCGCGCATCCTTCACGAGCAGATCCTGGGGTGCGGCGTGGACGTCCATACCGGGACGCGGACGGAGAGCCTCGAGACCGACCGCTACGGCCAGGTACACGTCTCGGCCGGCGGCCTCAGCCCGTTCGTGGTCGACGCCGTCATCGTGGCGACCGGTGCGCGCCCCAACGACGGGCTGCTGCCGGAGAGCCTCGAGGCGGGAGAGCCGGGCATCCCCGTGGCCGCGAGCATGGAGACGCTGGTGGACGGCGTCTTTGCCGCCGGCGACGTGACGCGGGGCCCGACTGCCGCCGGAGGGCCCCGCGAGATCCACGCGCTGTGGCCGACGGCGGTCGAGCAGGGCCGGGTGGCCGGCGCCAATCTGGCGGGGGCCGGCCTGCTCTACGCCGGTAGCCTGAGCATGAACGTCACCGAGATGTTCGGGCTCACGGTCGCCTCGCTGGGCCGCTTCGTCGAAGATGAAGCCGACGAGGTGTTCGAGGCGCGTGACCTGGAGGGCATCCTGTACCTGAAGCTCGTGTCCCGGGCCGGCGTGCCGGTGGGCGCGATCGCGCTGGGAGAGGCCGAGGGGGCGGCGCTTTTGGGCCGTCTCCGCCCCTTTGTGCGTCACAAGCGGCCGCTGAAAGACCTGCAGGCCTTCCTCGAGGGGAGAGACCTGGACCAGAGGCTTGTGGGCGTCGCCGCGACGAAGGAGAGGACGCGATGCGCATCGTTGCTGTAGACCCGGACTCGTGCGTCGCCTGCCGCGACTGCGAGTACGCCTGCGCGTTCCGCCAGAGCGGCGACTTCGCGCGCAGCGCGTCGCACATCCGCGTGAACTTCTACGCGCAGGGGCGGGCCTGCGTCCCCTTGACGTGCATGCACTGCAGCGACGCCTGGTGCCTGGAGGTGTGTCCGGCGGCGGCGATCAGCCGCGATCCGGAGACCGGGGCGGTGGAGATCGACGAGACCCGCTGCGCGGGCTGCAAGATGTGCCTGCTCGCCTGCCCCTACGGCAATGTCCACTTCGACCAGGTGGACGGCGTGAGCCGCAAGTGCGACCTCTGCGGCGGCGACCCGATGTGCGTGCGCTCCTGCACCTCGGGAGCCCTGCAGTTCGTGGAGGCGGACGAGGCCTTCGACTTCCGCCGCGAGGCGCTCGACGCCAGGCTCAGGCGTCTCCTCCATCTGGACAAGGGAGAGAAGTAGATGCCGCCGGAGCGTGAGGTCCAGCAGACGCTCTGCCGGATGTGCGACGACCGCTGCGGCATCGACGTGCACCTGGAGGACGGTCGCATCGTCGACATCCTCGGCAACAAGGATCACCTGTGGAACCGCGGCCGGCTGTGCGTCAAGGCGCGCGCCGCGGTGGACATGGTCTACCATCCCGACCGCATCCTCGCGCCGCTGAAGCGGACCGCCGACGGCTGGCAGCGGATCCCCCTCGAGCAGGCGCTCGACGAGATCGCCGCGCGCCTCCTCGAGATCCGCGAGCGGCATGGCGCGCGCAGCCTCAGCGTGTGGAAGGGCGAGGCGATCGGCTTCGGCCAGCAGGAGAACATCGCCCGCCGCTTCGTCCACGCCCTGGGGAGCCCCAACTACCTCTCCAACGACTCCATGTGCTACGCGGCGCGCTACCTCGGCTACAAGCTGGTCGACGGGGCGTGGCCCGTCGCGGACCTCGAGAACGCCCGCTGCATCGTCATGTGGGGCGCCAACCCACCTTACGCGCATCCCAACATGACCCGGTACATCACGGCCGCGCGTCGCAAGGGCGCGACCCTCATCGTCGTGGATCCACGGCTCTCGGCGATCGCGCGGCGCGCCGATATCCACGCCAACGTGCGCCCCGGTACCGACGGCGCCCTCGCCTGGGGGCTCATCCACCAGATCGTCGAGTCGGGTGCCTACGACAAGGACTTCGTCGCGCGTTACACGGTCGGCTTTCCCCAGGTGGTCGAGTACGCCAAAACGTTCACCCCCGAGGCCGTGGAGGAGGAGACGGGGGTGCCGGCGGCGACGGTCCGCGCCATCGCGCGAGCGCTGGCGGGCGCGGCGCCTCAGGTGGCCGCCTACGTCGGCAACGGCCTCGAGCATCACGAGAACGGGGTCGACAACATCCGCGCCATCGCCTCGCTCGACGGGCTGCTCGGCGCCCTCGACCGGGAGGGCGGTACCTTCTTCAAGGACGGCGCGCCGCTGCGCGACCTCACCCTGTACGACGAAGCGCCGCTCGAGCACCTCGGCCCCCTCGGCGCCGAGCGCTTCCCGGTGCTGTACGACCTGCGCCGGGAGTGCCACACGATGACGGCCATCGAGGCCATCCTCCGGGACGACCCCTATCCGCTCCGGGCGCTGATCGTCACGGGGGCGAACCCCGCCTCAACCAATCCCAACTCCACCAGGATCCTGCAGGCTCTGGAAGCACTGGACCTGCTGGTGGTGCGCGACCTCTTCATGACCGAGACGGCCGCCGTGGCCGACTATGTGCTGCCGGCGGCCTCCTTCCTGGAGCGCACCGAGCTGCACGCTCACGCGAAGTACCAGATCGTGAGCGTGACCCGCGAGGTCGTCTCCTGGCCTGAGGTGCAGGGCGAGTACGACTTCTGGCACGACCTGGCCGTTCGCCTGGGCATCGGCGAGCGCTTCCCCTGGGAGGACGAGACCGCTCTCAACCGCTGGCTGCTCGAGCCGACGGGTCTCACCCTCGAGGAGCTGGAGGCTCATCCCGAAGGGGTGGCGTACAGCCCCACGCGGCCGCGGCTCTGGGAGGAGACGGGCTTCGACACGCCGTCGGGCAAGGTCGAATTCGCATCCGCGTATCTGAAGGATCTGGGGTACGACGAGCTCCCGGTGTACCGCAGCCCCGCGTACAGGGAAGCGCCCGACGCCGAGTACCCCTTCGTGCTCATCACGGGGGCGCGCAAGCTGCTGTACCTGCACAGCCGGTTCCGCAACATCCCCCGCTTTCTCACGGCGATCCCCGGCCCCGAGGTGGAGATGCACCCGGGCGACGCCGCCGCGCTCGGGGTGACCGACGGCGACGCGGTCCGGGTCACGTCGCGGATCGGCTCTGTCGAGATCCCCGTCAAGGTCATGGCCGCCAACGAGATCCTGCCGGGGAGCCTCCAGATCACGCACGGCTGGAAGGACGCCAACGTGAACCTCATCACGCACGACGACCGCTTCGACCCCATCAGCGGCTTTCCGCTGATGAAGTCGGTGGAAGTACGTTTGGAGAAGGTCGTGGCATGAGCGCGGTCTCGCGGGCGGACGGATCGGGGCCGCGGATGGCGGCATCCATCGACGGCGTGCTCTGCGACGCGCGCACCGCGACAATCCCCATGTACGACGACGGCCTGCTGCGCGGCGACGGCGCCTTCGAGTTCGTGCGCTGCTACGCCGGCCGGCCGTTCACGCTCGTCGAGCATCTCGACCGCCTGGGCCGGACCTGCGCGACCCTTCGCCTGCCCTATCCTCGCGAGGTGCTTGAGAAGGAGATCGCTGCGCTGCTCGCGTGGGCCGGCCCAGGCGGTCGAGA
>Ga0194058_10001085_pt1 | contig 13663 bp, 14 predicted proteins | sample SepL4417m_MetaG_FD_155490 | JGI IMG/M metagenome (GOLD analysis project Ga0194058, IMG submission 155490) | Anoxic zone freshwater microbial communities from boreal shield lake in IISD Experimental Lakes Area, Ontario, Canada - Sep2016-L442-17m | ecosystem: Environmental > Aquatic > Freshwater... | reverse complement strand
GTGGAAGTCGCACAAAGTGACGCGCAAGATTAAGGAAAACAATTTGCAGACTGCGTAACTCATTGAGAATGAAAAAGGCCGGCGTGGCGGAATTGGCAGACGCGCACGACTCAAAATCGTGTTCCTTCGGGAGTGTGGGTTCGAGACCCTCCGCCGGTATTTTTTTCAAACAGGAGGGGTTCGGGGGGGGCGGGCTCTCCCCATGCAGCCGGGTCTCCCTTTTTAACCACATTTTCTAACCACATTTTTATGGCCGCAAGTTCCTCACAGTATATTTTGGCCGGTGACATTGGCGGGACGAAATCCCACCTTGCCACGTTTCGGATTGTGGGCCGGGAGCTGGTGATGGTCCGCAACGAAAGGTTTCCCAGCACGAATTACCCTGGATTGAATGCCATTATCCGCGAATATCTTGCGGACGATGAACGTCCGATCGTGGGCGGGGCGTTCGGGATTCCTGGTCCGGTGAGCGGCGGGAGGGCGAAGCCGACGAACCTGAGCTGGGGGGTCGATGCTGCAGAAATCTCGCAGGAGTTTGAAATTCCTCATGTGGCTTTGCTCAATGATCTCGCGGCCAATGCCTACGGGATTTCGCACCTGAAACCAGAGGACTTCGCGATGATCCAAAAAGGTGCTCCGGATGCTGCCGGGAACCGGAGCGTCGTATCGCCAGGAACAGGGCTCGGAGAGGCGGGGATCTTTTGGGACGGGCGCCGGCACCATGTCTGGGCGTGCGAAGGCGGACACGCGGATTTTGCTCCGAGAAACGAGCTGGAAATCGCGCTGCTAGAACACCTGATGAAACAGTTCGGGCATGTGAGCGTCGAGCGGGTCGCCTCAGGGATGGGGATCGAAAATATTTACAAGTTCCTGCGGGATACCGGCCGGGGGAAGGAGCTGCCTGCAGCTGCGGAGGAGATGAAAAAAATCGACCCGAACCGGGTGATCTCAAAATTTGCAGACTCCGGCACCTGCCCGATGTGCGTGCAGACCCTGGAGATTTTTTCGGCCTGCTTGGGTGCCGAGGCCGGCAACATGGCGCTCAAAACGATGGCTCTGGGAGGGGTCTTTCTCGGAGGCGGTCTCCCCGCAAAACTTTTGAGCCACCTTCAAGGAGTGGGATTCCTCCATGCCTTCAACAACAAGGGCCGCATGGCCTCTATCCTGGAAAAAATCCCTGTCGTGGTCGTCTTGAACGACTCCACTGCACTGCTCGGCGCCGGCTACTACGCCCTCGAGGGGGCCAATGCCTCCGCAGAAATTGCCCTCTGAGGGCCCGCATGGCTACCCCGTTCTCCATTTTATTTTTCACATGAAGCACCGCCCACGCCTCGATCCGGAATTTGTTCCGGCTGTCCTCTGGAACCGGAACTACGCCGCGATGGCGGAGAAGAACCCATGCTCAAGACCGCTGGCCCTGACGCTGCATCGGGGGGATTCTACGGTTTCGGTGTATCGGACCAGAGTGCTTCCGCACACCGCAGAAACGAGCGGCATGACGATCAAGTATGTCGAGCGGCTGCTGAAGTTTCTTCTTTGGCAGCGCGGGGGCTACAAGGTTCTCATTGCCGGCGCCCCGGAAATCGCGAGGCAGATCCAGGAGATTTACTCGCCGGGCGGCGCGAGGGCATTCGATTATGACTTCATGGGGCGCAAGGTTTACGGGCGTCCGATGGAGGTTGTAGCATGCGAGGAGGTGCCGGAGCCAAGAGAGCTATCCATCCCGCTCGGCCGCAACCTTGACGGCTGCCGCATCGGGTTTGATCTTGGGGGAAGCGACAGGAAGTGTGCGGCCCTGCTGGATGGCAAGGTGGTCTTTTCCGAGGAGGTCCGCTGGGATCCGTATTTCCAGAGCGATCCCCAATACCATTATGACGGGATCCAGGATACCCTTCGCCGCGCGGCGGAGAAGCTGCCGAGGGTGGATGCGATAGGTGGCAGCTCCGCCGGAGTTTATGTGAACAACGAGGTGCGGGTCGCCTCGCTCTTCCGGGGCGTCTCCGAGGAAGATTTTGAGAGGCGGGTCCGGCGGATTTTCTTTGATTTGCAGAAGGAATGGGGAGGGATTCCTTTTGAGGTCGTGAACGACGGCGAGGTGACCGCGCTTGCGGGGTCGATGTCGATGAACGACAACTCCGTCTTGGGGATCTCGCTCGGCACGAGCCAGGCCGCCGGCTATGTTGACCCCGACGGCCACATCCGCCCGTGGCTCAACGAGCTGGCTTTCGCCCCGGTGGACTACCGGGAGAATGCCCCGCTGGATGAATGGTCTGGCGACGCGGGATGCGGGGTGCAGTATTTTTCTCAGCAGGGGGTTGCCCGGCTGGTTCCTCTCGCGGGGATCGAGCTCCCGGCAGGCATGCCGTTCGCGGAGCAGCTTGTGGAGGTTCAGCGCCTGATGGCGGAGGGAGATTCCAGGGCGAGGGCGATCTACGAGACGATCGGGGCCTACCTGGGCTACTCGGTCGCGCACTATGCAGACTTCTATGAAATCCGGAACCTGCTCATCCTCGGCCGGGTCACCTCGGGGGAGGGCGGGGAGGTCATCCTGGAAAAAGCTTCGGCCGTCCTTCGCGACGAGTTTCCCGAGGTGAAGCTCCAGCTGCGCACTCCCGATGAGCAGGACAAGCGGCACGGACAGGCCGTGGCGGCAGCAAGCCTCCCAAAACTTTAATCAACCCATGAAATTCCATAACCCCACCGCGCGGCTTTTTGTTCCAGATCAAGCGCCCGAACCCCTCGGGCGCATCACGCACCTCGGAATCGGCGCCCACCAGGACGACCTTGAGTTCATGGCGTATCACGGCATCCTTGCCTGCTGCCACAGCCGGGAGAAATGGTTTGGCGGAGTGACCTGCACGGACGGTGCCGGAAGCTCCCGTTCCGGCGACTATGCGGATTTCACTGACGAGGAGATGCAGCGGGTTCGGATCCAGGAGCAGGAGGCGGCCGCAGTCGTCGGAAACTTTGGGGCGATGATCCAGCTTGGCTACCCGAGCAGCGCGGTAAAAAGCCCGTCCGATCCATCGCTGAAGGAGGATCTTCTGCAGATCCTCACCGCGGCGCGCCCGGAAGTCGTTTATACCCACAACCCGGCCGACAAGCATGATACGCATATCGGAGTGGTGGTCGCCGCCCTGCAGGCGATGCGCGAAATGCCGCTGGCCGAGCGGCCGAAAGCCGTCCATGGCTGCGAGGTCTGGCGCGGGCTGGACTGGATGATGGACGATGAGAAAGTTGTCCATAATGTCAGCGCGCACGAGAACTTGGCGGCCGCTTTGAACGGGGTCTTCGACTCACAGATCGCAGGGGGCAAGCGCTACGACCTGGCCACGCTTGGCAGAAGGCGGGCGAACGCGACCTTCTTTGAGTCCCATGCCGCAGACGACTGCGAGAGCCTCGCCTTTGCCATGGACCTCACCCCGCTCGTCACCGACCCTTCGCTGGATATCCTGGAATACGTGCTCGGATTTATCCGGCGATTCGAGGGAGATGTCCGCCAAAAGCTCTCCCGCCGCCTGGGGGAATAATTCGCCATGGAAGTCATCATTCAACCGACAGCGGGAGACGCTGCAATCAAGGCAGCCCAGATCATCGCGGAGCTGATCCGCATCAAACCCCGTGCCGTTCTCGGGCTCGCCACGGGTGGCACTCCGGTCGGGCTCTACACCGAGCTCGCCCGCATGCACCGGCAGGAGGGCCTGGATTTCTCGGGCGTCACGACATTCAACCTCGATGAGTATGTCGGCATCGCGCCCACGCATCCAGCCTCCTATCACAGGTTCATGCAGGAGAACTTTTTTGACCAGGTGAACGTTCCTGCCGGGAGCATCCATATCCCGGATGGAAACGCTTCGGATATCCCGCAGTTTTGCGCCCGCTATGAGGAGGAAATCCGGAACGCGGGAGGGATCGACCTGCAGGTTCTTGGCATCGGCCATGACGGGCATATCGGCTTCAATGAGTCGACTTCGTCGCTGGTCTCTCGCACCCGGATCAAAACCCTGACCGAGGAGACGATTTCTGCGAACCAGAGGTTTTTTGGCCCGGGAGAGACGGTTCCCCGCCATGTCATCACGATGGGCGTGGGGACGATCATGGAATCCCGGACCTGCCTGATGCTGGCCTTCGGCGCGGGCAAGGCACAAGCGGTGGCGGCAATGGCCGAGGGCCCGGTTACGGCGATGTGCCCGGCCTCTGTTCTCCAGATGCACAGGCAGACGATCCTGATTGTCGATCCGCCGGCTGCCGCCCGCCTGACGAGGATTTCCTATTACCAGCACGTTTATTCGAACAAGCCGGACTTCCAAAAGGTCTCGGCTTTTCCAGTTGTCTAGCTTTGGTGGAGGCATGGGCCGCAGCCTGACTCTTAGCCTGGCGATCGTGTGCGGATTGGCGATTTGGGGGGCCTTCCGGCTAGATGCCCCGGTTCGCGCTGCGGTGGTCGCGTCTCAGGGCAAGGATTGGAGAAAATCCGCCGACTGCCGGTTCCAATCCTCCGTAAGGCGATACGGGGACTGGCCGCCGTTGATGGGCGCCTGCCTTGCGGCGCTGCTTGTCGCCAGATCTCTGAACAGCCGCCGGTGGGTGCGGGTGATCGCTGCCGCGATGGTCGCATCAACGCTTGCTGGGATCGCGGCGAATGCCGTGAGGCTGACGACCGGGCGCACGCGCCCAAAGGAAAGCCCTTGCATCGAGCAGGGGTTCTACGGGCCTTGGCACGATGGGAAGTTGCTTGTCGGCCAGCCCGCCTACAATTCCTTCCCCTCCGGGCACACGGCGACGGCCTTCGGGCTGGCCGCCGTCATTTTCTATGCCTGCCCGGCAGCGGGGGTCTTTGCGCTGGCCGGCGCCGGGCTTGTGGCCTGGTCGAGCATCGCGATGGGGGCGCACCACCCCTCGGATATCACCGTCTCCGTGATCCTCGCGTTTGTCGTCGCATGGTTCGTTCGGCGCGGATTCTCTGCGGGTGAGATTCCCGCTGTCGCCGGGCGGATTTTTCGAGCTGGCCGCCAGCGATGGCTGGCTTGTCGGAGAGATCGGCCAGATTGAAAGGTTCGGCGAGGAAGGCGGCCATGCCACCGGCGAGGCTCCGCTCGCGGTCGCCCGGCATCACCTGGGGGGTGTCAGGGCGATGGTCAGGATTCGAGCCCGCCCGCATCCAGCATCTGGCGCAGGCGCTCGACCGGAAGCCCGATCACGTTCGTCACCGAGCCTTCGATCCTCTGGATGATCTTCCCATTGTCGTCCTGCGCCGCATACCCGCCGGCTTTGTCGAGCGGAGAGATGGACGAGAGGTAGGACCGGATGTCGTCCCCCCCAAGCCGGCGGAATGTCACTTTCGAGGATTCAAAAAAAACTTTTTGCGAGCCGTCGCCGAACCGGATGTCGACTCCGGTGACGACCTCGTGGGAATTTCCGGAAAGCTCGGTGAGCATCTGAAACGCCTCCGACAAATCGGCGGGCTTTCCATAATGCCGCCCGCCCATCGCGACGACTGTGTCGGCGGCGAGGACGGTTTCATCTGGAAACCGCGCTGAAACAATCCGGGCTTTTCGGGCCGCATTTTCCAAGGCAAGAACGGAGGGGGCCAGCGAGTCGTCCTCCAGCTCTTCCGCTCCGGAGACCACGCAGCGGACGGAATACCCGGCCATTTCGAGCAGCAGCTTCCGGCGGGGGGATGCGGAGGCGAGGACGAGGTCAGAACGCGTCGTCACCGCCAGAAATTCCCGGGTCGTGCCGGATCCCCTCAAGGCGCTTGCGCATGGATCGAGAGGAGCCCGGACGCCGGCTGATATTTGAGATGACTCCCCAGACCACCGGGACGAGCGTGGCGGCCCCCGCGCTGATCAGGCTGATGGCGAGGCCTCTCCGCGCATTGTGGCCGATCCGGTCGGCCACGACGAGGCCGATTCCAAGCCCGATAGCAGCCTGCGAAAATGCGATAACTCCGGAAACCGGGAGGTTTTCTCCAAACTTGTCCAATGACAACTGTGACATGGTGATTGATCCTAGGGACAGTGTATGAGAATTTCAACCGCAAATGACCCGTGCACTTGGAATTGACCTTGGCGAAGCCCGCGTCGGCGTTGCGGCGACTGACGATTTCGGAATGCTGGCCCACCCGCTCGAGACGATCCAGGTCAAATCTGGCGGGGTCACGAAGCGGATCCTCGCCCTGGCAAAACAAAAAGACGTCTCTGTGATCGTGGTCGGAATGCCGAGGAACATGGATGGGACGTTCGGCCCGGCCGCACAGGGGGCGCGCGAGTTCATCGCGGCGCTCCAGGCAGAAACCTCCTGCCGGGTCGTGGCTTGGGACGAGCGGCTCACGACGGTTTTCGCCCAGCGCTCGCTCCATGAGGCCGGACGCAACTCCCGCAAGCAAAGGCAGGTGATCGATCAGGTCGCCGCCCAGGTCCTGCTGCAGAGCTGGCTGGATTCGCAGGCATGAGGCTGAGGCTCACTCTCGCCTATGAGGGAAGCCGGTTTTCTGGATGGCAAAGCCAGGCGGACGGACAAACGGTCCAGGATGCCGTTGAGCGAGCGTTTCTTACGCTTTGCGGCGCGCGAGTGATCGTCCATGCAGCCGGCCGCACGGACGCAGGTGTCCATGCCGCCGGGCAGTGCGCGCATGCCGATGTTCCCGATGCGAGGCTGCCCATCGCTGCCTGGCTGCCCGCGCTGAATGCCCATCTTCCCGCAGAGGTCAGGGTCATGGCTCTCCGGGCGGCAAAAAAAGATTTTCACGCGAGGTTTTCAGCAACCGGGAAAGTTTATCGCTACTCGGTCTGGAATGGCCCGGTGATGCCGCCTCTCCTGGCCGGCCGCGCGTGGCACGTCCCCCAGGCGCTTGATCTGGAGGCGCTGCGGGGGGCGTGTTCGGCTTTTACAGGACGTCACGATTTTGCCGCCTTCTCGGCCCGCCGGTCACGGCACGATGCGGAAACCACAAGGACAGTCTCCTCTATCCGCATCAGAAAAGCCGGGCCGCTGATCACCATCGATTTCCAAGGCGAGGGGTTCCTCTACAAGATGGTCCGCATGCTCGCCGCCTCGGCGATCCGCTGCGCAGCGGGGAGGTTCCCTCGCGATGAGATCTCCAGGCTGTTGGACGATGGCGGGCCGCGCACAAACCAGGTCGCTCCCGCTGCCGGGCTCTGCCTGGTCCGGGTGACCTATTCCTGAGCGCCTCGAAGCTGCAGATGAAAGCTGCGGATGAAAGCTTGAATAACAATGAACTTCACATAAGATATCGCCCATGTTCGTCATGGCGACCGACCGGTCCTCCTGGCCGATGCTTCGAAGTGGTCGCAGGTGCCGCTCGTCCGCTTCGCCAAATGGGACGAGTCCGACGAATTTTACACCGATAAAAAACCTCCGCTCCACAAACCTCAAAATCATTTTTCCATGAAACGACTCGATCAAAAAATCGCAAACATCCTCAAGGATCCTTCCGGAGCGAAGGATTTTATCATTGCAGACGCCAAAGATGCGGACATGGCATTTGGCATCACCGCGCCCGGCCCGCAAACCGGTGCCTGCCGGCACGGATACAACGAATCGGAAGGCTGCTGGAAGACGCTTGGCCAATACCTTGAGCAGATCCGGGCGGTGATCGCGCAGGACATCGTGGATATCATGCTGCTGTCCGCCTCAAACCTCGAACGCCTGGCAATCCAGGAAAAGCTTTTTGCGGGCACATCGATCACGCCGGCGGCGCGCGCGAACGACACCTCAGACGTGTGGGCGGTTCGCGGAGGAAGCTATCCGACCGACCATCCGTCGCGCTCGTTCCGGACGGCATCGATCGAGCACATCAAGTATGGGCGGCTGACCGAGGACTGCTCGCAGCCGTTCAGCGGGGCCGACCTCGGGCTCTATTCGATCACGTTCACGAACAACATTGATTGGGACTACAAGGCGCTGATGGACTTTCAGGAGTTTCGCCTGGAGGCGGAGCGCAAGCGGTTCCGGTATTTTCTAGAGGTCTTCAACCCGAACGTGAACCCGGGGATCGCCGATAAAAAGGTGGCGGGGTTTCTGAACGACCACATCATCCGCACTCTGGCCGGCGTGACCGAGGCGGGGCGGCCGGTGTTCTTGAAAATCCCCTACAATGGCCCCGGGCCGCTGGAGGAGCTGGTCGCCTACGATCCTAAATTGATCGTCGGCATTCTGGGCGGAAGCTCGGGGACCACGCTGGATGCCTTCCAGCTGATTTTCGATGCGAAAAAGCACGGCGCCCGGGTGGCCCTCTTCGGAAGGAAAATCAATTTATCCGAGCATCCGCTCGCGTTTATCGAGCTCCTGCGCCGGATCGTGGACGGCGAGATCCCTCCGGTGGAGGCCGTCAAAGTTTACCACAGCATCCTGCAGAAGAGCGGGATCCGCCCGCAGCGGACACTGCAGCAGGACCTGTTGCTCACCACGAACAAGATGAGCTATCGGTAAAGAACCTGAGGAGAGGCCTTGTGAAGCAGCAAGAGCGACCCGGCATGAACGCCCGATTGCTCTCGCTGGCGCCCTGTGGAATCGGCGGAGATCCCGGAGTGCCGGGTGGTCACCAGCTTTCTCGTCGGCAAGGGCCGCACCTCCAGCCAGCGCGAGCTGGCTGGGTTCCTCCGCCAGTGGGCGGACGGATTTCCAGAAAACTAAACTGCTGAAAACTCCCTGACAATGCTCACGCCTCCCTTCAACCAGCTCCGCATCTCCGGCGAACTCTTCACCGGCGAGACGATGAGGAAGCTCTATTCCACGGATGCCTCAGAATACCAGGAGATGCCTGCAGGGGTCGCTTTTCCGAAGACCGAATCGGACGTCAGGGAAATCCTCCTCTTCGCAAATCAAAACAGGATGCCCGTCATCCCCCGCACGGCAGGAACCTCGCTCGCGGGGCAGGTCGTGGGAGGCGGCCTCGTCGTCGACCTCTCGAGGCACTTCAATAAAATTGTGGAGATCAACAAGGAATCCCGCCGCGTGCGGGTCCAGCCCGGGGTCGTCCGCAACGAGCTGAACCTCGAGCTCGCAAAGCACGGGCTGTTTTTCGGCCCGGAGACGTCAACCGCCAACCGCGCGATGATCGGCGGGATGGTCGGAAATAATTCGTGCGGCTCGAACTCGATCGTCTATGGAAGCGTCAGGGATCATCTGGTCTCGGTGCGCGGGCTTTTCAGCGACGCCAGCGAGGGAGTTCTCCGCGCGCTGACCGCGGAGGAATTCGGGCGGAAATGCGCGGGCGACGGATGCTTGGAGAACCGCATCTGCCGGGCGGTCCGCGACCTGCTGGGCAACCCGGAAAACCGGAGGCTGATCACAGAAAACTTTCCGCTCAAATCCATTCCGCGCCGGAATACGGGATACGCGTTGGATTTGCTGATGGATGCGGACGCCTTGGATCCCGAGTCCCGGAAGGAGCTCAACTTCTGCAAGCTGATCGCCGGTTCGGAGGGCACGCTATTTTTCGGGCTGGAGTTTGAGCTTGCGTGCGATCTTCTGCCTCCGCCCCATGTGGCCTTGGTCTGCGGGCACTTTGCTTCCGTGGACGAGGCGCTGCGCGCGAACCTTGTGGCATTGAACTACGGGCCTTCAGCCTGCGAGCTGATTGACCGTCATATCCTCGAGTGCACGCGCGCAAACCACGCCCAGGCAAGGAACCGGGCATTTGTGGTCGGAGATCCCGGAGCGATTCTCGTTGTCGAGATCCGGCGGGACCAGGAGGCCGAGACGGAGGCTGCCGTCGCCGCGCTTCAAGCCGCCTGGGTGGCCGGGGGATTTGCCTATGCGATGCCTGTTCTTCGGGGCGAGGAGAGCAGCAAGGTCTGGGATCTGCGCCGCGCGGGGCAGGGGCTTATGGGCAACGTCGTTGGAGACGCCAAGCCCCGCGAGGTCGTCGAGGACACGGCGGTCGCCGTTCATGACCTGCCGGCCTACATCGCCGAGTTCAACGCGATTCTGAAGGACAAGTATGGGATCGGGTGCGTCTATTATGCCCATGCGGGATCCGGGGAAATTCACACCCGCCCGCTCTTTGATCTCAAATCCCAACAGGGCCTGAAAACCTTCCGGGGAGTCGCGACAGACATCGCGGCGCTCGTAAAAAAATATCGCGGATCCCTGAGCGGCGAGCACGGGGACGGACGCCTGCGCGGCGAGTTTATCCCCCTGATGGTCGGGCAGGAGTGCTACGATATGATGAAGGCGATCAAGGCCGCTTTCGATCCGGCCAACCTCTTCAATCCAGGAAAGATCGTGGACACTCCGCCGATGGATACCCACCTGCGGCACGAGGCCGGCCACCCAACACCGGAATACGAAACGGTTTTTGATTTCAGCGAGGTGCTCGGGGTCGTGCGCGCCGCAGAAAAATGCAACGGATCCGCCGACTGCCGGAAATCCCACCTGGCGGGCGGGACGATGTGCCCGAGCTACATGGCCACCCGGGAGGAAAAGCACTCGACGCGCGCCCGCGCAAACATCCTCCGCCACATCCTCAACCGCCCGCAGGATCCCAAAAATCCTTTCGATAGCGACGAGATCAAAGAGGTCATGGATCTTTGCCTGTCGTGCAAGGCGTGCAAGAGCGAGTGCCCGTCGAGCGTGGATATCGCAAAGCTCAAAGCCGAGTTCCTCCAGCATTACTACGACTCCCACGGAGTTCCTCTGCGCTCGAGGCTCGTCGCGGGATTCTCCGCCAGCGCACGGATCGCCTCGATTTTTCCCGCCATCTACAACGCGCTTTTCCAGACGCCGTGGATCCGGAAAGCTTTCAACCGAACCGTGGGGTTCCACCCGGACCGCACGCTTCCGGAAATCAATCGCATGACCTTGCGCCACTGGTGGAAAACCCGCAGCCCGCTGCCTCCACGCAAAGTCCGCATCGGCCGGGTGCATCTCTTCTGCGACGAGTTTACGAATTACAACGACCTCGACGCAGGGATCGCCACGGTCGAGCTCCTCGAGCTCCTCGGCTACGAGGTCGCCATCCCGGAGCATGCCGAAAGTGGGAGGGCCTCCCTCTCAAAGGGCCTCCTCAGACGTGCAAAAAAGTTTGCCGAGCGCAATGTCCTTGCCCTCTCTGGAACCATCTCGCACGACGAGCCGCTCATCGGGATCGAGCCTTCGGCCATCCTTGGCTTCCGCGACGAATATCCGGTTCTTGTCGGTCCCGCCTTGCAATCCGTCGCGCGGGCCCTTGCCCCGAACTGCCTCCTGCTGGATGAGTTCATCGCCCGCGAAGCAGAGGCCGGGAGGATCACCCCCGATCTTTTCACCGAGGAGGCCCGGACCATCCACCTCCACGGCCATTGCCACCAGAAAGCGATCGCATCGCTCGAGCCCACGATCCGGATGCTTTCGCTCCCGAAAAATTACTCCGTGAAACCCGTCCCGTCCGGATGCTGCGGCATGGCTGGCTCGTTCGGCTACGAGTCCGAGCACTACGACATCTCGATGAAAGTCGGGGGCCTCGTTCTTTTCCCGTCCGTCCGCAAGGCGTCGGCCGAATCCCTCGTCGCAGCGCCGGGAACAAGCTGCCGGCACCAAATCCACGACGGAACGGGCCGCAAGGCCCTCCATCCCGCAGAGATTCTCAGAGCGGCGGTCAGCGGCTAGCGCCGGGAGGCCCGGAGAAATCACAGCGGGGCGGTTCAGGCTGCGCGAGGGCTTTTCGAGACAGGGGGCCGCCTGCTGGAGTCCGTCGCGGCAACTCCATGTTTGAGCGGCGTCCGATTAGGGAACATCCGCTGAAGCAATGGGGATTCCTCTACCCTCCTGCGGAGATCCGCAGGATCTCGATCCTGTCGCCATCGCAAAGGGGAGTGCCTTCCCAATCCGCCTTTCTGAGCGCCGTGCCGTTGTGCTCGATCAGCAGGAGCGGAGCAGGAAGCTTCATTTCTTCGACAAGTCCAGAGACGGTCGCCGCATTCAGCTGCCGGTTCTCTCCGTTAACCGTGATCACGGCTCCCCCTCGAAAATCCCTGCGCCGGAATGGACTCGGGTCCCCGTCCCGTTTCAGAAAGCGATCGGCTCGCGTGAACAGATATCCCCATAGCGAATCATTAACACACACAGAAGACATGAAAAGATTCTTCGGCCGAGCGCATCACCGGCGGCGGCCTGCGCGTGGATGGCTCGGTGAGCCTGAGGAGCGGTTCTAGCCTGCAGCCTGCCGGTAATGCCGGACGGTTAAAAGCTCCAAGGGAGGAGATGCTGTTCCGGGGGATTCATTTTCCATAGAAAATCCTATTTTCTTACAACCATTGCATGTTGATCCTTTATGCCAGATAGCTATTTACTGGCCGATCAATATTCTTTTGCAATGAGCAACAATCCTATCTCCTTCGGATTTCTCGGGGCCGGCGCGATTTCCCACTGGGCGGCGCAATCCGTGCAGTCACATCCTCTCGGCCGCATCGTCGCGGCGCAGGATATCCACGCCGGTCGCCTGGGCGAGCTCTGCGCTGTGTTTCAGATTCCGAAAGCCTGCACGACCGCCGAGGAGCTGCTGTCTTTAACAGGCTTAGGTCAACCATCAACCCAACCAGACAAATGAACCACATCTCAAAAAACCTTGGCGTCCAGAGCTACTGCTTCCGCCACTTCAAAGACAGCGCGACCGTCGCGGTGAAAGTCCGCGGGATCGGCCTCGACAGGGTCGAACTCTGCGGGATTCATGCGGACTTCAACAACCCGCAGGGCTTCGGCGAAACCGAGCGCATCTATGCGGACGCCGGCGTGCGGATCGTCTCCCTGGGAGTCCAGACGTTCGTCGGCTCCGACGGCGAGAAAGCCTGGTTCGAGTGCGCGGCGATCGCGGGCGCGACGCACATCTCGGCCCACTTCAAGATCGACACGTATCTGGCAGCCATCCCCAAAGTCCGCGCCTGGTCCAGGGAGTTTGGCGTCCGGGTCGGCATCCACTGCCACGGGGGCTACATGTTCGGCGGTTCTCGGGATGTGCTGGATCACCTCACGGCGCTCGGAGGTCCGGAAATCGGGGTCTGCATCGATACGGCCTGGGCGATGCAGGCCGGAGGGAACCCTGGCGACCCTGTCGAGTGGGCCTCCGCGTTCGGCCGGCGCATCACCGGAGTCCACTTCAAGGATTTTCTTTTCGCGCCGAGCGGCCGGTGGAGCGATGTGGTCGTCGGCACCGGCAACCTCAACCTCCCCGCCTTTTCAAAAGCCCTTCTCGACGGAGGCTTCGACGGAATGGCTGTCATCGAGTATGAGGCCGATGTGGAAAGCCCGGACGCCGCGCTCAAAGCCTGCGTCGGCTCGATGCGCGCATCCCTTGCCGCGCTGTGACGGCTCCTAAGCCTCTCCTGCTCTTCGCCGCCGGGCCGCCATGCCGATCAGGAGCGAGCTAAAGGCGAGCAGGGCGAGGGCGCCCGGTTCGGGAATGGCGTCGAGAGTGAAGTCGATGCTGCCGGTGCTGTAGGCGAAGCGCCCGGACCATCCCGCATTGGTGACCGTCCAGGAGGCCGCACCTCCCACGACATCTCCGCTCAGCCCCGTGAGGAGCGCGCTGTAGGTTCAGAGGTCCTGATCTCGCCGGAAAGTGATTTGGCACGTTTGTGACGTTTGCGGTTTATTTTAGGAGATCAGACGAGTTGGTAGATAAATCGATGGCCGGTCTCCGGGTGGCGGAAGTTCGCGTTGG
>Ga0194058_10001084_pt1 | contig 13675 bp, 17 predicted proteins | sample SepL4417m_MetaG_FD_155490 | JGI IMG/M metagenome (GOLD analysis project Ga0194058, IMG submission 155490) | Anoxic zone freshwater microbial communities from boreal shield lake in IISD Experimental Lakes Area, Ontario, Canada - Sep2016-L442-17m | ecosystem: Environmental > Aquatic > Freshwater... | reverse complement strand
GTCGTGTCTTTTGCGTTTGGCTTTCATTTTCGATGGTCTTTCAGGTTGTGGTTTTTCACACCCGTACGCCATCGCTTTTTATAGCTTAACTGCTGGTCCGAATTCCGGGGGCCACCTCATTATTTCGTGTTGAAGAGATTCAGATTGAGATCGGTAACAATTTGATGAATAGCGCTGGCCCCTCTGACGCTGTTGCCAGCGGTGTCGAGCGGGGGAGAGAATCCGACGATCGCCATTTTTCCGGGAACGATGCTCACGATCCCACCGCCCACACCGGTTTTTGAGGGAAGCCCTGCCTTCCACGCCCAGGCACCGGATTCATCGTAGAACCCCGCCATCATCATCACGGCAAGAAGCCTCGGCACGCTGGATTCATCCAGGCACCGTTCTTTGGTTATCGGATTCACCCCGCCGTTGGCAATCGTAGCGCCCATCACGGCGAGCTGTTTCGCGGTGACAAGCACTGAGCATTGCTTGGTATAGACATCACAGGTTTCTATGGGGTCCGCATAGAGACGGTTGTAGCTGAAGAGCAGCTCGGCAATCCCTCGGTTATGCTGATTGCAGGATGCCTCGGATTGATAGACCTCATCGCTGAGAGCCAGCTTTTCCCCTGCAAATTTGCTGTATTGCGCGAGAATCTTCTCCCATTTTTCTTGCGGGCTCTTAGCTTTCACCAGGCTCACTGAAGCCATTGCGCCGGCGTTAACAAACGGGTTGACCGAGCGGGCGGGCTCCAACTCTACCGCGAGCACAGAATTGAATGGCAGTCCTGTCGGCTCGACACCGATTTTTTGAATAATCGTTTCCGGACCGGATTCGTTCATCACCAAAGATGCCGTGAACGGTTTCGATACAGACTCGATGGCAAACGCGTAATCCACGTCACCAGCGGTGTAAACTTTGCCATCTACCGTGACAATGACCACTCCGAATAAATTCGAGGGAACCTTTGCGAGATATGGGATGTAGCTTGCGTTCGCGCCTCCCTTTTCATCCTTGAATTTAGCGTAGGCGTCGTCCACTGCCTTTTGAATGGCGGCAGGTTCCGGGGTGGGGGCTGCCCTCAATCCGGGCATGGTCGCACAGATGAAGGCGCAGAGGCAGATGAGGCGGGTGGGTTTCATGGATTGTTAGAAGCTGACAACGGCCTGCAGGCCGAGCACAAGCGCGTTCGGGATGTTGCCGTAGCCATTCGGACGGATGATGTATTGGATGTCCGGCTGGATGCCCAAATATTTATTGAGCTGAATGACGTAGCTGGTTTCCAGCACGGCCTCGTAGGTCGGAGTCGTCGTTCCCGGGTTCGACGGCGAGTTTGCATAGGAGCTGCTGAAATTGCTGATCAGGAAGCAGGTAAGCCATTGGTCCTGCCCGCGGCCGGGAAGGATGCCTTGCCAGATCGTTCCCGCCATCCCCATGAACGGGTTGCTGGAGATGTTGGTTTGCGGGGAATAGACCGCTCCGCCCCAGATGGAAAAGTTGTCGTTCTCGTTTTTGCTGGACCGCCAGACCATCTGCTGGCCCATGCCGTAGATCCCATACGCGTTCGCGATCTGGCCACCCGAGAATTGGTTGAACGTGTAGTTGGAATAATATCCGCCGAGCTTGTAGATGCCGGGCAGTCCAGGATTCCCAACGACGTTTTTCTCCTTCGATTGGCCAGCTGGCGTCGCCCCAAATGTCGGTTTCCACCCGGCCTCAAACATCATCAGCTCCCCGTCGCCACGCCGGATCGAAAAGTCCGCGCCATGGTAGGCATAGATGCCAAGCCGCGGGGATGCCTGAAAGATTCCGCTCGAAATGTGAAATCTCTTTGGTCGGTTTGTATTTGATCATCGCCGCATTCGTAGCGGTGATTCCCGCGTGGAATGGAGCGTTGTTGAAAAAGTTGTTCGGGTTTCCGTTGATGCCGCCGTTCACCTGCAGACCAAATGCAGGCAGGTTGGCGAACATCTGCCCAGCGCTCATTCGCCCGATGCGCAGGTCGAGCGTGTCGTCTAAGAGTTTCTGCGTGAGATAAAGGTTAAAAAGAACCCCAGTATCCTGGACGTAGGATTCCGAAACGATGAAGTAGTTTCCGACATTATTGGAGAGGTTGTAGCCGGCCCCCTCTGCGAACGAGGCGGTAAGTACGGCCCCTTTCCAGCCCATGATTTTATCCAGATCGAAGTGCCCTCCAAAGACGATTTTATGCGAATACCCGACGGACTGGGAAAGCCCGCCAGTCGGATTCGCCAGAAAGTCACCGTAGTAGTCAAAATAAAGGCGGACCCCAGTTTCCTTTTGAAGGGAGGCCTGCCCTTGGGCAAGCCTGTCGAACGGAGTGTTGAAATCTTTCGTCGCTTCGGCCTCAACGCCGTGCCAGAAACGCTGATCTTTCGCCTTGGTTCCGTATTCCAGCTGGTCCTCGGTCAGATCTTGCGCGATCAAAAGGCCGCCACAGGCCATCGTTCCGATGACTGCTCGTTTGAACCACGTTCTACAGTAAAAAAATGAGACCATCGGTTGTCGAATCCTGTCAGATATCCATCCTGTCGGGAATACGCCGAACGGCGTATTTTTCAAGAAACAACCGAGTTGGCGAGCAGCGGATTTTGTCTTTGCCCTGCTGGCATGTCCGAAAACGGTTGCACGCTCTCAGAAGAAGTCCTTTCCTCACAGCAGACACCCAGCCATGCCCAACTTCACCAAACGCGACATCGTCCTGCAGATCAGCAAAGAAACCGGCCTTACCCAGCGGGTGCTGCTGCGGACTGCTGAACTCAGCAGAAAGGGGAAGTAGGCCGAGTCGCCCTGCTTGGGGTCTCGCCCCGCCGCCGCAACAGCAGCCCTCCGATCAACACAGCCATCAGCAGCCCGACCGCACCGGTGACGAGGAACGGCTGCGGGGAATCTTCTTCCCGCACTCGCAGCACCGCCCCCAAAACGTCCTCGGGATCAGGACTCCTTACCGTTCGTCCCCCGGCAAGGGGGCAACATCCGGAACACGGCCAAGAATCTCATCCACTTTCGACCAAACCACTCGACGGGCACGAGAAGCCGCGCTTTCACGAGAGGCATGGGCGGACACCTGTGCGGCCAGTGCATTGGATACGATTTGATCCACGCTGACTTTGGATTTATGCGCCAATTCCCGCACATGCTGTAGGAGCAAGTCCGGCACTTTTGCTTCGAGAGTGCTCATGGTGTCTGTAGTATCGTCAGAAATTCCCTTGGTAGCAAGACATGGATGCCCCTCAGGATGGCGGGCTGTAAATGGACGACATTGTGCGTCACGATGAACTTGACCGCTGCTTCCTCGGCCAATTGCGCCAGCGGTTCGTCATCGGGGTCGGACAGAATCGGCGGCCAGTCGGGCAGCAATATCCATTCCTCCGCTCTGGCACAGATCGCGTTCAATATCGCGTCCACGTCTGAAAGGCTCAACCCCAGCACGCTGGCATCGCGCTTGAGAACTTCCTCGTATTCGTAGAGCAGGTGGTTGCTCAAAACCGCCACCCATTCTCCCTGGCGCAACCTCCGGAATATCTCAAACGATGCCCCTCGACGGGAGCGAAAAGCCGCCACCAACACGTTGGTGTCCATCACGCCGCGAACGGGTTCACTCATGGACATAAAACCGGTTCACATCCGCCTCGGTGACCCGACGCTGGCGGGGCGATCGCCAGGATAAGACGGATTCGATGGAGAGGCAGGTGTTCATGGGAATCAGCATACATGAAATTCCTCTGGTAGCTAAAAGAAACCCACCGGAGGCAGATGGGTTTCTTGGAGTGTTCACCCCCGACGCCGATCCGCCCGGCACGCTGCTTTTTCCTGATCCACCATGATGTTCCCCCGCCACGACGGCACCTGAGCGGAATCTGCGATGGCGTCATCACCGAAATGCTCCCGTAAATCGGCAGCCAGCTTGTCCCGTAGATCGTAGCCCCACCTGCAGCTGAATCCGAATCTGGCGGCCGTATCCTTAACTCGCTTGCCTTGAGCGAGATCGCCAACGAGCACTCCGTAGCGGGTGTTGTGTGTTCCCAAGAACTCCTCCCAATCCTTCGGTAATGTGCGGTCTCTTTGGTCATCGTGGTTCCTTTCGTTGGTTGTTGGGCACGAAAAAAGCCCGGCATTGTGGTGCCGGGCTGGTCGTGCTGATTTTTGAGGGTACAGGCAGCGAAGCCATTGCCTCAATAGATTTTACCCGAAAATACCGGGATTTCTGGGGAGGGGGGTAGCGAGTCGCAGGAAGTCCGTCACCTGTCACCGCCGGGAGGGGCAGATTATGGTATAATTATATGGATGCGGGCATGTTACTCATCAGCCGACAAGAGGAGCGCCATGCTTTGCCGCCACAACGTCAACCCGACCCGAGAGGAGGTGATTCCCATGAACCCAGTCCAGATCATCGCTCTTGCGCTACTCGCTGCTGCCAGCGTTCTCCAAGAGGTTGTCCGCAACGACAACAAATAGCCGGAGAGATCCGGGGGAAGGTGGCTCTGATCCCGGAGACGGGGAGGTGCCACTTTCTTTAGGGGGGGAGCTTGAGGCGCGAGCCGCAAATGCACTCTCCGAATACTCTCCATATAGGATGCGTTTTGGTGCATTTCTGGTCATATCCGCACGCAATCGAAAGTGAGCGTGAAATCCTGGCAGATCCTTTATTTAAGCCGATTCCCAAGGAAAATGAAGGCTTGCGGGATGAGGGACTCGAACCCCCGACCAACGCTGTGTAAAAGCGCCGCTCTACCACTGAGCTAACCCCGCGAATACTTTGATATTAAGTTGATTGCAAAAGCTTTAAGGGCTCCGCTTTTCGTCCCTGTCACCCGGTTTTGTAACTCGCCAGGCTGTGCGCATGACTCCGTCGCAGAAAAGCGAGAAAGCAGAACCGGGTTGGAAGAAGATTGGGCCATGCCTGTATCGTTACAAAGGCCGAGCATACTACGGGCTGGTAAAACACAAGGGCAAGCAGATTCGCCACTCGCTTGAAACTGAAGACCTCACCCTGGCGCGCAGGCCCGGAATACATGCGTCAATCACTGCCCCCCCGCCAGTCGTCGGGCCGCAGATCCTGTGCTCTTGGGCGCTTCTGGAATTTCTCGGAAAAATCCCCCTTGGGGTTAACCAATAGGGCCACCTGCCACCCTCAAAGAGGTAAAGGGATCTGCAGGCTCGGCGGAACCAGGCCGGTGACCCCCAGCCCGAGCAGGCGCAAGGGCCGGTCCACCAGCCGCTCCCGGCGCAAGATCGAGCAGGCGATGGCGTAGATGTCTCCGGCGCTCTCCACGGGATCCTCCACGCTGGTCTGCCGGGTCAGGGTCTTGAAGTCGCTGTAGCGGACCTTGATCTGGACTGTCCTCGCGGCCAGCCGCTCCTTGCCGAGCTTCTCTGCCAGTTCCAGCGCCTGGGCTTTCAGAGCCGGAACGAGCACCCGGCGGTCGTCGGTGTCGCACTCGAAGGTTTCCTCGGCGCTCACGCTCTTGACTTCCCCGTCATATTCGAGCGGGCGGTCATCCTCCCCGTGAGCATAGCGCCGGAGGATCGGCGCGTAGGAGCCCACCATCGCCCGCAGTTCGCCCCGGTAATCTTGAAGGTCGCCAATCGTGCGCAGCCCGGCCCTGGCCAGCACCTCTGCCGTCACCTTCCCGACACCGTGGATAGCCGATGCCGGGAGCGGGCGGAGGAAAGCCACCTTCTCGGTCTCCATGATGCAGAAGAGGCCGTCAGGCTTGCCGTGGTCGCTCGCGATTTTGGCGAGGAGCTTGTTGGAGCCGATACCGATGCTGGCGGTCAGGCGGCGCTCCGCGCGGATGAGGCCCTTCATTTCCCGGCCGAGCCCCTTGACCGCTTCGGGGTCGAAGCTTTCGAACCGGTGGCTCATGTCCAAGTAGGCCTCGTCAACGCTGACCTGCTCGACGGCACCGCCAAACCGGGCCAGCACCTCCATGATCGCGTGCGACTCCGTGCGGTAGGCCTCCAAGCGGGGGCGGATGAACACCCCGACGGGACAGAGCCGATGCGCCGTTCTCGACGGCATAGCCGAGCGGACGCCGAACTTGCGGGCCTCGTAGCTGGCGGCGCACACGACTCCCCGCTTGTCCGGCGGCGAGCCCACGATGACGGGCCTGCCCCGGAGAGACGGGCTGTCGCGCTGCTCCACGGAGGCAAAGAACGCATCCATGTCGATATGGAAGATGACGCGAGGCACGCCTGTGGGAGGTAGCAGCCGATTGGGCGAGGAGCAAGCCCCTGCTGCTCGCTGACTTGCCTGCGATTATTGTGTATTGTCAGGGGAGACGAAAGGGGATCAACTTAAAGACGCTGATGTCAGCGCGCTCCGACACCCTCAAGGCTGTTTCAACGGCAGCTGCCCTGAACGTGGTGGAGGGCACGGATACTGATCCCTAAAGTTTATGCGACAAAGCCAACTCTTTCTCCTTTCTGTCCTGCTTTTCGTTGGGCTTGCCCGTGCGCAACTCGTCTCACTCCAGTCGGAAAAGGGCATTGCAGTCGCCGATCTTTCCGACGCAAAAAAACAACCCCGCCTGCTGGCAGAGGGGTTTGACCCCTGCATTTCCCCGGATGGCAAGTCGGTCGCCTTCACCCGTCACGACAAGGATGGCAGCCTGTTTATCGCCGTCGCCGAAACGGCCACCGGCGAATGCCATCTCGTCAAAGGCATCCCGGGAAAGAGCAGCTACTTGCCGATCTGGTCGCCAGATGGAAGCACGATTTATTTCAACTCCTCTCTGGGAGACAACTGGGCCATCGCCCGCATCGATCCTGCAGGAGGCAATTTTCAGATCCTCAAGGATCTCCCACGGCAACCCGGATCGTATGCATGGTTTCCGAACGGGAAAGCCCTCCTGTGCGCCGACAAAGAGTCATTTTTCGTGCTTGTTTTCGACAGCAGTGGCAAAGCATCCCTCCGGGAGATTCCTAAATCCCCCGAGCTCACCGGGCTCTCTGTCCCCAGTCGCATTGAGGTTTCCCCCGACGGAGCAAGCGCGCTTTTTGACATGATGGTTCCGAAAGATGCCGGGCCCAAAGAGGACGTGCCGCCAGAAGCCATCTTCCTTCTCGACATCGCATCCGGCCGGATCACCCGCCTCACGCCAAAGGGGTTCAATGCCTTCCTAGCAAGTTGGCTGCCGGATGGTAAGGAGTTTCTCTTCACCACATTAAATGCAAAAACCGACCGGCTTAATATCTGCCGCGCCCCCGCCGACGGTTCCAGCAAGCCGGCCGTCGTCTTCCAGAACGCCAAGGAACCGAAGGTCGCCCGATAGGAATGGCCCCGGCCATGCTTATGCCGTTTGATTTTTCTGGGGTTCGATTCCTGAGCAGGCAACCAAGGCAAAGAGTTTGTCGGAGGAGATGAAAAGCACCTCAGCCTTGGCAAATCCCGCATCGCGTGCCATGCGGCAGTAGGTGGCAGGGGATTCGGGAAAATCCGCGCTGCGGACGTGTGCAAGAGCCCCTTCAAGTTCCTCCGGAGTAACCCCGGTATATGTGGCGCGCGCATGCTCGGACGTACGGGTCAAAAATCCCTCGCGATCCTCGCCATCGAGGAGTGCAGGCTCGAAAAACACGAGGCCGCCAGAGGGCTTCAGGCGGGCGAGAGCGGATCGCAGGAAGGTGATCTTGTCGTGAGTCGGAAGGTGATGGAACGAGAGCCCGATGAAGATGATGTCAAAGACGGCGGTCATCCTCGGAAGCTCCTGAGAAAAATCCGCGCAGATCTGGTTGCGAGGGAATGGGCAGGAAGACAGATTTTCCTCCGCGAGCTTGAGCGCTACGGGCGAACAGTCCAGCCCAGTGTAGGATGTGATATCGCGGTTCGCCAAGATCTTCGAGGTAAAGGTGGCGTCTCCGCAGCCCAGATCAAGGAAGTCCCCAACCGGTCCTCGGGCATCCAGCCAACCCTCGAACGCCGCCATCGCCTCACGGTGGTGGAGGTGGTTGTGGAGAACGAATTTTTTGTAAACCTCCCAGTGATCGAAGAACTCTCGAACGGTGGCTGTATCCTCGTGCATCCGGGGGATAGGATGACTTCCTTCCACCATCGGCAAGCCTTTTCATTGGCGCGCTCCGGTTCTGGGGAATATTCATCCGCGAACCGCTTTCGGCAGCCCGCGGAATACATGTTCGACCACGACCTCGGCGTCACATCCACGCTCACACTCTCCCTCAAAAAGATTGATTCCGACTTCTTCGAAGAGGAGGAAGCGATTGTTGTGAACAAACGAGCCATCGAACACCTCCGGGCTGATCCGGTCATGGCTCGGCTGATTGAGCAGATCGGTCCAATCCGGCACCGTCCGAACCGCCTGCCGCCGTTCCAGTCGCTCGTCCATGCCGTGATCCACCAGCAGTTGAGCGGGAAGGCGGCAGGAACGATTATGGGTCGGTTCTGCGCGATTTTCGGAAAATCCGATCACGCAGCGGATGGCTGATCGACTTCTGCAAGAAATCTGGCTACCGATACTGCGACCGCCTGCACGCCCACCTCTTCGGAAATACCAAAGGAACCTGAATGCCCTACCGGATCTGCAAGACCATCGAAATCGAGAACGGTCACATGCTCACACATCACCCGGACAAGTGCAGGTTCCCGCACGGGCACAGCCGGAAGGTCGAGATCGCGATCGAATCGGACGAGCTGGATGCCTGTGGCATGGTCTGCGACTTTAAGGTCGTGAAGGATGCGGTGGGCGGCTACCTCGACACCTTCGACCATGCGCTTTGCGTTAACACGCAGGACCCGATGTTCGAGACGCTCAAGTCGGCCTATGGTGAGAGGGTCATCGCCTTCGCCGACACCGAGCCGACCACCGAGGTGCTGGCCAAGACGTTTTTCGACGAGATTGCCCGCGGCCTCGCCGCCTACGCCGGACGCACCGACACCCGCTACAAACTCCGACCGAGAGTGCGCCTGATCAAAATTCGCGTGTGGGAAACCAGCTCATCCTGGGCGGAATACGAGGCATGAAAGACGTCCAAAATACCCCAGACACGAGAGGGATCGCCATCGATCAGGTTGGCGTCTGCGACCTGACCTACCCGATCACCGTCCTAGACAGGGAAAACCAGAAGCAGCAGTGCGCGGCAAAGATTTCCCTGTCGGTCAGCCTGCCCCACCACTTCAAGGGGACCCACATGAGCCGGTTCCTGCAGATTCTGGCCGAGCATCAGGGAGAAGTCACCATGCGGACGGTCCCTGCGATCCTCCACGACCTGAAAAAGCGCCTCGATGCCGAGTCCGCCCACATCGAAGTCGAGTTCCCATATTTCCTCCAGCGGAAAGCGCCCGTCTCGGGCCTCAGCGCCCCCATGAACTACACCTGCGCGTTCATCGGCGAGTCGAATGCCGGCAGCGACGATTTTCTCCTTCGCGTCTGCACCCCGGTTGGAACCCTCTGCCCGTGCTCGAAGGAGATCAGCGACTACGGAGCGCACAACCAGCGCGGCTACGTGACGATCACCGTGCGCACGCGGAAACATGACGACGGGCAATGGGACTTCCTCTGGATCGAGGAGCTGGTCGCCATCGCCGAGAAGTCCGCATCTGCCCCAATCTACCCCCTTCTGAAGCGTACGGATGAGCGGTTCGTCACGATGCAGGCTTACGACAACCCGGTCTTCGTCGAAGATGTTGTCCGGAATGCTGCTGCGCAGCTCAAAAAAGATCCGAGAATCGTCTGGTTCGAAGTCCGCGCCGTCAACCACGAGAGCATCCACAACCACTCCGCTTTTGCGGTGGTGAGGAGCGAGTAAAGACCCTCGGGGCAAGCCCCGAGGCATTTGGAGGAACCGGCCCTGTCCGGTCCGTTGCTATCGACGGACGACACGGAGGTCATCCCTCCAGCACCAAAGCCGAAGCAAGCTTCGGGGTATCAGACCCACAGCGAATGAATATCCTCATCATCGCCTCCTGCACGGGCGAGAAGGCAGTCGAGTCTGGCCGGCAGCTTACGCGAGAGGATTTTGCTCTGGGTGCCAAGCATGTGGCCAAGCGAGAGAATGGGCATCGAGTTGTCCTGCGCTATCTCTGGATTCCATCAACCGCCTTCGCCATTCTGCGCATCAGGAATCGCGTGGCCCTTGGCGGGCACGACGACCCTTCGGCAATGTGCGCCGCAGGGCGGAATACCCGCGCTCGGTATTTTCTCCGAACCCTTCCAGTTGGATGCCGGTGAACCGGACCGCCATCCGGTAGCGGGTGGCAAACCGGCAAAACTCGAACTTGTCGCCAAGGAAACCGAGCGCGATGGGGTGCATTCTTTTCACGGCTCGCGCGTTTTCGTGCTGTCCCGGGCCGCCGAGCGGGAGGTAAACTGCGGGCATGAAAGAAGGATTGAGGAAGCGCGCCCCGATCATTTGGGGATTTGCGGCTGCCCTTGGCGTCACGGCCGGTTTCGAGTGGTGGATGGGGCGCTCGCTTTTCGGACCTGATGGCAAGCCCGGCCTCTGGGAGGGCAACATCTGGAGCAGCGAATGTTCCCAGCGCCTGGCAGATGCCTATTCTTTCTCCCACATTGGCCATGGGCTTTTATTTTTCGGCCTGCTCTGGCTCTTTGCCCGGCGCGTGCCGATCCGCTTCCGCTTCCTGATAGCCGTGCTGGCAGAGGCGGGATGGGAAATGCTCGAAAACTCGCCGATCATCATCAACCGCTACCGTGAGGCAACAATGGCCCTCGGATATTCGGGCGACAGCATCCTCAATTCCCTGAGCGATATTCTGATGATGTGCCTCGGGTTCTTTCTGGCATGGCGGCTTCCGCTTTGGGCGAGCGTGATGCTTTTCGTCGCGATGGAGGTTGGCTGTGTCCTCTGGGTGCGGGACAACCTCACCCTCAACGTCATCATGCTCGTCCACCCGGTCGAGGCGATCAAGGCGTGGCAGATGGGCGGCCGTCTCTGAGGTTTTGACGAGCTGGCGGCTGCCAGATCACTTTCCTTCGCTTGCCACCTCCACGCTGGTGACGTTGGATTCATCGACGAGAACCAGAACTCTTCCTATCCCGGTCGGCTTGGAAGGGGTGCGCCTCATGCTTCAGCCACCATGGGTCGGTGCCGGGCGGTGAACCAGAAGAAAATGGAACACCCTTTCCGGCAGGGCAAGATATTCGCACCGCGACAGATGTTCCACGGGCCGGCCTCCGGGGCGCGCGTGCCTGCGGGACATCACACCCCGCGCAGGCCGGTCAGCAAGAGCTCGGCGTTTGAGCGGGTATGCTGGAGGTTGCTGACAAGAACCTCCATCGCCTCAGCCGCAGGAAGCTCGGAAAGCTGCCGCCGGAGCTGGACCACCCGCTCGTATTCGTCGGGGTGAAAGAGCAGCTCTTCCCGCCGGGTCCCCGACTTGACGATGTGGATGGCAGGAAAGATCCGCAGCTCAGCAATCGAGCGGTCGAGGTGAAGCTCCATGTTTCCGGTCCCCTTGAACTCCTCAAAAATGAGGTCATCCATCCGGCTTTTCGTTTCGATGAGCGCTGTTCCGAGGATCGTCAGGCTCCCCCCCTCCTCAACATTTCTTGCCGAGCCAAAAAACCGTCTTGGCCTCGCGAGGGCTTTGGAGTCGACGCCACCGCTCATCGTCCGGCCTTTTGTTGGCTGGAGGTTGTTGTAGGCGCGCGCCATGCGCGTGATCGAATCCAGGAGGATGATCACGTCGCGCCCGAGCTCGACCAGGCGCTGCGAGCGGTCGGATACGGCCTCGCAGATCTGGACGTGCCGGGTCACGGGCTCATCAAATGTCGAGGCGTAGATCTCGCAGTCCAGTGCGCGCCTCATATCGGTCACCTCCTCCGGGCGCTCGTCCACCAGGAGCAAGATCAGCACGGCGTCCGGGTGGTTTTTCCGGATCGAGCGCGCGAGGGTCTGGAGCATGAGCGTCTTCCCTGCCCGCGGAGGCGAGGCGATCAGTCCGCGCTGGCCCATGCCAAGAGGGGTGATCAGGTCGACCGCCCGGGCGGACAGCTCGGGCTCAAGCGAGGCCTCCAAAAAGATCCGCCGGTTAGGAAAGAGCGGCGTAAGCTTTTCAAAATCCATCGGGGGCCTCCACTGGGCGACCGGGATCCCCTCGACGGAGATCAGCTCATCAACCACAAGCCCGCGCTCGCGATGCCGCGGCAGGCGGGCGGAAAACTCCAGCATCAAGCCCTCGCGCAGCCCGGCGGCCCGCATCAGATGCGGCAGCACAAAGACATCCTCCGGCCCCGGCCTGAGGTCGAAGGCCGCCCAGCGAAGCACCCCGGAGTCCCCAGCCCTCTCGAGCAGGCCTTTGCCCGTCAGGCGCCCGCCCGCAGAGAGCTGATGCCTCGCCTGGTCCATGATCAGGTGGTGCCGGGTGGAATCCGGGCGCACCCGAACCCCCGCGTCCCGCGCCCGTGCAATCAATGCCTCGAGCGACAAATGCTGGAGGTCGTTTAATAATAAATCAGGAGGAACTTCTGCAGAAGACATGAAGGAAACGTGTGAAACCCATTGGCTGGCCGAAGGGAGAAAAATCCCGCAGCCGCCAGTGATCGAAAACCCTTTCCTGACGCGTTGCCAATGAGGAAGCAAGCCAAAAATCTCCCGGCGGCGATTTCTCTGGGAGGATTCGCCTCGGAATCCTGCCCCTGGCTGGCCGCCCGGCGGGATCGTGCCCGCCTGACAAGCGCCCTCCGCCTGCGGCCCGCAGGCGGGAATTGCCGGAATTGCCTTGCCAGCATGGCGGATGGCCACTGGACTTTCTGCCATGGAAAATGCTAACCCGCTAGGGATCGAACGCTTGGAGAGGCGTTTGGCGATGGAGAGTTGAGGCCCTGCTGAAATGGCGATCCTCCTTTCACCCAGGGGAGCCCTGCACTTTGATGCGGAGGCTGTCGCGGACATTGATGCCCCGGTGGCCGCCGGCCTGAAAGCTGCGGCCGAGGAGGGCTCGGCCGCGCTTCTGCTGCACCTGGCGACCCGGCATGTCGAGATGGCGCTCCCCCCGGCAGAGAGCTTCTGGCGCTCGTTTTCGCGCCGATATTTCACCGCGCTTTGCCATACGGATGATCCGCTGGCGCTCGGGGAGATCGCGCCGCCGGAGGATGCCGGGCTGGAGGAGCTCGCCGCATCCGCCCCTCCGATGACGGGGGCGGAATATCTGGATCGCTCGAGGCTCGACCGCCTCTGGAGGGAGCTGGACACCCTGGTTTTTTCGGGTATCCGGAGCGCGAAGGATGGTCCGCAAGGGTGGCTGAAAGAGCAGAACCCGGTTTGGAATCTTGTCGGGCGGGTCACGTTCCACCTTGCAGAGAACAAGAAGAGCGGGGCGCACCCGTTCGCATTTCTCGCCACCTACACCCACAGGATCTCGGATCAGGCGACCCCGCAATACCTCCCGCTCGGGCGCGCCTTCGAGGAGTTTTCCGGGGCCCGAAACCGCCAGGCCCTCCTCTCGCTCCTTGCTCCGGTGCAGCGCGCCTCGGCAAGGAGCCGCTTCGTGCGCGAGCTCGTCGAGTCGAAGCGCGTCTATCAGCCGCAGGCCTTCACCTCCCGCGAAGCCCACCAGTTCCTGCAGGAGATCCCGGCCTTCGAGGAATCCGGCCTCCTCGTCCGCGTCCCCGCCTGGGGCCGCCCCGCCCGCCCGAAGGTCAAGGTCACGGTCGGGGCCGGAAAGCCAGCAGGGATCGGGCTCGATGCCCTC
>Ga0194058_10001083_pt1 | contig 13679 bp, 8 predicted proteins | sample SepL4417m_MetaG_FD_155490 | JGI IMG/M metagenome (GOLD analysis project Ga0194058, IMG submission 155490) | Anoxic zone freshwater microbial communities from boreal shield lake in IISD Experimental Lakes Area, Ontario, Canada - Sep2016-L442-17m | ecosystem: Environmental > Aquatic > Freshwater >... | reverse complement strand
ACTATGTCAGACATATCACCATCACCTTAGTGTTATTAATGAATTAAACCGATTTAATAATATCCTAAAAACAATTATTAATTTTGTTTTATAAACGCCAGAATATTGATTAACTGATCAGCAGATTTAATGGCTAATGCCTATAAAATAAGCCCTGCCATAATTATTATAGCTAGTCAGAAAGATTTTGTCTTTGTCAGTACGCATAAATTGACACCAACAACTTTATTAAACAATCATAGAAAAGTTAAAACTTTCCGTGCATCTATATAATGGAGCCATAATGAAGCTCAGCAGGCGCTGCTTTAAGCTTCTTCAGAAACGTGATCCAAGCCAAAAGCGGCATGTAACGCCCTGACTGCAAGCTCCATATATTTTTCATCCACCACGACAGAGATTTTTATTTCTGATGTTGCAATCATGCGAATATTAATCCCTTCATCTGCCAGGGTTTTAAACATGGTACTGGCAATACCTGCATGGGAACGCATACCCACACCAACAATTGATACTTTTACCAGACTGTTGTCGCCCTTTACTTTTCTTGCGCCCAACTCGATACTGGTTTGATCCAAAATAGCTTTGGCACGCAGATAATCATTACGATGTACCGTAAAAGTAAAATCAGTAGTGGCATCCTCGGCAATATTCTGGACGATCATATCCACTTCAATATTAGCATCGGCGATAGGGCCCAGAATTTTAAAAGCAACTCCCGGTAAATCAGGTACGCCGGTGATCGTTAATTTTGCCTCATCCCGATTAAAAGCAATGCCGGATATTAAAGCACTTTCCATTTGTGATTCCTCGTAAGTAATAAGTGTGCCACGTCCTTCTTTAAATGAAGACAATACGCGCAAAGCAACGTTATATTTTCCGGCAAATTCGACCGACCTGATTTGCAAAACTTTTGAACCCAAGCTGGCCATTTCCAGCATTTCTTCAAAAGTAATATGATCAAGCCTGCGAGCTTTTGGCTCAACCCGTGGATCAGTGGTGTAAACGCCGTCGACATCGGTATAAATATGGCACTCATCGGCTTTTAATGCCGCCGCTAAAGCAACAGCAGTCGTATCCGAGCCGCCGCGACCCAAGGTCGTAATATTGCCATGTTCATCAACGCCCTGAAAACCGGCAACCACCACCACTTTTCCGGCGTCAAGATCGGCACGTATTCTGGCATCTTCAATTTCGCGAATCCGCGCCTTGGTATAACTGCTATCGGTCAGTATTTTTACCTGCCCGCCGGTATAAGAGCAGGCATCACAGCCGATTTGATGTAAGGCCATACTTAATAGCGCGACCGTCACCTGTTCACCGGTAGAAATTAAAACATCCATTTCCCGATCGGTCGGTTGCGCCTGCATTTCTTTTGCCAGTGCAATTAAACGGTTGGTTTCGCCGCTCATGGCGGACAAAACCACAATAATTTGATCGCCCAAATCCTGGGCTTTTTTAACTTTTTCGGCAACCGCCTTGATACGCTCTACCGAACCTACCGACGTGCCGCCAAATTTATAAACATAAAGTGCCATTCAATAAAACCTTGTTATTACGCGCCCAATTGCGCTTGAATCCAAACAGAAACACCGGCTAACGCGGCCGCCAAACCGGCTGGATCATTACCGCCAGCCATTGCCAAATCAGGTTTGCCGCCCCCTTTACCACCGACTTGAGTGGCTACAAAATTAACCAAATCACCGGCTTTTATCTGCTCTAAAAGATCTTTAGACACAACGGCAATTAAACTGACTTTGTCACCTTCCACCACCGCCAGAACAATGGCGCAACGGCCGAGCTTGTTTTTTAGTTGGTCGGCCAGTTCACGCAAGGATTTGGTATCCACATCATCGAGCTTAACCGCCAATACTTTCACACCGGCCACCTCAACAGCCTGGGCGCTCAGTTCGCCACCGGCTGAACTGGCCAGTTTTGAATTAAGACGCTCCAGTTGTTTTTCCAGTGAACGGGTTTTTTCCAGCAGTTGCTCTACTTTTTCAGCGGCTTTTTCAGGTGAACTTTTCAATAAGCCGGCAATACTGGTCAAGGCTTTATCACGACCGGCTATCCAATCGATACACTGACTACCCGTGACCGCTTCGATACGTCTAACCCCTGCGGCAACACCGGTTTCACTGATTATTTTAAAACAGCCAATATCCCCTGCCCGCTCAACATGCGTACCGCCGCAAAGCTCGGTAGAAAACTCGCCCATTTTTAAAACCCTGACTTCAGCGCCGTATTTTTCGCCAAACAACGCCATAGCACCGGCTTGTACCGCCAGATCTTTAGCCATAACTTGTGCAGTAACCGGATTATTTAAACGAATCTGCTCATTAACCAAACGCTCAAGGGTGGAAATTTGATCCGGGGTAACCGGTTCAAAATGTGCAAAGTCAAACCGCAAACGCTCGGTATTAACCAGCGAGCCTTTTTGAGTCACATGCTCACCTAAAGTCTGCCTTAACGCGGCATGTAATAAATGCGTCGCTGAATGATTCAATTCAGTGGCTTTTCTGTCTGCGGCACTGACTTTGGCATCACAGAGTTGACCGGTGTTCAACGTGCCTGAAAGCAACTTGCCTTGATGTAAAAACAGATTACCGCCCTGTTTTTGGGTATCCGTCACTTCAAACACAGCGCCCGCTGCAATAATTTGCCCGCAATCGCCAATCTGACCACCGGACTCTGCATAAAAAGGTGTTTTATCCAACACCACCAAACCGTCTTCACCCGCTTGCAAACTGTCTACGGGTTGACCTTGATTATACAAGGCAACGATATGCACGTGATCTTCCAGATTATCATAGCCGGTAAATTCAGTCTGACTATCCAACTGTATTTCCTGACTGTATTCAGCACTAAAACTACTGGCTGAACGGGCTCGGTCACGTTGTGCCGACATCGCCATTTCAAAACCGGCATGATCAACGGTCAGATTATTTTCACGTGCAAAATCAGCGGTTAAATCGACCGGAAAACCATAGGTATCATAAAGCTGAAATACCGTTTCGCCCGGAATAACCGAACCTTGCATCTTGGCGACACACGCTTCCAGAATCTTCATGCCTTGGGTTAGGGTTTCGGTAAAACGTTCTTCTTCTTTTTTTAGAACCCGTTCAACTTGCGCTTGCGCCGCTTTAAGTTCAGGAAACGCATCGCCCATCTCCTCAACCAGTGGTGCAACCAGTTTATAAAAGAAAACACCCTGAATACCCAAACGGTAACCATGTCGAATGGCGCGTCGAATAATACGGCGCACGACATAACCTCTGCCCTCATTGGAGGGCATGACTCCATCCGCTACCAGAAAAGCACAAGAACGAATATGATCGGCAATAACGCGTAATGAGCTTTGGCTTAAATCAGTCGTGCCAACCAATTGAGCGGCCGCTTTTAAAACCGCTTGAAATAAATCAATTTCATAATTATTATGCACGCCCTGCAATACCGCACTAATCCGCTCCAGACCCATGCCGGTATCAACCGATGGTTTAGGCAGTGGCGTTAAGGTGCCATCGGCGGCGCGGTCATATTGCATAAACACCAGATTCCAGACTTCGATATATCTATCGCCATCTTCTTCAGGCGTACCGGGAGGGCCGCCGGGAATATCTGCACCGTGATCGTAAAATATTTCGGTACAAGGGCCGCAAGGGCCGACATCACCCATAGACCAAAAATTATCTTTAGCGCCTATTTTTGAAAGTCTGGCCGGTGAAACACCAATATCATGCAACCAGATATTTTCTGCTTCGGCATCCTCTTCAAAAACGGTGACCCATAATTTCTCGGCAGGAATTTCCAACTCTTTGGTTAAAAAATCCCAGGCATAATGAATGGCCTCTTTTTTAAAATAATCGCCAAAACTGAAATTACCCAGCATCTCAAAAAAAGTGTGATGCCTTGCAGTATAACCGACATTTTCCAGGTCATTATGCTTGCCGCCGGCTCTCACACAACGTTGGGTGGTCACCGCTTTATTGTAATCGCGCTGTTCCCGGCCTAAAAACATATCCTTAAACTGAACCATTCCCGCATTGGTAAATAATAAAGTCGGATCATTACCCGGTACCAGCGAACTTGATGGCTCTATGGAATGCCCTCGCTGATGAAAGAATTCCAGAAAGGCGGTGCGCAACTCGGCGCTAGTCATTTTTTTCATGGTATAAGTGATTTTAAAAGAGTGTGCAAAAATGCACCCTAGAATTTAATATTCAAATGATCAAACAAAGCACTAATCATTGTGCCGGAAAAACCGCGCTGCATTAAAAAACGGCTGCGTTTGGCCCAATCATTACGGTCAATCCGTAAATCATGGCCGTATTTTTTAGTATAAACCTGCTCCAGCAGTTCTAGCCAACTCCCTGCTGCTTTGCAAACAAGGTCTTCAAGATCAACCGCTTCAATGCCTTTCTTCTTAAGTTCATAAGAAATCCAGGCCGGCCCGTAGCCTTTTTGAATCCGGCTTCTGGCATAACTTTCCGCATAGCGAGAGTCGCTCTGCCAACCTTGCAGAGCAAACTCATCAATAACAGCCAAAATTTCATCCTTGCCAAAACCTCTTAGCAGCAATTTATTCAGTAATTCTTTTTGGCTATGCTCCCTACGCGCCAACAAGCGAAGACCGGATTCCTTGATTTGCTTTAAGTCACTGCTTATCGCTTCTTGATCTTCACTCATTTTGGGGATGAATAAATTAGCTTGATTTAAATTTCATCATCCACAGGCGCTTCAGCTTCAATAACAGGCTGCGCCTTTTTAAAAGCCTCTGTCCTTATTTTGACTTCAATCTCTTTCGCTTTTTCAGGATGTTCTTTTAAGAAAACTTTTACATTTTCTTTGCCTTGGCCGATTTTTTCATCGCCATAACTATACCAAGAACCGGCTTTTTGAATAAACCCATAACTCACGCCCAGATCAACCAGTTCGCCCAGAAAGGAAATGCCTTCACCGTATAAAATTTCAAACTCGGCTTGTCTAAAAGGCGGTGCCACTTTGTTTTTTACCACCTTTACCCGGGTTTCATTACCGATAATTTCGTCGCCTTTTTTTACCGCACCAATCCGACGAATATCCAGACGCACTGACGCATAAAACTTAAGCGCGTTACCACCGGTTGTCGTTTCAGGACTACCGAACATAACCCCGATTTTCATCCTGATCTGGTTAATAAAAATAACCAGGGTGTTGGAGCGTTTAATATTACCCGTTAATTTTCTTAGCGCCTGCGACATCAATCTCGCTTGCAAACCCATGTGGGAATCACCCATATCGCCTTCAATCTCGGCTTTCGGTGTTAAGGCCGCGACAGAGTCAATAACGACTACATCAACCGCTCCCGAACGCACCAGCATATCGGTAATCTCCAAAGCCTGCTCGCCGGTATCCGGCTGAGAAACCAGCAATTCATCGACATTAACGCCGATTTTTTCAGCATAGCTTGGATCCAAGGCATGTTCCGCATCAACAAAGGCCGCCGTTCCACCCAGCTTTTGCATTTCAGCAATCACTTGCAAGGTCAGTGTTGTTTTACCGGATGATTCAGGGCCATAAATCTCAACCACACGACCACGCGGCAAACCGCCACAACCCAGCGCAATATCCAGCCCTAAAGAACCCGTAGAGACCACATCAATATCACGGGATGCAGCCACATCGCCCATACGCATCACCGAGCCTTTACCAAACTGCTTTTCTATCTGCATCAAGGCTGCGCCTAGTGCTTTCTTTTTATTCTCATCCATTATTATTACCTTGTAGGTTAAAAAATGTCGACCAACTCATCCAATTATTATCACATAGACACCGGGGTTCGGGTAGCAATCTCTGCTTAAAACTTGCCGGCCTTGGCTCTGGCTTCTTTGCCGCCCGCTAAGTCACCCTGCATTTCTCTTGCCCTGGCAACCAATAACCAACTGTGTTTCTTAAGCTGCGCATCATTGGAAGCCAATAACGCGGCTTTTTTTGCAAGATCTTCTGCCAACCGGGGTTTTGACTGTTTTAGCTTTAATAACGCCAACTTATAATACAAAGTTGCATTACGCGGCTCAATTCTGATGGCCCGTTCAATAGTCGTCGTTGCCGACTCAATATTTCCCGACTTGCTATTTTGGGTGGCCGCTAACGCTAAGGCACTAACCGCCGGCGATAAAGGCGCAAACGTTTCCAATGGCTCAAAAGCCGGCGGCAAAGGCGGTGGTGGCGGTGGCGGTGGCGGTGGTGCCAAAAATTCTGGCTTGGGTGCAATGACCACCGGCTCCTGACTCGGACTCGGACTCGGACTCGGATTTAGATTGGGTTTTGTCGGTTCTTGCCCGGGTGCCGAAAAACTTTGCCCGGGTACCACCCCACCCTGCGCTGGTGCCAAAGCTTCCAGTCCTTGCTGTTGCTGTTGCTGTTGCGGTTGTTGTTGCTGTTCCGGCGCTAAAGGTTCTGGTTCCAACGCTTCCAGCGGTTCGGTTATTGGCACAAACTCCTGAAGTGGTTTGGTTTTAACTATCTCCGTAGATTCTTCAATTATCGGCTCAACTTTTTTGGGTTTCTGTGCTTTCGGCTTTCGCTTCGGCAAGGCAGGCTTGGTTTTAACGGAAACCGTTGATCCGTTTCCATAGACCGGTGCAGGAGGTTGAGAGCCAAAAAACTCGGAACATCCGGCAAGAAAAGCAGGTAATGTTAAAATAAAAATAAGTCGTTTAATTAGCATGTTTTATAGTGTTGGCAATGATGGGTTTACTAATGAAATGACGGTCAATTATCTTAATTGAAATCAAGCACAACGGTAACTACCCGGTAGCTAGTGGCTTCAATCATAGAACACGGATGACACTGATTATACGGATTTCAACGGATTTTATTTTTAGTCGAAGCTTGAGAATCTTCCCTCACATCTGCGTTCTATTTTTTAAAATCTGAATCGTTACATACATTCTTACATTCCGCGACTAAACGACGGGGCTTTGCGATCATTAATGACAAAAAACCAATCACTTGATCAATCGTAATTATTCAGTCCCCCTCTTTAACAAAGAGGGGTTAGGGGAGATTTTATTAGATAAATCCCCCTCAACCCCCCTTTTTCAAAGGGGGAGGTGAATACTTATGATCAATTCAACAAAGCATCATATTCTATTATTCGCCGTCCATTCTACATTTTTTCTTGAAATCCAGTGAGCATTGATCTTTTAAATCACCACCTGCGTCTAAACTCCCAGAACCACTAACAAGCCTCGCAGCACTAAATCACGATCAATAATTGGCTTGTTATTAAGCTGTGCCGCGATAATGTCGGCATCGCCACCGGTTAAAATTAAAGACAGTGCGTTGGGTTGTTTGCTTAACACCTGCTCAATCAAACCGACAGCGGCGGCCAAGGTGCCGCTATAAATAGCGGCTTCGGTAAAACTGGCAGGGCCAACCCCGTAGTTTGTTTCATTAAATGGCAGTGCAGCAGTCCCGGTCGCCAGAGATTGTTTCATCAGTGTCAAGCCGGGGCTAATCAGACCGCCTTGATGGTTACCATCGGCATCCAGAAAATCAACCGTGATGGCGGTGCCACAATCAACAATACAGGCCGGTTTTTTATAATGGTTACGCACCGCGACCAGCGCCAACCAGCGATCAACGCCCAATTTTTCAGGGTGTTGATAGGCGTTAACCACACCAAAGGCATGAGCTTGAGCGGTTACCTGAATAATTTCAAGAGTCGGCCACAGCTCAACTGCTACCGCCAACACCAACGCCAACAAGGGTGTCGAACCCACACAGGCAATGGCAAGGCGCTTGGGTGACGTTAGCGGTTTCCATATTTCAAGTAGTTGTTGCCGGGTAATCAGTTGATTAACCAGCGCCTGACTGGCAATCACTCCGTCCTCTTGCACAAGCGCCCATTTGAGTCGGGTATTACCGCTATCAATCAGTAAATTCATAGGGTTGCCGCGCTAAAACTCACTTCACCTGAAGCAAAAGCCTGCACCGTGCCATCCGGTTTTTTAATCAATAACAGGCCGTTATCATCAATCCCTTCAACAATACCTTCAATGTGTTGCTGCCCAATAAACAGGATTGCCGATTTGCCTTTTAAACAATCGTAGCTGCGCCATTCATCAAGATACGCGTTAATGCAAACCGTTTCAAAGCCGTTAACAATGGCAAGCATTTGATTTAAAACGCTACCCGCCAGCTCATTTCTAAGTACCGGATTTTCGCAGCTAATTTGGGTCAGATCAGTCCAGGCCTGCGTGATGGTTTGCGCCTGGTGTTCAGGTAAAAACAGATTTAAGCCCAAACCAATAACAGCGGCACAAGGACCATCCGTTTCACCTGACACTTCAATGAGTATGCCACCCAATTTTTTACCCTGAGAGTAAATATCATTCGGCCACTTTAAGCCCACATCATTAATATTATGTTCTTTTAAAGCCCTGATAACAGCAACGCCCATCGCCAAACTTAAGCCTGCCGTACCGGCAATGCCGCCTTGTTGAAAACGCCAGAGTAGGGATACATAAATATTACTGCCGTAGGGTGAAACCCATTGCCGCCCTCGCCTGCCTTTGCCCGCTGTTTGATGCTCGGCAAAACAAACAAAACCGGATTCGGCATTGTTACGGGAATGTGCCATCAAATAACTGTTGGTGGAATCAAGGCTGTCATGAATTTCCAGCGTTGAAACAAGCGCCTTATTCTGCTCGGTAAGACGGGCATTGATTTCTGACTGCACCAATAATTCCAATGGTTTATCCAGCCGATAACCTTTACCACTGACTGCCGAATGATGCAGACCCAAGGCCGTCAAGCCGCTTAACTGTTTACAAATAGCCGAACGACTCACACCCAGCACCTCGGCCAATTCAGTTCCGGAATGAAATTCACCATCCGCTAACAGCGCAAGGATTTTTTTTTGTTTATCAGAAATAAGCACGGTTTTTATCGTTAAAATCGAAAGAGTGATGATTTACTTAATCAATAAATCTTAAAAGCTCATCACCACGAAGACACGAAGGACACGAAGAAAGAAAACTTCGTGTCCTTCGTGTCTTCGTGGTGAATAAAAATACCGGTGGCATTTAAAATTCAGGGGATTATACGTCAACACGTCGTATTATTGTCGATAATTAAAGCGGTAGTTAGTCAGGATCCATCAGAACGCACCTTAAATATTATTTGCTCCTTGCTCCGGTTTATAGAACTGTATATGATTTACTTTTTATCGCCTCACTTTAGAAACTTGACCCAATAATGCACGCACACACCGCAGCGGATTTTTAATACATCAAACCCACACCCAGTTTTCCGCAAGTCAGTGTAACCGTGGCACGTATAAACACACAAGCAACGCGCTTAAGGAAAATACAATGTCCACACAAACAAATTATATCCGTTGGTTTAATGAATTAACGATAGACGATGTGCCGCTGGTCGGCGGAAAAAATGCCTCTTTAGGTGAAATGTACCGTGAATTAACGCCCCAAGGCATTCAAATACCCAATGGTTTTGCCGTGACCGCTGAAGCCTACCGTTATTTACTGGAACAAGCCGGAGCCTGGCAACTTCTGCATCAGGCGCTGGATGACCTGAATCCTGAAGATGTCAGTGATCTTGCCAGACGTGCGCTTAAAGCCCGCGAGATTATCTATGCGGCCCCCTTCCCCGCTGACCTTGAAGACCAAATACTAAAAGCCTACGCAAAACTACACCGGCAATACGGTGATACGATGAGCGTGGCCGTCCGCAGTTCTGCCACCGCCGAAGACTTACCCACCGCCAGCTTTGCCGGACAACAAGACACCTTTCTTAATATACGCGGTGAACTGGCGTTACTGGAAGCTTGTAAACGCTGTTTTGCCAGTTTATTTACTGACCGCGCCATCCATTACCGCGTTGACCAAGGCTTTGATCATTTCAAACTGGCCTTATCAATCGGCATCATGAAAATGGTGCGCTCTGATTTAAATGCCAGCGGCGTCATGTTTTCTCTGGATACGGAATCCGGTTTTAGCGATGTGGTTTTTATTACCGGCGCTTACGGCCTGGGTGAAAATGTCGTGCAAGGCGCTGTTGACCCCGATGAATTTTATGTCCACAAACCGACTTTTGAACAAGGCCATCGTGCGGTATTAAAACGCACCTTGGGCTCCAAAAAAATAAAAATGATTTATAGCGAGGGTCGCACGCGTGAGTCAACACGTAATGTCGTTACTTCTGCTAAAGAACGTAACCATTTTTGTCTGACCGATCAGGATGTTTTAACCTTGGCAGACTATGCCATTAAAATAGAAAAGCATTACAGCGCCAAAGCAGGGCAAGCCAAACCGATGGATATGGAATGGGCAAAAGACGGCCTTGACGGTATTTTGTATATTGTTCAGGCGCGGCCAGAAACGGTCGTGTCCCAATTAAGCGGGATGATGTTGGAGCAATATATCCTTAAAAGCACAGCCACTCCCGTGGTTACCGGGCATTCGGTCGGCAGTAAAATTGCCACCGGTAACGCCCGTATTATTGATAACGTGGGGCAACTGGGCAGCTTTAAAGCGGGCGATGTACTGGTTGCCGACATTACCACGCCCGATTGGGAACCGGTGATGAAAATTGCCTCGGCCATCGTCACCAATCGGGGCGGTCGTACCTGCCATGCCGCCATTATCTCACGGGAATTGGGCGTTCCAGCGGTCGTCGGTTGTGATAACGCCACGACAACGCTTAAAAACAATTCACCCGTCACCGTCTCCTGTGCAGAAGGCGATAACGGCAAAGTTTATGACGGCATTCTTGATTTTGAAATACAAACTACCGACCTGTCCGGCTTGAAACGCCCAAAAACCAAAATCATGCTGAATCTTGGCAATCCGGAACTGGCCTTTAAAACCAGCTTTTTGCCCAATGACGGCGTGGGTTTGGCGCGTATGGAATTTATTATCACGGAATACATCAAAGCGCACCCAATGGCTTTGATACACCCGGAACAAGTGTTAGACGCCAACGAACGGGAGCAACTAAACGAGTTGACACGCCACTACCAAAAGCCCGAAGACTTCTTTATCCAACGCCTGTCGGAAGGTGTGGGCACGATTGCCGCCGCCTTTTATCCAAAACCCGTCGTGGTAAGAATGTCCGATTTTAAAACCAATGAATACGCCACCTTATTAGGTGGACGTTGGTTTGAGTTTGACGAACCCAACCCGATGATCGGTTTTCGTGGTGCCTCCCGTTACACGCATCCGGCCTACGCAGAAGGCTTTGCGCTCGAATGCGCCGCCATGAAACGGGTACGCGATGACATGGGCCTGACCAATGTTATCCTGATGATTCCGTTTTGCCGCCGTGTCCAGGAAGCCGAAAAAGTATTGGCTTACATGGCGCAACTGGGTTTAACGCGCGGCGAAAATGGCCTGGAAATCTATGTCATGTGCGAAATACCCAATAACGTCATCTCGATTGACGCCTTCTCGGAACATTTTGACGGCTTTTCCATCGGCTCCAATGATCTTACCCAGCTTACTTTAGGCGTAGACCGTGATTCCGCGATTGTCGCCGAAGATTTTGACGAACGCGACCCCGGTGTTAAAGAAATGATCCGGCTGGCCGTAGAAGGCTCAAAACGCAACGGCAAACATTGCGGCTTGTGCGGTCAGGCACCGTCGGATTATCCGGAAATGGCAGAATTTCTGGTAGAAATCGGCATTGGCTCCATGAGCTTGAATCCCGATACCGTGTTGCAAACTACCCGGTTGGTACTTGCAACTGAAAAGCGCTTGGGCCGCCTTTAGTAGTATGGGCAAAGGCAATGCCGTGCCCATCAAGATAAGCGTACTGTTGATGGGTACGCTGCCGCTTTGCCCATCCTACGCACTGAAAAATGCTTGGGGTAGAGACGCGCTTTATCGCGTCTTTTTAAAACAAACGCGCTTTATCGCGTTGGTAAGGCAGACGCGATAAAGCGCGTCTCTACAAGACTGTTGAAATCAGCCGTTACCTCCCTATTGAATTTGCCCAGCTTGATTATGACATCAAGCTGTTTTGACTTATACTATTTAAAGAATGCAAAAAGTAAAAAAATCACTTTATTATTGCCATTTATAAACTAAACAGCGCATTTATCCACACCAGGTAGCGGGCTAAAGAACAGGTGATTTTGTTTGTTAAAGACCGTTATTAAATTATTTTTACTCGTATTTTTTGTCATTTTTTCACAGATCGCCAACGCCATTGAACTACAAGCTGATAGTACCGAAACCAATCCGGCCGCCGCAATTGAATATATTGAAGACGAACTAAATATTCTAAACCTGCAAGAGGTCAGCACCGGTAAAGCCGCCAATCAGTTCAAACCAGCGCCGCTCGTTAATAACATTATCAATTTTGGTTTTTCCGCTTCCAGCTATTGGTTTCGGATGCCCTTACAGCGAACCGCTCAGGCACCGCAAAACTGGTCTATAGAAATCCCTTTTTTCTATTTAGACCATATTGAATTCTATGCCCCCGGCAAACCGCCCGTGACCACCGGCAGTGGCTACCCTTTTAACAGCCGACCGGTGTTTAACCGTTTTTTTGTATTTCCGGTAGAGTTGACCACACAGCCCCGGTATTTTTATTTTAAAATTCATACCTCGGAATCATTAACCCTGCCGGTTACGCTTTGGCAAACCGAAGCCTTTTCCATCGCTACGCAAAAAGATTGTATTATTCAGTCCTTATATTATGGTGGTTTGGCCGTTTTAATCCTCTATAGCCTGCTGTTATTTATTACCCTACACGACAAGATTTTTCTCTATTACTCGCTTTACGGGCTATCCATCGGCTTGGGTATGCTGGCCGGCAATGGCCACGGCAAGCAGTTTTTATGGCTCACCTTAACCGTATGGGATCAGGTGTCCCAGTATATTTTCTTTGGCTTTGCAGCGATGTTTGCGGTTTTGTTTTCTCAGTACTACCTGCAAACAAAAATCCATGCGCCCAAAACCCATTATTGGTTAACAATATCGACCTTGATCTATAGCGCAATTACCGGGCTATTAATCTTAAGCCTGTTTATAAAGCTCCCCATCTCCCTGTCATTGCAGGCATTCTTGGTCATTTCAGTGGCCGTTGGCGTGACACTGATAAGCACCACCATTAAGATGCTCTATTTACAGCATAAAGGGGCGCGTTTTTTCTTGCTGGCCTGGGCTACTGTTTGGTCGGGGGCAATTGTCGCCACCCTGCGTGCCTTTGGGATAGTACCCACCAATGCTTTTACGGCTTATGCCTTGCAAATAAGCACGGCGGCAGAAATGTTGTTTTTGGCCTTTGCCATGGCAGATCGCTTAATTCTTGAAAAAAGGCTGAAAGAACAGGCGCAACAAAAAACGCTAAAGGCAGAGCAAGCGTTAATAGCCTCCTTAAAAAGTTCGGAAGAAAAACTGGTACAACAAGTTAAGGTAAGAACAAAAGAACTGGAGCAGTCAGTACAAAATGAAAAAGACATTCGTGATGAGTATGTTCGTTTTGGCTCACTTATTTCTCATGAATTTCGCAACCAATTAGCCGTTATCCAAATACAACTAAGCATCATCATTGAAGAGAAAGATATTGGCATTAACCAACTGGATAAGCGTCTGCCGATTATCCAGAAGACGACTGAGCAGCTAACGTCCCTGTTTAATAAATGGCTACAAAATGGACAGTATAAAAACTTC
>Ga0194058_10001071_pt1 | contig 13737 bp, 8 predicted proteins | sample SepL4417m_MetaG_FD_155490 | JGI IMG/M metagenome (GOLD analysis project Ga0194058, IMG submission 155490) | Anoxic zone freshwater microbial communities from boreal shield lake in IISD Experimental Lakes Area, Ontario, Canada - Sep2016-L442-17m | ecosystem: Environmental > Aquatic > Freshwater >... | reverse complement strand
ACCGTAGTACACGCCCCCGCGCCGAAGAGGAAGCCCGCACCGCGACCACGAAGGCGTCTGCCCCGACGTCGCCGAACCTCATGAGGCGGGGTTGGCGGTCAGGCCACCGCCGACTTTATGCGCCCAGAACCATTCCACACCTTGATGCTTTGACCGGCGACGATAGCTACCTTGCCGCCTCCACCCACACGCTTCACCACTCCGTTGACGGTGACCTTTGCAACGCCGCTGGTGCTGTCAGTGACAATTGCGAAGCCCGGAATGAAAGCGACGGCCGGACGCGGGTTACCGGTGGACGCCGAGAATCGAACCGCCGTGGTCTTGTCTGAGTTCTCCCACTCGGTACCGCCCACGACCTTGCCGTTTCCACTGAATGACAGCCTTTCCAGCGAGCGCGCTGTACCCTCGCGCGTGCCGAGAGCCCACGTTGAGTAGAAGGCCATCGGGAACATGAACCCGGTGTCGTCGTAGCACCACGCAACCCGCGAACCGTCCGCGCTGATAGCAGCAAAGTTAGCCTCAACACCCAGCCCGTCAACACCACCGCCGCCGTTGTACGACACCAGTGCTGTGAGGGCTGCCGGAAGGACCGCCACGAGGTCACGCACATACACATCACCCGAGACGTTGTTGTCGGCAGGAACAAGTTGACCGTCCGACTCGAATGCGACGTAACGCCCGGTGCCACTGATTGACGGACGCGTAGAGAGTGCGGCAGAAGCAGCTCCATTCGCCGCCTTGCTCACCACCGTGATTGCGTTGGAAACCAACCCACGTCGGAAGACATCGGCCACGCCGTTGGCGTCACCGGCCACCACATTGCTCGCCTCACTATCGAATGCGACCCACTTCCCGTCGGCCGAAATGTCGGCATGCTTCGAGCCACCGTTGGGGAACACTCCCCCGGGCGCGAGCGATGCATACTTCGATTTCTTGGTGACCATGTCACGCACCAGAATCTGCGGGCCATTCATCGCGCCAGCAGGCTGTGGCGCCACGAGGTTCGAAGCAAACGACTGGAAGGAAACGTATCGTCCGTCGCCTGACACCTTCGGATGCTGACTGTTGCCATTGGACGACGTCGTGGGCAAGCCCACCTTGGCCGAGACCAATTCGATCGCGCCATTCGCACGATTCCACCGGAAGACGTCGATCTTGCCGTTGGCGTCATGCGCCACAAGGTTGCTCGCCCGACTACCAAACACCACGTACTGACCATCGACCGAAATACCGATCGACGAATCGTAGGGGGCGAGTGGGTCGGATTCACCATTGGCTTGCCGCACGCCCGCGGACCCATCGGGGTCGGACACGATGCGCACGGTGCCAGCGCTGAGATCCTTGAGATACACATCGCGCCGACCATTAGTGTCTGAAGCCACGAGTTTGGCAGTCGTCGAGAACGCCATCCACCGACCGTCACCGCCGATCACACTGCTGTTCCCATTGACCCCGAGAACAGTCGAGGGCGGGACGGATGCGAACGCCGGCGCCGCGATCAGCGCCGACACTACAGCTGCCGAACCGATCACGGCGCTTGCCCGCGTGATGGTGCGCGTCGTACGCGCTCGGTCTCCTGATGCGGCAGCCATGGTGTCCTCCCGAGAGTTGCCACGATCGTAAGCAGGTTGGCGGCGCGAATTCCAGAGTCCTGTTACCCGCATGACACTGAGCCGCACGTACGAAGGAAGACGGAATTCACCTCAAGAGGGGAATCAGCACTCGTATCTGAGGATTTCCTCAGTCATTCGAGCCGACTCCTTGGCGGATGAGGAAATCTGACCCCACGCTCGCGTAGGTGAACCCGTATCGCTGCGGGTTTGCCACAAAGTCTTGAAATTCCGGGAGGGTGGCCCATGGCTGAGCAGCCGATTGGCTTTCTCTGAGGACAACATTGATGCGTTCACGGTCCAAGAGGTCCGACAGGGTCTCGCCTTGCTTCGGAACCACGTTCATGACCGCAGTCATGCGCGGCAAATACACATCCATGGCTTTCCCGTCGCCCAGAATCCGCCACTCCTGATCCACGGCATTCATACGAGAAATGGCGCTCGCAACGGGCGCAGGATGCACCGCACGCGTAAGGACTTCCTGGGCAACCACGAACGAGAAGGCAGTGAATCCCACGATTGCCACAGCCACGGGAATTGCAGAAGTGAATCGTTGCGACCCAAGGTGCTTGTGGAGTGCAACCACAAGCACCACCAATCCCCCTTGCAGAATGAGAAGGTAGCGCACCCTCGGGTAAATCACGCAAATCGAAGCCAGCACAGTCGCGATGCACACAGCGAGAATCACCCATGCGCCGATTGAATCCCTGCTGATCAGCCGGTTCCGCAGGTGTCGCCACTGCTCCCGAAGTCGGCCCCTACCTGCGATCAGGGCCACGACCAGCCCACCTACGACCGAGAGGAACAACGCAGGAGCAATGAATCGATAAGGGTGAACGGTCGTTGTGGAGGAGCCGAGGAGATGGATGACCGAATACGGGATTTCGCGCAGATTCGCACCGACGTGACCGAGAAATGCCCCGGGACTTGTCCGAAGGGCTTCTCGAACGCTGCTGGCGCCGGGAAAACTGCGCGCCACAACCAACCCCGAATCAAGCCACGGATTCTCGCCGCCCACGGCGTTTCGTATGGAAAAGTGCTGCGCGAAAGCGACCCAGGAACGCCCACCATCAACAAACGGGGAACCATGCATGAAGATGAGGGCGGCGGGCACAACTACGGTTCCGGCCGCGACCACCACGAGAGCGTAAATCGCCTTCCGTCGCTGCCCAATGTGCCGTGCTCTCCACCACCATGCGCAATAGATGACTGAGGTGCAGCTGGCGATGACCGCCGCCCACACCAATTCCGGCCTTGAACCTGCGGCCAACCAGACCAACCCAGTTCCGGCGCCAAGCGAAAACGGCCCGGGGAAACGCACACATAATGCGATGGCTACCAAGACTGCCGCCGTGGCCGGTGCAGCAACGCCTGGCCACGCATATGGTCCGAACGAGGCTGCGATAGTTGCGGCGGCCACCCACGCAAGGGCAGCATTCGACAACAGCCGCGCCGACAGCCAAACCCGAATACAAGAAGGAGTGCCGCCATTGCACGGCCAGCAAGGTAAAGAACGACCGGATCGGACGATCCGTGACTGAGCAGCCAGTACATGTCCGAGTACGTCGGCCCATCCGAAAACCCAAATTCGCGGCTCAATGGACCCACGAGCCCGGTTGCCATGTAGCGAGCCTCGTCCTACGGCTGCAGGTCTTCGGTCGCGAGGCTGTGAATCACCACAGCGAAGAAAACGAACAACACCGCGGGGATCTCTAACAAGCGTTTTGCCGATGTCGATATGTGATGCACGCGGCCCCTTCCCCGTCATCGCCTCAATCAACCGGCAGACTCACACTATTCCTCAGGCTCGAGTGCGTCGGTGTCCCGACTGCGGCAACCTCAGGTGCGACGGCTCACAATCAGTCGCAGCACTCGAATCACGCTTCCTCTAAGTACTGGAGAAGCGCCAACGGGAACCTGTCCAGGTGTACGAATCAGTGCCGTTGGCTCCGCCGCCGACGAAAATCGACACGACTCCGCTCCTGAAGTTGATACCAACCATGTCGTCAGCATCGCGTGTAGTGCACGTACTTCCATAGACGCGGTGGACCGCACAGTAGTAAGCGCTCGCAAGTCCGTCTGGCTCGGGACTGCCGCTAGAACCCCACTCTCCCCAGTTTCGACGTGGCCCCATAGTCAGTGACGGAAAGTACCGATAGGTGGCCTTCCGAGCGCCAGCAAATCGCGCCTTCTGAGTCGCGGTTGCCTTCGTGATACGAACACCCGCCGTCGACCAGCGCCCATTCCAGCGAACAAGCCAGCCACGTTGAGTTACAAGGCACTCCAACGTGCCCCTCCCGTGCAGGCCGTGGCCGTCCGCGACGTACCGGCACTTTGTCGTCCCGGCGGGGGATTGCCACTTGTCGAGCCGAGCCGGCGACGCTGCTGCACTACCCGCGCCGACAAGCGTGAGCAGCATGAATCCGCTGACCGAGGCCGCGAAGATGGCCGTGAGGCGCGTTCGGCGTGCGCGAACCGAATCCATCGCTGCATTGCGTTGTTCGTAATCGACCATGCTGTTGCCCGCTTCCCCGTAATGACCTTCAATGCCTCAATCAACCAGCAGACTCACACTATTCCTCGGGCTTGACTGCGTCCGCAAGATCCTGCGTCACGATTGCCTTGATCTGATCGAAGTCCTCGCCCTGCGGACCCAACCGCGGCCAGATGCGCTTGAACAGCAACTGCTGGGCGTGGAACGCCAGATTCGTGGTGAGGTGGAAGTTGGGATCCTCCAACTGCGGAGGCAGCGGCCATCCCTTGTCCTTGGCCGTCTTAATCAGGCCGGGGATGGCGACCTTGCCCAGATTGCTCAGGGTGCGATCGTTGGCTTCCCAGTTGATCTGCCACTCGGGCACAGGGTTCGCTCGCGGAACTCCCCAGGTGTCGGGGTCGGTCGGCGTCTCGCGGCTGAACACGTAGTCGATGGGCTTGGCGGCCTTGTCTCGCTCGGTGAACACATCGCCGATGTCCCACAGTTTGCACAAGGTCGCAAGAAGTGAGGTGTGCCGGTGCTCGTCGTTGTAGACCGCCCCAGACTCAACCCACGGCGAGACGACGATCGCTGGTACGCGGTATCCCGATCGATCAAAGCGGAAGCCGTACTGACCCTCGGGCGCCTCCTTATCGGGTGCAGGAACAGGGCCGGGGGGAACGTGATCGTAGGTGCCGCCTGGCTCATCCCAACCGATGAGCAGCGTCGTGTTCCAGACGTTGGCGCCATCGGGTGAGCGCATACCGTGGTAAGCGTCGAACAGTCGCTGCAGAAAAGCTTCTCCCGACAGGATCGATGAGGGAACGTCGACTTCCAATTGCATGCCCTTGACGAGCGCGGCACCTGCTGCGGGGTGGTAGTCGCCGTGTCCGACGAGCAGGTTGGGCTCGATCATCGCGAAGTCAGGGAGATTGCCCGAGGCGGCATCTTCCTCGAATTCGCTGAACGGCACGAAGTGAGTCGCGAAGCGTTCATGCAATTGCGGCCAGTGGATAAGGCCGGTGAGCGAGGCTCCTGTGTCTCCCTCGACGTAGACCTTCCAGGTGCGACCGTGGGCCTCGAGGCGGTTGAAGATCGTCTCAGCGGTGTTGTCGTGAATCCAGTGACCGATCGGAGCGTTCGCAGTTCCACCGGTCGGTAGCGGTGTGCACGTAGCGGCCGTCCAGAACGAGCGATTCATGAACGTCTGCGACGGAACTTCACAGAACCAGTGGTCGAAGACGCCAAACTCCCGTGCCAATCCGTTGAGCACAGGAACCTGCTCGGGGGTGTAGCACTGCATGATCTGCGCGTACTCGTCGTGGGTGGGTTGGCGACCCATTTCCCAGGTGAGGAAGGAGATGTAGTCGGTGACGAATCCGTCCATCGTGGGAGTCGCGCCTTCGGGCGGAGCATTGAACGGAGGCTTGAATTCATCGCCACCCGCGAAGCGATTCTGCTCATCTAAGACGCCGAACACCTGCGTGTTCGTGTGCATGTACTCCTCGCCGGAGTCCGGGTTAGGTGCATCCATGTCGTCGCCTATGTACACCGCAACGCGGCCGCTGCCGTCGGGCGGCTGGTGCTCAGCCCATTCCGGAACGGGGTTGCTGAGGTCCTTGCCGACCACTCCCTCGAACGTCTTACCGTCGTCGGGGCCGTAGAGGTGACCCAGAAGGTTGTCGAGTGATCGGTTTTCGAAGAGCACGACGATCACGTGATCCATGGCGTGTGAGCGGTCGGGTGTGGTCACTTCGGACTCCTTGAGACTCATCGCGGAACCTTCTCGCTCAACCGTAGTGCGGACACGCCTCACGTCGCGCGAGTTCATCACCTGCGCGGCTCAAAGGAGCCAGATAACCCGCGTAACTGATGAACTCGCGGGAATGTGTGGACGTGAGAAAGGCGCACACGGGGGCGCCTGAGAAGTGGAACTTGCTCCCGCGATTGGACTCGAACCAATAACCGCCCGATTAACAGTCGGGAGCTCTGCCAATTGAGCTACGCGGGATGACAAGCCGCCCGAAGGCGACGGCCTTGAGATTACCAGCCCGACCCGAGTGACTCGGAACGGCCTCGGCGCTACTCCTCGCCGGTCGAACGCGTACGCAGGTCGCGTCGGTACGCCTCGAGGGCAAACAGGTCGCGCGTTAACCGCTCGTACTCGTCGGGCTCGGCAGCAGCATCCACCCTCTGCAGCCTCCCCTTCACTTCGGCAACTCGGCGCATGGCGTCAAGTTCGAGCAATCGGGCCACGATTCCGATGGCATAGCGGTCTTCAATATCATCGGTTTCGCCACGTTCAGAACGCAGCGGCTCGACCACCAACGCCGTCACCAAACTGCGCGCCACGTCGTCTTCGCTGGCAGTCAACACCGCGTCTACCCAGCCGCGCTCGCCCAATGAGGCGCCCGCCACCGCGCCGCCCGCGGTGATGATTGCCGCGTGAACGCCGGCATGCGGAGGGAACGTGAAGGCCTCGGACTCGAGCGTGTCGAACCACGGCCCCACAACTCCAGGACGATGCAGCGCAGCCTTGAGAGCCTCTCGTTCGACATGGTGGTTGAGATTGTTGGGGTCGGGGCGCATCTGCACCGGTGCCGCCACGACCGGCGCCTCGCCTCCAGGCGATCTCGACGCGACGACCGGCGCGGGCCGCGGCGGATTCTTCAACGCCGACGCTACGGCAGCACGCACCGGATCGACATCCATGCCCAGCCACCCGGCGAGCATGCGCGTGTATTCGGGTCGCAGCGCGTGGTCGCGAATGCGCGCGACCAACGGCGCCGCTTCACGCAATCCGGTCACTCGACCTTCAGCGGTGTTGAGGTCAACATCGGCCAAAGCCGATCGAATCGCAAACTCGAACAAAGGAATGCGTGCCGCGACAAGTTCACGCACTGCTTCATCACCGTGCGCGAGTCGCAGATCGCATGGGTCAAGACCGTTGGGCTCAACCGCGACGAATGTTTGTGAGACGAACTTCTGGTCGTCGTCGAAGGCCTTGAGCGCAGCGCGCCTGCCCGCCGCATCGCCATCGAAGGTGAAGACCACTTCACCCTTGAACGCGTCTTGATCCATCAGCAATCGACGCAGCAAGCGAATGTGGTCGGTACCGAACGCGGTTCCGCACGTCGCAACCGCGACCTCAACACCGGCAATGTGACACGCCATGACGTCGGTGTAGCCCTCGACGATGACCGCGCGCTGTGACGATGCAATCGCCTTGCGCGCAAGATCGATTCCGTAGAGCACCTGCGACTTCTTATAAAGCGGTGTCTCAGGAGTATTGAGGTACTTGGGCCCTTCATCGCCATCGTGCAGTTTGCGCGCGCCGAAACCGACGACATCACTGCCGAGATCGCGAATAGGCCACACCAAGCGGCCACGGAATCGGTCGTACGGCCCGCGGTTTCCTTGGCTCACTAATCCAGCGGCGAGCAGTTCGTCGTCACTGAAACCCTTCGCGCGCAGCATCGACGTCAGCGCATCCCATGACTTCGGCGCATAACCCACTCCGAACGTGATGGCCGCAGCCGAGTCGAAGCCGCGCTCGGTGAGGAATCGGCGACCGATCTCAGCCTCGGGCTTGGCTAACTGCTCGACGTAGAACGCGGCCGCCACTTTGTTGGCCTCGACCAGGCGCGTGCGCTGCCCCTGCTGACGCCCAGGAGCAACTGAACCCTCCTCGTAGCGAAGTTGCACGTTGTACTTCGCCGCCAACTTCTCAACGGCCTCGGCGAAGGTGAGGTGCTCGATGTTCTTGACGAAGGTGATGACATCGCCGCCGGCTTGGCAGGAAAAGCAGTGGTAGAACCCCTTGGAAGGAGTGACATGGAATGACGGCGACCGCTCTTCATGGAAGGGACACAACCCCTTGAGGCTGCCTCCGCCGGCGGGTTTGAGGGCCACATGCTCGCGCACCACATCGTCAATACGTGCCCGTTCGCGCACGGTGACGACGTCTTCGTCGCGAATGCGGGCCATAGGCCGATCCTATGCGCCCGTCCTGACCCGCTTGCTGGTTCGATGGGGAGCATGACTGCCGACCCGCTCGCCAGCCAGATTGATCGCCTCCGCGCGGACACTCCTGGCACCGCCCATGTCATGCACCTCAACAATGCGGGCGCGGGCCTTCAGCCCACCGTCGTGACCGACACCATGATTGAGCACCTGCGCCTTGAGGCACAGATCGGCGGCTACGAGGCACATGCCGAGGTCGACTCGCGCATCAGCGGCACCCGCGACTCCATCGGCCGCCTACTCAGAACTTCCGGCAGTTCGATTGCTTTCGCCGAATCGGCGACCGCTGCGTGGGATCGCGCCCTGCAGTCGCTGGTTAATTCCGGCGAACTGCATCACGGTAAAGAGGTTCTCGTCGCGTCGTCGGAGTACGCGAGCAATGTGCTTCCGTTGATACAACTGCAGCGAAGCCACGGAATCGGCTTGCGCTTCGTGCCCGACGCGCCTGACGGCGCACTCGACGTCGAGGCTCTCACCCACATGCTGTCTGAGCGCACCGCACTGGTGGCGCTTACCCATGCGCCCAGTCAGAACGGACTGGTCAACGACCTGCCAGCAGTGGGTGCCGCGCTGCGCCACACCAACTCCCCCGCGTGGTTCTTGGTCGACGCCTGCCAGACCGCGGGCCAAATTCCCCTCGACATTAATGAACTCGGCTGCGACTTTCTGTCGGCGACCGGACGCAAGTTCCTACGCGGTCCGCGCGGCACCGGCTTCCTTGCACTCTCAGAGCGCGCACTCACCACTCTCGAACCATTCCCACTCGACCTGAACTCAGCGTCATGGTCAGCAACGGGCGAGGACGGTGAACGTTTCACGATGGTCGACACCGCTACCCGGTTCGAGTCGTGGGAGCGTTCGTATGCGGGCTTTCTCGGCCTCGGCGCCGCAGTCGACTACGCGCTTGACCTCACGATTCCCGCAATCGAAACCCGCATCACCACCGTCGCTGAAGGCGCCCGCGCCCGGCTCGCCGAGATTCCCGGCGTGATCGTACGTGATCGCGGATCACGGCGCAGTGGCATCGTCACGTTCACCCGCGAGGATCGCGATCCGCTGCAGATCATCGCGGCGCTGCGCGCAGCACACGTCAACGTCAGCTACTCGCCTGCGGAAGTGGCACTGCGCGATTTCGTCGACCACGATGTGACCGGCGTGGTGCGCGTGAGTCCGCACGTGTTCACGACCGACGACGAGATCGACCGTCTGGTCACTATCGTCGCTGCGAATTGAGCGTCAACTACAGAGACGTTCGTGCCACACCACGGCACTGACGTCGGTCAAACTCGCTACCTGGTCGACGGTCACGCGTAACCTCTGCGCCTCGGTGGTTGCCGCTTCGTACGTCGGCCGCAACCAGGACTCGAGCGCGGCACCTTTCGACTGCTGCAACGCGGTGACGAGGCCGGTAAGCAATGCGCGCTGCTCGGCGTACTGCGTGCCCGCTCCATCACGGAACATCACGTGGCGCGCAGTGACGGCCTTGAGAATCGCCACTTCCGAGCGCGCATCGTCAGGAACGACAAGATCAGCCGCGTATCGAGTGAGGGTCGACTGAGGAAACTGCTGGCGGGTCGCCATTTCGGCAGCCGAACAGAACCGGCCGATCAAGTGCGACGTGAGGTTCTTGAGTGCCACAAGGTCGGCGTGCGATCCGCTGAACGATGCAGGGAGCCACGGAAGTGAGGCAACGCGCAGAGCCGCTTCACGCAGTCGATCGGGATGCAGATCGGGCGCGTACGTCGTGTGCGCAAGAACTACAAGCGACTCGACTTCCGTGGGTGAATGAAACGATCGCAGGTCAAAGTGACCACCCACCACCGCATCTTCAAGATCGTGCACCGAATAGGCCACGTCGTCGGCCCAGTCCATTACCTGCGACTCGATGCACTTGCGCGTTCCGATCGACCCTTGCCGCAACCATTCGAAAACCGGCAGATCATCTTCGTAAACGCCAAACTTGCGCGTTGCGGAATGACGGGGCCACGGGTATTTGCACGACGCGTCGAGAGCTGCCCGCGTGAGGTTAAGCCCGACGCTACGGCCCGCCGAATCAACTACCTTGGCCTCGAGTCGGGTGAGTACTCGCAAGGTCTGCGCATTGCCTTCGAAGCCGCCGATGTCAGCACAGATACCGTCGAGCGCTTCTTCGCCGTTGTGGCCAAAGGGAGGGTGCCCGAGGTCATGCGCGAGACCGGCCACGTCGACCAGATCAGGGTCACAGCCCAGGGCCACACCGAGTTCACGACCGATCTGAGCCACTTCGAGCGTGTGCGTCAGGCGGGTGCGTGGAAAATCCAGTTCGCCTGCGACCAACACCTGGGTCTTGGCGGCCAAGCGACGCAAGCCCGCAGAATGCAACACCCGCGCTCGATCACGTGCAAAGGCTGACCGCGACGCCGATTTGACGTCCTCTGACACCCAGCGCTCTTCATCGCTTGGGGCGTAGCCGTGAATCACGCTCCTGACGGTATCCGCTACTCACCCGATCGGCGCATGCAATTCGTTCGATAACCGGACACTTGCTGTGAATCGTGCGAAGACCACCTCAAGAGACGGTGATCATGCTGGTGATTTGCTGGAAACACGGTGCCTCGGCTTGATTACCTTGTGCGACGCGCCGAAACTGTGAGAGACCGAGAGCGGATCCCATCCGCAGACATGAACCCTGGAGGGTCCGATGCGTACCACCACTCGCCGCACCACCATCGCTGTGGCCACCGCAGCGCTTGCCGCCCTGCTCGCCGTGCCGATGTCCGGCGCCGCCTTTGCTCAGGGCCACCACAACGATCCGTTCAAGGACGTGCCGAAGACCCACGTCAACGAAGGCCCCCACGGCTGGCACGGTGTCAGTAACCCGGCCACCAAGGCTGCCCGCGACGCTCTCAAGGCCGCGGTTCGCACCGCGAACGACAACTTCCACACCGCCAAGGACGCGGCCCGCACCGCGTTCACCAATGACGTCGACGTGGCGGCGGCGCTGGTCATCCGTGACGCTGCCATCGCCTCGGCGAAGGCCACGTTCGAGGCCAGCGGCAAGACGATTCCCGACCGTGCCGTGCTCCGTGTCTCGATTCGCGAGGCCAAGGACGCCTTCGGTGCCGCCGTCACCTCACAGCTCGTTACCCGCGATGCCGCCATCGACTCAGCCCGCACTGTCTGGCTGGCCGCAGTTGATGCCGCTTACACCGCCTACGACACTGCGACCCTGAGCCCGACCGAGGCCGCTGCTGCCACGGCCTTCCGTCAAGCGGTCACCACCGCTCGCGCCACGTTCAAGGCTGCCATTAAGACGGCAAATGCTGACTTCAAGACCGCCACGGCAGCTCCGCGACAGACCTTCCGTGACGCTCTCACTGCCGCTCGGACCGCGTGGACGAACAGCGCCAAGGATCAGGCTGCGATCGACGCCTACCAGGCCGCGGTCAGCACTGCCAAAACCGCGTACGACAACGACGCCACGGTGATTGCCGCCAAGGCCGCTCGTAAAACGGCCAAGGAAACAGCTCGCACCAGCTACCAGGCAGCTGTCGAAACGGCACGTGCCGCCTTCTTCACCGCCACGGGTCACAACCCGGCTCGGCCGAAGCACATCGAGCCCAAGGGATAAGTACCCCCGTTCGGCGTAATGGCCCCTTGGAGCAATCCAAGGGGCTTTTACGCGTCCGAGGTCAGTCAATAGGACCAAAGTCCTTGATAACTAAGGCACTTGGACTGTCATAACCTTCTGCGGCTATCCGCGAACGGAAAAGTTTCCTTTTCCCCACTACATCCATTGGGTCGGTTTCTCAAGACCACTGTCCTGCGCCTCCGATTAACAATGCATGAGCGCAACAGCAACTGGGATCAAGGGCCTCGTGGCCGGTGTGGGCATTGCCCTCGCTGCCACAGTCCTCGCCCCGGCCGTCGCTGCCACCCCCGCCTACGCGAGCACCGCAACCGCCTCTGTGAGCACCACCAAGTTCGTCACCACCGCCGCAGAGAAGAAGGCCACCGCCTCCCTTAAGACCCTGCTCAGCAGCCGCCTTCGCACTGCCAGCGCCCACTACCGCATCGCCAAGACCGACCTACCCGTCCTACCGGCAACCATGAGCACCAAGCTCACCGCCGACGCCACCCGCGCCAACGCCCGCATCGCCTTCCTGTCGAGGAAGGTTGTCGCGGCGAAGCGCCTTTCCGAGGCCAAAGCCCTCACGACCCGCGTCAACAGCGAACTCAAGGCTGCTGCCGCCGCTCGCACCACCACCCACTCGGCCGCCAACTCAGTGCGCGCCAGCATCGTTGCCTCGGCCGCCCGCGAAGCCGCCAACAACGCGCTGCGGGCCGGAACGATCACCCCGGCCGAATACACGGCCGCCAGTAATAGCGCCTCCGTAGCCGACACGGCCGCCAACACCGCTGTGGCTCAGGCCGAGGCCAAGGTCACCGGAGTCACGACTACCGCCACTACCGACCCCACGCTTGGCTACGACGGATCGACGACCCTCCCGGTCGCCTCCGCCCTCGGAACCGTTCGGCTCTGGGACACGCAGACCACCTGGTGCGACGTGCAGCCCACCGCCGACATCACCGGTGCCGCCCTTGACGCTCGCTTCGCTGCCGCCTACGGCCCCCTCCTCGACAACGCAGCCGCCAATGGCGTCGCCCGCGTGATCGTCGTCGTCGGTCACCCGGCCCCCTGGGTCTACGGAACCCCTGCCGCAAACGCACCCACCACCACGACTGGCATGTGGTACTGCAAGGCCCCCGCCGGCGGCTTCTACACCTCGGCCAACATGCTTCCTTCGTCCGCAGCGTTCGCCGACACCACGTCAGTCTCCCGTACCGCCTTCACGAAGTACTCGAGGGCACTCATGACCTACATTGACGCCCACTACGCCGGTCGCTTCGAGACTTCCTTCCAGGCCTCCAACGAACTCAACGTTGCACTGAAGATCGACGCCTCGGTTGACGGCACCGCGACCAGCGGTACCGACGCAGGTCGCGCACTCGCCAAGCAGGACGCAGTGCTCAAGAGCCTCACCGCCGGGTTCCCCACCAGTAACTTCACCGTGATGTCCTCGTCGCTCGCCTCGGGCAGCTACGCCACCGGCGGCGTCTACCGCGGCTCTGCAGCCAGCGTCAACTCCCGCTTCACCTACGACTACCTCAACGCTCTCGACAACAGCGCCAGCGCGTCGGTCGACTACCTCGCCTTCAACTCCTACTCCGAGGGCATCACGCTCACCGCGCCGGCCAGCCTGACCACCGACCAGCTCAGCACCCTCACCAGCAGCTGGTGGGACGAGGCAAGCGGCCTGATCGACGCAATCAAGGGCGACGTTGTCACCACCCGCGGAGCTACTGGATCAGCCGCAGGCTTCACACACCGCCTGCCCTCGCTGCCCATGGTGCAGACCGAGACCAACCAGAACCTCGTCAACAACGCGCCCGGTTGCGCCACCAGCACCACCGAGCCCTGCGACCTGACGAACACCTACCTCACAGACGCTGACCGGGTCTACCTCGCCCAGCGCATGGTCGCCGACGGTCACCTCATGGGCTTCGCCTCTCAGGTTGTCTACCGCTGGGACGCCAACCCGATGCAGGTTGCGGTTCGCCTCTCCGCCGACTCGGCCGCCTTCCAAGCAC
>Ga0194058_10001069_pt1 | contig 13746 bp, 16 predicted proteins | sample SepL4417m_MetaG_FD_155490 | JGI IMG/M metagenome (GOLD analysis project Ga0194058, IMG submission 155490) | Anoxic zone freshwater microbial communities from boreal shield lake in IISD Experimental Lakes Area, Ontario, Canada - Sep2016-L442-17m | ecosystem: Environmental > Aquatic > Freshwater... | reverse complement strand
AACCCAAGCACTATCTAGAGTAATATTAAATGAATCAGGAATATTGGTACGTGAAATTGCTAATTTATGGGCTTAAATAGTAAAACGGAGCTCTGGTATAACTAAAAACTTATGCAAGTAGGAACAAATACATCATTTATTTTGGAGGGCAAGAGAAATAACCCAGTTTTAGTGCTGGCGAATTCACTCGCTGCTTCACCATCAATGTGGGATACACAAGTTAAGTCATGGGTAAAGAACTACCAGGTTTTACGATTTAGCTATCCAGGACATGGCGATACAGTAGCGAATGACAAAGTTACAACAATTGATTTATTGGCTGCCGAATTAATGGCCTTATTAGACCAATTAAATATTAAAAAGTTTAGCTTGGTTGGTTTATCTCTCGGTGCCATGCTAGGTTTATATGTGGCTGCAAAAAATCCTGGTCGCTTACAAGCCTTGGTTGCTGCTAACTTTAGACCTTTTCAAAATGAAACTACTAAAGAGCAGTGGCATCAGCGAATTACTGCTGTAAAAGAAAAAGGTATTGAAGCTATTGTAGATGGTACTGCTGAGCGATGGCTGTCTGCATCTTTTCGTTCGGCGAATATGGGGATTGATAAAAAAATACGAAAGATGATTAGAGAAACTTCCGCAGAAGGTTTTATGGCTTGTGCTCAAGCAGTCAAGGATTTCGATGCTAGACCTTTTCTTGCAGAAATTAAGTGCCCAGTCTTATTAATTAGTGGTTCAGAAGATTTAGCTGCCCCAGTAGCTGAATTTGTTGCTGTTAAAACAGCAATACAGAATAGTTCTTATTTAATGCTTGAGGCTGCACATATTTCAAATATTGAACGCGAAAAATATTTTACGTCAGCCGTGTCTAATTTTTTAAAACTTAACTTATCGACGTAGTCAACTAGAGAAACTTATAAATGGTCCAGAAACGACTTGGTGTAGCAGTAATTGGATATGGCTGGTGGGGCAAAACTATTGTTGCTACCCTGCAGGCCAACCCTTTAATAAAGGTTGAAATGGTGGTGGAGGTAGATCCTGCTATTTGTGCAAATGCAAAATTGCTGGGCGATAAAAATGATTTTATTGTTTCATCGTCGTTTGATGATGCGATTACTAGTACAGAAGTTGAGGCAGTAATTTTATGTACCCCCCATTTATTTCATGCACAGCAAATTAAAGATGCTGCTAAATCTGGAAAGCATGTATTTTGTGAAAAGCCTTTGTGCCTTACGTTTGCAGATGCAGTAGGATCAGTTGCAACCTGTAAGACTGCTAATGTGCTATTAGGCATTGGGCATGAGCGGCGCTTTGAACCAGCGATTATTGAGCTTCGGCGCCGCATCGTGAATGGTGATTTAGGTACTATTTTACAAATTGAGGGCAACTTTAGTCAGGATAAATTTTTTGCATTACCGCCAGATAATTGGCGCTTATCTAATGAATTGGCTCCATGTGGCCCTTTATCGGCAACTGGAATACATCTAGTAGATTTAGCAGTTGCTATTTTAGGACCAGCTAATAGTGCCTTAACGCGCTTAAACACATTGGCAAGCAATTTTGCTAATGGTGATACCTTGGCCATAATGTTGGGATTTCCTAGTGGGGCAACTGCGCTAATTAGTGCAATTTTAGCAACTCCATTTGATGGGCGCTTTGCTGTTTATGGATCTAAGGGGTGGATTGAGATAAGGGATCGAACTCATCCTGAAAATCCAACAGGTTGGGATGTCAGTGTTGTCTTAAGCGGTAAAGAGAAAGTGACTCATTTTGAGGAACCCCACACTGTAGTTCGTGCTAATTTAGAAGCATTTGCGAACGCCGTTCGTGGGGCATCATCATATCCAGTTTCTCATAAAGAACTACTTTCAACTGTAGCTGCTTTAGAGGGAATTATGAAATCAGCCGTGACTGGCCAAATTGAAAAAATACCCGTAGTTCTTAACGAGTACGAATAAAATGAATAAGTACTAAATACAATAAAAATTTAACGGAATATTGCGATGAAATATAGCACCTTCATGATGCCTTTGCATCCTCCGGGTCGTAACTTGGTAGAAACTCTTCATGAGGATCAGGAGGCAATTATTTTGGCTGACCAGCTTGGTTTTTCTGAGGCTTATGTTGGTGAGCACGTGACTGATGCATCGGAAACGGTAACATCATCAATGATTTTTTTAGCGTCATTAATTAACCGCACTACTAATATTAAATTAGGTACTGGCACAATTAATCTTCCGAATTCGCATCCAGCTAATGTTGCTGCGCAGGTTGCCATGTTAGACCACCTGTTACAGGGCCGTTTCATCATGGGCATTAGCCCTGGAGGCTTGATGTCTGATGCAGAGGTTTTTGGTAACTTCGATAAAGATCGAAACGCGATGTTTGTAGAGGGCATTAATACAGTTTTAAAAATCTGGGAATCAGATCCTCCATACAATATCGAAGGCGATTACTGGAATATTTCGGTGGAGAAAACAATGATTCCTGAGATCGGTCAAGGTTTTATTATGAAACCATTTCAGAAACCGCACCCACTGATTGTGGGCACTGCTGTTGCGCCATTTTCCAAAGGTGTTACCGAGATGGCAAAGCGGGGTTGGCAGCCTATTTCAGCCCCCTTTTTGATGCCTGAGTGGGTAAAAACGCACTGGCCTAAATATGTTGAAGGACGTGAGGCCATCGGAGCAGTAGCACAGCCTGATGAGTGGCGGGTTGCTAAAAGTATTTTTGTTGCAGATGATGAGACTACAGCAAAACGCTACGCGCTTGAAGAGGGCGGGCCATATCATTTTTACTTTAAACAATTGGTACGTAAATTAGTAGGCGGAGGAGGGCGAACGAATTTATTTAAAGTAGATCAAAGTATGCCTGATTCAGAAATAACTGCAGATTATGCAACGAAGCGTTTAGTTTTGGCCGGTACAGTTAACTCGGTAGTTGATCAAATTTTGGCCTTCAGAGAACAGATTGGTGAGTTTGGTCAATTGCTTTACGCTGGCCATGATTGGATGGATCCAGGATTAGCGAAACGATCAATGCACTTATTTGCCACAGAAGTGATGCCACGAGTAAACGCCGCCATCAAGTCATAAAGTTCGAATAAAGATATTTTAGGATTCTGCGAGGAATAAATGAATGAGTTATTAAGTGATCGAGTAACATATTCTGCAATAATTGACAGACAAAAACTCGTCTTGCCCGAATCTGCCCGAATGGTGGTTTGGTTGATAGTTAACATTGAACATTGGTCTATCGCAAACTCAATGCCTCGTACCGTACTAAGCCCGCCTATGGGGCAGCCATTACAGCCCGACCTACCTAATTGGGCTTGGCATGAGTATGGCATGCGAGTTGGGTTTTGGCGTATATTTGACGCCCTAAATCAACGTAAGATTATTCCCACCCTAGCGACTAATGGAATTGTTTGTACATCATATCCACGCGTAGCCGAAGCCGGACTGCAAAAAGGTTGGGAAATGATGGGTCATGGCTATATACAAGGGCCAATGCATAAATTACCTAATCAATTAGAATCGATTGAGCAAACCATTGAAGCGATTAAAAAATTTAGTGGGAAGGCGCCAGTTGGATGGGAGAGTCCTGGTTTAACAGAAAATGATGAGACTATAGACCATCTATCTCAGGCTGGTATTGAATACGTAGCTGATTGGGTATTAGATGATCAACCAGTTTGGATTCAGGCAAAACCAAATTCTGTTCTTTCAGTGCCATACACGGTTGAACTTAATGATATTCCAATGATGCTTTTGCAGGGAAATCGAGCTGATGAAATGCTCAGAAGGGGAATAGACCAATTTGAAAGGCTTTGGTCTGATAGTGAAAGTAATCCACGAGTAATGGCGCTGAGTGTTCACGCTTATATTACTGGTGTGCCCCATCGAATTACTTACTTTGAAAAATTGCTCGATTATATTCAACAGAAAGATGGAGTATTAATCAAAACAGGGGAATGGATTTCAGATTGGTACCGAAATCAAGTGCCAGCCCCAAAATAATGCTTAAATGAATGATTGATAAGGGAGGTTGCAATGGGTTTAAAGTTTATGGAGCACATTTTAATTTTGACCCATGATCCCGATGGTACAAGAGATTGGTTTTGCAAGCATCTTGGATTTCGCGATGGGTATCATCCCGATTTTGGTTTTCCAGTGCACTGGCTATATATTGGCAACCAAGATGTCATTCATATTGGTAAGGCAAAATTTTCTGATCATCAAGATACTTACTTGCGCACCCCCAGCGATAAGCAAGTTCATAATTCCCCATCTTCTGGAGCAATGGGATCTGGCAGAGTAGACCATATCTGCTTTAATTGCGAAGGAATCAATGAATTTCTCGAGCGCCTGACGAAAAATAATATTGAATTTAGCGAGCGTAAAGCACACAGCTCTAATTTATATCAATTATTTATGCGGGAGCCAATTAATGGCATCAAAATTGAGCTTAATTTTTCTGCTGAAGAGGCAGTACAGGCCGGCCGTGTCCCTGGCTGGACGGATGCCGGTGTCTCTGCTAAACAGGTTTTCTGATGTTATTTGTTAAGTTTATTTCCATACAGCCCCGTTGGCTTAATTAACAAGATAATTAACATCATGGCGAACGGTGCCATGATGGCCAGTGGAGCATAGATTAGCGATCCAATAGACACAACCTGACCCACAATGATTGATGAAATTAAGGTACCCTTAATACTGCCCAGACCACCAATAATGACAACCATAAACACAAATGCCAGAATTTCTAGTCCCATACTCGGATCAACCATAATTAGTGGCGCGTAAAGCCCGCCACCCAATGCCGAGAGCGCGCCTGCCAGTACAAAGGTAATGGTAAAAAGTCGTGAGGCATTAATGCCAAGTCCCTCAACGTGGTTCATGTCTTCAATACCAGCACGAATGGCTTTGCCAATAATGGTTTTATTAAGAAAAAGCCAAATACCGATATAAACTAAGCCCGCAATTGCAATAACTAAAATTCGATAGGCAGGAACATCGGTTCCCAGCAGGTCGATTTGATTAGCAAATGGAGGCTTAATAGGGCGCGGGATAACTCCCCAAATAGCTTTGATAATTCCAATTCCACCTAAGAGGATACCAAAAGAAGTGATCATACTAAATGTGAGTTCGCGTTCGTAGATACGTCTAAAAATTAGTCGCTCAACAATAAAGGCAACCAGACCACCCACCATAACCCCAGCAATAATACCCAGCCAAAAATTATTGCTTACGGTTACAACTGAATAGGTTATATAAGCACCAATCGAATAATAAAGTAATTGATCAAGGCTAATAATGCGCATTAATCCAAAGCACAGTGACAAACCAATAGAGATTAAAAAATAAATACTAGCTAGACTTAGACCAAAAATAACACCAGAAAAAAGTAGTTGAATATCCATTTATTTTGGTTTCTTTTTATTTAAATTCGAAACCCGCGCTTTTTCTAGCCATTTATTGAGAGCATTCTCAGCCCCCCCGTATAAACCACTGGAATTAGTTAGCATAATAAATACTAGAATGAAGCCAATAAAGAGCTCCCAATTACCAATCATCTTACTAATGACATCGCGAAGTCCGGTATAAGCGATAGTGCCAACCAAGGGACCAAATAACGTACCTACACCACCTAAAATAGTTACAACAATAGGATCTGCTGTGCGAGAGGGGCTAGTAATTTCAGGGCTAACTGAACCAAGATAGACTGCATAGAGACAGCCAGCGAGGGCTGTGCTGGTATTGGCAATCACAAAGGCCATTAAGCGAATACGAAAATTGCTATAGCCTAAAAATTGAAATTTAGTTTCATTAATTTTAGTAGCTAGACAGCAGGCTCCGAAAATAGTGCCATCAACGTATTTATAAAAAGCCCATAAAACAATGGCAATAAGTAAAGCGAAAATAAAAAAATCACTTGGTTTAGTTAGGTCTAAAATTGGAGTAGAAGTAATATTTGTTAAAAACCATAAACCATTATCGCCCTTAGTTATCTTTACTAAAACCTTTTGCATCATATAAAAAATAATGACTGCTAATGCTAGATTCACTAAGGCAAAATAATCACTTCGCAAGCGAACAAATAAAGGCGCTACTATGAGAGCAAAAATAAATCCAGCGGTAACTCCAGCGAGAATTCCAATATATGGATTTGTGCCAAAGTAAAATAAATAAAATGCTGTTCCATAGGCGCCAATTGCTAAGTAAGCAGGTTGACCAAAGGATATAAACCCTACGCGACCAAGCAGGAAGTTGCAGCCAATAGTGTAAATAGAAAAAATAAGTACTTCATTGACAAAGGGTAACGGTAGAAATAGGCGTCCGATTGCGACTAGCGAGAATGCAATGATAATTCCGCGCCACCAGCGCCATGCGTTTAACATTAAATAGCCTTATAGATAAGGTTCGCAAACATTTGGGGTAATTTCATCAGGGGTTGTTAATTCGGCCACTATCCGGCCTTCACGTATTGCATAAACACGATTAGCAAGGGCGCAAATTAAGGGTAAATTTTGTTCAACGATAACGATTGAAGTTTTTTTACTTAACTCAGTGAAGACATGACGTAAGTGAGTAACGATACTGGGCGCTAAGCCTTCGGTAGGCTCATCGATTAAAAGCAGTTTTGGGGCCCCTAAAATAGCCCTACCAATCATCAGCATTTGGCGTTCCCCACCACTTAAGAAGCCAGCTTTTCTATCTAGTAATAGTTTTAATTTTGGAAAATAATTAAAAACGGGCTCCCAGTTATAGTCTTTACTGGCATAACTTCCTAACTCTAAATTTTCTCGAACCGTTAGATCGGAAAATACTTTCTTATCTTGTGGCACATACTTAATACCAAGTTGTGCAATTTGGAATGGATGCAGGCCAACTAAATTATGGTTTGGTATGTTTACTTCGCCTGAAGAAAGTTTTATAAATCCAGAAATAGATTTCAGGAGGGTAGTTTTCCCCGAGCCATTCCGACCTACACAAGCAACAATTTCATTTGGAAAAACCTTAAAATTAATATCAAACAAAACTTTTGATTCACCGTAAGCAGCGTTTAATTGAATTACCTCTAAACTAGAGAATGAATTAGTCATTGCCTTCCTAGTCTGCTTCTATTTGCCAGTAACTACGTCTTACCTCTGGATGGTTTAGGCAATCTTCATATCCGCCTTCGGCAATAACACGACCCTCATGCATTACCATCAACCGCTCAACAAATTTTTCAATATGAGAAATTTTATGCTCTACCAACACAATAGTTTGCTTGCCAATATGACGGCGAAGTACTTCTAATACACCCCTAATTTCTGAGTCAGCAAGGCCCGCAAGTGGCTCATCTAATAAAAGTACTTCTGGTTCAGCTAAAACAGCCATAGCAATTTCTAGCCGCCTTTTTTCCCCGAGACTAAGATGTTGAACCTGGCGATCTTTTAGTTCAAGTAAATTAAAAGTTTCAAGAGTGCTTAGAATTTTTGGATTGTTATAAAACGATTTTCGAGTAGTTAGTAACAATTCTTTTGCAGAGGTCTGATGATTTGCACGGAAATAAACAAGAACCAGATTATCGGTAACATTTAAGTTATCAAAAGTTGAAGTTAGTTGAAAAGTTCGGGTAAGTCCTTTCGCAACCCGTTCTTGTGCGGTCATCCGAGTAATATCTTCCCCTTTAAGCGAAATACTACCTTCGTCAGGAAAAAATAAACCTGTTAGGAGGTTGAAAAAGGTGGTTTTCCCGGCACCATTTGACCCAAGAATTCCAACAATTTCAAATTCATTGACGGAAAAATTGACGTTATTAACAGCCTTAAGACTACCAAATTTTTTGCTTACTCCATGAGCCTGCAATATTGCTTTTGACATTAGTTTTTATAAAAATCAACCGAGCTAAGCCTAGGCGATATCTGTTTATTAGTAGCCTAATGATTTAAGGGATGGCATTACTTGTTCTCCACCAGCTGAGCCTATTACTGTAAAAAGATCCCATTCATTCTTTTGCTCTTTTGCGCCTTTCCCTTTAACTAAAAATGCAGCATATTTATACTCTGCTGCATGATCTTCTCTCCAGCGAGCGGCACCTTTAACGCCAGTATTAAATTTTCCACCATTAGTTTGAATTGCGGCAGCAGATTTGATTGGGTCGAATGATTTTGACAATTCAAATCCACGAAACATTTCTAAATATGCAATATAGGCTATTGCAGCATAGGCGTCGGGAGGGCGTCCATACTTTCCGCGGTAAAGGTCGGTAAATTCCTTGGCACTTTTAGCCAATTCCTTATCTGGAAAATTCTCTAGGTCATAGTAGAAGTAGTGCATTGCATACACACCTTCCAGGGCTTCTGGGGGAAGCCCTTTAGCAACTACATTAGTTATGAAAGCATTGAAGATTGTCATTTCTTTATTTAAACCCATTTGCTGCGCTTGTTTTAGAAGAGCAACAGCATCTGCAGCAAACTGGGCTGCAATAAACACATCTGGTTTTGCCGCCTTCACTTTTTGTAAAACAGTTGTGTAGTCTGCAGTGCCAAGCGATAATTCATCGTAACCAACAATTTCAGCGCCATATTCTTTGGCGGCAGCATATACGCCATCACGAATATCCCAACCAAAGCTATCTGCACGGGCTAGAAAGAAGATTTTTTTCTTGCCAAGAGTTTTGATTGCGGCTTGGCCTGCCATGTAGCCTACAGTCCATGGGCTATATGCAGTTGCAAAGGTCGTTGGTGATAACTTACCTTTTTCAAATGCTTCTTTAGCCATCACGCAGACTGGAAAGTAGGGTAGCGGATCTTTCTTCACCATGGCATTAATTGCATAGGCCAAGGGCGCAAAGGTTTGTCCACCCAAGCCTTTTACACCTTCATCAACCATATACCGATAACGGCGTACTCCTACGTCTTGCTTAGCTTCATCATCAGCAACTACACCCTCAACCTTAACTTTGCCATTGGGCATATTGAGGCCACCGCGCTTATTAATTACATCAATTGCTAATAAAGCACCATCTCGTTGGGTTTCTGCTACTGCAGCAAAGGTTCCAGTGAGTGGTAGCAGGATTCCAACCTTAACTGTGCTTGGGTCGGCTGCGTGAGCACTATTTAGAAAATTACTAAAAAGAAAGCTGAAAAAAAGCGGAAGGATATAAAGTATATTTTTCATAGTCACACTTTTCAAAAAATTGTCATTAAAGCATACAGTAAATCTAGGGCTTTAAGGGTAGATATAAACCCTTATATTTTGTTTGGCCGTGGAAGCTGGCCCGATTATTTTGTTGTATATTTAGTGAATCCGTTGCTCAATTTAAGGTAATTTTGACCTATTTTGATTGAGCTAAAAAAGGGAAGAGACATGAAACAAATTAATCTTGGAATTATCGGTACTGGTTGGTGTGGCGGCATTCGAGCCGAGGCAGCCAGAGCAAGTGCCCTAGTAAAAAATATTTATCTTGCCGAAACCAATGAACTTCGTCTAAAAGAAATTGCTGATTTAGTAGGGGCTAAAATAGCGACTACCGATTATCGTGAGATATTGAAGATCAAGGAAATTGATGCCATTATCATTTCTGCGACCCCAGAAACTACCCACTTTCCAATGGCTCGCGATGCTTTGTTAGCTGGTAAGCATGTTTTTTTAGAAAAGCCAATTGCTCTTGAGTTAGCCGAGGCAGATGAGTTAATTGTATTAGCTCGTAATGCTAATTTGAAATTTACCATTGGATATTCTCAGCGCTTTAATCCTAAATTTGCTTACGTAAAAAAATCAATAACCACTGGCGCTATTGGTAAACCTGTGAGCATTTTAGTTAGTCGGCATATTACTAGAGGTTTAGGTAAGAAGATTAGCGGTCGCGTTAAGTTATCACCTGCTGCAATGGAATCAACTCATGATCTTGATTTTGTCTTTTGGTGTTTAGAGCCCGCTAAACCAGTAAAAGTATATTCGCAAATAAATTATGGTGCAATGCGCGAGTCAACCGGTGCTGATGTGCCTGACTGCCAATGGATTACGGTAACTATGGATAGCGGGCTTTCTTTTGTAGTTGGGGGTGGCTGGAGTTTGCCTTTAGGATACCCGAATTTTTCAACTACTTGGATTGAGTTTATTGGTACTGAAGGCGCTGTAATGGTTGATGATAGCCATAAAGATGTGATGATTAATACCGTTACCAAAGGCATGCAATTTCCAATGTCAACCATGCCAGGAGAACGAGTTGATCATGTTTTTGCAGGACCTATGGCAACAGAAACGGTCCATTTTATTGAGGCTGTTGCTTTAGATCGGCCGGTATTGGTGACTGGTGAACAAGCTCGTACTGTGATGGAGGTCTATATGGCCGCCGATATTTCTGCCGAAACTGGCGATCCCGTTTACTTGCCTTTGTCGAAAGAAAAATTGAAGCTAGTAGCTAGTTAATTTATGCGTGATCGTCAGGCAAAAAATATTGGTTTAGCTATTGTAGGCGCGGGTCGCGTTGGGTTATTTCGTGGTGAAGTAGCTGCACGCCATGCGCAAGTGGGGTGGATTGGTATAGCGGAGAAAAATCCCGAGCGAGCAAAGTTTGTCGCTGAAAAATTGAAGGCAGATTTTGTTACCTCTGACTATATGGAGTTACTTAATCGACCCGAGGTAAATGCCACAATTATCTCTACCGATGAGCATTTACATGTTGCTCCAATCTTAGCCGCAGTTGAACGCAAGCATTCATTATTGATTGAAAAACCGTTAGCAACTGATTTAGCTGATTCAGCTGAGATTCTTAAGGCAATAGAAAAGGCAGGTGTTGATGCGGTTGTTGGTTATACCCAGAGATTTCGTAGACGCTGGTTAGCCGCCAAGGAAAAGGTAAGCACTGGCCAATTAGGCGATGTTACGCTGGTTTCCTCTAGGGCTTTTATGAATAGACTAGTGGCAATTGATAACTATAAGCGCACTGATCAACCTGAAAAAATTTCGCCCATGGTGATTTCGGGTACGCATGCTTTAGATATTGTGATGTGGATGATGGAGGATAAAACCCCAGTAGAAATTTATGCTCGATCAATAGATAGAGCACTTGGTCCTGAGTGGAAAGGAATAGATGCAACCGCTGGTGTAATTACTTTTTCAGATGGAACTATTTATCAGTCGACAATATCTTGGGCTTTACCGATAGTTTGGCCGGGGGCTGTCTATAGCTTAGATATTGGTATTGTAGGAACGGAGGGCGTTCTAACCATTGACGATACCCATCGTGATATTGTTTTAGCAACTAGCAAATCGCAAAGCGAGGGCTATGCACCCGACGCCGCCCGTCGTGTCGATTTCATGGGTAGCTATCCTCCTGGGGATATTGCCTTAGGCGAATTGCGTGGACCCATGAGAGAAGAAACAGAGTCATGGCTCAATCGAGTCTCATTAAACCTTCCTACACCAGCTGCAACGGCAGCGGAAGCTCACCGAAATTTAATGCTTACCAAGGCTTTTGATTTATCTGCGCGCTTAAAAAAACCCATTTCTTTACCAATTTTGTCAGCAGACGATATTTATTGATAGCCTCTATTTAATTTTGGAGATTTATGAATAATTACCTGAAATATAGAGTCAGTTTTTTTAAAAAAATAGCTTGCTTGCTTGTCTTAGTAGGTCTGCATATTACTGCCGAAGCGCAGCCTGTTTCGTACCCAAATAAACAAATCAAACTGATTATTCCTTTTGCCCCTGGTGGGGCATCAGATTTTATCGGTAGAATTATTAGTGTCAAGTTAAGTCAAATTCTTGGCCAGCAAGTGGTTGTTGATAATCGTTCTGGTGCGGCTGGTAATATCGGCATGGAGGCAGCTGCAAAATCAGCTCCCGATGGATACACAATCTACCTGGGAAATATTGGCACTATTGCTATCAATCCTGCTATATTTCCAAATCTCAATATTAACCCCTTGCGTGATTTCATACCGATTGCCCAAGTAGTTGATGTTCCAAGCGCCTTAGTAGGCAATATAGACTTTCCTCCGAATAATGTGACGCAATTAATTACTTATTTGCGAGCCAATCCTGATAAATTTAATTTTGCTACTCCAGGGGGTGGCAGTGCCAACCGCCTTGAGATGGAAGTTTTTATGAAGCTCACAGGAACCAAGATGACACATATACCTTATAAGGGCGGCGGCGGTCCAGCAGCCGTTGGTTTGATTGGTAGCGAAACTCAGGTTATGTTTAATACACTTCCCTCTGTTAAGCAATTTATGGTTGCTAATAAACTTAAAAGCTACGCTGTTACAGGGCTAACTCGCCAACCAGGACTACCTAATGTGCCTACAATGATTGAGCTTGGATACCCTGAATATAAAACGGGTTCTTGGCAAATGATCATGGTACCTATAGGAACACCAAAAGATATTGTTAATAAACTCTTTGAAGCCATAACTCAAGTAATGACAATGCCAGATGTGGTTGAGCGCATTGTGAATGGTGGGGCGAATATAACTTTAAGTAAGTCTCCGGTTGAAGCTAAAGATTTTGTCGCAGCCGAATTAAAAAAGTGGAGCGGTGTAGTTAAAGAATCTGGAGCCGTTTCAGATTAAGATCTTCTCGTCAGAAAATCTTACCTTTTTTATATCTCTGCGCCTAGGATTAAGGCTTTATTTGAGGTGATCTGACTTGATTTTTAGTAACACTCCAAAAGAGAGGAAATTTGACAATTTAATACTACACCTTTAAGTTCAGTAACTTTGCTGCATTGCCACCTAAAATTGCAATTCTTTGCGCATTACTAAGTCCAGGTGTAGCCATCACGTGCTCAACGGGATACTCTTCCCAAGGAATAGGATGATCTGTGCCAATTACAACTTGACTCGCGCCAACTTGGGCTACTAGATGACGCAAAGCCTCGGGGGTAAAGACAAGAGAATCAAAGAAAAGTTGGTTAAGGTATTCAGTCGGCTTCTTTTTGAGAACAATATTAGGGTCACAATTTTGTGGTGATACAAAACAGCTGTGGTCCATACGGGGTGCATAAGAACCCAAGAAACCACCGCCATGCGCAGCCAATATTTTTAACTGCGGATATTTATCTAAAACTCCTTCATAAATGAGGTGCTGCAGAGCGATTGTTGTATCGAGTGGGTTACCAATCACATTTGACATCCAGCCATTGCCTTTAAAGCGTTGGGCAAGTTGAGGAGAAATGGGTTGGCATCATCGATGCTCTTTTAGCAGGGTAGTAATTAATTAGTAGGGCGGATTTATTCCAACTTGCTGCGCCCGTCATTTTGACAAAGCAGCTAAAAAGGAGATGGTATGAACAAAAAGAAACAGAGTTTAGTAGAAAAAGCATTGTCGCTGGGATTCACCATTGCAGACCCCAACGATCCGATTTATAGCAGCGGGGTTGTGATTCTTAGTACGGTTGGTGTTGAAATTGAACGGCTTGAAAAACTGGAAAAGACCACAAAATCAAAGCCAACAAAAGGAGGTCAAAATGGCTAAAGTGATTTTAAGGGACTTAGTTCCAGACGACTCACCAATCTATCAGCAAGGGCTGCAAATTGGCAGTCGATTGACAGTACCAACACAAAAGGCAGTTAAACCAGCTGAGCCGATATTTACAGAGGGGCTAGTTGTATCGGTGCCAACCACTAAGCCAAACAAAAGAAAGAAGGGGCCAAAGCCCTAGGTCTGAATTAACAAGAGGCTCGTTCTATGAGCCTCTTGGTTTTTACACTGAGATACTGGCCAAATGGGCCCCAAAAAACAACACAAT
>Ga0194058_10001065_pt1 | contig 13758 bp, 16 predicted proteins | sample SepL4417m_MetaG_FD_155490 | JGI IMG/M metagenome (GOLD analysis project Ga0194058, IMG submission 155490) | Anoxic zone freshwater microbial communities from boreal shield lake in IISD Experimental Lakes Area, Ontario, Canada - Sep2016-L442-17m | ecosystem: Environmental > Aquatic > Freshwater... | reverse complement strand
TACTTACGGCGTGGAAAAAGCAGTTTTTGTCAATTGTTCATTTGATAGTCAATAGTACAGTTGATTATCAAATGTACATCTTACTCACGTTTTCGTGGTTTGATCTCTGCGAGCTGCAAAGCGAGGGCCCCTGATGGGGTGATGGCATAGTATTTCTCCTTCTTGTTACTCACCGAATCCCCGGGTAATTCCTGTATCATTTCCCATCCGGCAAGCGTATTCAGGAAACTGGAGCAGGTCCCCTGGCTGAGCGTATGGAGCACCGCCTTCTTCCCGGTATACAGGTCCGTCTTGCCCATCTTGTTCTCGGCAACCTTCACACCCTTCTTCCGGACCGGGATGTAGAATCCCGAGAGCTGGTTTAAGAGATACGAGCGGGGAACGACCCGGACCGGGTGGTCCTGTTTCCCCGGGGTATTGTAGAGCGTCTGGAGGATCTTGAAGTAATTCGGGTTTGCCGCGACACTCTCCGCAGAGGTCCTTGGCACTGCGAGTTTTGCGCCGGCTGCTTCACCCTTCCGGTTGGCAAACGTGTAATAGGCATCTCCGTGCACCCAGAGCGAGAGCAGGAAAAGGGCCATACTTATCTCTTTCGAACCCGCCGAGAGATCGAACGAGAAGCCCGCGTCCGGGTGCTCTTTTTTGATCTTCAGGATCGCGTCGCGGGCGGACGCATCAGCCGGAGGGGTGACGTAGATTAGCGATGCCGGGATCTTCAACGATCCGGCAAGGGTTTTGACCATGTTCACTGCCACCCGGGCCCGTTCCTTCTCTGCCCGGATCGCTTCGCTGTCGTGGGCACTGTTGGTATAGAGGTCCATATCGGCAAAAACGAAGGTGTGGGTGATGGACGGATTGTCCCGCAGGGATGCAGCGTACGCTGAATAGATATTCTCCCCTGCGGTGATGATATGGATGTGTTCTTGCCGGGCCATAATCTCTGTCCGGGGCGGAATGATAAATGCCTGCTGGAAGGAACGGATAGTGAATATTTCTTCCCGTAAGTATTTCCGGAATGGGTGGTTGTGTACCTTGTCGGTAATTGCAGTTCCCGCATGACAACGGTGGTAAACCGGATGCATCCAATTGCACCCTTCAACCGTTTCCGGCGATGTTCAAATACTATTAATAAAAGCATGCGCTATCTGGTGACATGGCACGGAACTTCATAAATCCGCGTTCGCTGGTGCTTACGGCGATCCTTCTCATCGGCCTCACAGCCTGCATTCTCCCGGCAGCAGCAGAGAACGCGTGGTTTGAGATAAATTCACAGCCAAACGGTGTCTGGGTCTGTCTTGACGGCTGGAATTGTAACAACGCCCCCATCACCTTTGCAACCGACCCTAACAGCTACCATACGCTCACCGGTTACATGGATGGCTACCAGTTCTCATCGAGAACCGTCTATGCCAACGGCCCCGGCGTAACAACCGGGGTCATGGTGGCCCTGGACCCGGAAACGCCGCAGACCGGGACCCTTGACCTTGACTCCAGCCCCACAGGTGCGGATGTCTGGATCGACAACCGGTATTACGGTGAGACTCCGCTGATCATTGGCGATATTTCCACTGGTCCCCATACCCTGACGTTCAGGAAAGCCGGTTTTGAGGACATGAAAACAGATGTTATCATAACCGCCGGGCAGGTGTACCGGACCAACCAGGGACTGGTGGAGTATGCACCCAATCCCGGAGTCGGCTCTCTCCAGATCGACTCCACTCCGGGTGGCGCAGCAATCTTCCTGAACAACAACTACCAGGGATCAACACCGACATCCGTCGGGGTTTTTGACATCAACCAGCTCACCCTGGGAACCTACACGCTCCGCATCACCCTGCCGGATTACCAGCCCTATACTGAGACCGTTACTGTCCAGAACGGCATCATCAACGATATCCATGCAACCCTTTCGCCCTCGGCACCCGGCCCCCAGCCAGACACGACCGGCCAGATTACGGTCAGGTCAAGCCCCTCAGGTGCCTCTATCCAAGTTGACAATGCCTACCGGGGCATAACCCCGATCAGCATTCCCGATGTCACCCAGGGAGTCACGTCATCGTACTGAAGATGAACGGGTTTCAGGACTGGCAGTCATCGGTGAACGTGGCAGCCGGCAGCAGCACCGATGTGTCGGGAATCCTCACCCCGGGCACTCAGCCGAACCCCACGGCACCAGGGCCCCAGCCAACCAAGTCACCGGTTGCGCTGGTTAGCATAATCTCCGCCATTGGGATTTGTGGTGCCGTGGCTCTACTGTTCAGAAAGAACGAGTAACAAAAACCATTTTGGCCCCGGTGCCCTCTTTTTACCATTCAAAAATGGTATTAGAAACGGGCAGACTCAATCAGCGATGAATGATCTGAAAGGATTCGAGAAAAAGAGGATATTCTGGGGACATTGCCTTTTGTTCGTGAAGGCTATATGCGAAAACCCGTTACTTTCTCACCCTGAAGAGTTTCCGGATCTTTCCCCAGAGTGATAATTCCGGCAGCTTACAGAAAGGCAGCGTACCTTTTGCACTCCGGGCAGCCTCGCACTCATCGCATAATGTATGCCGTTTGCACGTTGTTTTCGGGCAGGGGCAGTCTTTACGGATGGTTGGGGACATTTGTGGATTAACCTGTAACGGACTGCGGCTTAATCCTTTGGTGCGGGGGATAGCCCCATCTTCCCCGGAAGCTCGCGTGCCCATGCAGTGATGAGATTCCAGTCCCGGAAATCACCGGCAGGGATCTTTGCCATCTCCAGGAACTTCCGCATCACAAAGTTTACCTTCGCAGGATCAAGTTTTCCGGCAAACAGGATCGATGCTGAGGGGGTGATCGGCTCGATAGATTTTTTCAGTGCTGCCATTGCAACCGCCACGGCATTGGGATCCGGGTTCTTCGGTGCCAGCCCGACAGCAAAAGCAGCGACCGGCAGTTTCTGGAGTTCTTCGCGATTTTTCCCCATGAATTTCCCGACTGCTCCATCGACACTCCCCATATAGAGCGGTCCGCCAATTACGACTGCTGTGTAACCCGCGAGTGCGGAAATGCTCTTGATATCAGCAACATCGACCGGGTATCCGGCGGTTCTCAGTTCCTTTCCGATCACCTCGGCAATCTCCGCAGTTGATCCGTTCCGTGTTGCATAGGCAACAAGTATCCGTACACTCATGATCGTTCCTGAACAGGGTTATGGATCGGATGGGTATTAAAACCGGGCAGAAACAAATAAGTCGATCCATCGCGAGTCAACATAGAGAATTTCTATGAAACCGCAAGATGATCCCTGGCTCATAAACGCACATAAAAATGCAGAACACCTGGACCGGGAAATCAAGAAACTATCATTATTAACCGGTCCGATAAAGGAGAACCGGCCGCTCATCACCAAGTACCAGGATTTCTGGAACCAGGCAAAACTGATCACCACGTTATTCAAGGATCTGAAACCGGTTGCCCAGAGTGACCGGGATCTGCTCTGGAAGCAGTTCAATGTCCATTGCTGGGAAGTCAAAGAGAAGCAGAAGGCTGAGTACGGATCAATTGAGTCCCTGTCAAAAGAGCATTTCGATGAAATTATGAAGCTGGTGGAACACTCCCGGCTCTCATCTGCCGCCCCTAAGATCAATGAACTGGTGGAACGTGGCCAGACGCTCAATATTGCCGGTGACTTACTGGGAAAATTCAAGCACGAGATGATTGCCAAGCACAAAAAAACCAGCTTTGACAGTATCCAAAAGACCCGCCTGACCCATGACGCAGCCTGGGAATCGGCAAAATCAGGAAAGTCCCCGCGGCAGCAATCGGATGCGGAAAGCGGTGATTGCCCTTGAGAATTACCAGATCGGCAGGGGCCATATACGCACATTCCTCGCAACCTGCCAGATCCCCGAGAAGGTAGCATCAGCAAATGCCCAACTCGCAGAAACCGAGGCCCATATCCGGGATATAGAAGAGGGTATCCGGAAACTGGAAAAATGGATTGAAGCGGATGAGCGAACCCTTAAAGGGGAGTAATCGCTCGTTTTTTAAAAGACCGTCTGCTTTTATACCGTCTTTATCTTTTTTTAAATCTCACCCGTCTGGTCCGGCCCCCGCCGGTCCGGGAACTACGAGAGACCGGGTGTGCTGGCAACTCCCCGTTTTTTCATGCGGGCTGAATAGACGAATAATGCCAGTTCGCCATCCGGGGTGATACAGTACAGTTTTTCCAGTTGACTGTCCGGATCGCTCTCCTCCCGGATAAGGTTCCACCGGACCAGGTCTGTTATAAGCCGGGAGAAGGCCGATGGGGAGAGTTCCTGCATGGCACCCCCCTGGTCAGGATCCCTGACCGGGATCTTCCAGACTTTGGTCTCGTTGAAGAGTGTCTCTTTCGGAACCAGGGTTCTTGCCTCTTTTCCCTTTTCCTGTCCCCGGAAGAGGATGGTGAGGATCACGAGATAGTGCGGATTGGCCGGCAGGTTCCTTGTGGGAAGGGACGGGACCGGTACTCTCCGGGAAGGGGAATTTCCGAATGCATAATAGGAATCGCCCTCTACCCAGAGTGACATGGAGAAGAGACCCATCGAGAGACGTTTTGAGCCAGCGGAGATATCGAACGAGAACCGGGCATCGGGATGTTCGCTGAAGATTCCAAGAACCGGATCGCGGATCGAGTCAAACGTTGTCGCGTCGATTGGGACCAGCACACAGGATATCTTTCGGGAGAGGGAGATGGTATTTACTTCATCGATCGCGTCACGGATGGTGCATTTCCATGCCCGTTTCTTGTTGTCATCCCGGGTCGAGTTGGTATAAATCTCTTTTTCAGCAAAGATGAACGTGTGCGTGACGGTCCGGAGATCCGTAAGAACCGCAGGATAGGTCTTATGGATACTCTCGCCCGCACTGATGATGTGGATATGTTCCTGCGGATCCATGTGTAGTATCCGGCCCGGGACAATAAATGACTGTCCCGCAGATCGCTTATAAGGGGTCGCAGGGAACAAAAAGCGATAACACTTAAAGGAAAAAGTACGATTCTAATACAATCGAACGAGGTAAAATATCATGGCTGCCGATCCTGTCTGTCTGATGATAATTGATGAAGAGGATGCTAAATTTACCAGCACCCATAAAGACGTGAAATATTACTTCTGCTGCAACTGGTGCAAGAAGCAGTTTGATGAGAACACGAGGCGATACACCCGCATCTCCAATGATGTCTGTGTCAACTTGAAAGAAGCGAGATAACTTTCGACGACCGGGCAACCGGTACGCTCTCTTTTTTAAATTATTTCTGCATTATTAATCCCAAATTGAAACCGGAAAGCCGTTCCTGATCTCGTGCAGTTTTTCCTGTCGCACCTGCTGATATCTGGACGGAATCGTAAAATTCCACGGATCAGGACATCCGAAAGGTATCAAGATCGTTTTATTTTCGGGAGAAGCCCCTCATTAAATAAAAAAAAGGTTAGATGAAGAGTGGCGCAAGCACGAGCGTTAAGGTTGCAAGGAGCTTGATGAGCACGTGGAGTGACGGGCCTGCGGTGTCCTTGAACGGGTCGCCGACGGTATCTCCGATGACCGCTGCCTTGTGAGCATCGCTCTTCTTGCCGCCATGGACACCGGTTTCAATGTATTTCTTGGCATTGTCCCATGCACCACCGCTGTTGTTGAGAATGAGTGCCATGAGGATACCGGTGATGGTTGCTACCATGAGGAAACCGGCGAGGGCTTCGTACTTCATGGTGACACCGATGACAATGGGGAACAGGATCACCAGGGCGCCGGGAAGAATCATGTTCTTCAGCGCACCCTGGGTCGTGATATCAATGACACGGGCATAGTCAGGCTTTTTGGTTCCTGCCATGATACCGGGGTCCCGGAACTGGATGCGGACCTCTTCGATAACATATTGCGCAGTCTTCGAGACTGCACGGATGGCGAGGCTTGCAAAGAGGAAGACGAGCATGGCTCCGAGGAGTGCCCCGACAAAGACGTTTACGTTTGCCAGGTTGACAACATCGAATGCCTTGCCGGTGAGCTTGGCAATGTCGACCATGTAGGCATTGAAGAGCAGGAATACCGCGAGGGATGCGCTGCCGATGGCATACCCTTTGGTAAGTGCCTTTGTTGTGTTGCCGGCTGCATCGAGCTTGTCCATGCGGTGCCTGACTGCGTCAGGGGCCTGGCTCATCTCGACGATACCCCCGGCATTGTCGGCAATAGGGCCGAAGGTGTCCATGGTAAGGACGTAGGCGCAGACCATCAGCATACCGATGGTTGCAACGGCAGTGCCGTAGAGGCCGCCCTGGGGGATACCGGTCTGGGTCCCGCACCAGTACGATGCGAGGAGGGATACTCCGATAAGGACTGCCGGAATCGCGGTGGTCTCGAGACCTACCGAGAATCCCATGATGACGTTGGTTCCCGCACCGGTCTCAGATGCGTCAGCGATATCCTGCACCGGCCGGTAGTGGTGGTCGGTATAGTAGAGGGTGACCCTGAGGAAGGCTACGGAAAGGGCAATACCAATGAAACCTGCAAGGACGAAGTAAATCCAACCGGTGACGAACGGACCAAGGAGGTAATAGACTCCGCCAGCGAGGAAGAATGCTGATATTATGGCGGTGATATAGTATCCGCGGTTCATGGCGTCCATCGGATCGGCACCATCGACACCCTTGACGGAAAGGATACCGATCATGCTCGCGAGGAGACCGAGCGAACACATGACGATGGGGAAGAGGATACCGTTGACACCGAAGATCGGGAAGAGCGCGACACCGAGGATCATTGCACCGATGTTCTCGGCTGCAGTGGATTCGAAGAGGTCAGCGCCACGGCCTGCACAGTCCCCGACATTGTCGCCGACGAGATCTGCAATAGTGGCCGGGTTCCGGACATCATCTTCAGGGATACCGGCCTCGATCTTGCCGACAATGTCTGCACCGACATCAGCGGCTTTCGTGTAGATACCGCCACCGAGCTGGGCGAAGAGTGCCACGAACGAGGCACCAAACGCGAACCCGATGATGACGAACGGAGTTGTCTGCGGGTCTGCACCGAGAGCGATATACGTCAGCGAGACACCAAGGAGTGACATCGACGTGATGATCAGACCCGAGATGGCCCCGCCGCGGAACGAGAAGTCAAGTGCCTTCCCGTCGCTGGTCTGGGCTGCTGCTGCTGTGCGGATGTTGGTCCGCACCGCAATCCACATGGCAACGACGCCGGCAACTGCGCTGCAGGTTGCACCGACGATAAAAGCAGCTGCCGTAGCGAGTGCAATTGCCTGTTGGTTGGTGAAATAATAAATTACAAAGATCACCACTGCCGATACGATGGCAAGCACGGCGATAGTCGAATACTGGCGCTTGATGAATGCTTCTGCACCCACCCGGATCGCGTCGGAGACCTCACGCATCTTGGGCGTACCCTCATCCTGTGAGAGGAGATTACGCGTCAGGATTGCTGCAAGTCCCAGAGCGATGATACATATCGCAATTACGATGAGTAATACAAAGTCGATCATTCAATGACCTCCCTGCTGTGCCAGAAGGAACCCTGCAGACCGATGGAACCGAAACGTATTGACTGCACGAGACTGAACCGCCCGAAAGAGGATCCGGGTAACACACCAGGTATGATAAATTGGAATCGGCAGTAGTCTGCCAGACAGGAACCAAAGGATGGTGCAACGGTTCCCGGGATATCCCCGATTTTTTCCACAATCCATCCTAAGATATAATTAGTGCTTTTTTGGAACATTAAACTTTTATTATTCATTCCGGCTCCGCACCACCTCCCGGATCGCACCTTAAGGAAAGATGCCCGGTTTTTTTCTCAATTTTCTGAATTTTGGGGATTAACTTTTCTGGTACTGTGCCTTCCAAGCACAATTCACTATGATTAATAATGATAAATTCTCATATTCAATGAAGGAGGGTATCTGGTGCAACTTGCGCAGCTGTTATTATTTCTCATCCTATTTCCGCTAATTACCGCGGTATTCATGTTTTTTGCCAAAAAAGATATGGAACGTGCCTGGATTGTCAAACTATCCGCACTGGTTATTGGTATTGTCAGTGTCTACCTGTTGATTTCGACCTATGACAAGGGAGCCCTGCTGGTATCTGCCATCCCGTCAGAACCGGTAACTCTTATCATGTTCATAATCGAGATGCTGATTGCCGTCTTCATCCTGTATCTCGGTATCGTGCACAAGAAGTACATTGTCGTAGCACTCATCCTTGTGCAGTCGGTAATGATGCTCTACTTCGAGCTGGTCTATGCTCATTCGGTTGAAGTATCATCCAACCTGTTCATTGATGAGTTCTCCAATATCATGGCACTCATCATCGGGATCATTGGCAGTCTTATCTGCGTGTATTCCCTGGGCTACATGAAGTTCTTCCATGAGCACCACCCGGAGATGCCGGACAAGCGCACGACGTTCTTTTTTGTCATGTTCGTCTTTATTGCCGCGATGTTCGGACTGGTTTTCTCCAATAATATTCTCTGGGTCTACTTCTTCTGGGAAGTTACTACCCTCTGTTCCTTCTTGCTGATCGGGTACACCAAGACAGAGGAAGCAACCAATAACGCATTCAATGCGCTGTGGATGAACCTGCTTGGCGGGGTTGCCTTTGCCGGTGCGATCATCTACCTCGCCATGTTCGGTAATGGCGTCATGGGACTCGACACGCTGCTCGCTTCCGGCAAAGTCATTGCTCTCATCCCGGCCGCCCTCATCGGGTTTGCCGGTCTCACCAAGGCAGCACAACTGCCGTTCTCCTCATGGCTTGTCGGGGCCATGGTGGCACCGACCCCGGTCTCGGCACTCCTGCACTCCAGCACCATGGTCAAAGCCGGTGTCTATATTCTCGTCAGGCTTGCACCCATCTTCCAGGCTACTTTCACCGGGTACGTGCTTGCCATGATTGGAGCGCTCACGTTCCTCATTGCATCCGGCATTGCCGTATCGCAGAGCAATGCCAAGCGGGTGCTTGCGTATTCCACGATCGCAAACCTCGGTCTCGTTGTCGCCTGTGCCGGTATCGGGACCTACGAAGCGATCTGGGCGGCAATATTGCTGATTGTCTTCCACGCGATCTCCAAGTCCCTGCTCTTCCTCTCTGTCGGAACGGTTGAGCACCGGATCAAGAGCCGCGAGATTGATGACATGAACGGACTGATCGTCCGGATGCCGAAGATCGCCGCCATGATGGTGATTGGTATTGCCGGCATGTTCCTGGCACCATTTGGTATGCTCATCTCGAAATGGGCAGCCATCAAGGCGTTCATTGATGTGCCCTACGGTTTCGTATTTGTCATCATCCTTGCCTTTGGCAGCGCCATAACGCTCTTCTTCTGGGCAAAATGGATGGGCAAGATCATTACCGTCACTTCAGACAGCAAGAACATCGAAGGTGAGGTTGATCACAGTGAATGGACGGCGCTCACATCACTTGCCGGTCTTTCGTTAATTACGACACTGGTCTTCCCCTTGCTCTCAACAAAGCTTCTTGAACCCTTCCTCATGGCGAATTATGGCCACGTGGCCCAGCTCTCGCAGGATAACATCATCATCATGATCCTGATGCTCCTCCTGCTCGTCATCATGCCGTTGAGTATCCTGATACCCCAGAGGAAGCACAAGCATGTCTCTCCCTACATGGGTGGCAGGACCACCACGACTGATATGCGGTTCTCCGGCTCCCTCGGCGTCCAGAAAAAGACGGTGCTCTCCAACTACTATCTCCACGAGTATTTTGGTGAAGCGAAACTCAGGCCCGCAGGGATCTGGCTCTGTTCGGCTCTCATCTGTATTATGTTTGCAGCAACCGCATTGCGGGGGGTGATCTTGTGATCAATATTGTATGGGGAATTGTCTTTGTCCTGGTCGCTCCCTTAGTCGGTGGGCTGATTGCCGGTATCGACCGGAAAATTACCGCACGTATGCAGGGCCGGGTCGGCCCCTCCATCCTCCAGCCCTTCTACGATGTGGGCAAACTCTTTGAAAAAGAGCAGACCGTAGTGAATGAGACGCAGACCTTCTATGCGATCTGCTACATCATCTTCATGATATTCACCGGGGCCCTGTTTTTTGCCAGCGGGGATCTGCTGCTCGTCATATTCGCGCTGACGCTTGCACAGATCTTCCTCGTGCTGGGTGCGTTTGCCGCCAACTCCCCGTACAGTTATGTCGGGGCAGAGCGGGAACTACTCCAGATCATGGCCTATGAACCAATGGTGATCCTGACCGCCGTAGGTATGTATGTTGCAACAAAGAGCTTCAATGTGAGTGATATCGCTGCAACAACGACACCGGTTATCCTTCTCCTGCCCGGTATCTTCCTTGGTTTTATCTATGTGCTGACGATCAAACTGCGCAAATCACCGTTCGATATCTCGACATCGCACCATGCACACCAGGAGATTGTAAAGGGTGTTACTACGGAATACTCCGGCCCCTCACTCGGCCTCATTGAGATCACCCACTGGTATGAGACGGTCTTCCTGCTCGGGTTTGTCTACCTCTTCTTCGGGTTCAACCCATTGATCGGTGTAGCTGCCGTTATCGTCATCTACCTCCTGGAGATCCTTGTCGACAACACCAATGCCCGCGTCAAGTGGCAGTTCATGGTGAAGAGCTCGTGGCTGATTGCCGCGGTTGTGAGTGTGGTCAACCTGGCTGCACTCTACTTCCTTTTCGGAGGTGTCTCATGACCTACCTTGCAAAATCCCCCTGGATCATCCACTACGATGCCTCGAGCTGCAATGGCTGCGATATCGAGATTCTTGCCTGCCTGACTCCCATGTATGATGTCGAGCGGTTCGGTATCATCAATACCGGTAACCCGAAGCATGCAGATATCTTTGTCGTGACCGGTTCGATCAATGAAGCGAACCGTGAGGTCATCCAGAACATCTACAACCAGATGCCGGATCCGAAAGTGGTTGTTGCAGTCGGCATATGTGCCTGCTCGGGAGGCGTGTTCCGGGAATGCTATAATATTGCCGGCGGTATCGACAAGCTCATACCTGTCGATGTCTATGTGCCCGGGTGTGCAGCACGCCCCGAGTCCATCATCGACGGGATTGTGACCGCTCTCGGCATTCTCGAGGAGAAACGGAAGAACGGTATCAGTTCTCCAATGGTCACGGACCACGATCATAAAGCACATCACAAGCATGCAGAAGGAGGTGCACAATGATGGAACCACAACTCATTACTCCCATCGGTGTCGGGGATGTTGTAATAAAAGCCGAACAGGCAAAGAAAGATGGCAACCGGCTGGTCCAGATCGGGTGCACGAAGATCGGAGATGACTTCGAGATCCTCTACGTCTACGACAAAGATTACCAGCTGACCAGCTACCGCATCACGGTGAAACAGGCAGATGAAATTCCCAGCATCAGCGGAGTATACTTTGGAGCGTTTGTGTACGAGAACGAGATCCACGACCTCTATGGAATCCATGTGAAGGGAATCAATATTGATTTCAAGGGCACGTTCTACAAGACTGCGATCAAACATCCTTTCAGTGTGACCATTGTCAAGGAGGACGACTCATGTCAAAACAAATAACCGTCCCGTTCGGTCCCCAGCACCCGGTGCTGCCCGAGCCCCTCCACCTTGACCTTGTCCTTGAGGATGAGAAAGTCGTGGATGTCATTCCGACTATCGGGTACGTCCACCGGGGTCTTGAGAAACTGGTTGAAAAACGGGAATACACCGAGTATGTCTTTATCGCGGAACGGATCTGCGGTATATGCAGTCACATCCACGGCCAGACCTATGTGCAGGGAATCGAGCAGATTATGGGACTTGAGATTCCCGACCGGGCCCAGTACCTCAGGACCATCTGGTCGGAATATTCTAGGATGCACTCGCACCTGCTCTGGCTCGGACTTTTTGCCGACAGTATGGGTTTTGAGAGCGTCTTCATGAATGCCTGGAGGCTCCGCGAGCACATCCTCGATGATCTCGAAGCCACCACTGGGGGCAGAGTTATCCAGGGTGTCTGCAAAGTGGGCGGCGTCCGGAAGGATATCTCCCCGGAGAAACTCGACGAGATGGTCAAAGGGCTCAAAGGAATTGAGCACGAGCTCCAGGATCTCACCAATGTGTTCCTCCACGATAATTCGATACAGCACCGGCTGAGAGGGATTGGTGTGCTCAGTAAGGACGATGCCTACCAGCTTGGGGCAGTTGGCCCCTCCGCACGGGCCAGCGGGGTTGCGATTGATATCCGCGAGACCGGCTATGCAGCCTACGGGAAGATCAATTTCAAACCGGTAGTCGAATATGACGGGGACTGCTATGCCCGTTGCGTAATCCGGGCAAAAGAGCTTTTTACTTCAATCGATATCATCGAGCAGTGTGCTAAGAAGATTCCCGATGGGCCGGTTGACATGAAAGTGACCGGTGCACCGGATGGCGAATTCCTTGCCCGGGCTGAGCAGCCACGGGGCGAAGTTATCCATTACATCAAGGGCAATGGCAAGAAGAACCTGGTACGGCACCGCGTTCGGACACCGACGTTCACCAACATCCCTCCATTGATTACGCTCTTGAAAGGCTGTGATCTCGCGGATGTGCCGGTGATTGTCCTGACTATTGATCCGTGTATCGGCTGCGCGGAGAGGTGAGGAGAGATGAGTTTTTTCCAGATGACAAAGACGGTGTTAAAGAGCCTCTTTTCCCGTCCGGCTACCCTGATGTACCCGGCAAAACCGGCCAAGAAGACTCCCCTTACCCGTGGGCATGTGAAGATCAACCCGGATGGCTGCATCACCTGCCGGTCCTGCCAGCGCAAGTGCCCGACCCAGGCGATCTGTGTCGAGGTCAAGGAGAAGACCTGGCAGATCGACCAGATGCGCTGCGTGGTTTGTGCGGTGTGCGTGGATGTCTGCCCGACCAAGTGCCTGACCATGGATAACCAGTACCGCCCGGCCATGACTGCCCGGGGGGGTCTGGAGAAGTGTACGGTGGCAGGGCCAAAGAAAAAGGAACCGGTTGCGGCTGATGGGGTACAGAAATAAATGGAATAGTCTATTTTTTAACGTATGGTGTATCTCAATTTTTAATCGTGAATAGTCTGTTAATTCGATATAAGGAAATTGTTGATGACGGATAGAAAGAAAATACAACCGAAAAGTACTACGGATGTCGATCAAACATCCGATCTCTTATATCGAATACGAAACAATGCTCTTAAATTTGATTTTTTGATCCTTTTCTTCCTTATCTATATTGTTTACAATACCGTATCGCAGATGACTATGAGCGGGGATACCAACCCTGCAGCATTTCTCCCGCTATCACTTATCTTCCACCAGACAGTATTTTTTGATTCTATGGTTGGATCCGGGCTTGGCCCCAATGTGGCATATGCATTCCCCCTTGTAAACGGTCATTATGTATCACTCTTCCCCATTGTCACACCGATCCTGATTACACCGATATACTTCGTTTCAAATCTGCTCTATACCGTTTTTCAGATCCCGTTTGATGTGACAAGCGTTATGGTCCTGGCAAAAACATCAGCAACGATTATCGCAGCCCTGTCGTGCGTTTTTGTCTACCTTGCCGGGAAAAAAATATTCTCCCGAAAAATCGCCCTGGTTACCGCACTTATCTATGCATTTGCCGTATCCTCTCGAAAAACACGGGTCAGCTTTGAGAACAACCCCGTCGTCTCACTCATTGACAATGGAAAGTCAGAACTTGGAGAATTAACAAATTGGCACGGAGGGTGGCGGCACACCCGCCATTTTA
>Ga0194058_10001060_pt1 | contig 13789 bp, 15 predicted proteins | sample SepL4417m_MetaG_FD_155490 | JGI IMG/M metagenome (GOLD analysis project Ga0194058, IMG submission 155490) | Anoxic zone freshwater microbial communities from boreal shield lake in IISD Experimental Lakes Area, Ontario, Canada - Sep2016-L442-17m | ecosystem: Environmental > Aquatic > Freshwater... | reverse complement strand
CCTCTTAATGGTGGCTAACTGAATGCGCTGGGGATTCACCTGAGAAGACATTGATGGCATCGGCGAAATGCGAAGTTGACTAACTTTTCTTGCCCCCGCCAAAGATGGCCATGGCAACCCCAGCCACGATGGCAAGACTTCCAACTACAGTCATCGCCACGTAGCTTTCATTGTTGGACGTGTTCTGAAATTCCAGGGATCGAGTTGTTCGTTCATGCGCCCGATCAGCTACCCAATAGCTGTCATTTTTCTCGTCCCGCGTTGAAAACCGGTTGTTGGCCTGTTCGCTCGCAAACGCGTGGAAATTGTTGGACGCATGCGCCTGGGCTTTGAATGCGGTTTCTTGGCTTGACTTCGCCATCTCTGCAATTTTCACAATGGCGGCATAGCCATCAGGTGCCTGATGCCTGATCAAATCTTTTTGCCTTGGAGTCAAATGTTGGAATTTTTTAGCAGCGCTTTTGATTTCAGATAGGTCGCCGCGTTTCAATTTTTCCATGTCAAACTTGGTACTTGGTCTTGGCTCCGCGTAGCCCGTCTGTCTTTGTCCGGCGTTGCGATTTACGTTGAACCTAAATTCCTCAGTTAGGAATCTCAATAACAGAAAAATTGATTTTATATCAATACGTTACGGTTACTTTTTTCAACTGCACCACAGTACCAAAAGGGTGGCATGGTTTTCAGAAAATAACCAAGTACAGCAATGACTTAGCGGGTTTTCATAAAGTCAACAGAGGAATTTAGGTTGAACATTTATGAGTCCTTTTTTTAGTCGGCGCTTTCGTAATTTTCAACGCAGCACCATGTGACTTTTACGCTGTTGCGAACAGGGGCTGTAGTCACTTGTTCTCGGGGCAGCCCAACCAATGTTTGGGCCGGCTGCTGCTGTGGCTGACGTATCTGGCAAACGGATCAATGCCAATATCTGTTGCTATCAAAGTTGTACGCAGTGATCAATACGCCTTCGTCCCCAACGACAACCGTGACACCCCCTTTATCCAAAATTTTCATGAGAACTTTTTGTGTTTCTGCCAGTTTATTTAGTTGATCTCGTATGACCACCCGGCTACTAGGAACACGTTTGTTTTCTTGACTGTGCGCTCTTTTCATACCGGCTCCGTTAAAAAATAATTTCAAAAATAGACGATTCATGCCATCAAGGCGAGCCCATTTGTCGTCAGCGGCTTACTGCTACTAATCAATTGATGGCGAGCGAGTTGGAGCTTTCGCAATAGACTTTTGGCTGCATCACGATTGATCTCGTACTTGTCACCGCTAATTCGACCATGCTGCAGGACAAACGCAACCATGTCATGCGTGATGCCTCTTTGAGCTGTGCGTTGATTGAAGTGTTTGGTCTTGATTTCCATGTCTACACCTTCAGGCTAAAAATTAATTTACGTTTGCCAAGACTGTGTAGTGGAAGCACCTTGGCGCTGTTTCCACTGACCGTATGTGGCAACGAGCAGCACTGAGAGGCCGCCTGCCACGAAAGTAATCGCAAATGCTGTCAGCATTTCAAGGGGAGATGATGTGTTGTTCATGACGTCCTTTCGTTGAATTTATTTAATTATATCACCCACTAACAGCATTTAAATTTTTTTTATGCATGTGACGGGTAATTTCATTTGTATTTATTCAAGCTTCAACCCATCAGCAACCGGAGAGATCAATGGAAATGATCGATACCGACTTTCAGCTAGAGAAAAAACGCAACGATGCGAAGATCACCAAAACAGGCATGGTCACCTTTCTTGGGGTATCACCAAAGTCAAGTCTCGCGTTACGAACAGGATCCAGAAAACGTTCAAGCAGAAATGCTGCGCAAGTGGAATCAAATTTGCGGTGCAGTGTCCCCAGCGGCAAAGGTCTTGAAATGGACGATCCATGTGTGGAGTTGGTGGTTTAGGGAGCAATGAACCGTGCTTATTCGGTTTGCACACCCAGCGCGGCGGAATCCCACGTTGTGGTCGAATCGGCAGCAAAACTGCGCCACGTCCATCAGTGGCAGCCAGAAACCGCGCCGGTGTCCCCACTTAATGCCATGAAATCGGCTCAGGATTTTTGATGGGTGTGCTAACCGGATAAGCACGCAATGAACATAAAACCCATTTAGCAAGGAATGATGCGCAGGCAAAGGCTGCCAAAGAGCTTATTATGGATGTAGGCTCGGTGACGGCCTCTGCTGCGGTGGCCACAGTCGGCGACTTTAATCAGTTCAAGAACGGTGCGCAGTTTGGCGCTTGGTTGGGGTTGACGCCGAGGCAAAACTCCAGCAGGGGTAAGAACAGTCTGGGCGGTATCACGAAGCGTGGCGACATGTACCTGCGGATGTTGCTGATTCAGGGTGGTAAATCAGCCGTGATGACAGCGCACAAGCGCAGTGACCCCATCTCAAAGTGGCTGTATCAACTACGTGAAAAGTCGGGCTGGCAAAAATGCGCGCATATTGTGGGCCATGATGACCAAAGGGTGTCGCTTTGATCCCAAGCATGTGAGTGTCAACCCAGCTGGTGCTGCAACAGCAATGACGTAGTTGAGTCGATAAGTAAGGAAAACAATCCAATCAGTAGTGCTTGACAGCGTGGGGAGTCCCTGTAACAGGCTGCTGAAATACTTGTTTCAAGGCTAAAAACTGTCTCATTCAATGGCTACCTACCCCTCGGTTACCTCGAAAAAATCGCTTTTGGCTCGTTTTATGAGGTCGACGATTTTCCGTTTTGAGGTGCTTGGAAGTATTTCAGCAGTCTGGTAAGTCTGTTAACAGACTATTTGGTAAATATCGAAGTAATTCAGATATGAAATTGGTGGACGGGCTTTTATGTCACGGATTAAGGATATTTACAATCTATTTTTTATGGATTTCCATGGTATTCCACCAAAGAAATCACGTAACTCTTGTGAGAAATCAAGGTCAATTTTTAGCTTTTCTCTGTCGGTAGACAACGAAAGAGATTTAATATTATTGAGGCTGGATATGTAATCGGATTCAACCTTGTCGAATGCATCAGTTATGACTGATTTTGCGATCTCCCAGAAAGAGTCAAGAACTTTTACAACTGCTTTTTCGACTTCGTGCTTTTGTATTTGCTTGTGAATTCTTTTTGCAAGTTTTTGCTGCCAAGACTCATCTAATAGGAATGAGCATTGCATTTCACGATTTACTGAAAATATCCAAATAGGATCAAGTAATTCGGTGGTTGCAATGGTTTCTCCAGTGTCAATAAATTTCCTGGAGATGTTGGTAGCATCGATTGGAGATTGGCTACTGGAATATAGCCTATTGTCGGATATATTTCTATTAATGTATGAGCCAAGTACGCCAATGACCGCATGTTTTTGTAATTCAGAGATGAAAGAATCTAAAGCACTAAAAGGCCAGATAGCTTCCATAATTTTGTGCTTTTTAACAGGGAAATTATATTCCTCAAGCAAGAGGTTAACTTCACTGAAAATGCGATCAGCCTTATCTTTTACATCGCATTCAATTTTATTTTGAATCAAATTCAACAAGTAATAGGTTGCTAATTCTTGTGCTTCTTTTTTATTTTCCCGAAAATGGTTTTCAATTGACTCTTGAATAAAATCAACGGTGTAGATCGATTTGAAGCTGTGTGCTAAGGTAGTTTTGCATTCTGTATTAAACTTAGCGATTATTGCGTCAATGTGCTGAAGTTGAATTGTTCTTTCATGCGTTCTAACCAATTCATCAACCTGCATGTCATTGATTGCAGTTCTGCATATATCACTATTAATTGTTAGTTGCCGAAGTCGGTTAATCCGCATATCACACTTCTGATTTGCAAGTATTTTTGCATTCAAAATGTGCGTATTCATTTGAGCCAATATGTAGCGTGGGAGCGCGTTGCTCAATATATCAATTAAATCACATTCAACGTCAGTTGGGTCTACGCGCGTATTGACATCGACTGCTGTGAATGTGAAAAAACGACGCCGTAAATCTTCTTGTGTAATTTGTGTGTTTGTTATTCTGGAGAGATCAGATATAACGTGATGGAGATTATGAAAAACATACATCGATCCACCATCCAGTATGTTGACGGTTCGTTCTTTCTCAATGGTGTCTGACTTTGTGGCAACAATCATCAGATTGCGAAGAGGTTCGACATTCCCGGGAATTGCACTATAAGTTGGCAGGTGACGCAAAAGCGCCCCCAGGTAATTGATGTCTGCCTGATTGAGAAAGTCATTTGAGGAAGATGTGTAGATGAGCACATCGATTAGTTTTTTACTTATCTCTGCACGATCAAAATTTCCTGCTAATGGATCGTAGCCAGGAAAATCAAGCAAATCGCAACCCATAAGCATGGGGGAGTCGATGTAGATCACAGCGACATATGCGCCATGAGTGAACCCAGAGCCTGTGTATGTTCCATATTGACGAAGCGATTCGTAGCCGCCAGAGAGCAATCTATACCCCTTGCAGTGATCTTCATCATCTGCGAGATTTACATCGAATCCACGGCGCATCATCCATACATCTTCTGCTTGCCAAGCTGGTTTATCGCTGATATGTCGAATCAGGCAAATCGCGCTAGTTGTCGGATCGAAGCCTGCAGGCAAACGATCAAACCCCAGAATGATGTTTCCAAGACGTGACTTGCCAGAAGAAATTACACCGCATAAACCGACGCGAGGCTTTCTTGCGATCGTTTTAACACTGTTGATGAATGTTTTTGCATCGGTGGTTTGGGTAAGGTCAATCTTATCTACAGGGGCATCAGGCTCGGTTTGGGCATAGTCAACCAGTAGCTTCATACGCCCTTGAATTTCATCAAATGGATTGCCTACGTCGAGCCCTTGGGTACTTGAGACAAACCCGCAAAGAGCAAACCATTTACGAATCACTCTGTACGGAACTTCCTCTGGATCTTGTTCGTAGCGAGACACTTGACTTTGCGATAAACCAAGACGCTCCGCCATATCGGATTGTGAGATTTTGGCTTTTTCGCGAAGTTTGGCCAAATCAATTTCAGATGGGATTTGCATTGTGATTGTCACTTTCGATGTGAAGCGTTGTGCTTGCGACGCATTTTACATAGAAATGATTAAATAAAAAAATTTATGCATAAGAAGGGTAAATCCTCATTGAAATGCAATACACTGGCTGTGTTGTTACATTTTCGGCGACGCAGAGACTGGTGTAGCAGCCGAGGTTGATTGGTTTTCGTGGCTTTTTTTACAATGGAATGGGATTGATATGACAACTCAAAATTCAGGTGTTTCTGCCGTCGATTTTGTAATCGATGGATCCAATGTTTTACTGGCAAAGCAATGCCGCATTGATGGGAAGCCGTCAATCAGGGCCTTTGCTGCACTTTTGGCGATGCTTGAGGCCAACGCCAAAGCATTCAAGGTGTGGTTCGATTCAAGTATTTATCACCACGTCGAGGAAAATGGGGGTGATGTTGACGAGCTAAAGCGACTCATTAGTGAGTTAAATCTTCGCTCACAGCTTGACATCATTTCGCGCGCTGACATTGGGATACAAAAAGATTGTCAACTCTTCAATGCAGCGGTGATCAATGGGGGCGATAGGAATGATTCCTGGCGCGGGTGGGTGCCGAAAATCTTACGCTGCAGGCTTAATGTTGTAAATGGTAATGAAATCACGGTCTACGTTGCGCCAGCTGGTAGCGGGGCAAAGCTGTTTTCCGAAAGCATGAGCAAGGCATTTAACTTCAGAGGGATGCAATTTGCTGCATTGGATGCAACAACCCCGTCAGATGTTGGTGCATCATGGGCTCCGCAACCCAAGTTCAAAGGTCGCCGTCCTCATGGCAACTTGCTGGTATTGGCTCTTGATGCCTCTCCGAGCATGGACGAACAAGACACGTTTGACGGTCGATCACGCGCAGCACATGTCAATGACATACTAAAAGCGACCATGGAAGGCCTATCAGACAGCTCTATTGCATCGAGCTTGCATGTCTGCATATTGAGCTTTTCAAGTGATGTCGTGCTCCACACAGCCAATGACAGCGGTTTCGTATTCTCTCCACTGCGCGACTGGCAAAACGCACCGCTTAGTGACTATTTGAGTGGAGTTTCCCGCAATGGCACCAATATTCGCTTGGCTTTGGATCGCGCTGCAGACTACGTCGATGGTTTTAGGCAAAGCGGAACAGCACAGCAACTAGCCATGAACTGGAAAAATGCCACCGTTGTCATGCTGACGGATGGTAGTCACTGTGCAGAAATCAATGGCGAGGATGAGCAATCCAAGGATATCCTAAATCACGTTTTTACAACATTATCACGTTCAGAGAATGTTAGTTTTGGGTTTTTAGGGCTCGGCGACGGCGCAGACATGCAATCGCTGTGCAGTTGGGGAAGTGAGGCAACGCCCCTTCAAATTGAACTAGCACGTCGTAAAGATGTGATGCTCGAATCTGGAAGGCTCTGCGTAAAAGCCAACAATGGAGATGCAAAGTTGAACAGCATTGTGCGCTCCTTTATTGATGTAGCTTCAAGTCGCGTGGGTTAAACGGTGGTCTAAAAATAAAATAACAACAAAGTGAACTTATTGTGGACACAATTCAATTAACACCCACGTATCGAACTCATGCACAAATTTCGATTGATGTTGACGAGTGGAATCATAGACTTGGGGATGGTGGATTTGCCATAGCCTGGGTCTGTAAAAAAGAGCCCCATCATGTACTTAAGTGCATTGATGAAGAGGTCAATGCAATTGATGCTATGCCAAAAATGCGCCAGATAACGGCGCATGCGAAGGTGATGACAGAGCGACTCACTCAAATTGTGAACGATCCAGACACCTTTCCTTTTGCGCGAGACACATGCAAGACATTGCTGAGCACAATTACAACCCATGTTGGGTACAGTCAAAAAAAACAACGAACGTACCTGTATCAACTAAAAGCGTCAGGGAAAAGTTTGGAGTCAGCGTTGGCTGACCCTGCTCCGTCATGGGATCAGCGTATGAAGATCGCCTTGAACTTTGCAAAGGTTATGTTTGCCTTGCGCAGATGCCGCGTTGTTCACTTGGATTGCCGCCCAGTAAACGTCTTTGTTGATATGTCTTCGCCAGACTGCACGATCTCGCTCATTGACATGGATGGCTGCGGTGTCTTGTCCAACAATGATGGAAGGCATTCCTCTGATACTTGGCAATCCCCCCCTCTCACAATGGGACATTCCGACGAACTGCGTCCAATTTGGTTTCCCATTGACCCCGGTTGGCAAACGCCATTGGCTGGAAACTTCAAGTTTGCAGAAAAATGGTGCGTCATTAACGAGGTTTGGAAAATACTAAGCTGGGGCGATGTTCCTGCGCTAGGCTGGCTGGAGCCAAAACACGACGCACTTTCTGGAGCTGCCAAGGAGGTACGAGAAATGTATGCGTCTGGAGTTTCTTATCTGTCAGGAAATCAACATAGCCAAGATCAACTAAACGAGTGCTCCAGCGCAATTGCACGACAGTTTAATGAGGTGTTCAACGATGCTGTGAATCATACAAAGTCGATCCGTTGGATGGACTATGGTATCGGGACAGGTTCTTTGAACGAAGAGAGATTCTTTGCCGAGTTTGCCATGGCCACGCTTCTCGCTTTTCGTGATCCACGCGACCCGCGACTTCCTATGGTTTCCCAAGACTATCCTAAGCCGGAAATTCCTTCTGCACAGTGGATTCAAAACAATTTGGCAAGAGTCATGCGTTTGATCTAAGTATCAGAAAATATATATCTCACGGTTCGCGCATTTTATTAGGGGGTTACGATGATGGGAATAAATAAAATCATCAACTTAGCTTTCGCGCCAATCTGGGATTATCGTCAAAAATTGGCTATAAAAAATTTAAGTTGTTGATTTTACAACTAGAAAAATGAGCGAACCGTGAGATATATGACATCAGAAATTCAATTAGCCAAAGCGTCACGACTTGTTCCTGGTAAGGGTGAGGACTGTGTCTTTTCTTCTCGGTTGAACTCGTCAGACTGTTTTTTGATGGGTGTCGCAGATGGTATCTCCACAGCAAATGGCGGGGATGCGGCTCGTTGGATCAAGGAATCGATGGACTCTATCGCAATGGAGCCTGGTGCTGAGTTCATGGGTGTACATGACCTTTTTGAGCGATTTCAAGAGCTTTTGGAAAATGCGACGCGTTTTCATCAACGATCCGATAGTCATTCGACGCTGAGTTGCGGGATTGGCCGACGGATGGATTCAAAAAAGTCCAGCCATATTAGATTTGAGTTTTTTGGGATTGGCGACTCACCGATATGGCGCGTTGTACCTTGCCAAACAGGAGAATTGACTTTTCAAGTCAGTCCCGTGTACAGCCCGCCAACTCCTAGCGAGCAAGGAGGCGTGTACTCGTCAGTTAATCTGGGGGCAGGAAGAATTGATGGAAAAGTTCATTTCGGCTCGGTGGATATTGAGGAAGGGGAACTGCTCATCGTGGCGACAGATGGGCTTCCTGACGCTAGGGTTATATTCGATGATCAGGATCCAGAGCGGGTTGGGCGCAGTCCAAAACTTATAGATACTTTACTTCGAAGCAAGTCATTTGACGATGCGATGCTTATTAATTCCATTGCAACTTACGATGCAAATCGATTGCTCATAGACGACGATGCGAGCTTGGCGGTTGCAAGGTGGGGATGTTCATCGTTGTCAAGTTCTGAAGAAAGTTACAACAGAACGTCATGTGACCAATCCCAGATTGAACCGGATAGTACGCCACAAACTGAAAATCATGGCATGCATGCCGACGCTGAGTTAGCAGTTAATCAAGGTGCAAACACTTCTGAAATTGGTTCTGAATCACTGTTTGAGTCATCGTTAAACTTGGAAAGTTTGACGGAGAATAGAGTTTCTAAACAAGATTCATTGAATGACTTTAAGTTGGAAATATCGCCCATCAAAGCAAATGCACCTAACGATGAATGCGTTGAGATGGACGGGAATCTTGATATTTCGACTTGCTTGGGTGCTCAAGTCATTGAAAAAGAAACTACTTCGCCTACCGTCGATAAACCTAACTGAACGGCGACTTTCGCTCATTCAGTTCTGTTTTATAGCCGGTAACAATCTGTTGCTGACCGAATCAAGTCAAATTTCACCGTTGAAATAGTGTCCATCAAACGGTCGTTTTATTTACACTATAAATGGAGCTTCAAAAGCTCCATTTTTTTTGCCGTTTTGTGTAAATAAACCAATTCATCAATCAAAGTAAGTAAAACGTATGAGTAAGCAGATTGGATGTGAGCGTTTTACAGAACAAGCTCGTCTTGTGAGCCAAGATGAACGAGCTGCAATGCGTTGGGGGTATAGACGTGTGGAACGTGATGCAGAGCTATCAGTTAGGCGCTTATGACCCGTGCCAATGGCGTTAAACAGCCGTATAGACGATTTTTTTACACACACCTATACAACTGCAACAATGCTAAACAAGCCTCCAAAAATTGTGTTTGTGCGAACAGGATTTTTCACGTGGAATGCGGCTTAGAGCAACAGTCCTAGCGGAATTTAATGCTATAATGCTATTCATATATACAAATATAGCAAATGAAAACCATAGCAGTCATCGGACAAAAAGGGGGTAGTGGGAAAACCACCATCTCATTAGGACTTGCCGTGCAAGCGGTAAAAGCGGGGCGACGAGTTGCCGTTGTTGACCTAGACCCGCAAGCGACAGCCGCAAATTGGGGGGATCGTAGAGACGATAAGGAAAGCCCTGCCGTTGTGTCTTGCCAGGCATCACGCCTTTCACAAGTTTTAGAAACAGCCAATGTTCAAGGTGTGCAAATTGTCATCATCGACACCCCCGGCAAAAGTAGCGATGCAGCACACCAAGCAGCAAAGAAATCTGATTTGGTTTTATTGCCAATTCAGCCACATTTATTTGATATTGAGACTTTAGCAAGTGTTTCTGACCTCTTAGACATAGCAGGAAAACCCCCATCTGTAGTCGTCATCAATCGAGCGCCAATTCAAGGAAGTCGTCACGATGTCGCACGGAACGAGTTAGTGAGACTAGGGTACAAGCTAGTCCCTATGGTGATATTCCAACGTGCAGCACACGGGGACGCAAGCAACCTAGGTCAAACCGCTAGTGAGTACGAACCAAAGGGCAAGGCGGCACAAGAAATGGAATCGCTATATTCATATCTTATTAACAAGCTATAGCACTATACGTATATATTAAGATAGAACTATGACAAAAAAATCAAACTCTCTTGCAGCATCTTTAGCTACAGCCGCAGGTAAACGACAACCATCATCACCACAGCAAGTAATGACTAACGGGGATGGAATAGTGTCACCCAAAGCAAAGCCTGCAACGGTGCTAATCGCAGCCCATTTTTCACCCGACGTTAGGCGTGTTCTAAAGTTCTTGGAAGCGGAAACTGGAAAGAACCTTAAAGAACTATTGGGAGAAGCAATCAACGATTTGGCTGCAAAATACGGAAAAACAGAGCCGTACTCAGCGGAAGATTAGAGAAAATCGTAAAGAGGTGACATTGTGACGGATGATGAATTTTCAATAAAGTTAGATAATCTGAAAAAAAGTATAGCTGAACGTCAGAGTACAAGAGTTGTCAAACTGCCGTTTTGGGCAGAGGTAAAGCGTGGTACTCCGAATAGCTTTATTAGGTCAGCATTGTTTTCAGCTATTCAAAGCAAAGACCGTACTTTTGTCAAAGACGAAATAGTATTTAGTCAGCAAGGAATTAAAATTACTTTTACTGGTGAACAATTAAATCAAGAGGATTTAGCACTATGGGAAACATTGGTTCATATTTATAAAGAACAACCACTCGGTAATACGATTGAGTTCACTGCATATAGAATCTTGAAATTATTAGAGTTAGATACTAATAGTGATGGATATCAACGTTTGCATACTGGTATAAAGCGATTAAATGCGTGTTCAGTAGAAATCACACATGACAAAAAAACATATTTTGGCGCACTAATTAAGTCTGGTCGTAAAGATGAGGCTACAAAAACTTATACACTGGAGTTAAGCAGAGAATTGATCCAAATTTTTGGTGAAAATCAATGGACAGCGATAGATTGGCAACAACGACTAAACCTAAAACGCAAACCATTGGCACAAGCCTTACACGCATATTACAGTAGCCACAAGACACCTTATCCAGTAAAACTAGAAACATTACAACAATTAACCGGCAGCAAGAATGCGCAACCCTCCAGCTTTAAGCGTCAATTATGCACAGCACTTGAGGTTCTTGTCGCCATTGGATTTCTCCAAGACTACAGCGTTGTAGATGGCTTAGTGAGTGTTCGACGCATCACAATTTTGCTAACTTGAAGACTTATCCACAGGTGTAAAAACCTATCGGCGTTAGATGCACAACCTATCGGCGTTAGATGCACAACCTATCGGCGTTAGATGCATAACTATCGGCGTTAGATGCACAAACCTATCGGCGTTAGATGCACGAAACTATCGGCGTTAGATGCACAATTTTTTCTGTTGATAAGTGCATTTTTCTCCTTATTTGACAAACACTTAAAAGACTAAAAAAAAAGGTGCTAATCTCTTCTAATCTTCTTTTAATCTAATACAGCGGGCGGCAGTTCATGAAACAAGTCACAGCCGGAGGCCAGCACAAAGACATCTATGGCTACGCTTTCTCTCAATTTGTGTACTCAACCACCAGACAGCAACAACAAAAACAGGAAGTCAAGAAGTCAAAACATCCGCTTATCAGTAAAGAACATCCAAATACCATTCTGCCAAACATCACCATAGCGACAAACGATACAAAGGTATCAAAACGAGCCTACACACTTTGCCGCCGGCCAACCCCCCAAGGCACGGTCGTACCCCTGTTAATGGCCTGTAATATGCCCCCTAGGCGTACATCGATCCAAGGTTGCATTGCGCTTCGGCATCGCCCTGTTCAGCAGCCTTGCGATACCAATCTATTGCTTGGTTGTCATCCTAGGGTACGCCTTGGCCTTGTATAGTGGACCCCGAATTTGAGACAAAAATTTAAGATGTCCTCAAACCCAGGAGTTCAGAAAAAGTGAGCGAGACAAAAAAGCGAAAAGTACATACCCCAGAATTCAAAGCCAAAGTCGGCTTATCGGCTTTGCGCGGCGACAAGACCATCAATCAGATAGGTCAGGAATTTGAGGTACACCCAATCCAGGTTGGACTGTGGAAGAAGGCAATTCAAGAACAAGCCAAAACCCTGTTCGAAGGCAAACGCGGCCCCAAACCAGTGGACTCACACAATGAGCCAGATCGGCTCTACAGCGAGATTGGTCGCCTCAAAATGGATCTCGACTGGCTTAAAAAAAAGTCCGGAGTGAGCCTATCATGATTCGCCAAAACTGGATAGACATGAACGACAGCATGCCCACAACACGCCAATGCGAACTCGCAGGTGTTTCACGTGCAACGATCTATGCCCACCAGAAACCTCAGATCGCCGACGATGACGACCTGTTGTTATGTCGTCTGATCGATGAGGAATACACGCGTCATCCGTTCTACGGTACGAGGCGCATGGCTGTTGTTGTCAGCGCCACAGTGGGCTTTCAAATTAACCGCAAACGATTCCAGCGCCTGATGCGCCTGTTGGGATTGAAGGGCATGGCACCAGGCCCCAATACAAGCCGTTCGCACCCACAGCATTTGGTGTATTCCTACTTGTTGCGCGACTTGGCCATTATCAAACCCAACCAAGTTTGGGGCACCGACATCACCTACATTCGACTGGCTAAAGGCTTCGTCTATTTGGTGGCAATGATGGACTGGTACAGCCGAAAAGTGCTGAGCTGGCGTATCAGCAACAGCATGGATGCCAGTTTTTGTGTTGACTGTCTCGAAGATGCCCTGCGCAAATACGGAAAACCAGAGATCGCCAATAGTATAGTGGACCCCGAATTTGAGACAAAAATTTAAGATGTCCTCAAACCCAGGAGTTCAGAAAAAGTGAGCGAGACAAAAAAGCGAAAAGTACATACCCCAGAATTCAAAGCCAAAGTCGGCTTATCGGCTTTGCGCGGCGACAAGACCATCAATCAGATAGGTCAGGAATTTGAGGTACACCCAATCCAGGTTGGACTGTGGAAGAAGGCAATTCAAGAACAAGCCAAAACCCTGTTCGAAGGCAAACGCGGCCCCAAACCAGTGGACTCACACAATGAGCCAGATCGGCTCTACAGCGAGATTGGTCGCCTCAAAATGGATCTCGACTGGCTTAAAAAAAAGTCCGGAGTGAGCCTATCATGATTCGCCAAAACTGGATAGACATGAACGACAGCATGCCCACAACACGCCAATGCGAACTCGCAGGTGTTTCACGTGCAACGATCTATGCCCACCAGAAACCTCAGATCGCCGACGATGACGACCTGTTGTTATGTCGTCTGATCGATGAGGAATACACGCGTCATCCGTTCTACGGTACGAGGCGCATGGCTGTTGTTGTCAGCGCCACAGTGGGCTTTCAAATTAACCGCAAACGATTCCAGCGCCTGATGCGCCTGTTGGGATTGAAGGGCATGGCACCAGGCCCCAATACAAGCCGTTCGCACCCACAGCATTTGGTGTATTCCTACTTGTTGCGCGACTTGGCCATTATCAAACCCAACCAAGTTTGGGGCACCGACATCACCTACATTCGACTGGCTAAAGGCTTCGTCTATTTGGTGGCAATGATGGACTGGTACAGCCGAAAAGTGCTGAGCTGGCGTATCAGCAACAGCATGGATGCCAGTTTTTGTGTTGACTGTCTCGAAGATGCCCTGCGCAAATACG
>Ga0194058_10001058_pt1 | contig 13795 bp, 7 predicted proteins | sample SepL4417m_MetaG_FD_155490 | JGI IMG/M metagenome (GOLD analysis project Ga0194058, IMG submission 155490) | Anoxic zone freshwater microbial communities from boreal shield lake in IISD Experimental Lakes Area, Ontario, Canada - Sep2016-L442-17m | ecosystem: Environmental > Aquatic > Freshwater >... | reverse complement strand
GACCGGATCGAGCTCCCCCTTCTTGGCGACCTCACCGAGCTCGCCAAGAAGGGGGAGCTCGATCCGGTCATCGGCCGGGCTGACGAAATCGAGCGCGTCATCCAGATCCTCTGCCGCCGGACAAAAAACAACCCGGTTCTCATCGGCGAAGCCGGCGTGGGAAAAACGGCGATCGCCGAGGGTCTCGCCCAGGAAATTGTCGCAGGAAACGTCCCGGAGCTCCTCCACGACAAAAAGGTGATCACCCTCGACCTGGCGCTCATGGTCGCAGGAACGAAATACCGGGGGCAGTTCGAAGAGCGGATCAAGGCGGTGATGGATGAGATCCGGCGCAACAAAAATATCATCATCTTCATTGACGAGATGCACACGATCGTCGGCGCGGGCGCGGCGGAGGGCGCGATGGATGCCTCAAACATCATCAAGCCGGCGCTCAGCCGCGGCGAGCTCCAGTGCATCGGGGCGACCACGCTGAACGAATACCGCAAGCATATCGAGAAGGACGCCGCTCTGGAGCGCCGGTTCCAGACCGTCAAGGTCGAGGCTCCATCGGTCGAGGAGACCATCCTGATCCTCAAGGGGATCCGCCCGAAATACGAAGCCCACCATAAGGCGAAAATCCTCGACATCGCGCTTGAGGCGGCCGCAAAGCTTTCCGACCGGTACCTCACCGGCCGGTTCCTTCCGGACAAAGCCATCGACGTCATGGACGAGGCCGGATCGCGCGCCCGCATCGCCGCGATGACCCGTCCGCCAGACATCAAGGACGTCGAGGCAGAAATTGAAAAGATCCGGATCGAGAAGGAGGCGGCGATCAAATCGCAGAACTTCGAGACGGCGGCCGCGCTGCGCGACAGCGAGAAGCTGGCAAAGGAGAAGCTCGAAGCCATCCTCGCGGAGTGGAAAACAAGCAAGGACGAGAAGGAGGTCGTTGTCTCGGACGAGGAGATCATGCACATCGTCTCGAAGTGGACAGGAGTCCCCCTCTCCCGCATGGAGCAGAAGGAAACCGTCAAGCTCCTCGCGATGGAAACCGAGATGCAAGGGAAGGTGATCGGCCAGGACGAGGCGGTCCACGCGATCAGCAAGGCCCTCCGGCGCTCGCGCGCCGACCTGAAGGACCCCAGGCGACCGATCGGCTCGTTCATCTTCCTCGGCCCGACCGGAGTCGGAAAAACGTTCCTCGCCCGCACGCTCGCGGAGTTCATGTTCGGAGATGCCGACTCGCTCATCCAGATCGACATGAGCGAATACATGGAGAAGTTCACCTCCTCCCGCCTGATCGGCTCGCCTCCAGGCTACATCGGCCACGAGGAGGGCGGCCAGCTCAGCGAGGCGGTCCGCCGCCGCCCGTATTCGGTCGTCCTTTTCGACGAGATCGAAAAAGCCCACCCCGATGTCATGCACCTCCTCCTCCAGATTCTCGAGGAGGGAAAAATCACCGACTCGCTCGGACGGAAAATCGATTTTCGCAACACGATCATCATCATGACTTCGAACGTCGGGGCCGAGCTGATCAAAAAGCAGACGACCCTCGGGTTTGGCGCGCCGAAGCTCGACGACAATCACGACGCGATGAAGGGGAAAATTCTTGAGGAGACGAAGCGGGTGTTCAAACCCGAGTTTCTCAACCGCCTCGACGACATCATCGTCTTCCACACGCTCAGCAAGCCGGACCTCGTCAAAATCGTTGATCTCGAGATGGCGAAGGTCATCGCGCGGATCAAGGCGAAGGACATCCACCTCGCACTCGACCCTTCGGCCCAGGAGTTCCTGATTGAAAAAGGCTACGACCCCACGTATGGGGCCCGCCCGCTGCGCCGCGCGGTGGAGAGATTCCTCGAAGACCCCATGGCGGAGGAAATCCTCCGGGGCACGATCGCCCCAGGGGATTCGGTGACCGTCAAGCGCGATGGAGAAAAGCTCGCATTCGCAGCGGATGCACCAAAGGAAAAACCCGCCGAGCCAGTCGCCGAGCCGGCCAGCTAAAATCCCCTCGTTGATGCCGTTGATTTCCGGAGCCAGCTACGCAGGCAATGCTCCTCTACGCCACTGGGCGGCTCCTCTTGGGGCAACGATTTCTTGTAGAAAACAGGCCTTGGGTAAACCAATGATCATGGCAGAGCGAGGTGGTCGAGGTAGCGGTCCTCGAACCCTGGATCGAGGTTGAGCTCGATCGTGCCGGCATCAAGATCCGCCATCTCGGCGGCGAGCGAGCGGTCGAGCATCGCGAGGTAGGCTCCGCCGAGGGACGTGTTGCCGACGGCAAAAACCTGGCCTTCCCGGAACCCCGGAAGCAGCCCGCACGCAATGGCGTTCGAAACAGAAAGGTGCAACCCGAATCCTCCGGCCAAAAACAGTCGTCCGATTCCAGAGGCGGTGAGGCCGTGAAGGCTCAGCAGGGTCTCGATGCCCGCTGCGATGGCCGCCTTGGCCTGCAGGAGCAGGGCGATATCCACCTCCCCGATGCGTAGGTCCGGATCGCCGGGCGAGACGAGGACGCTCAGGCCGCTCGCCTCCCGCCGGAAATGCGCGGGGTGCGATTCCACGAACTTCCGATTGAAGCGGCCATTTTCCTCAAGCAGCCCGATCCTTCGGCCCTCCGCGAGAAAGTCCACATATGCGGATCCCGCGATCCCGTGCGGGGAGTTGCACCGGCCGCCGATTGTTTCATAAGCGATGCCTAGGGGACTTGCTTTCAAAGAAAACTTTCCGATGACACCCCGGGCTGCGCGCATCCCGCAGAGGAGCCCGCAGCCTTCGAAGGCCGGCCCCGCCGCCGTTGCGCAGGCAATATTTCCCTTCGGTCCGCTGAGCAGGATTTCCCCGTTTGTCCCGACGTCCACGAGCAGCTGCGGGCTCTCGCCATAGCGGACCCCGCAGCATGCGGCCCCGGCGGAAATATCCGCGCCGACATAGGCGGAAATTCCCGGGAGAAAAATGACGGCGACCTTGCGCGGCAAGCCGAAATGGTCGCCTGTGAATTCCCGCTGTCCGAGGAACGCAGGCGTGAAGGGCACGGTTCCGAGCGGGGTGGGATCCTCCCCGCAGGCGATGTGCAGCATCGTGGTGTTCCCCGCCACGACGACGCCCGCGACATCGGCAATCGAGGCCCCGGACTGATGGAACAATTCCTTAAGAAGCGGGCAAAATGTCTTCTCCCAAAAATCGTTCTTCAAGACCTCGATGTTTGCCTTGTCCGTCTGGCAGAGGTGGATTCTCGTGAGGACATTGTCGCCCCGGGAAACCTGCGCGTTCAGGGCCGTTGCTTTGGCGAGCACTTTCCCGCTGGGCAGCTCCGCGAGCAGCATGGCCACTGTCGTCGTCCCGATGTCCAGCGCCACGCCCAGAGTTCCCGAGGCGGTGAAAATCGGATCGCATCCGACCGGCACGCCAGTTTGGAAATCGCTGACGACCGAGGGCGGGTGCGAGAGCAGCGAGCGCCCCGGGATCGAGACACGCTCTCCGCCAGCAAGGTGGTGCTGGCACGCGAGCACGTCCCCTGCGCCCTCCAAAACCACATGGCAGCCCCTGCAGAGGCCGCGTTCGTTGCAGCGTGTGTTGAGAGGGTATCCCGCGACGGCCAGGATCTCTGCCAGGCTCTTCGAGCAGTCGCGCACCTCGATCCGGCGGGATTGCCCGCCGCACTGGACGTCGAGCGTCATTCAGAATTTGGACACCGCCCGAGCCATGGCTGCCAAGTGTGCCGGGGACGTGCCGCAGCAGCCTCCGATAATCGAGATGCCGGCCGCCCGCAGTCGCAGCGCGGCAGCGGCCATCTCCTCGGGCGTGGCATCGTAGCAGACCCCCGATGGGGCAGGCTTCGGTGCCCCGGCATTAGGCTGCAAAATCGTCGGGGCGGAGCCCGCCGCCACCTTGATTTCCGCGGCGAGATCGGCGTAGTCGTCCAGGTTCAGATCCGTCCCGCAGTTCGCCCCCACCATGTCGGCTCCTGCCTCAAGCGCCGCCGAGATGGCATCGCCGGCTGACGTTCCCATCATCGTCCGGAATTTCCCCCCGCTCTTGACAAACGCAAACGTCACGGCCACCGGAAGCCCGCATATGGATTTTGCCGCTCTCACGCCTGCGGCCGCCTCGCCGGGATCGCTCATCGTCTCAACGAGGATGGCATCGGCACCGCCCTCGGCAAGCGCCCCGATCTGCTCGCTGAAAATCTGTTGGAGCTCCTCCTCCGTGGTTTCGCCCATCGGCTCAAGAAAGTCGCCGAACGGGCCGACATCCCCGAAGACCCAACCGTCCGGACCGGCCGCTGCGCGAGCCAGGGCCGCAGCCCGGCGGTTCCAATCGAGCACGTGATCGCCGAGCCCGTGGCGTGCGAGCATCGCCCTCGTCCCGCCAAAAGAATTTGTGGTGATCAGTCGGCAGCCGGCGTGCGCGTAGTCGGCATGGACGGCCTGGACATCGGCGGCCCGCTCCTCATTCCAGCGCATCCCGCATTCTCCGGGCGACAACCCGCGCAGGATCAGCTGGGTTCCCATCGCCCCGTCGCAGACAACAACTCCCGCCGTGCAGGCAGATAGCAAATCGGTTTTCATCGGCCGGCATCATCGGCTGCCGGGGCGACGCATTCAATCCGAAAACAAGGTGAGCTTTCCCTCGCGAAATTCCAGCGGGGTCGGGAAGCCGGCCACGGAGCATCGCGCGTGGCGGCGAAGCCTCTCCGCGATGTCCTCCGAGCAGTAGAGGGTCTCGAGATGAAGCGTGTTCCGGATAAACATCCAGCCGGAATCCCCGAAGCGCTCGCGGATCCTCGCCACGACATCCTCGTCGTCCCGCAGCGTGCAGGGGATCGCCATGCGGCGCATCTCGCCGGTTGTAAAAACATTCATGAACGTCTTCCGCTCGTCGATCGCGTCGCGCAGCCGGCGCGTGATAAAATCGGCGAGCCCCACACCGATCGCGTTGCCGTGCGAGGCGTCTGAAAGCGAAAGCGCGGCGATGATATCGATCCGCGGACGGTCAAGGTCCTCGTAGCGGTTGACCCCGCGCCGCCCGATGACGTTGGTATCCATCCCGGTGCCGCTAAAGGTTTTTCCGATCTCTCCGACGACCAGCACGCGCAGGTCGTCGCAGGGAAGCGCAGGGAAATAATACCGATGGCGATCCTGCAGCGCCGGCTCGCGCGAGAGGATGTCCTCCGCTGCGATCCCGTGCAGTTCGGCCGTCTCGTCCAGCCCGTCCTCAAGGATCGCCAGGCCACCAAAAATTTTTCCTGAGGCGACGATGAGCGCTCCCATTTCGAGGAGCATTTCTTTCATCTGGGGCGAGGGGGTCGAGTGGAATGTCGTGGCCGAGCGGATTTTTCCCATCCCGACAACCATCATCTTGGTGAGCCCGCTCTGGACTGGGCCCGAGAAGCATGTGTGAAGCTTGATGCGGTTGATGACGAGCACGGCATCGGCCTCGTGGCAGTGGCGGTCCATCCAGACATCTCCGGTGGCCACGGAGCCGATCCTCACCACGTCCATGCTCGCGAGAATCTCCATGCCGGTGGCGGCTTCTGTGAGCCCGAGCGATTCGATCATCTCGCGCTGCCCCTCCGCCGTTGCGCCGTTGTGCGACCCCATGCAGGGGACGAGGAACGGCTCGGCCCCATTCGAGCGCAGCCAGTCGCCAGCCGCCTTCGTGATCCGAACGATGTTGGCGATCCCCCGGCTGCCGGCCGTCACCGCAACCCTGCCCCGGGGAGGCTTCCCCAGAGCGTCCAGCTGCCGCCGCACCTCCGCCTCGATATCCTCAAGCGGCGCGGATACCAATTTCTGATCTACGCGAAAGACATTCATGCGATCGCCCCGCGTCAAGGCTTGTGCTTAAATGCGCAGACCGAGAGCGGCGGAAGGTTAATGAGGATCGAGTGCGGCTTGTCCTGCCACGCCCAGTTTTCGTCCGACCGGCAGCCGCCGTAGTTCCCGACGTTGCCGCCGCCGTAGGTTTCGGCGTCGGTGTTGAGGACCTCCTCGTAGAGCCCGTGGAGCTTTACGCCGACGCGGTAGGAGCTCCGGACGATCGGCGTGGCATTGACGATGAAGATCATGTCGGCGCCCGTGCGGGATTTGCGCATGAATGACCAGACGGTGTTGTCGGCATCATGGAAGTCGATCCACTCGTAGCCCTCGCTCGTGTCGTCGAGCTCGGAGAGGGAGGGCTCGCTCGTATAGAGCCAGTTAAGGTGCTGGACGAGCCGCCGGAGACCGTCGTGCAGGCGGAACTCCGTGAGGTTCCAGTCAATGCTCTGCCCGTGCCTCCACTCCTGCCACTGGCCGAATTCCATGCCTTGAAAAATCAGCTTCTTCCCAGGATGCGCCCACATCCATGCGAGGAACATCCGGCAGTTTGCAAATTTCTGCCACATGTCGCCGGGCATCTTATCGAGGAGCGACCCCTTCCCATGCACGACCTCGTCGTGGCTGAGCACGAGGACGAAGTGCTCCTGGAAGGCATACAGCATGGAGAACGTGATGTCGCCCTGGTGGTAGCGCCTGTGGATCGGATCCTTGCCGATGTAGCGCAGGCTGTCGTTCATCCAGCCCATGTTCCACTTGAATCCGAAGCCGAGCCCTCCCGTGTAGGTCGGGCGCGAGACCCCGGGCCAGGCGGTGGACTCTTCAGCGATCATCGTGATGCCCGGGAACCGCTCGTAGCAGACTTCGTTGCAGCGCTTGAGGAAGCTGATGGCATCGAGGTTCTCGCGCCCGCCAAAGCAGTTCGGCAGCCACTCGCCCGGCTTGCGCGAGTAGTCGAGGTAGAGCATCGAGGCGACGGCATCCACCCGGAGGCCGTCGATGTGGAACTCATCCATCCAAAAAAGCGCGTTGCCGATCAGGAAGTTTTTCACCTCGTTGCGCCCGTAGTTGAAAATGAGCGTCCCCCAGTCCATGTGCTCGCCGAGGCGCGGGTCCTCGTGCTCGTAGAGGCAGGTGCCATCGAATCGCGCGAGGCCGTGGGCGTCTTTCGGGAAATGCCCTGGCACCCAGTCGAGGATCACCCCAATCCCTTCCTGGTGGCAGCGGTCCACGAAATTCCGAAATTCGTCGGGGTTTCCGAACCGGCTTGTCGGGGCGTAGTAGTTGACGATCTGGTAGCCCCACGACCCATCGAACGGGTGCTCCATGACGGGCATCAGCTCGATGTGGGTGAACCCGAGCTCCTTGACATAGGGGATCAGGCGGTCGGCTAGCTCGAGGTAGCTCAGCACCCGGTTCTCCTCCTCGGGAAGCCGCTGCCAGGATCCGAGGTGGACCTCGTAAACGCTCATCGGGGACGAGTAGGGGTCGCGCTGGCTCCTCTTCGCCATCCACTCGGAATCCGACCAGCCGTAGCGCTCGAGGTCAAAAACCATGCACCCGGTCTGCTGGCCGTGCTGCGCAAAAAATGCGTAGGGGTCGGTTTTCAAAAAGACCTCGCCATGGGGCCCTCGGATCTCGAATTTGTAATGCGCGCCTTCGCGGACGCCGGGCAGAAAGATTTCCCAGACTCCGGCGGGAACCATCTTGCGCATCGGGTAGAGCCGTCCGTCCCATCCGCTGAAGTCGCCGGCGACGCTGACCCGCTGGGCGGACGGGGCCCAGACCGCGAAATGGACCCCCTGGATCCCGCCGATCTCCATGACGTGTGCGCCGAGCTTTTTATAGACGTCGTAGTGCGTCCCCTCGTTGAAAAGGTAGACGTCCATTTCTCCGAGCACCGGGCCGAAAGAATACGGGTCGTGCGCGCGCCAGGTCGCGCCGTCGTGGCCGGTGAGCTCGAGCGTGTATCCAAACGCCCCGGTGACACCGGGCAGAACCGCCTCAAAAAGCCCGCTCCCATGCACGCCCTCGAGATCGAACCTCCGCCCGTCGTCCCCCACGATCGCCACCTTGGCGGCATCCGGGCGCAGGACCCGCCCGGTCCATCTGCCCTCGGATTCCCGGAGGCCAAGGATCCGGAAGGGATCGCAATGCCGGGCTTCGATCAGGGGGTAGAAGTCGTCGTCTGCAAGCAAAGAGGAATTCATGATAGGAAATCCTATTCCTGCCGCACCCGGATGAACAGTTTTTCCTTTCCCCCGAAATCGGCTGGGCGTTTCGATCGTGCCGGTGGGGCTGCCCCGCTTCGTCCCGATGCCTGCAGGCTTTTCACCGGATGTTGGAGCAGCTATCATGATCCGATGCTGAGAAAGACCTATCTCCTCTGGTTTCTGCTGGCGGTGCTATTGCTCGGGTACATCTCCGCTGGGATGTCGCGCATCAGCTTCAACATTGATATCCTGCGCCTGCTGCCCTCGCACCTGCGCCAGGTCGAAGGTCTCTCGCTGTTCCTGAAAAACTTTTCGCTTCCGAACGAGCTGATCGTCACCGTCGAGGCCGGGGATGCCGAGGCGGCGGAGGAGGCTGCCGGCGCGCTGGTGAAGGCGCTGCGCGCGCATCCGGATCTGGTCAAAAGCGCGGTGGCGCACCCGCCATGGGAAGACGATCCCTCCAGCCTCTCAGAGTTTCTTGCCTACCTCCTCCTGAACCTGCCCGCCGACAAAATGGGCGAGATCCAGCGCCGGCTATCCCCCGGACAGGCCGGAGAGACATTGAGGGACACCCTGGAGGAACTCAGCTCATCGGTCTCGCCCTTGGATATCGCCCGCCTGAGCTGCGACCCGTTCGCCCTCTCGGCCTCGCTCCCGGGCGACCAGGTTCTCGCCGGCGCAAAAAAATCCGAATTTTCTTCGAGCGATGGAAAATTCCGGGTCGTGTTTGTCGAGTCGGCCCGGCCGTTTTCCAACTACAAGCTGACCGACGACTGGCTGCGCCGGATCAAAACGATCTGCGCGGGGGCTGCTGACGGCGCGCGCCTCGGGTTCACCGGGGAGCCGGCCTTTGTCGCTGAGATTTCGACCGGGATGGAGTGGGACATGGTGACCTCTGCCTTTGCCACGCTCGGGCTCATCAGCCTGATTTTCTGGCTTTGCTACGGGCAGGTTGCCCCGCTGGGCTGGCTGCAGGGCATGCTGCTGCTTACGTTTCTTCTTTCTCTCGCGACGGCGGGGCTGTTCCTCCGCGAGATCACAGTGATCGGCGCGGGCTTCGCATCGGTGATGATCGGGCTGAGCGTGGATTACGGGTATTTCATCTATCAGCAGTCGCTCAGCCACTCGGGAGGAGTCCGCCAGCTCCAGTGGAAATGCCTTCAAAACATCACCTGGACGGCCGGCACGACCGCAGCGGCATTTTTCTCGCTCAATCTGAGCAGCCTGCCAGGGCTCTCGCAGCTTGGAAACATGGTTGGCATCGGGGTCTGCTGCGGTGCGCTCGTGATGCTCGGCGTCTTCGCCCCGCTTGCCATGAGGCTCCGCCGGGCGGACCGCCCGCCTGCCGTATCGCGCCTCGACCCGCTTTTTGCCTCCGCTCGGTTTGCGGCGGCCGGCGAGCTCGCCGCTGCGGCCATGGTCGCAGGGCTTCTCGGGGCACTGGTCGTGAAAGGGTTTCCCGAAGCGGATTTTTCCGCCGCGACGTTCCGTCCGAAATCGAGCGGCTCACAGACGGCCTTGGAGAACCTTTGCCTCCGCCTCACCGACGACAGCAGCATGCTCAGCCTCATCGTCGCCGGCCGCGATGAGGACGAGGTGCTCGGAAGGTTGCGGAGCGTCCAAGCCCGCGCGGACCTAGCCGCCGGAAGCGGAGGATTGAAACGGTTTTTTTCTCCGCTTCCGCTCTGGCCGGATCCCGCGCGCCAGCGCGAGAACCTTGCCGCCCTGGGGGAGCTCGGCAGCGACCTCCCCCGCCTGCGCGAAACCTTGCTCGAGAGCGGATTCACCGACGAGGCATTCGCGCTCACCTCTGCGGTTTTCCGCCAGGTCCTCTCCTGGCAGGGCCGCGCGCTCCCGCTCTGGCCGGAGAACGAAACCAGCCGGTGGATCCTCCGCCGGGTCGCCCGCCACCACGACGGAACCTTCCTCGCGCTCGGGATGGTCGAGCCCGGGCGCGGAACCGACCTGGAGGGGTTGTTCCGGGACGACGGGGTTCACCTCGTGAGCTGGGGGGCGCTCGGCGAGGAGCTGAGGCGAACGATGCCGCACGAAACCCTGCAGGTTTCTTTTTGGCTCCTCGCCGGGATCCTGCTCATCCTTGCCGCCGGCCTGCGCAGCTTCCGCGCGATGGCCCTTTTTTTAGCCACCACGGCGCTCGTTTTCGCCTGCCTTGCGGGAGCGATGGCCCTGCTCGGCATGAAGTGGGGATTCTTCAACCTGGCCGCTGTCCTGCTGCTGCTCGGCACCGGCACCGACTACAGCATCCTCCTTCTCCTCGCCTTGAGGCGGAACGGCGGGGACGCCCCGCGCGCTCGGCGGGATCTCGGGCTCGTCATCTTCCTCTGCTGCACGTCCGCCGCCGCAGGCTTCGGCTCGCTCGCATGGGCAGGAAACGCGGGGCTCGCCACCTTGGGAAAAACCTGCGCCCTCGGTCTCCTGATCGACGGCGTCATCTCGCTCTTCCTTCTCCCAAAGGTCTGGAGCCTCGTGCGCCCGGCGGGCCCGCCGCCTTGAACGAACCCGGCTCCCGCGCGGGAAGCCCCCCCCGCAGCAAACATCAAAAAAATATCCTTCATCATTATTCGTTTCTCACGCATATTTTACGGCCACCATGAAAACTCCCTTATTTGATGCCCACCTGGCAGCCGGCGGCAGGATGGTCGATTTTTCCGGCTGGCAGATGCCGGTTCAGTACTCCGGAATCCTCGACGAGCACATGGCCGTCCGCGAATCCGCCGGGGTCTTCGACATCTCGCACATGGGCGAATTTTTTGTCGGCGGGCCGGGGTGCGTGGCCTGGCTGGATTCCTTGCTGACCAACAACGTTGCCGCGCTTGAGCCCGGGTGTGCCCACTATTCGCTGATGCTCAACGAGCGCGGCGGGGTAATCGACGACCTGATCGTCTACCGCCTCGGCCCGGAGAGGTTCCTTCTCGTTGTCAATGCCTCGATGATCGTCGAGGACGCCGGATGGATGAAGGTCCGGCTGGGCGAAGGCGTCACCTTCGAGAACCGGAGCGCGGGCTACGCGGCGCTCGCCGTCCAAGGCCCGGACTCAGGAAAAATCTTTGCGGAAATGTTCGGCCGGGCGATGCCTGAGTCCCGCAACCGCGTTTTGGAGATTGGGGAGGGGTTTGTCGTCACGACAGGATATACCGGTGAGAGCGGCTTCGAATGGATCGTCCCGGCCGCCGGGGCAGCAGAATCATGGCGCAAAGTTCTTGCGGCAGGCGCGAAGCCATGCGGGCTCGGCGCCCGCGACACCCTCCGCCTCGAGATGTGCTATCCCCTCAACGGCTCCGACCTCTCGCCCGCCCACACCCCGCTCGAGGCCGGGCTTGGGTTCTTCGTGGATTTTTCCAAGCCGGACTTCGTTGGAAAAGCGGCGCTCGTCGCCCAGAAGGCTTCCGGGATCCCCAGGCGGCTTTGCGCGATCAAGGCCGCAGAAAAATCTCCGCCGATCCGCTCGCATTACCCGGTTTTCCTCGCCGGAACCCAGGTCGGCGAAACCACGAGCGGGGCGCATTCCCCGTCGCTCGGGTGCGGGATCGCAATGGCCTACCTCCCGGCGGAATTCGCCAAACCCGGCCAGGAGGTCGCCATCGAAATCCGCGGAAAAAAATTCTGCGCTTGCGTTCACAAAAAACCCCTTTACCAAAAGTCCACATGAACGTTCCAGAAAACCTCCGTTACGCCGAAAGCCACGAGTGGATCCTTGTTGAAGGAGATACCGGCACGGTCGGCATCACCGAGCACGCGCAGGCCGAGCTCACCGACATCGTCTTCGCCGAGCCACCTGCGCTTGGAAAGCTCTTCAAGCCCGGGGACGTGGCCGCAGTGGTCGAATCGGTCAAGGCCGCGAGCGACATCTACTCCCCGGTCTCGGGCGAGGTCATCGCGCGAAACGAGAAAATCGAGGCCTCGCCAGCACTCCTAAATACCGACCCGTTCGGCGACGGGTGGATTTTTAAAATCCGCCTGGCGAATCCCGCCGAGCTCGAGGCCCTGAAAGACGCAGCCGCTTACAGGGCCCAGATCGGGGCATGAGCACGTTCGCCTCGCGCCATATCGGGCCGTCTGCGGCGGAAATCGCATCCATGCTTCGCACGGTTGGCGCGCCGACGCTCGATGCTCTGATCGGGGAGACGGTGCCCGCATCGATCCGCCTGGGCCGCGACCTTGCGATCCCAGCCGCCCGTTCGGAGGAGGGCGCCCTGGCCGACCTGAGCGAGATGATGGGCCGCAATGTCATCGCCAAGTCATATATCGGGGCCGGCTACCACGGCACCTACACCCCGGCCGTCATCCGGAGAAATATTCTCGAGAACCCAGGCTGGTATACCGCCTACACCCCCTATCAGGCGGAAATCGCACAGGGGCGGCTCGAGGCGCTTCTCAATTTTCAGACGATGGTTTGCGACCTTACCGGGATGCAGATTTCCAACGCCTCGATGCTCGACGAATCGACGGCGGCGGCAGAGGCGATGGCGCTCTGCCACGACATCAGGCCCGGGGATGCCTTTTTTGTGGCCGACCACTGCCACCCGCAGACGATCGCTGTCCTGCGCACCCGCGCAGAGCCGCTCGGCATCAGAATCCTGACCGGCCCGGCGGAATCCGGCCCGCAGGAGCCGGTTTTTGGTGCCCTCTTTCAATACCCGGCAACCGACGGCACGATCTGCGACCTCGGAGCCCTCGTCGCTCGAGCTCACGACGCCGGCGCGCTGGCTGTCGTCGCGGCCGACCTTCTCGCCCTGACGCTGATCACCCCGCCCGGTGAACTCGGAGCGGACATCGTTGTCGGTTCCGCCCAGAGGTTTGGAGTGCCGCCGGGATTTGGCGGCCCGCATGCCGGGTTCCTCGCCACGCGCGACGAGCACAAGCGCCGGATGCCCGGCCGCCTCGTCGGGGTTTCCAAAGACGCCGCAGGAGCTCCTGCGCTGCGCCTCACGCTCCAGACGCGAGAGCAGCACATCCGGCGCGAAAAGGCGACCAGCAACATCTGCACCGCCCAGGTCCTCCTTGCCGTCATGGCTTCGATGTATGCCGTCTATCACGGGCCCGACGGGCTCCGCGCGATCGCCGAGCGCATCCACCAGCAAGCGCTGCGCCTCGCCGGGTCGCTCAACCACCTGGGCCACGCCGTCCACCCCGGTCCGTTTTTTGACACCGTGCGCGTCTGGCTGGGAAGCCGGTTTGCGGACGAGTTTCTGGCCCGGGCGTCCGCTCGCGGGATCAACCTCCGGAAGCTGGACGACCATGCGGTCTCGATCGCTCTTGACGAGACAACCGGCGACCTCACCTCGATTCTCGAAGTCTTCGGAGGGACCCCGGGAGATTTTCTGGAAGACATGCCCGAGGTGATCGGCGCGTCGCTCCGCAGGACATCCGGCTACCTCTCGCATCCCGTCTTCCGATCGCACCATACCGAGACCGAGATGCTGCGCTACATCCGGCGCCTCGAGGCGAAGGACCTCTCGCTGACCACCTCGATGATCCCGCTGGGCTCGTGCACAATGAAGCTCAACGCGACATCCGAGATGCTTCCGGTCACCTGGGAGCCGGTCGCCTCGCTGCACCCGCTCGCCCCGCGCGACCAGGCGGCTGGGTATTTTGAAATGGCCGCACAGCTCGAATGCTGGCTGGCCGAGATCACCGGGTTTTCTGCAGTCTCGCTCCAGCCGAACGCCGGATCGCAGGGAGAATACGCCGGGCTTCTCGCGATCCGTGCGTGGCACCGCTCGCGGGGGGAGACCTGCCGCACCGCCTGCCTGATCC
>Ga0194058_10001050_pt1 | contig 13827 bp, 8 predicted proteins | sample SepL4417m_MetaG_FD_155490 | JGI IMG/M metagenome (GOLD analysis project Ga0194058, IMG submission 155490) | Anoxic zone freshwater microbial communities from boreal shield lake in IISD Experimental Lakes Area, Ontario, Canada - Sep2016-L442-17m | ecosystem: Environmental > Aquatic > Freshwater >... | reverse complement strand
AAACATCATCAAGTATTTTTAAATCCTCCTTGCTTGGCACTCTTTCAGTGCAAGTGTTTCAGTTAAAACCAACTTGGTGCAACTAATACCGGTTTATGCCCATTTTTTAACCCTTGTTGGCTGTTTATGAGGGCAAACCATCGCATAGGCTCATCGTAAGGCAACTCGCAATAAATAAGCCCTCAATTTGGAGTGCAAACCTGGGTTTGTATTCCGACCTTTAGGCAGGTGGTGCTCGCAGAGTCAGGTAATGATTGGGGTGTTATTTATTGCGAGTTACCTAAGCCAAGCCCATAGCCTCTAAAAATAAGGTATTATTTACCGAATAAAAGACAAATCCGTCAGTATCAAGCGACAACGGTTGTTAATGTCATTAATGGCATACTATCTGCTTGATAGTTTTCTTATAAAATTAATAGACCACTAAAAATAGACGCCTTGCAGCCCATGAAACCAATTGATTCACACGACAAACTTGACGTTTACTACCAGCAGGTTCAGGGCATTATTCTTGATAGACAGGATTGGGTCAGTGGTTTGCTGCCTGCCAGTACCGCCGTTACTGTCCATGGCAATTACACGGATGCTTGGGTCAGGGATAATGTTTACAGTATTCTTGCGGCCTGGGGTTTGGCGCTGGCTTATCGGCGCGTGGATGAACAACAGGGACGCACTTATGTTTTGGAGCAAAGTGTTGTCAAGTTGATGCGTGGCTTGTTAACGGCAATGATGCGGCAAGCGCCGAAAGTTGAAAAGTTTAAGCAATCCCAGAATCCGCTGGATGCCTTGCATGCCAAATACGACACCAAATCCGGCGGGAGTGTAGTGGGCGATGATGAATGGGGGCATTTACAACTGGATGCGACCTCTTTATTTTTGTTGATGTTGGCGCAAATGACAGCCTCCGGTTTACGCATTGTCTTTACCATTGATGAAGTCAATTTTGTGCAAAATCTGGTTCACTATATCAGCCGCACTTACCGTACCCCCGATTATGGTATCTGGGAACGCGGCCATAAAATTAATCATGGCATTGCCGAGTTAAACGCCAGTTCCATTGGTATGGCTAAAGCGGCGCTGGAAGCGTTGTCCGGCTTTAATTTGTTTGGCAAAGATGGCGGGCAAGCGTCTGTTGTCCATGTTATTAGTGACGACATTGCCAGAACCCGCATTACCCTGGAGTCGCTGTTACCCAGAGAATCCATTTCTAAAGAGGTGGATTCGGCGGTTCTTAGTATCACCGGATTTCCTGCTTTTGCGGTTGACAATCAGGCCATCCGCGCCAAAACAGAAGCGCTGGTTTGTGAAAAACTGGAAGGCCGTTATGGTTGTAAGCGCTTTTTGTTGGATGGTCATCAAACCGTGATAGAAGACAGTCAGCGTCTCCATTACGACCCGCATGAACTTAAACAATTTATGGCTATTGAATGTGAATGGCCGTTGTTTTTTACGTATTTACTGCTTAATAATTTATGCGCAGGCGATGACGAAGCGGCTTTGCTTTATCGTCAGAAACTGGAAGCTTTACTGGTGGAGCAAAATGGCCAGCATTTATTACCCGAACTGTATGTGGTGCCGCTGGATTTGATTGCCGCAGAAAAAGCCAATCCACACAGTCAGGAGCGGGTTCCCAACGAAAACATACCGTTGGTTTGGGCGCAAAGTTTGTTTATGTTGGGTTGTCTTATTCAGGATGGTCTGCTCAGTTGTGACGATATTGATCCATTGGAACGACATAAAGTCGTTAAGAAAAATCAGGATTGCAAGCTGCAAATACAGTTATTGGCTCAGGATGAAAGCGTACAGAACCACTTAATGGCTTACGGAATTGCCACGCAAACCCTTGCTGAAATAGCCCCCATTCAAATAAGGGAGGCCAGCGAACTGGCCGAGGCTTATACGCATGTCGGCAGAAATGACCGTATAGGCTTAAGCGGTCGGCCATTGAGGCAGTTGCGAACCTTGGCGACTTCCAAAATGTATAATTTGGCTGGCGAGCCGTTGCTTTTTTTACCGCAATGTCTCAGTCAAAAAGGTTTTTATCTGGCGCTGGATAACCGCTTGCTTATCCAGCGCTTGCGTCTGGAATTGTCCTATATTTATAAGCATTGGGACAGGCAGGGTAATCCTTTGCTGGTGATGACAATAAAACAAAATATGTTGGACAGTCATCATTGTGACGTGCTGATTGAATTTATCAAGGAACTGCAACAAGGGCTATCGCAAGGTATCGTTTTACAATTAGGGACATTGTTGGATTTTGCAGAAACGGCCAGTTATGAAAAAATTAACTATTTGCATGATTTTCAATTCTCCAAGGCCTCTTGGGAAGAAAGCATTAGACCCTTTTTTGAGGCATTACCTCTAAATACCGCGCCATCAGCACCGTTGGATACGCTACTATTAACAGAATGGGAAATTGCACCCGATGAAGCGCTTATCGGGCAACTAAACACCAACACCAATCTTTACGCCCAACTTGAAGCATTAACCTTGTTAAGCCTTCGGCACGGCTTGGATTACCAGCCCGACTTAATGGCGATGCCGGACACGGTGGCTAGTGTGGGCGATTTGCTTGAAGAAGTTTATGAGCGGGCGGGCGATCAACATGACTGGACAATTGTTAGACGCTGTGCCGGTTTACTGGGTAAATATGATATTAATCTGGAACAGGCCGCCACCGAAATACTGGTTCGTCAACATTCACTCACTTTAGGTCGCGCTTACAGTGGCAAGGCAACGTTGACGCGCCCCGCCGATTCTTCAGAAATTTTGCAGCTTATCGGTACTTATAATACCGAGGCCAGTGAGCGTATTATTATTCAGGAATTGATTCTTTATTTAGGGATGTTAATCAAAGCCAACCCGGAATTATTCGTTGATATGCATACGATAAGAGTAGGGCATATTCTGCAATTGCTTATCGTCAGACAAAAACGCGAATCGGGTTGTGGCACCTTGGATCAGGCTTTTAACGAAATTCTTTCTTTGCCACCTTATCAAGTGTCCAAAAAATTAAAGGAAACCTTGGAAGACTACAGTAATACCGAAGACCAACTGGGTTTGGCTGAAACGCTGCACTATGAAGGCGATTGCCGTAAACTGACCAGTGCCCGTTTTTTAAACAGTATGAACCCCAAAGACTCCGGAGATATTGTCGATTGGTATCAATGGCGCGAACAGCAAGGCAGTGTTGGCCGGGAAAACAAGGCTTTTTATGCCAGTGTTTGGGATATACTGCATCATTGCAAAGGCTTGATGATGGGTGGCAAACTCAACAGCAAAAACCGGCTGGATAGCGAGAACACACTGTCGCAGATGACCGCAGGTGAACAAAGCTTTAAGTTACACGTCAATCACTTGCTTAACAAAATTCAGGCACCCGTTTATCGGCAACTAACGGTAGAAGCTTTAAAAGCCATGGGGTCTATTTTTAAGGATAATGTTTCTTTACATATTGACGATACCTTATTAACCGATATTATTATCGGCCATGCCGTCAGAATTAGCTGGTTACAAGATCATCCCGAAGACCTGGAAAATTATGAAGAAGTTACGTCCTTGGCATGGCAGGCTTTTTATCAATTGCCACCCCATAAAGTTGCCAATGACATTCTTGATGCTTTAATACATTTACTTGACCCTAATTAAAGGACTTTACCGTGATACTAGCAGGCGATATAGGCGGAACAAAGACGGTATTATCTCTCTTGCTCAGAGAGCCTAACGGCGTGTTGAAATGCTTGCAGGAACAAACCTACCCCAGCCAACAATACCCCAAATTTGATGATATTCTAAGAGCCTTTTTACCCGCCGATGTGGCTATCGAATCGGCTTGTTTTGGTGTAGCCGGCCCGGTTGTTAATCAACGTTGTCACACGACCAATTTGCCGTGGTTGCTGGATGCCTCGGCACTACAAATAAAATTGGGTACCTCAAAAGTAAAACTGCTCAATGATCTGGAAGCCATGGCGCTGGGGATGTTGTATCTGTCTGAAGACGATTTGATTGAGTTAAATCCCAAGGCAGAAACCCAAACGGGCAATATTGCCGTGATAGCCGCTGGCACCGGCTTGGGCGAAGCTATTCTGTATTGGGATGGATATAAGCATCATCCAATGGCTACCGAAGGCGGTCACTCCGACTTTGCTGCGCAAAATGACCAGCAGGATTTGTTGGTGGCGTATCTTAGAAAACAAACGCCTGAGCATGTGAGTTACGAGCGCGTCCTGTCCGGCATTGGTTTTAGCCATTTGTATGATTTTCTTTGTGAGCAGGGTTTTGCACCTTGTCCTGATGTGCCCGATAACAACAGCGGCATTGATAGAAATGCGGTCATTTCCAAATTGGGTGTGGCCGGTGAAGACGCTTGTTGTGCCGAAGCCGTCAAGCTGTTTGTTGAGCTTTATGGCGCAGAAGCCGGCAATTTGGCATTAAAATCAATGGCTACCGGCGGGGTTTATATCGGCGGGGGTATCGGTCCAAAAATATTACCGGCCTTACAAAATGGACATTTTATGGACACGTTTAAAGCCAAAGGCCGCTTTGCACCTTTGCTGGGTAAATTATCGGTAAAATTGTCGTTAAACCCACGGACACCTTTAATTGGCGCTATTAATTATTTTGGTATAGAGTGAATGGTCGATTTTTAGAGGTGTTTTTTAATATCCATTCTATGGTGAAGTATTCGCACAATTAGAATATATTTATCTTCAATCGTGTAAACAATTAAATGTTTTCCATGATTATGTATCCGAACAGTGGGTTTAAATTCAATACGTTCAGGGCAGGCAAATGGATTGTCTGCCAAAAACAAAAAAACTTTATTTAATTCGGCATAATAGCTTTTAGCTTTTGATTGCCCAAAGTTCTGACTTCCATAAATAAAAATAGAGATCAGATCTTCATCGGCCAATACTGTTTTTTTAATGCGCATTAAGGGAGGCCAGTCTTGCTTGAGCTTCTTTTAGAACATCTTCCATTGAGCGCTCACTTATTCCACTTTTAATACCTTCAGCGATAGCTGCTTGTAATAACCGTTGCTGACGACGCTCTTCCTGATCGCGCTGAATCAAATCCTGAACATAGTCACTACTGCTTGAGTACCCTCCCTCTTCAATTTGGGATTTAACCCAATCTTGCATAGGTTCGGGTAATGAAATGTTTATCGTCGGCATAGTGGTATCTCCAAAAAATCAAGTGGAATAATAATAATGATGAGAGTATTTGTCATTTATTAATCTGTAGCTACTCTTTTTGGTAGGTGCCAATCAGCACGGTCTGCCCCAAGATATGTCCTGCCATGGCTTTTTCCAGTTGGGCTTTATTAGGGTTATGCAGATCCGGCAGTTCAATATCCAATGCATAGAGTTTATGAAAGTACCGGTGCCGACCAATGGGCGGGCAGGGGCCTTTATACCCGGTTTCTTTCCAGTCATTTTTGCCTTGTAGCGTGCCCAAGGGTAAGTCACTTTCAGTGATGGCCTTGGGTAATTCCATGGCTGTGGCTGGAATATTATAAAGCACCCAATGTACCCAGGTCATTTTGGGTGCAGCCGGATCAGGTGCGTCCGGATCATCAACAATTAACGCCAGACTTTTAGTCTTTTGTGGAAGCTGCGACCAGCTTAACGCAGGTGAATTATCATCACCCTGACAGGTAAACTGTGTTGGAATTTCACCCTGATGAACAAAATCAGGTGATTTTAGGTTTAAAGTCATGGCTTGTTCTCCTTCAGCGGCCAAGGCTGCCGTTATAGTAAAAACGCTAAAAATCAAACAAATTAACCGGGTAATGAAGTGCTGATAAATTAAATTCATAAATCACCTGATAATGAATACCACACGATTTATAAAAATACCACGAAGACACGAAGAAATAAAATTTTCGTAAGTATTTACTTCCCCCTTTGAAAAAGGGGGATCGAGGGGGATTTATCTAATAAAATCTCCCCTAACCCCTCTTTTTCAAAGAGGGGGACTGAATAGTTACAAATTTTCGTAACGACTCGGTAGATGTTGTTTTCGATCATAAAACACGGACGATACGATTATACGGATTTCAAAACTTTCCTTATCCGTGTCTATCAGTCGAATCCGTCTCATCTGTGTTCTATTTTTTAACGGTTAACTTTGTTAAGAACTGCACGACAACATTGAACAACCGGCGCGTTGCCGTGCCCAATCGGGGCGTTTAGCGGCAAATTCTTCTTGGTCGGGTTGTTCATCGTAGGGGTGGCGCAATAATTCCAATAACTCGTTAACCATTGAAAAATCGCCTTGTTCAGCTTTGTCAATCGCGAGCTGGGCAAGGTAGTTACGCAGGACATATTTAGGATTGACGGCATTCATGCGCTGTCTTCTCAAGTCATTTGATGTGCCGTCAATTTTTAAACGCTTAAGGTAACGCTCAAGCCACACCGTTAAACGGGATTTATACTCCGGCGTTATTTGCTCGGGAACATAATAAGCGATGCTTAAAAGATCAAATATTGCTTCATAATCAGAGGACTCTATATCTATCTTGGCCAACTGACGATAAAAAAGTGTCATGTCGGTTTCAATCAATGCCAGTAGTTCCAACAATTCAGTACATAATTCGCCGTCGGTTGCAGGGTCAAAGGTATTCAGGCCCAGTTTTCCCGCCATCATGGTTTGCCAGCTCTGTTCAAAGGTCAGCTTATAAACAGCCAACGCTTCTTGTAGCGGTTCTACTTGCTCAATGAGCGGATAAATGGCATTAGCCAGTTGCCCCAGATTCCAGTAAGCGATTTGCGGCTGGTTGCCGAAACGATAACGGCGCTGTTCGACATCGGTCGTGTTGGGCGTCCAGTTAAGATCAAAATTTTCCAGCCAGCCGTAGGGCCCGTAATCAATGGTCAGACCCAATATCGACATGTTGTCGGTATTCATGACCCCATGAACAAAGCCGACGCGCTGCCAATGCACAATCATTTCCGCCGTCCTTCGGCAAACTTCTGTAAACCAAGCGATATACACGTCTGGCGATGGTTCACCCAAATGCGGAAAATCAGTGCGGATTGTGTAGTCTGCCAGTTTTTTTAGCAATGCAACATCGCCGCGTGCGGTTAAAATTTGAAAGCTGCCAAAGCGGGTAAAGGACGGCGCAACCCGACAAACAATAGCCCCCGGTTCCGCTTTGGGATTACCGTTGTAAAACATATCCCGAATAACCGTTTCACCGGTCAGCACCAAACTTAACGCCCGCGTGGTCGGTACGCCTAAATGATACATAGCCTCGCTGCATAAAAATTCACGCACGGATGAGCGTAATACAGCCAAACCATCGGCTGTTCTGGAGTACGGGGTAGGCCCCGCGCCTTTAAGTTGCAAAGCCCAGCGTTCACCTTTTCGATTGACGATCTCGCCCAAATTAATGGCGCGGCCATCACCCAGTTGACCCGCCCAATTACCAAACTGATGGCCGCCATAACAAGTCGCATAAGATTCCATGCCTGCTGTCAGACTGTTACCGGAAAATACTTGCGTAAAATCGTCTGCTTCACAGGCATCGGCGGTCAAATCCAATAGTTCGGCAACTTCTTTTGAATAAGCCACCCGTTGCGGATTGACCACGGGAGTGGGTTTTACTCGGGAGTAGCAAGCGCCGAAAACTTGACGACGATTATTGATAGTTTCTTCATCAGCGGGTAATTCACGAATGAAGCGATTATCGAAACTTAAATCATTAAGGGTGGATGGCTTGGGTTGGGCATTCATGGGCGGCACGACTAGGTTGTATTAATGGGCGATAAATCTAAAAAGGTTTAACAACAGATTAACACAGTTTTTGGGCTGCCCATGCACTTGATTTATCAAGCATGCGGTTAATTATACACTCAACACAAGTTTCTTATGCTGGAGATGCCTGAGAATCCAATATGAGAAACATATTAATTAATATTGAAACTATTTCTCACCTTTGTTACCCTAGCTAAAAATACCGGGCAGCAAGCGAGACTATCATGAAATACAATAAAATTAGCACCATAGCTAAGCTTGACCAACTTCAGTCGGCGTTTGTTTATTCGACAAAGATGTCGGAAGCGCTTGGCGTTTCAAGGAGAACACTTCTCAACTGGCGACAGAAGCCTGAGTCGATCTCTGCCAAGTATCGTCTGGATATTGATGTTTTGTATTGCCGGCACTTTTTGATTCCTGAATGGGATGTTCCCATGCAAACCTTTGAAGCGGTTTTGTTACCGGATGATATGCCTCACAACGAAGCGCTGTTTCTGCCTTTTCTACGTCGCTTGAGTTATGGCACGATTGAAATCGAAACCGATATGTCGAAAGCGGATTTCGATAACATTATTGACGGGAAGAAGATGCCCAAGAATATGGACAGGCAGACTTTTCATGAAGGTTTTAACACGTTTATTACGCATAAACAACTTTGGCAGAGGATTGTGGAGCACAGTGAACCGATGCCGATCACTGTAGAGAGCATTAAGACATTGCATGCCGATTTTATGCGCGGTATTTATGAAAATGCCGGTTTTTTTTCCACCCAAATGCGCGTGATGGGGCGGCTAGAAGGGGTACAGACAACAGAACCGGAAGATATAGACGAAGAAATGCACAGATGGGTTTATAAAGAGGCCAAGTCTGCAACGCTGTCAGCGATTGCCAAAGCACATGCTTATTTTATTTTAATTCATCCGTTTGGTGATGGTAATGGCCGTGTTGGACGTGCTTTGGTTATGGCGCAGTGCTTGAATGCCCGACTAATGCCGCCAGTATTTGATGGTGAAAACAGGGCGATGTATTACGCTGCGATGCAACATGCCATGAAACATGGGCGGTATGCGCCATTGCTTCGTCTTTTTTATGAAGCAGCAAGTGGCCTTGATGTGACTTAGTGGAATCGAGGATAGTCAAAGTTTTAAACATCTAATAAGTTTGTAGGTATTTCTGCCTGTCCGGTAGGGCGGGCACGCTTTTTGTGCCCACGCAGAATTAAAACAATGGCATGAAAATGGTGGGCAGAAAAGCGTTGCCCACCCTACATTTTGAATGCCATTTAGTCGGCGGGTTTTATAAATCCAGTCCTGCTAAGTGCTCTTAATTCATATTCAACTGGAGGTTTTAAGGATCTATGCCAGGCTATTTAAATAGTCTTCATAATTACCGGCAAAACCAACTACTTCTCTATTGCTTACAACACAAAATCCGTCGCGGCCAATGTAGCCGGGATATTACCCGTCAGTTGAATTTCGTACTCGGTTGCGGCATCCGAATCGGTGTTAAGGGAAATGATACCGCCGCTGTAATGGATTTGTCCGGGTGCATTAAACGCAGATGTAATAAATTTGAAAGCCTGATTACCCGCCACAGTCAAATTGGGATCAATGCTTGAAAGGTCAATTTTGTCTTGTCCACGAATAAAATCAGTAATCACATCACGAGCTGCCGCACCCAAGCCCAGCTCTGTTAGCGCATTAAAGTCAAAAACATCGTTGCCGGCACCGCCGATAAGGCTGTCTTTTCCGGCACCACCGATTAAGGTATCAATGCCCGCACCGCCAATGAGCTTGTCAGCACCGGCACCACCGTTGAGAGTGTTGGCCGCTGCATTACCGGTAAGCGTGTCGTTGTAGTTGGAGCCGGTAATGTTTTCGATATTTTTAATTAAATCAGCACCGGAAATACCGCTGGCTGTGGCTAGTCCTGAAGCATTTAACACTGATAGATTGAGGGTTACTCCGATGCTACCTGGGGTAGTTGCGTATTGATAATACAGGGTATCGGTTCCACCCAAACCATCAAGGCTGTTTACGCCGTTACCGGCATAGAGAACATTGTTAAGGCTATTGCCGCTTAGGTTGGCAGCGCCGGTTGCCAGAACACGACCATTTTCTACATTCGCACCCAAGGTATAAGCAGCCAAGTAACTGTTAACAAGGTCTGTACCACCGGTGCTTGCCAAGGCATTGGTTTCGCTGACAACATCACCTGCATTATCGACAAAATAAGTATCAGAGCCATCGCCTCCTTTCATGATATCGGCACCGATACCACCGTTCAAGGTATCATTCCCAAGCAAGCCTTTCAAAATATCATTGCCTGCCAGTCCATTTAAGGTATCGTAACTACCACTGTCGATGGTATCACCCGTTAAGATATCATTTCCCGACGACCCATTGATGATAAGGTCATCCCGTACCAGCGCTACATTGATTTTTGCCTGAACAGGCGTGGTTGACAGTAAACCGCTATTGTCTTTAGTTACTACAGTAAAAGCATTCAATGAACCGTTGGCGTTAGCCGTCGGTGTCCAATACCCACTATGAGTGAGATCAATGCTGGTGTTGGTACTTGCATTCCAGGCAGTTGCCGTTCCAGCGGAAGCACCAATCAACAACTTACCGGTGTTGACCGCTTTAATAACAAATGCGCTAATAGAACCATCAACATCCGCTTCATTACCTTGCACCTTAAGGCTGGCAAAATTGATCGAAATTTGGTGGTCTTCGTTGCCGCTGGCAACGGGTGCAGAAAAATCCGTTAACGTGGGTGCATCATTAACCGGTGTCACATTGATTGCAAAAGTTTGCTTGGCAAGCACACCACCCTTACCGTCAGCGACAATAAAGGTAAAGCTGTCGGTTCCGTTAGCATTGGCTTTCGGTGTTAATTTAATCAATCCACTGTCAACATCAGCTTGGGTGAAAGTATTACCTGTTTTTAAATTTACGCCGATTTTGCTCAATATGCTTTTGAGCGGCAGCGTACCTAGCGTGTAAGTGAGTTGATTCGGCCTTTGCTCTAAATCGGTGATTGGCAACATCGTGGTCGTTAATGTTGCCAGAGCATCTTCCTGTGTAGTTAATACCTCAAAAGCAGGTATGCTGGTACCGGTTAGATTCAAGCTATAAGTCCCTGTGTCCAAACCACCAGATGAGGTCACATAAATTTTGTCACCGGTTTGATAGGTATAATCGATAATCGAGTTGAACGAGCCATTGCTATCGTCATTAAACGTCAACACACTGCCGTTACGAATAACCTGAAGATAGGTATCAAAGGCTTTAGAATCCAAGGCGATAGTTAAAGGCCGGGCATCTATAAAACCAATCGGCGTGTAAGCCTTGTAATAATTTCCGGCACTAAAAGGATTAAGGGCATCGGAACTGGTTAACGTACCATTAATAAGCGAAGGCGTTACGGCGGGGAGCTTGGGTGGGGTGTTTATATGGGTGTCGGTGATGATTACGCTGGCATTAGGCGTGGTATTATTTAGCAACACAGATACTGTGTTACTGTAGTAATTGGCAACCGCTAAATCGGTTTTGCCATCGCCATTAAAATCACCAACGCTAACCGATGTAGGGCGGTATGAGCCGGTAGCAAAATCCACCTTAGGGTAAAAGTCGGTATTGGCCGCATTGCGCAACAGCACTGACACAGTATTACTCCAGAAATTGGCAACCACTAAATCGGTTTTGCCATCGCCATTAAAATCACCGACGCTAACCGAGGAAGGGCGTGAGCCGGTGGTAAAATCCATTTTAGGGTCAAAACCGGTATTGGCGGCATTACGCAACAGCACCGACACCGTGTTACTGCCGGAATTGGCAACGGCCAAATCGGTTTTGCCATCGCCATTAAAATCACCGATGCTAACCGATGGGGGGTGTGAACCGGTGGCAACATCCACTTTAGGGTAAAAACCAGTATTGGCGGCATTACGCAACAACACTGACACCGAATTACTTCCGTAATTGGCAACCACCAAATCGGCTTTGCCATCGCCATTAAAATCACCGACTCTAACCGATTCTGGCATTGAGCCGGTCGCAAGATCCACCGTAGGATTAAAGTCGGTATTATCGGCATTACGTAACAGCACCGACACAGTGTCACTGGAGACATTGGCGACGACCAAATCTGTTTTGCCATCGCCATTAAAATCACAGACGCTAACTGAGGTGGGGTATGAGCCGGTGGCAAAATCCAGTTTAGGGTCAAAGCTGGTATTGGCGGCATTACGCAACAGCACCGACACCGTGCCACTCCAGGAATTGGCAACCACTAAATCGATTTTGCCATCGCCATTAAAATCACCGACGCTAACTGAACGAGGGTATGAGCCGGTGGTAAAATCCACTTTAGGCTCAAAACCGGTATTGTCGGAATTACGTAACAGTACAGACACAGATCCCGTGTTACTGGCCAAATTTGTAACTGCCAAATCGAGTTTGCCATCGCCATTAAAATCACCAACGACGCTATCCGATTCGACATGTGAGTCGGTGGCAAGATCCACTTTAGGTGCAAACGTGGTTGCACTAACAAAAGAATAACCGCTGCCTGTATGCAAGCTAATACCAACTGTTTCATTGGGGTCGTAACCATCTAAACTGGCCGCGTTAATAGTTAAGCTTGCGGTCGTTTGCCCTTGTGTAATGGTGAAACTACCGTTTTTAACAGCGGTAATATGTGTCCCCGCAGTAACCGTGTAATCGGTGTTTAAGGTGGCCGTACCCGACAAATTATAATTAATGGTTAAACCACCCGCCGGCGCAGGACTGTCCAAAGTCACTATAAAACTGCCAGCCGCGCCTTCTACCGGCGTGATGCCTGCAGTGATGGTAACCACAGGAATTGCCAGACTGCCGGCATAATTTGTCTGGATGTTGGCACTTAAAACACCCGTTGCTTCAATTGACCCCGTGCTGGCCTCCAACTGCCAATCACCGCCTAAAGCCGCAGAACCCGTTACATCAGTGGAAGCCGCGACATCGGCGTTGGTTAATGTTGAAAACAGGTTAATAAAATCCAAACCGCTTTGACCGGCTGCGACATTGCAACCGTACAACAAAATATCACCCGTTGCCGTCAAGCTGCTGCCAATACCGGCCAGTTGGCTGGTGTATTGCTTTAAGCTGCCGGTAGTTAACGTGCTTGAACCCAACAACAAACTGCCCGCACTGCCGTGAGAAATAATTTGCAGGCTTTGAAGTGGAACAAAATCTTGTTTGCTTGCGGCTAAGTTCGTCAGGTAATCGCTGATTTGTTTGAGCCCGTCAGACCCCGAATCCAGAATTAACACGGCCGTATCGGTATCGGTACCGATACCGGCGGCCAAGCTTTGCCAGTTACTAACCTGACTGTCGATAACTAACAAATTTTTAACGGCTGCGTTTACTTGAGTCATGCAGGGTGGCCTTTGCTGGATTTGGGGAAGAGTTAGAATTTAATATAAAACGGTAAGCGTCAGTGAGATGCACTTACTTGACCCTTGATGCATGAGCCTGTTTTTATATTAACAGAGGGGTGTTACATGACGATTAAAGCCATGTGTATAGGTCTTTTGTAAAAATATCACAAATATTCAATTACTGCGAATTTTATAATAAAATAGTGTGGTTATTTTTGCTTTGACACTGCCGCTAGTTAAGTGAAAGTTGTTTAAAAAACGGAATGCAATAGCTTCAGCTATTGCCTGTAAAAACAGCTAAAGCGGTTTTACTCCAGCCGCAGTATTATATTATTACGATGCTTAACTGTGAACAGTGACGCCGGAGCTTGGGAACGATAGGGTGGGAGTTATTTATTGCGAGTTACCTTGGCTGTTGCCTGCAAAACAGCTAAAGTGGTTTTACTCCAGCAGCAGTATTATATTTTCACAAGTATTCTATTTTAAAGCGTCCAAAATACTTATTTTCAATGATAATCAACACTTAGCTGGCAGGCAAAAAAAAACCCAAGACAATTATCTTGGGTTTTAATTTAAGAGCTTGGCAATTCCCTACTTTCGCATGGCAAACTGCCACACTATCATCGGCGCTAAGCGGTTTCACT
>Ga0194058_10001048_pt1 | contig 13841 bp, 11 predicted proteins | sample SepL4417m_MetaG_FD_155490 | JGI IMG/M metagenome (GOLD analysis project Ga0194058, IMG submission 155490) | Anoxic zone freshwater microbial communities from boreal shield lake in IISD Experimental Lakes Area, Ontario, Canada - Sep2016-L442-17m | ecosystem: Environmental > Aquatic > Freshwater... | reverse complement strand
GCCAATGGACATGGGAATAACCGTGCGCAAACCATACATGTAGCGCTGCATAAAAATAATGGGCCAACCGTATTTTTTTAACAGCAAATGCGCAATCGCAAATTTACGCCGCTGTTTATGCAACTTGCGTTGAATATAACCTTTATTAAAACGGCCCACGTAAAAATAGATTTGATCACCGGTAAAACCACCCAGACCCGCTATAAAAACCGTCAAGAAGTAATCCATGTCACCCGTATGGGACATGATGCCACCCATGATAAGCCCCATTTCTCCTTCTACTATGCTCCACAGGAACAAAATAACGTAACCGTATTCCTTAAGCCAGCCGATGAATAGTTCTTCCATAAAAATCTTTAATGTCGTTGATATATTGTTTTAACTGCAACTCTGTTTATATTTGCAATTAAAATAATGAGTAAATAATTGCCATCATAATAACATAGGCTTTGTTAAGTCGTAACAATACTAAAAGGTAATTGTAATTATTTAGTCCATCTTTTTTTTAGAGAGAAGGGCTACCAATTTAAAGCTGGACGGATAAATAAAACCGGCCTGTTGATTCCGGGAGCGCTGAGCCCCAGCTCGGCGTAGTCAGTAATCGGTTTGGCTATCCCGTGCCGAGCTGGGGCTCAGCGTTCCCGGAAAGTTATCTGCCCCGGCTTAAGTTGGTAGCCGAGAGAAGGGCTAAATAATTACAAATTAAACCCGTAAAAAGCGCCTGTTTTTATTTTTATCGGGAAGGCCATGAATAAAAATATAAAAACTTCCAGACCTTTGAAAGGCGATAGCTAGTATAATTGCCGCAATGTGGCAGCTTGATAATCTTACTGACCCTGTAAACTTACTTTTTAATATAAAACTCTCAAGAGAACTCTATGGCGCTGTATTGTGGAATTGTTGGCTTACCCAACGTAGGTAAATCAACCCTGTTTAATGCCTTAACCAAAGCAAAAATTGCCGCTGAAAACTACCCGTTCTGCACAATTGATCCCAATGTCGGCGTTGTGCCGGTGCCCGATTTTAGAATGGACAAGCTGGCAGAAATTGTAAAGCCAGAGCGTATATTGCCGACTACCATTGAATTTGTTGACATAGCCGGACTGGTCGCGGGCGCATCAAAAGGAGAAGGCTTGGGGAACAAGTTTTTGGCGAATATTCGCGAAACCGATGCGATAGCGCATGTGGTACGCTGCTTTCAAGATGATAACGTGGTTCATGTTGCCGGAAAAATTGATCCCATTTCAGATATTGAAGTCATTAACACTGAATTGGCGCTTGCCGATATGGCATCGGTTGAAAAAGCGTTAATACGAGCCAGTAAAATTGCCAGAACCGGCAATAAAGACGAATTGGTAAAAAAACTGGTTTTAGAACGGGTTTTAAATCAATTGAATGCAGGCGAACCCGCACGCACATTGCCTTTAACCGAAGATGAAATAGTCTTCATTAAAGATCTTTGTTTATTAACGCTTAAGCCGACCATGTATATAGCCAACGTCCAAGACGATGGTTTTGAAAATAATCCCCTGCTGGATAAAGTACTGGCACTTGCTGAAAAAGAAGGAGCCGTGGTTGTACCCATCTGCGCCGCCATAGAATCAGAAATAGCCCAGTTGGATGAAGAAGAAAAGAAAGAATTTCTGGATGACTTGGGACTGGAAGAGCCCGGTTTAAACAGGGTCGTCAGGGCGGGCTATGCTTTACTGAACCTTGCCACCTATTTTACAGCCGGTGTAAAAGAAGTCAGAGCCTGGACTATCCCTGTCGGAGCGTCCGCACCCCAAGCCGCCGGTGTTATTCATAGTGATTTTGAAAAAGGCTTTATTCGTGCCGAAGTTATTTCATATCAGGACTTTATTACCTATAAAGGTGAGCAGGGCGCAAAAGATGCCGGAAAATGGCGACTTGAAGGTAAAGATTACATCGTTAAAGATGGCGATGTTGTTCATTTTCGATTCAACGTTTGACAAAGTCACCTTAGGTATCTATAATTCCGGTTCTTTACGAAGAACTGTAAAAATGGCGATGTAGCTCAGCTGGTTAGAGCACGGGATTCATAACCCCGGGGTCGGTGGTTCAAGTCCACCTATCGCCACCAAATAAAACAAGGACTTAGGTGCAAACCCAGTCCTTTTTTTATGCCTAAAAATAAAGTTTTCCCATTCTTGTCCCATCTCAAAAAAAACACCCGCAACAACTGCCAACAATTCAGGCATAAAAAAAGCCGGAATAATACCGGCTTAGTTAATAAGTTAGAATGTTACTTTATAATATTGGGAGTGGTAAAAAAGCGTCCGGGGTCTTTTGGGTCAACTGTGGCTTGAGTCGCCTTTGGTACGAGTTGCACTCTTGATCTTGCTACCGGCGTTATGCCAAACTCAAGCGCCCATTTCCTCATATCACCGTAAGCAATCTGTGAATGTCTGAGTAGCCCGGTCATTTTTCCCGCTTCGTCATACAGTCCAGATTCGCCGCGCCTGATAATCTCAAGTTCAGCATTAACCCAGTGACCGTAACAGGAACAATAGGCCGCTAGTGCTGCTCTATCCAGCTTTGTGAGTATTCCTTGCTCCAATAGTATCGGCGTTATTCTATGCCATTCTTTTTGCGCCTCAGTACCAAGAAATTCCGGCATATCAGGTGCTTCGACTAATGGATTTATTGAATCGAACAATTTAGCCGCTGGAATCTTGGAGGGATTGCCATTAAGGATGTGAATATTCGTTGGTTTTTTGATTCTTGGCATTGTATTAATTCCTGTTGTAAAAGTTTTTTGAAAGCCGCGTGTGAAAAGAGAGGGGAGGGAGCGGTCACCAAAAGGCAAACAAAACGACTTTTTACCCACCCTACCCCTATTTTTAGATAAATATTGTTATAAATCAATTAGTTATAATCATTACTCATTATTTTATTTCCTGTTTGGGGTTCATTCTGATCAAGTAGGCTGCATGGGCTTCGTTTCTTGCTTGTACCTTGATAGGTTTGCCATTAGGCGTATAGCAAATGACTGTCAGTGCATCGGGCTTGGGGTCTGGCATCTCGACACACTTAACAGCCGCGTCATACTGGGTGCATTGATGTGTTGATTCAGACCATAGGCCATAAGCGCCACCAATAAGGCAATAGCCAGCACCACGCCCATGCTCATTGTGACTTTTGAAGTGTTGGCATTTTCCGCAACTGACAACGGCGCTGTTATTTTCGTTTTTTAACTCGGTCAGTATTTCGGCCTTGTGAGATTTCAAAAAATCCCGCTGGGTTGTTGTTAATTTACTGCTGGGTATAATTTTAAAGCTATCGCCTTCCAGCTTTACAGCAAAGCCAGCGTTTTTGATCTTGGTTAATGCTGACATTAAATAACCTCGCTATCTTCAAAAGCCGCTGACTCTAAGGGTGTAATCTTTTCTTTTGCCACGAAAAACTCTGAAACCAAGTTGCCAAAGTTGCCAAAGTTGCCACCCTTCTTTATCGTGACTGTTATCCCACGACTGCCTCCAACTCTTTCAACTCGACCGCTGGATATAATTTCAATCCCAAGCGATAGAAGCGCCGGTTGCTGTCTACGCAGTACATCACCCAAACCTTTACCAGACTTAGGCCATGCATTAGATTCCTGCTTGTATTTTTCCAGCGTCAATAACAAATCTTTCATTGTGCCAAAAAAGACGGTGGATGATAGCCCGGCGTGTTCGTCCACCAGCTCCATAACGGCAACGGCAACGGGTGACGCTTCCAATGCCCGACTAATACCCTCTGATCTATTCGCCTTATACAGCGTGTCGAATGTACCGGGTGCATGACCTTGCGCTTGTGCCATTGCCTCACCTAACCGGGTAAAATCTGCCATTCTTGGAGGATTAACCAGAATCACTTTAGGCATCATTGCCAGCGTCTTAACGAATAAATCCAGTAACCCACCAAATATTGACGGCTTGGCTTTATCCCACGAAGCATTGATCTCTGATTCTTCTCGATAGGCAATACGCGGTAATTCTAAAGTGATTGCCCGGTCTGTCACATCTTGCGCGGTTAAAACGCTGGGTATTGAATTGCAGATAATGGGGCGCTTTACATCAATAATATTTTCCTCATCATTGGTGTAAAGTCTACGGGATGAATAACCGCCGCCGGTTGCCAAGGTACAGCAAGCATCCTGTATAGCCGGTGTCATGTGCGATAAATTCTCATAACTGACTAGCCAGCCACAACCTGCCGCCACAAAAACATCCTCAACGTTTTTTGGGGCGCTTCTCAAGTTTACTGAGTTGTTATCTATCAACTGCCTAATCTTGTCTTGTGTCGATGATTTCGCGCTACCTTGCGTACCAGTTAACGCCAGAATTGGCTTAGGTGTATTAGCCCGGAATGATTCCAGCATCCACGCCAGCACAAGTAACCTGTCCGACTCTGGAATATTCACAAAATCCCATAACTGACTTAAATCGCCGCCTTTTGTTGGCATCGGCAAAGATTGCATAGAACCCGGCATCCAAAATTTAACCGGGGCTTCATTGGTGACGTGCCAGCCTGTTGGCAATACCTCGATAACTTTCAAATCATCATCACCGATAAAAATATAATGACCGCCGTTTTTATCGGCAACTCGCAGATGTACTTGTACCGTTTCGCCATCATGTTTAGCGATACCTGATAGAGCAAATCCAGCTTGTTTAATTGCCGCCTCACTTGCTGACTTACCCGTTAAATTACCGCCTTTTGTCGCTGTGTAGTACGCATAACTCACCCAATCTACAAAGCCTTTGCCGCCTATAGCGAGGGTATTCTCTACGCCCTTAATTTCGACAGATACAAACGCCTTATCCGCCTGATCATCAAAAAACAAAGTACCTTCCCCCATGACCAACTCGATCAACTCCGCCGCCGCTGAATCTTGCTTGTCGCCATCCGCTGACTGAATAGCGCCCATGCTGTCAATGTCCGCCATGGGTACGCCAGACGGTTTACCTGCTTTGATTTTGGTACGATACTCACACTTCAACGCTGGATTAGTCGATATGAGATTGTAAGCTGCCATAAATTCAGGGCTTCCCATAACGCCGGGGTTTTCTACGCAGTCGATTAACGCTTTATCTATAACCAGCTTGGCATTGCTAAACGCTTCGGCATTAGCATCAATCGCGGTGTCAAAATCTAGCCCGGCAACATTGGCAACTTTGGCAACATGGTTTGGAAGATTTTCTTCCGGAAAAAAAAGATTTACGTCTTGACTCTGCTGATTTTCGATTGAATTAAGCATTTTGCACCTCCATGGTTAATGAATCATTCCAATCGTGACCGGGTGTCGCCGGGATGATATATTTTCCATTGATAGCCAGCGCCGCTTCAATCGCCTTTTTTTGACCAACTCCGCTTAAATCATTGTCGCCAGCAATTACAATTTCAGACTTCGGATAAAGCGCCCTGATATTAATAGCCACCTCTTTTAAGTTTCCAGCATCAAAAGCAACTACTGTCATAAATCCGCACGATTCAAACAAACTTGCGCCGGTTGCAAAACCTTCACAAATTAGAATCTTGTCAGTATTGCCAGCCAGAATATAAAAACAGCCTTTCTTCTGACCGCCAGATAAAAACCTTTTGCCGCCGGTTTCACTGATAAATTGCAGGTTTACTATTTCATTTTTGGAATTGGTCAGTGGGATAATTAGGGTATTGCCACGGCCTAATCTTGCGCCATGAATACCAATATGCTTCTTTACAGAATACGGATAATTAGCCGGGGCAGGTGGGGCAGGAATCCAGATATAAAGCGCCTTGGTTGCTGATTCTCTATGTTTGGCAATTTCTGCTTGTTGCCTCTCGACCTCTTGTTTATGGTGCTTGGCTTTCTGCATTTGTTTTTGGAGTTGCGACAACGGCATGAAAGCGCCCTCCATTTTCCAATTTTGCTTAATACCTTGTTTAAAATCCTCAATATATCCAGCCGGTCTATTATCCAAGTGCAGGACATAAGCGCCGTTTAGTTTGCCGTGGGTATCTTTAACGCGGTGTAGTTTGCCATCACCAATAATGCTATCCGGTGCATAACCGATATTATCAAACATGGCATTTTTGAATGATTCGATTGCTTCGTGGTGACTGATCATAAAGAAGCACCCGACAAAGATAACCATTCAGATAATTTAATCAGTTTGGCTTTAACGTAAATGAGTAACGCGGTAAAATAATCACGCTGTTTGTTTTTGCTGCCCGGTTCCCGCCGGGTAGTGCCTAATTTGTCCATAATTAAGCCGCTTTGTTTTGTGATTCAATCCAAGCAAAAAACTTAGCATCATCAATTAAAACCTTACGCCCGATCCGTACAACCGCCCCGGATGATTTAAGGCCGTTTGAATCTTCGTTGAATATCAGGGAACGCATACCGCCAAGAGTAAAGGCGGGCTGTTTTGTGGTGAATTGATTAACTGTTGATAAAGTAGGCATTTTAATGGTTCCATCTGCTATTGATTACTAAGGTTTGTCGTTAGCTGTTATTGCTTTCGATGGGTAGATGATAGGCTACTGTTTTTTATATAAAAATACTGTGAATACTGTGAATTTAATTCTGTGAGTTGCTCACACTATTTAAAGCCGCGTGTTTCCTACAGGCATAAAAAAACCCGCTGTTAACGGGTTCTTAAAACTCACACTATTTAATTGTATTTTGGATTTCGTCCGGGTTCGCTTTTGTTAAATACTGGATTTTTACGCCACCATTCATCATATCCGCTTGTAAATAAATTAGACGCTTTTTGCAATTCGACTTTAATCATCCCCGCCCGCATCTCTAACAATTCCGGCTTGTCCTTAACTTGCTCGATTGCAAATTCATCCCGTAGCTTATAGCCGCCGTCTCTTGGCTTCGGTTCTGTTCCTGCATGATTACCAGTGCCAATCCTTAAGGCTTCGGTTTCGGGTTCTTCCCCCTGTAAGCGTATTAAATCAGCGTGCCTAATAACCAATCTGGCATCTTTCATCATCAAATCGCCAGACCTCATCAAGTCGCCGTTTTCTTCCGTGGGGTCTACAATTGTTAAAACCGTACTATTGCCCTCCTCTCTGTCATAATAAATAACAAGCGTAGCCCTTGCCGGTAATCCTGCTTCATGGCTTTTAATACATCCATGTTCGATTGTTGCCAAGTGACCGGGGAACCCGCCAAAAGAAACGCTAACTTCTGCCCCGCCAATTCCTATAACTGTTTTTTTAACGATTGCCAGACCGCCAACCAATACAGCAATGTCTAGCCGTCCATTGGCTCCCAAGTGTATCAAGTCATCTTCGGAACAATTGAGAATTTCAGCCGCTTTTTTTAGTGGGTAATAATCAGGCGTAACCATCAAACACCCCCGAAGATTTTAGCGTTCATACTGGCAACAACATTGCTTACATGGCCGTCTGATAAATGCGCGTAACGCTTAACCATTTGCATAGTCTTATGGCCTAATACTTCGGCTATTTCTGGCATGGTTGCGCCGTTCATAGCCAAATAAGAAGCCGTGCAATGCCTCAAATCATGCCATGTAAATTCTGTTATCCCTGCGCGTTTCCGTGCCGTTTCCCACGGTGTCTGTAAATCAATCGGGGTTAATGGGTTTTTAATGCCCGGGAACAATAAATCGGTATCAAGCCGCCTAATCTTGCCATGTTCGCGTAACAAGTCCAAACCAAGCCCGGATAAAGGAACGCGCCGCCTTTCGCCGTTCTTGGTTTCATGCAAGATTAAAAAGCCGTTATAAAGGTCTACATCCGGCCATTTAAGCCCAAACAGTTCAGCTTGTCGCATACCTGTGCTGATTGCCAGTATTACACACATATAAAGCAGTTTATTACTCGATTCCTTACAACCGATTAAAAGCCGTTCGCGTTCATCATCTGATAAAAACCGAACACGCCCACGCGCCGCTTTCGGCTTGGTGATGTTCTTCATGGGTGAATCTTCCAACCACGCCCAATCTTTAACGGCTGTTGTTAGAACTGTGCTTAATGAAGCCATGTATCTTAAAACGGTGGTGGGGCTTCGTGGCTTGCCTCTAACATCCTCGCTTAGTAATTTGTCTTTAACTTGGGTAATCACGCCCACGGTTAAATCTGCAAGTATCAGATAACCCACTTCATCCTTCCAGCGTCTTAGGTGTAGCCCGGTGTGTTCGTCTTGTGTTTTGGTAAGATTAGCCCCGGCCAGATAGCGGTCTATCATTTCTTCGACTGTGTGTTTTTTGGCTTCGGCGGTTTTAAAGTGCCGTCCTTCTCTGATTGCTGATTCAGTATCTTGAATCCATTTGTTAGCGTCCGTTTTTCTTTTAAAGGTCGCTGTTTGTGCGGGATAACCTTTTAGTCTAACTTCGGCTGTATAGCGTGCTGTTCCATCTGTAGCGGTGCGGGTTTTAATGCGTGCCATGATTGCTTCCTCTATGGGATAGCAGGTGGCCTTCTGATATAATGCTTTCAGCCATTGCTTAACCCTATCTGTTAAGTGAATCGGTATGGCCTTGTTGGTGCTGATTACACCCTCAAGGCCGCCTTGTTTCTAGGGTTCCAGTATAAATTATTTTCCCATTCTTGTCCCATTTAACTATAAATAAGGGTAACAAATGGCAATAATTGACAATAAGATAAACAGGTTAAGTTATTGATTTAATGGTTATTGTTTGTTGTGGAGTGTTGGGGTTTTTTGGTTTTCTGGGATTCATAACCCCGGGGTCGGTGGTTCAAGTCCACCTATCGCCACCAAATAAAAATAAAGGCTTATGTGTTTTATACACGAGCCTTTTTTTATGCCTAAAATTTCCCACGTGCCACTCACGTACCAGTTGAAAATAAATTGTGATGCAAACCACCGCAACATTTGCCTAAATTTTAGGCAAAAAAAAGCCGGTGTTACCCCAAACTTCGCCGAGAGTATGTTGATTTTTAGATTTAACTGACCGCCAGCTAACGGCCATTAAGAGTCATTAACCACCGTCCGCTTTACAGCAAGCAATTTTGCGACATGGAATTCGGCTGTGCGCCATGAACAGTCTCTAAAATCACAATAACTTACGACTCCTTAATGACAATGAGCAGGCATTCGTTCCGGTTTAGTATTTAACTGATTACCAAGCCCAAGATAAAAATAAAGAATCCATCCTAAAGCCTGGGCATAACGCCGAAATCTCTCTGGTAAATATTCTCACCTGCGTATAAAATCCTTGCGAAACCTTTCTTTCCAAGGTGGGGGATTTTAATTTAACTGACGAGAGATCAACTCATGAAAAAACTTGAATTGGCAGAAGTGATCAAAGCTCTACGTACTGAGCTCTATAAAGCAAAGCAAAATGCTGAAGGCGAGACTATCCGGTTCAATGTGAACAGCGTTGATGTTGAGTTTGAGACCGCCGTTGAATATGTGGGTACCGCCGAAGCGGGCGGAAAAATTAAATTCTTTGTTTTAAATGTTGATGCCAAAGGGAGTGCCGAATTTAAAAACGCCACCACACATAAGATAAAGCTTAGTTTGAAACCTGTGGATGAGGAAAACCCTAATCCAGAAACGGGTGAAGCCGGAGAAGTACAGGTAGGGGGAGACAGTAAGCCAGGAGACAACCAAAATGCAGGTGCTCCAGTTGAACAATTAGGTGGTGATGGCTAATGGACTCCAAGCTGGTAGCTAAAATCACTGTGCAACGGACAGATAATAACACCAGAACAGGTACGGCTTACCCAGTCGGTGCTAACCTGTTGTTAACCGCCCGCCATGTTATTGAGTTTCACGACAAGCTTGGCAAAAGAGATGAAACCAAACCGGTAACCGTTGATTGGCAGGATGTTGGCGAACACGTTGTAATTGAGCCGGAAAAGATTAACTTCGCGTTTGATGGTGGAGAGCAACTTGATGTGGTGCTCCTTTGTTGCCCCTTACCTGAGGCGGTAGCAAAATCTGTTAACCACACCATTTTGGAAAAGGAAAAAATTAAGACTGGGAACAAATGGGAAACGCTTGGCTTTCCTAAAGTGAATGGTTTTCAGGCACAAGATGCAACCGGAACATTCGGTGTTGATCAAGAAAAGCCGCAAATTCGCCTGACTCTGGACGATAACGTCAATGAAAAAAATTTTCAACCGGATACAAGTGGCTGGGGCGGAATGTCCGGAGCGCCGGTCTTCAGCACCACAACAAATAAAATCCAGGCCATCATCATCAATCACAACAAGTGCATGGAGATGCAGTTGATAGGCGTTTCTGTCCCGTACTTAATGAAGCTCCCCGATTTTCGAGATGCTTTAGGCTTGACTGGATTTTCCGATAATTCACATTACATAATTGAGCAGAAGCAACAAATTAAAGACCTGCTAAATGACATCAGCGATACGAAGTTATTTCGAGAATTAGTGGCAAAATTGTTATTGCTACCCGAAATAGTTACGCCGAGAGTTGTCTATGACAAACTTTGCAGCAAATTCGAAGATGATTCCATGGAAGTTTTCGATATTCTGTTGCAAGCCAGCGCTGATACGCTTAAGCAAGAACCCAGTAAGGCGATGCTTGAAAATATACACAAGCTGTTTTGTTTATTTGCCAGCTTAACAGCGCCAAAGACCTTGGCAACCAAGGAAGCGGTGATCAGATTATTCGTGTATACAAAAATAGCAACCGAAGTCTATCTTGCCGCCCAATATAACACCAACCCAATTTATTTATCCGGGCAAGATGAAATAAGCGGTAAATACGCTGATGATGCTTCGGTATTTAACCGTGAAACAGGTTGGGAAGTAGAAGAGTTTGTAAATGAAGCTATTAAAGTTACTGCGTTGAAGGTTCTTAAAAAAGATATTAAGAACCCAACTAATTCGTTTGAACGACAAAGACTTAATACAACCATCAGGCAGCGGCAAAATAAATCGCTCAACCAATTACATCGTTTTGAATTAAATTGTGGCGATGAAAAAAATAAAAAAAATCCACTGTATGACCCCAATTATTGTCGTGCCTTAAATGCTCCTGGATGTTTACCCGATCTACCCGTTGTCCATTATGGAGAGGTTGGGTCGATAGAAGAAGCGGACTTATGTGCAAAAATTGAGGAATTTATTCTGTTATTAAAAAAATATGGATATGAAATATGACCCTTACCCACTTCACCCCTAACGAAACCATCCATTTTGCCGCTTCCGGCTCCTGGCCGGAAAGTAACTACCTGCTCGACGAAAAGTCGGCCTACGCTTTGGAAATGGCTCTAGCCACCCAACGCCCGCTGTTGGTTAAAGGCGAGCCAGGCATGGGCAAGAGCTTTTTGGCGCGGGCGGCGGCGGCCAAATTAAATCGGCAATTTATCGCTGAAGTTATAAACATCAATACCGAAGGTCAGGATTTGCTCTGGCGTTATGATCCGGTTGCCCGACTCAATGATGCCTATGCCGGATTTAAGGGCGATGAGCTTAATCCCAAAAATTACCTGAATCCGGGCGTCTTATGGTGGGCGTTCAGTTGGGAAACTGCGCAAAGGCAATACACGGATGAGTGTCGTCATAAAGTGTACCGACCACAAACTGTAAACGATCACGAGCAAGCTAACGGCACGGTGCTGTTGATTGATGAAATCGACAAAGCCGAACCCTCCTTGCCTAATAGCCTGTTGGAAGTGTTGGGTAACCGGGGCTTTGAAGTGCCGTTGCTGGAAACCAGCATCCGCCATGCAGAAAATGCTGCGCCCTTGGTGATCATCACCACTAATGATGAACGGGAGTTGCCGCCCGCTTTTATGCGTCGTTGTTTGGTCTTGCATTTACGTGTTGATGATAATGACTATGAGGATTGGCTGTTGGATCGTGCCAACGTTCATTATAGCGATAGTCAATGCAGCGATAGCATCAAACATCTTGCTGCCCGGCAACTCATACAAGACCGGGAAACAGCAACCCGACAAGGCTTGATTAAACCTGGCCTTGCCGAATATCTGGATTTATTGCAAGCGTTGAACGAGATGATTTCTGATGACTTTAAAGGCGAGGCACGCACGGAACAGCAAACCCAATTGCTTAAAAGTATAGCTGAGTTTGTGTTACAAAAGGCCGTGTAGATGCACCACGGTAGCCAGGTCAGTCGGGGCGATTTGTTGCGTTTGTTGCAACTGTGCCCAACACCCTCGGCGCAACGATTGTCCGCACCTTTATTGGGCTTTGTCTTGCCAACGGCGCAGTTACCGCTACAGCCTACCGAAAAAACGGGTGTCACGACAGGACTTACCCAAGAAAAAACACCGAACGACCCCGTCACACCGCAGCCAGCAACAGGCAAACCGGCACCGGAATTGTTTTATGGGTTACAAACCCGGCACCAATACGCCACTCTCGAAGCACTCTCCAGCGATTTGCCCGCTGCTTTTCAGAATGTGCAACCGTTACAGAATGACGAATTACAACCTTGGGCTCCCGGAGCGCCACTTCCTTGGCAGCCCATCTTGCCAGCGCCGCGTCTCTCGGAATGCTTGCGGCAAACCCTGTCGCTAAGCATCGGACGCCAGTTGGATGTGCCCAAGCTGGTCAAGCAGATGGCAAGGCTGAAGCTGCTTTCGCAGTTGCCGCGTAAGCCCAAAGTGTTACCGGCAGGGCGGGTTGTGGTGTTGGTGGATTTAAACAAGCGCCTGCGGCCATTCTGGCAGGATGCCGAACAGCTTTGTGAGGTCATAGAACGTCAACACGGACGCAACGGTTTGGACATCCGCGTTTTGGATGATAACCCGCTGGGCGAGTATTGGGATTGGTTTGACGAAAGCCGGCGCTTACAAGTCTGGCAGCCCCTACATGCGCAAAGCGTGGTATTTATTATTAGCGATTTGGGGCAGTTGGCGGGTGAGGAAAACGGGCTTGGCTTGCATTGGCTCCGGCTGCTTCAACAATGCCACCGGCAAAGCATCAATCCGGTGGTGTTGGCACCGATTTCTGCCACTCAGCAAGCCCCGGCCCTGCAAAACCATGCCAGGCAATGGCTGTGGCATAAATACAGCCGGTTACAACCGCAACGCCGGGACGCCGATCAGGACACTCATCGGCAGTCTGTCAGCCGGGTGTTGGGCTTAGTGTCTGTGGCAACGCATGTAGAACCCGAACTACTACGGGCCATCCTGGCCTGTTTACCCGCCCAACAAGCGGATAGCGGCATCGAAGCGGCGGTATGGCTGCATGATGATGTCAACTGGGGTTATACCGCCTTTTCACTAAAGCCGGAAAAACGGGATCATTATCAGCAACAGTTCAAGCAAGAGCCAGCCGAGTTGCAACAGCAGGTCTTAACCTTGTTAAAAGCCCAGCATATCGGTCAATTTCCGGGAGTATGGGCAGAAGAAGTGTTAAATGCCCAGCCTTTGGTTAAATTTGATTTGAGTAAACTGGCGGATCAAGCCGAACAATTTATGCTGCGCTTAACCCGTCGATATCACGAGAGCCAGAGTGACACAGGACTGGGTCAATATGCCAGACGGCATTTGTTGCGACTGGGTGGGGACAGTAAGCGGACATTCCGGTATGCCAGTACTTTATATGGATTAGTCAATAAGGCCGAAATACGGGCAGGCGCAGAAATCCCTTTGGACTATGATGCTGCCATCGTGCATACGGTAACCGGTGAAAAAATCACCCCACAACCTTACTACGTGCTGCAACAAGGCGAGGAGTTGCTCATCACGCCCCGTCACAGCCCTGTTAACGGTTTTCATACGGGTATCGTTCTGACGGAATTTATCACTGCTCTGGATAGCGTGACTGTGACGCTTCAAGGTGAGGGCTACGCGAGGCAATGGCCCTTAGTGTTAAACCATAACAGCATAGGGCAATCGCTGTGCTTCCCGATAACAGGCGAG
>Ga0194058_10001041_pt1 | contig 13897 bp, 6 predicted proteins | sample SepL4417m_MetaG_FD_155490 | JGI IMG/M metagenome (GOLD analysis project Ga0194058, IMG submission 155490) | Anoxic zone freshwater microbial communities from boreal shield lake in IISD Experimental Lakes Area, Ontario, Canada - Sep2016-L442-17m | ecosystem: Environmental > Aquatic > Freshwater >... | reverse complement strand
AGAAATTGCACAGGTAGAGACCGTTGAGGGCGTAGGTTTGGTCCAGAGGGAAGGTCACCGTGGTGCCGGGCACGAGTTTGGCCTCCGCGCCGTCGGGAGCCGCCCAACGGACGCCGGATGCCCAAGCGACGTCGTTGTGCATCGGGAGGGGCTCCAGAACGGGAAGCCCGTTGTCTGCTGCCGAGGGGTTGTCGAGACCGGCTCCGCTGATGGTGCTTTGCAGGAGCCAGTATTGCCCGCCGTCGGTGTCATTCACCATGCCGCTTGATGGCGCGGCAATGGCGTCGGTGGGCTGGACAAGGATACTTTCAGCATGGGCGAACGGGGAGAGCAGGAGAAGTGTGGCAACTGCGGTGGCGGTGAGCGGGATCGGTTTCATTTTTATGGTTTGTTGGTTGTATTGTTTGGAAGTTTACGTGGACCGCTTGCTTTCAGCGGCCGGATCTTCGGACAGAAGGACGCGCGCGGTTTTCCACCCGGCTTTTGACGGGGTGAGGAGCCAGCTTGCCAATTCGCCCCCCCGCACGCGACCGAGGGGCAACTTTTTTCCGAGCCACGACAGTTTTGCGGTGACGGTCGGGCCGGCCGGCGCCTGGACGCGAACGACGACGTCTTTGCCGGTCTCCGCGCGCTTGATGGCGACCAGCTTCAACGAGGCGGGGGTGAGTTCGGCGAGAGATCCGCTGCGGCGGAGGGGGCCTTTTTTCGGCGGAACGAGGAGCACGATGGGCGGCTGCTGGAGCTCGCGCGAAAGCGCCGGCAGGTCGGCCGAGCCTGGCGCGAGCACGAACCGAAGTTTGAGTTCTCCGGAGTCCACGGCGGGCCGCCAGAGCTCGGCATCGGCGGGCGTGTTCACGTCGTTGGCGTAGCGGGTGGCCCGGACGACCGTCGGACGGAATTCTCCGGCCTCCGTGTCGAAGTCGTAGAGGGCGTCGCTGGTGAATCCGAATCCGGATTTTTTCGATCCCACCCGCACCCAGCCGATGCCGGGGACCTGACCCGCCGGGCCGCGTTTGACGGATCCGCCGGGCACTTCGAATTCCGCCTGGTCGCCGACGGGCAGAATTAGTTTCAGCCGCGCGGAGCGCTCATCCCAGAAAACCCGGGCCTGGACGTCCACGGCCTCGCGTTCGTGCGAGAGGGAAATCGAGAGATCAATGCGCGAGCGTTTTCCGGCGAGGCGCACCCAGAGCGTGGCGCGTTGCGGGCCGCGTTCCAGCACCTCGACATTGGTGACCTTCCAGCGTTCGCGGACGGTCTCCAGGCGAATGGCATCCGGCTCCTCGATCATCCCGCCCCATGAACCCCAGGGATCCTCGAAGACCGCGGCGGAAAGTCCGGATTTTCCGAAGAGGGATTTGCCGCGGTGGGAAATGGCGGGACCACTTGCGCCCACCCGCGCCTGCACGCGGTAGCGGCCGTTGTCGATCCAGTCCGCGCCGGACTTTACGGGATTTTTGATCGCCGGGTTCTTTGCGTCCCGCCGCCAGCCGAACTCCAAAACGTTCCACCCGAAGGCTGGAAGATTGACCGGCACGACCACCCGCTTCCGCCAGGCCAGATCGACGAGACTCGAGTGCTCGGTGCGGATCTCCTGAAACGGAATCGGTTCGCGCGAGGGGCCATTGACCTGGATCGGCAGTTTCTGGGGGCGGTTGGTGAATTCCCAGATCGGGCGGTAGTCCAGGGCGGACTCGAGTTCGACCTGGCCCTGGAAGGGGAACGGATGCGGATTCCACACGAGGGCGGCGACGGCCGAGGGATGGTCCTCCGGCGGGACCGTTACCCGCGTGTCCACCACTTCCGCCAACGCGTTCAGGGCGCTGAGTTCCGCCTGCTGCGACGCGTGGATCACCGAGCCCAGCCACGCGGTCTGATCCTCCGCCGCGCGTTCAATGCAGGACCCGGGAAGAATGTCGTGGAAGGAATTGAAGAGCACCCCGTTCCATTCGGTGGTCAAATCCCGCGCGGGTCTCCCGACGGCGGCGCTGATCACGACATCCGTGTTTTCCGCGCGGCCGAGGAGATTTTCGGCGCGGCGGTAGGTGGTCTTCAATCGCGCCAGCGAGGAGTAGCAGCCGCGCAGGCAGTAGTTGAGTTCGCCGCGGTGCGTGGGGATGAGGTTTTCTCCCTTCGCTGCCAACTCCTTTCGCAGCGCGGCGAAGAGCCGGTGCAGCCCGGAGAACACGACCTTGTGCTCGGGATGCGCGGACGCCCATTCGCGGATCTCCGCGAGGTGCCGGCGCGACGGACCGCCGCCGTGGTTCCCAAGCCCGTAAAAAAGCGCATGGTTCCGCACGCGGCTCCTCGCGGATTCCTGGACCGACGCGTCGAGTTTTTCCTTCACGCTGTGCCGATCGCTGATGTAGGCCCCGGAATCCGGCCGGTAGGCGAGAATGCGCGCTCCGGATGCTCCCTCCCACCAGAATGCAAGGTCGGACAGGGGTAAAATCCTCTGATCCGGTCGGGTAAAGGCGAAGGAATCAATGCCCGCCGCGGAAAAAATCTCCGGCAGCCCAGCCGAATGGCCGAACGAATCCGCCTGCCAGGCGACGGTCACTTTTTTCCCGAAGCGCGATTGGAAATACCGCTGGGCACCGACGAATTGGCGGCCCAGCGTTTCGGTCGAAGGCAGGTTCGTATCGGGCTGGATGGATGTTCCCCCGACGACATCCCAGCGCCCGCTTTTCACATACGCCGCTATTCGCGCGAACGTCTCCGGCTCCTGTTTCTCGATGTGCTGATAAACGGCGGCCTCGCCGCGAATAAACGTCAGCTCCGGATCTTCATCGAGCAGGTTGAGGATCGTGCGAACGGTGATGATGCCTTCGTTGAGCCCCTCGCGCCAGTCCCACAGCCAGACGGGATCGATGTGGGCGTTGCCAATGAGGTGGATGGTCAGGGATTTCATAGTTTCGAGTGCTCCGTGCGCCTGAGGGGGTGTCTTTACAAGACTTTTTGGTAGTTTTTTTCCAGTCGGAGCAGGGCATCGACGGTGGCCTTGGGGAGGAGGCCATGGGGATCCGGAGGCACGTCGAGGAGCAGATTGGCCTTCCGGGCGCGGGTGATGAGGCGCATGCCGAGCAGTTCGATGTCCGACCGCAGATGATCGCGCGGGTTGTAGAACCAGTCGTAGCCGATCGGATCGCACACTTCGCCGGGAAGAAAGTAGCTCAAGGGCGGATCTTCGTCGCGCACGGAACTCACCGGGCCGGCATCCACGTGTCGCGACCCTTCCACGATTTTGAACCAGGGGTTGTAACCGTCGTGGCTGCTGGGCAAATGCCGTTCAATCGCCATCACATCTGTCGGCCAGACCTTATCGTAATGGAGCGTGATTCCGTCTCCCATGAGCGGGTTCATGGTGACGATGGCATCGGGTTGAAGGCGGACGATCTGGTCGTATTGTTTGCGGCGCCCGTCGGGTCCCAGCATGTAGGGGCAGTCCACCCAGACGACTTCGACCGGGCCATATTGGGTGAGGAGTTCCTCGATTTGTTGGTGCTGGAACTCACGATACTCCGACGTGGTGTAGGCGCGGTCCCAGTTGACGAAGCTCGGGGTCTTCGATCCGAGGAGATGGCGGTTGTCGTACGAGCAATAATAAAAGCCCGGCTTGACTCCGCGGCGCTCGCACGCTTTGACAAATTCTTCGACCACATCGGTTTTGTTGCCGCTGGTTCCAACGTGGTAGTCAGTGTGTTTGCTCGGCCAGAGGCAGTGCCCGGCCACGTGTTTCGTGGTCAGCACGGCATATCTCATTCCGGCGTCGCGCGCCACGCTGATCCACTGATCCACGTCCAGCTTGTCGGGCGCGTAGTGGGTCGAGGGTTTGTCTCCGAGACTGAGTTCGGCCAGGTCGAACGTGCTCATTCCGAAATGGATGAACATGCCGTAGCCAAGGGCCTCGAATCTGCGGAGGCGATCCAGGGAAAGGCGCTGCGCGCCTTCGGGGGGATTGTGAGGGAGCTGGGGCATGAAATTTTTGCGGGATGAACGCGGCTCTATTTCGGCGGACGTCTTACCCCGGCCACCAACGGCAGGCGGATCTCCTGCGCGAACTGGCCGGCTTGGGTCCGGTCGAATCCTCCGGTTTGCCGGTGCAGGCTGTAGCGCCATTCGAAAGTCCCTCCCTGCGCGGCGGGAAAGTTGGTGAACCAGTAATTATTCATCACCCACGACATCACGAGGCCGTTGTGCGGCGAGAGGACCTCCTGCCATTTTCCGGTGTTGATTCCGTTCACCTGCACCAGCGGGATGTCGGGCGAGGCCACGACGGTGGTTCCTCCCGCATCGCTCACGGCAAAGTAATGCTGAATGCTGTGCCAGTCGGTCGCCGTGCCGGGCACCTGCTCCAGGCCGGGCTTCATTACCGCGCCGGGAAGGTCGAGTCGGGTTGTTGGCGATTTTTCCGCGTCGGGCGCAAGCGGGAACGCGACGTAGAGGGCCTCGGCTTCAGGGTTCGGATATTTCTCCAGCCGATAAATCAGATCGACTCTCGGCAGATCATCATAGACCTGCACATCGAGGGTGAGCGTTCGCAAACTGCCGGGCAGGTTCTCCGCCTGGAAATGCAATCCCGCGCCGAAGGGAAAACTCCGCGGCTCCGGTTCGCGGAAACGAACCCGAGGGCGTTCAAACGGACAATCCCGCTGGATCCCGGACCATCCGCAAAGTTTCTCCCGGCCAAACGGACCAGGGATGATTTCGTAAACGACTTCCCCTAGCGCGAAACCCGCGTGAGACAGTCCCCAGTCCGCGCCGGTTTTCGCGTCGCGGATCGCAGCGATTCCCGCTCCGTCGGCTGAGGGCACGATTTCCACCTGCGCCCCCTTGAGAATGCCGTCGTGAAATCCACTGCGTGGTGTCCTCGGGATCTCCCCTGCAACAAGGCGGAAACGCCGGAAACTTTGCCCAGGCAGATCGGTGGCCAGAAATTTCACGAGTTGTCCCGGGCGTCGGGCCGAATCGGAAATCGCGGGCGACCGCTGCACAGCAATCGCTTGCCCGGTGACTTCGTCCAGTAAATGAAACGCCGGCCCCTCGTCAGAGCGAACCGGCTCCATCACCTGGCAAAATTCGCCGAAGCCGATGTCCTGATCCGGCACGAGCAGTTCGACGGTATCCGTGCGAGGGTGGTCGCCGGGATTGAAAACGAGAACTCCCGGACTCTCGTTCGAATATTTGTCGGCTTCCGCGAGGAGATGATCCTGCACGAGGCTGCCGGCTTCGACGGCGGCGGTGTAAGCGAAGCCCGCCTTGGTATTCCATTGGGCTTTGCTGGTGAGGCTCTCGGGCGCATCGGTGCTGCACCAGGCTCCCCACGTGTGCTCGGAGAAAAATGCGGCAGCTTCGCGCGCGCGGTTCACGCGATCCGCCGATGCGGCGCGCCCGGTCGCGATCTCCAATGCCTCCAGCCGTTTCAAATCCGCCTGCGCGGTGCGCACGAGCGCTGACTCGCAAGCCGCGCTGCCATTGCCATCAGCCCACCAGTCCGGCCAGCCCGCCCGGTGCTCCACAATGGGCGCCGGCCAGTGGGCCACGACTTCTTGGAACCATTCGCGCGCCGTGATCAGTCGCAGCCTCGGCCGTTCCGGCTCCGCGTTCCAACGTCGCACGGCGTCGCAGATCCAAAGCCCCGGGGGTGCATTGTCATGATTCTCGCCTTGGATGCGCATTTCGATCACGTGATGCGGGCAGCCGGATTCCCCGACCTCGCGAAGATAGTCCGCCACCCGCTCCGGGGAACCCGCATGGGTGAAATCGAGCATATTTCCAGTCACGTAAATGTTTCCGAGAGAGAGGAGCACGCTGCCGCCCCCGGGCCCGGTCCAGTTCAGCACTTTCTGCCGGCGCCCCACGAGGAGCGAGCGGCATTGGTTGATCGCCGTGTCGAAATAGCGGACGCCCCGCCGAGCCAGCAAATCGGGAAGTCCCCAAGTCCAGCCGTTCACGTCGTCGTTCATCGCCGTCACGATTTCGAAGTCGTGCTTCCGCGCGAGTTGAAAGGCGTAGTCCGTGGTTTGCTCGAGCAGTTCCTGGGTGAAAAGGTCGGTGAGATGGAGGTAGAGCGCGGTCACCTCGACGCGCCCTTCGCGCACGCGCCGGAAAAACTCCGCCGCCCGCTCGGGATACCGGGCGAGGAAGGCCTTGATCGTCCACGACACCTCGCACGTCCAGCAAAAGCGCTCTCCGGGAGGCAGGGCATCGGTTGCCGTGCAGTAATCGAGCGCCTGCGCCACAAACTCCGCGTGCTTGCGGATGACCACATCCTGCGGTTCCGTGTAACCGATGTCCACATGCGTGTGATGCACCAGCCAGATTTCCCAGGGACGATCAAAGTTGTGCTTGGATTTCATAAAGTCGATGCTCGGGGATTATTTGAAACAGCCAGCGTCTTCGTGTGCGGCGATCCTACGGGCATCAGTTTTTTTTGATTGTGTCGGATCGGGGTCGAAGGCGGGCACGCAACCGGACTGTCAGTGTCCCGTTTCCGCCTTTCGATCCGCCGTGAACCGGATTTCGTTGAAGCCGTAGAAACCGGCGTGGGCATCCGGGGGCTCGCCGGGACCAAAGTTGGAATTGATGGTGAGCCGGACGGCGTTGGCCTTTACCGGGGAGAGGGCTTTGAACTCCGGGGAGTAGGATACTGCGGCGGGAGCCTCTTTGAAATTCACGTCAATCGGCTTGCTCCAAGTGCTGCCCCCGTCGGTGGAGAATTCGATAGTGGTTTCCTTGATGCCGCGATGGTTAAGGTGTGTTCTTCCGTCGACTTCGAAGGCGCGCTCGGAGAAATTCCAAAGGTAGAGACCGTTGAGGGTGTAGGTTTGGTCCAGAGAGAAGGTCACCGTCGTGCCGGGCACGAGTTTGGCCTCCGCGGCGTCGGGGGCATTCCAACGGACGCCGGATGCCCAGCCGATGTCGTTGTGCTTCGGCAGCGGCTCCGGAACGGGAAGCCCGTTGTCTGCGGCAGAAGGGTTGTCGAGCCCGACGCCGTTGATGGTATTTTGCAGGAGCCAGTATTGCCCGTCCCCGGTGTCATTCACCATGCCGCTAGCGGGGGCGGCGATGGCATCGGTGGGCTGGACAAGGATGTTTTCAGCATGGGCGAACGTGGAGAGCAGGAGAAGTGTGGCAACTGCGGTGGCGGCAAGCGGGATCGGTTTCATGGTTTGTTATGGATGGTTGGTTTATTGGTTTCGTTGACTGATGCGTGAGGAGAGGTTTCTCCGAATTCATAGGTGCGGATCCATTGTTTTGTTTCACCCGGCTTGAGCGATATTTTCACGAACTGTTCGGGGTTGATGAAGTAGTGCCGCGCGTGAATAGCGGTTTTTTGGCCGGGGAGCGAAGTGGTGATTTTAATGAACTGCCCGGTCTCGTCGTGGCGGAGCTCCGCGGTATTCGGGCCTTTGTAGTTCGGAGGATAGTCCACCACGGCATTCATATAGGTCGGGATGCGGCCGTTGAAGAAAATCGAGCGACCAACTTGCTCTTGCTCCGGCTCCAGTCCCTTGGCGGAAAAATCGTAGGGGAACGACAGCACATAGCCGGGTCCGACCGTCCGGCCATCGAAGGCGAAACAATTGTGGGAATACTGAAAGGTGGTCAGCGGTTTCTGTCCGGTGTTCGTGAGTTCCCATGCGACGGTGATCGTTTTTTCCTCGACTTTGACGGTGGCGTTCAGGTCGTAGGCGTAGCCGTTGATGCCCTCGCCAGTCTGGCGAAAGGTGGCCCCGTCGTCTCTCCATTTGACGGTCGTTTGGGCCGGTTTCAGAATTTCGTAATTGATTGCGAAATGATAGTTTTCCGTGTCGGGGCGTTTAAGAACGCCGACGCCGACTTTGAGGAACCCCTCGCCCGGTTTGGCTTCGGTAAATCCCGGAGGACCGCCGGGGGTATTGTTATCGAACTCCGTCATCAACCCGGCGACATCCCAGGCGGTCAGTTTCTCGGGCACAAAGAAGCCATTGGCCAGCGCGTCGAAAAGGTATTCATGGCCACCGGCGGTCACGCGAAGCACGGCCGCCAGGGGCGTGAAGCGAGGGACGGTCGTGCAACGATTTTTCACCGCCAGGTCCACAATTTCCACCCGGAGATCCTCGCTGCGGAGAACCTTGCTGCCTTCGTAGTGAACGCCTTCGTCTGCTCCCGCTGTGCGGCCAAAACACAAAGCGCTCCCGGCCATCGCGAGCAGCAGGAAAAGGCGGGGGAGGATCATTCTTTTCATGTTATCAGAAATGCGTGCATTCGAAAGAAATCGCCAGATCACTTTTGTGAGACGGAGGCGTGCCAGAGGAATTTTGTGCGGTCTTCCCCGCCGATCGGCAATGGGGGATGATTAAAAAGGTACGTGGTTGCCGCAACGGCGAGCGGGATCGCGGTTGCCGGATCGACGTTGCTTTGCGCGATGCGAAAGAACCAGCCCCAGCCTCCCAAACGGTAACCCCCGACGTAGTCGAACTCTCCGGCGAGCAACAGCGTCACATGGCCGGAATCCGGCGAATCCCCGGCCAGACGCGAAGGCATTCTCCAGGTGGCCAACCCCGTCTGCTTTTCGAGGTTTTTCACAAACGCGGCATCAAACCACGCTTTGCCTGTTTCCGTGGCTGCGAGCGGTTTTGCGGCGGCGAACATCGAGAGGGTCGCCGTGACCCCCAGGTGACTGAGTCCGCTCCCTGCGAAGCTATTGTCCGCCTTCCAAGCACCATTTTCGCGATAGTAAGAAATCGCGAAAGAAAGCCCTGCGGTTTCCCACCAGATACCGCCGTTGCGGACAAAATTTTTGATGGAGTCGAGCATCTCGGACGACTGACCATTTCCTTTCGAGGGATAGCTTTCTCCATAAGGATTAATAATGGCAAACCACGGATTGGCACCTTCACGCGGGGCGAGGGCCTGGAGGAGTCCGTCCACCGTTGTGATTCGTTTCACCACTAATCCCTGATCCTTAACCAGACTCGATTGCTCGAATCCATTCACCCAATCGTTCGGGGTCATCTTGGTGGAGAGCGCAGGGAAATCCGGGCCGAGATCGAGAACGCCGATCCAGGGTTTTTCTCCTCCGCGGGCGGCCGGAGCTTTGTCCGCGAGCTCGGGCGGAGGGGCAGTGAGATTTCCGCCATCGCGCGCGGGCAGCGTGAAGCGAAGAACTCCGTCGGCGACTTTTCCGGCGACGGATTTTCCATCAAAGGCAAGATTCACCGCGCCGGCGAGACTGAGATCTTTGGGGAGCAAGACTGCGGCTTCGGTTTCCGGCGGGGCATAAACCCAGACCTCGGGTTTTCCCTGGCGCGACTCGGCAACAAACGAGATCCCCTCCGGGCCGAAGTCCGTGCCGCCGAGAGATTGGAGACGCCCGGCGACCACGCCGGGAGCAGTGGCCAGGAATCCATGGGGAGCCACGGTCACGCCCTCCGTTTCCACCGCGCGCGATGCGAGGTTCGCGAACAGGTTGACCGGGCCATAGACCGCCCGGACAACGCCCTCATCCTTGTCGCCGGGGGTTTTGCTTTGTTCGTGTTGGTAGGACACAACCTTCTCGCCGATGTATCTTGAGACGACCGATTTTTGGATGCGGTCGAGCCAGTAGAGCCATTCGCGTTGTCCTTCCACCAACTTCAAGGCTCCTGGCGGGATGCGAAGAAGCATCCCATTCCCGAGAGCGAGCGTCCAGGTGAGTTCGCGGTCGTTCCGCACGAATTGGCCGAGGTCATGCGTGACAGACTGGACTTTGTCCTGCGTCATGCGCTGAGCCAGCGGATACATCTCCCACGTCGCCGGATCATAAAGCTCCTTCATGAGTGGCTCTCCCCAGGTCTTGTAGGGAAAGAGACCTATCGCCGGGCCGCAGAATTGGACGACGTGGTCGCTTAGTCCCAACCAGCCGCATTCGACCGAAAGCGGCACGGTGGAGCTGTGTTCCTGGCTCAGGGAAATCAGCCCTTCGGAATTCGCGTAGGGCGTGGGCGAGGCGGGGTTGATGTCGTAAACTGTATTGCGCCCGCCGCCTCCTACCTGATCGTAGAACAGGATGTCCGTGGGATAGTCTTTGGTGAATTGCCGGAGCGTCACCCCATTGGCGGCGCGCACGGCCGGATGCCAGATCGTGGTGGAGAAGCCTTGGTCGGGAGCACCGTAGCTTTCGGAGCGGATTTTGCCGTCGAGCTGCTTGAGCAACGGATCCTCCCCGGCCTTGATGAACGTTTCCGACTTGGGGTTGACGTTCCACCAGGTCGGGTTGGAGTAGGGCATCATCAGGAGCCCGAGTCGGTGGGCTTCATCGTAGAACCGGCGAAAGTCCGCCTTGGTGCCGTAATCGGGGTTCGGCGGAAGATGCTCGGGCAGCCCGCGGTCGAAGCCGTATTTCATATACGTGGTGAAATGAACCAGGCTGGGCGAGGGAAGCAGGTTTAGATTATCAATCTGGTCTTTCGCGGTGCCCTCATAAAGCACCAGGACGGAGTTTTTGAACTTCTCAAAAACCTCCGGCGATAACTTATCCTTCAATTTGCGCGAGATGCCGTTGGCCGCGACGGCCTTGTCGATGGCCTCCTCGGCGGGCACGCCAACCAGCAACCGGATCACCGGTGACTGCCACGTGGCACCAGGTTTGATATAAGTAAAAAACGACCGGTCCGTAAAGCCGCCGTCCTTGTTGCCGCCGGTGGAGAATTTCACCGGCACGAGGATGCGACCCGGGTCGTTCGCAGCTTCCCAAGGCTTGAGATCTCCACGGGGTTGGACGCTGAACCACGAGGCATTCCCCTCGGTGGAATCCAAATGGAAAAAATCCGTAAAACTCTGCGGGTAGGAGGCATCGACCTGATTGTAACCGCCCGCCGACCACTCCAGGTAAAACGAATATCCGTTGGTTTCGATCCAGTTGCCCCCGGCTTTGATGAATCTGCCGATCCGCCCCATGATTTCCGAAACGCCTTCGGATACGGCGGAAGGGATGCTCTCGGCGTAGGGGTTCAGGATGGCGAGAAAATCCTGCGAATCCAAAGCGGCTTGCAGATCGGGCAGTGAGGTCAGCTCCACGATCTGAATGTGGCCGTTTGCCACGGCGGGAAGGCGCTGGATGCGGTTGAACCATTCCTTTCCGCTCAGGACGGCACCGCCCGTTGGCGGGGCTTTCTGCAAGGCAATGATCCCGATTTTTTTTCTTGAGGCAGCCTCGGGAGCGGAGGTGAGTTTTTCAAGCACGGCACTTATGCTTTCCCGGAGCAGGGCGGCGGAATCGGTGGAGACGATTCCCCCAAACCGCCAGAGGGCTCCGCTTCCGCCGAGTCGGGAGGCCGACAGGAAGGGGCCGTTCTTGGAGTCGATCAGAACCAAGTCCGCCTGGCCCTTGGCCGGGGGGCGGTTGACTTTAGCCTGTGAAACGTTGATCGAGGAAATCAACTCCGGCGGAAACCACGCCGCCGCCTCGGACGTAGTCTTGATGGCCACCCGGGGATCGTCGTCGGGCCTTTGTTGAAGCGGCGCTCCGACGAGGGCCGCGTAGTTTTGCGGACCCTTCAGCTTCGCAGCCCACCCATAGGACGAGGCGGCTGACTGACGTTGAAAGAAACCGGACTTCAGGGCAACTCCTGTGCCGGCGGCCGCGAAGGTGGTGATGACTCTTTGCACGGAATCAGCTGCGAAGACCAAGCGGGCGGGAAGACTGAGATCAAAAATCGTCTTCGCTGTGGGTTTTACTTGCGCGCGCAAATCCACGCCGTTTTTGCCGGGCGTCGCGTTCACGGTCAGTTCGACTTCCGCCGACGAGTAAACCAAACGCAGCACGCCTTTTTCTTTGTCGATTTCGTAACGGAATTTGCGATCCGCTGAGTCTGCCGAAAACTGCGAGGCCGTGATCTCGCTGTTGTCCTCGAACTTGATTCCCCACAAGCCGGGCTCACCGCTCCGCCAGACCGAGTCCGCACCCTTCGTCTTGTCCACGACCGAGGTGATCGCCCCGTCGCGGGTGCTGAAAGTTATGGAATAATCCGGCCCACCTAAAACGAGTCCGTCGGCTGTTTGCTCGATGCCGGGCGCCGTGACCGGCGGGTGTGAGTCGGACTTGTCAGCAACAGGCGCAGATCGATCACATCCGGCGACAAGCAGGAGTGTCAGTCCCGCGAGGACGGCGAGAGTTGAGTGGTTCGTTAACTTTGGGGATTTCACAATCTCATTTCACTTTTGAGCAACGGTGGCGTGCCAGAGGAACTTCGTGCGATCCTCTGCGCCCGTTGGCACTGGGGGGTGATTGAAAAGATAGGTCGTTGCCGCAACGGCAAGCGGGATCGCGGTTGCCGGGTCGGCATTGCTCTGCGCGATGCGAAAATACCAGCCCCAGCCTCCCAAACGGTATCCCCCGAGGTAGTCGAAATCGCCCGTGCGGGCCAGCGTCACATGACCGGAATCCGGCGAATCTCCGGCCAAGCGCGAAGGCATTCTCCAGGTGGCCAGGCCGGTTTGCGTTTCGAGAGTCTTGACAAGAGCAGGGTCAAACCACGCTTTGCCCGTTTCCGTGGCCGCGAGCGGTTTTGCCGAGGTGAACATCGTGATGTTCGCAATGATTCCCAGACTGTTGAGTGCAACTTGATAGCTGGGTTCTCCCTTCCACACCCCGTTCTCCCGGTAGTAAGAAACGCAATAAGGGAGTCCAGAGGTCTCCCACCAGATGCCGCCGTTGCGGACATAGCTGCGGACGCCTTCGATGGTCGCAGACCATTCCCCTTTGCCTTTCGAGGGAGAGCTTTCACCATAGGGGTTAATGATCGCAAACCACGGATTGGTGCCTTCCTGGGTGTTGAGAGCCTGCAGAAGCCCCGCCACCGTGGTGATCCGTTTCACCACCAGTCCCTGTTCCTTCACCAGACTCGATTGATCGAATTCTTTCACCCAGTCGTTGGGTGTCATCTTGGTGGAGAGGGCAGGGAAATCCGGACCGAGATCTAGGACACCGATCCAGGGTTTTTCTCCTCCGCGGGCCGCCGGAGCTTTGTCCGCCAGCCCGGGCGGAGGGGCAATGAGATTCCCAGCATCGCGCGAGGGAAGCGTAAAGCGAAGCACTCCGTCGGAGACTTTGCCTGCGACGGATTCGGGATGTCCATCAAAGGCGAGGTTCACCGCGCCCGTAAGACTGAGATCTTTTGGAAGCAAGACCGCCGCTTCGGTTTCCGGCGCTGCGTAGACCCAGACCTCGGGTTTGCCCTGGCGTGACTCCGCGACAAACGAAACACCATCCGGACCGAAGTCTGTGCCGCCAAGGACTTGGAGACGCCCGGCGACCACGCCGGGGGCGGTGGCCAGGAAGCCATGGGGAGCCACGGTGACGCCATCCGCTTCGACCGCGCGCGGTTCGAGGTTCGCAACCAGGTTGACCGGTCCATAGACCGCCCGGACGATCCCCTCATCCTTGTCGCCAGGGGTTTTGCTCTGCTCGTGTTTGTAGGAAACAACCTTCTCGCCGACGTATTTTGAGACGATGGATTTTTGCACGCGATCGAGCCAGTAAAGCCATTCGCGGGAGCCTTCCACTGATTTCAGGATGGTCGGCGAGATGGAGAAGCTGAGCCCATAGCCGAGGGAAAGCGTCCATGTCAGCTCGCGGTCGTTCCGCACGAACTGGGCGAGGTCGTGGTTGATGGACTGCACTTTGTCCTGCGTCATCCGCTGCGCCAGCGGATACATCTCCCAAGTGGAAGGATCGTAAACATTCTTTATGTAGGAGACGCCTTCTCCCCACAAGCTGGAGGGGAAGAGGCCGCTCGCCACTCCGCAGAATTGGACGAGGTGGTCGCTCAGCCCCAGCCAGCCGCATTCAACCGAGAGCGGCACGATGGCGCTGTGTTCCTGACCGAGAGAGATCAACCCCTCGGAGTTCGCATAAGGCGTGGGCGAAGCG